>Ga0209647_1000038_pt1 | contig 104971 bp, 92 predicted proteins | sample GraSoi_2013_60cm_FD_185827 | JGI IMG/M metagenome (GOLD analysis project Ga0209647, IMG submission 185827) | Grasslands soil microbial communities from the Angelo Coastal Reserve, California, USA - Sample 9_17_2013_60cm (SPAdes) (version 2) | ecosystem: Environmental > Terrestrial > Soil >...
GGATTACTTGCCAAGCCTCCTCGTTGGTACTGTTTGCTTTAGCAGACCCAAAGCGATGCTGCTCCCACAAACAATGTTCCCGGTGCGAATTGCACCCGCCTAGCGGGTTGGCGATGCTGAAGAGGCGATCCAGCGGCGAATGCAGAAAGTGCATTTGTGTCCAAGATCATCTTGGGTCCTTGGGCTTAATCTCTTCGAATTCCTGATCGATGAGTTTCTCGATGCGACGATTCTCCTTCTTGTAGGCACGCATCGCGCCGAATGCCTGTTTCCATGCCGGCTCGATAGTGGTCTCCTGCGATTGTTTAAAGACTCTTTGCTGAAGGGATTCCGTGATCAGTTGCTTTATCGATATACCCTCTTGGGCGGCCAGCGCCTTGGCGCGCCGAAACAGCTCATCGGGAATCTCCACGGTGGTCTTGATGGGTCCCGCTAACATATTTATGGGTCTCTGTCCACCGCGGCTCCTGATTGTCCCAATCTGAGACGACAGGTTCTCATTTTGATACAGCCGACCGAAAACAAAACTTCACACAAAGCCACAAAGACACTAAGAACGGCCACGTGCACAGCCGATTCCAACCTTTGTGCCTTTGTGTCTTAGTGTGAGCTGTTGATGTTCACGTTTCTGGCCGCGATGGCATAAATGTTGCATCAGTCTTTGCACGGATGCGCGGCCTGATCTCACATCTGCGTTATACCATCCGGCTTTTGCTCAAATCGCCTGGATTTACTATCACGGCGGTTTTGATTCTGGGGTTTGGGATCGGGATGAACACGGCTGTGTTCAGTCTCATCGACGCGGTTGTCCTAAAACCGTTGCCGTTCGCCCATTCCGAACGACTAGTCGAGCTGTTCATGCCGCTCCGAAACGACGATGATATGCCCTTCGATTACCCTGATTATGAGGATATCAGGGTGGCACAACACAGTTTCCAGGAGCTCGCCGCCTTTTCAACCGACGATATGAACCTTATCGGCCGAGGGGCGGCAGAACGAATCGATGGGGCTTTCGTTTCGGCTAACATGTTCGATATCACGGGACGTCCTTTTCTCCTGGGACGTCCTTTTACAAAAGATGAAGACAAAATAGGTGGCCCCCTCATCGCGGTTCTCGGTGAGAGATTTTGGCGAAGTCATTTTGATGCCAATCCTGGAGTGATAGGTACGACGCTGACGATCAGTGGGCGTGCTTTGGAGGTTATCGGCGTAGCTCCGGCGCAAGCCTGCGATTGGCGGCCAATGGATGTGTATCTTCCGATTCATCTGATGCGCGGAGTGGATTTCAGCGCCCGCGACAGGCATTATTTTGCCTGTGTTGGGCGATTGAACCCGGGGGTAAGCCTGTCAAACGGGCAGGCGGAGATCGAGAATATTCATCAGGGCCTGATCGAGCGGTATCCAGCGACGGATCGAGCATATCGGATTCGTATCGCGCCGCTGCTGGATACCGAGGTAAGGGATTATGCTACGACGCTTTGGCTGCTTGGGGCTGCTGTTGGATGCCTGTTTCTGATTGCTGCAGCTAACATAGTGAATCTCATCCTGACGCGCACGTTGGATCGTCGCAGAGAAACCGCGGTTCGAACCGCTCTCGGTGCTTCTCGATTCCGTCTCGTTGGTCAGTCGCTCTTGGAGAGCGCTTGCCTATCACTGCTCGCCGCAGTTGTCGGTCTCCTTATCAGCTTTTTCGCCATTGAGTTGATCAGAGTTTTCAGTCCGCAAGACGGCTTGGCTCGATTCCAAGACGTCGGCTTTGATGCTGAGACTTGGTTCTTTTTCTTTGGAGTTACCGTATTAAGCTCGTTGTTGTTTGGCTTGTTTCCTGCCTGGAGGCTGACAAAGACCAACCTTGGTTCTACTCTTAAGGACGAAGGCGGCGCTGTTACTAGTGGTCTAAAGCGGCAGCGGACCCAGACCCGATTAGTTACTGTACAAGTCGCGTTTGCGTGTTTGCTGCTCATCGCCGGAGGTCTGCTTGTCCGCAGCTTCCAGATCGCTCAGGCCGTCCCGTTAGGGTTTAATCCCGATCATGTTCTAACGGCTCGAATTTTATTAACCGGAGCCAAATATGGACGCGGAACCGCAACTGACCCGGCTGTGGCGGCAGCGCATACCGCTGAAATTGTAGCGTTTTTCGATACGCTATTGCAGCGCGCGCGATCCTTGCCCGGCGTCACTTCCGCAGCCCTAAACAGTATCCCGCCGTTCCGCGGCTCTCAGACCGATCCGTTCTATGTCCCAGGCCAGCCTGATTCCGAGCAAGCTCCGCTATGCGACACGCAATCGATTTCGGCTGATTACTTTCGAACCTTGCAAATACCATTGTTAGAGGGAAGAGATTTCAGCCCGCATGATCGAGCAGACAGCCAGCTTGTCGTCATCATTGATGAAGCGATTGCGCAACGTTATTTCCCAAACCAAAGTCCGATCGGTCAACAGATAGCCTTCGGTGGCGAGGTTTCTGGATATAAGACGCTGGTTTACACTATAGTCGGTGTCGCTCACAATGTTCGTACAGCCAATGCGGACGAACCGCAGTCCGCGTATCAGGCCTATTTTCCCGATACTCAACTTCCCTGGAATGGCGAAACGTTGATGCTGCGTTCGACCCTTGATCCCCATGAATTGATCCCTACCGTTCGCAAACTTGTCGCCTCTATCGATCCCGACGTTTTAGTTTCGGGAACCGTCACTTTCGATGACTTTCTGGTGGAGCGATCTGCGACGCGACGATTAGGAGTGTTGTTAGTAAGCCTGTTTTCTGGCTCTTCGCTATTTTTATCGGCAGTTGGTTTGTACGGGGTACTGGCCTATTCCGTGAACCAAAGGAAACGGGAATTCGGTATTCGCATCGCCCTCGGAGCGCAAACGTTGAACATCCTCAGAGTAGTAATGCAACATGGACTGAAGATTGTTGGGACCGGACTGATAATCGGAATTGCCGCCGCCTTGGTTCTGGCCCGATTCATCCAGGGCGTCTTGTACGGCGTATCGAGTAACGATCCAATAACCTTGGGAATCGTAGTATTAGTGTTAGCTCTGGCGGGAATACTCGCCTGTCTATTGCCTGCGCTACGTGCGACCCGGATAGACCCAATCCAGGCGTTGCGGGAGTAAGAAAATTGCACCACAGAGACACAGAGAACACGAAGTTAGGAAATTTGTTAAGGTAAACCTCTCTTGCAAATCCGAACTCTGCGCCCTCGGTGTCCTTGTGGTAAATAATCCGTACCCCTTATGCGCGGCCTGATCGCTCATCTTCGTTATACGATCCGGCAATTGTTGAAATCTCCGGGGTTTACGGTAACGGCGGTCTTGATTCTTGGACTCGGGATCGGCGCGAACACGGCCATCTTTAGCTTGGTAAACGGAGTCCTGTTAAAGCCGTTACCTTATCCAAATGCCGATCGGTTGTTCCATTTGTACCGAACTTTCAAGAACGACAATACGACCGATTTCGATTACCCTGATTTTGCTGACTATTGCACCGCACAACACTCATTCAGCGGGTTAGCAGCATTTGGTTCGGATTGGTTCCATCTAGCGGGGCGTGGATCGGCCGAGCAGCTTCCCGGTCTCTATGTCTCGGGAGCATTTTTTAAAGTGATGGGGAGGCCATTGATTCTGGGCCGCCCATTAGATGAGGCTGATGATAGGCCAGGATCAGCCGCGGTGGTTGTTCTTAGCGAGCACTTATGGCGGACCCATTTCAACTCGGACCCAAACATCATTGGTATCAGTATCGTTTTGAACTCCCGGAGCTTCCAAGTGGTGGGTATTACGCCAGGGCAAGCAGACGAAGGGTTCAATGTTGAGCTTTACGCCGCGACAAACCAGGACCAGGATTTTGCTCCGAACAAAAAGGTCCGCCGGGGAGCGTTCTATTATGAATGCGTTGGCCGTCTGAGAGACGGTGTCACCCTGCCGCAGGCGCAGACGGACCTGGAGGTGATTCAGCAAAATTTAATTGCCCTGTATCCGGCCACGGATGCCGGTTTTGGGATTCGGATTGCACCTTATCTCGAGGGTGTGGTGAGCGATTACGCAACGACAGTCTGGCTTTTAGAAGCGGCAGTCGCTTGTTTGCTGCTCATCACTTGCGCCAATGTCGCGAATCTGCTTTTGGCGCGAGCTCAAGAACGTCTCAAAGAGGTCAGTATCCGAGCGGCCCTCGGCGCCAATCGTTCCCGATTGGTCGCCCAGCTGCTAACTGAAAGCATCCTGCTCTCTTTTGGTGGAGCCGTTCTCGGGATTGGAATCGCGGTCTGGTCATTGCAAACCATTAAGAGTGCAGATTCGTCCGACATCCCTCGTGTGCAGGAAGTAACGATTGATAACGGCTCACTCGCGTTCGTTTTGATGGTCATGTTAGTAACGGCACTAGCATCCGGGCTTTTACCGGCCTGGACTGGCTCGAGAGTTAATCTTGCTTCTGCTTTGAACCAAGAGGGCGAGCGAGTGGGAACCTCCGGTCGCCGGCAACGAAGCCAGGCGATATTGGTTGCAGTGCAGGTTGCTCTTAGTTGCCTTCTTTTGATCGGAGCAGGTTTGTTGATGCGGAGCCTGCAAGCGATCCAGAGTGTCTCGCTCGGCTTCAGAACAGATCACGTTTTGACCGCAGAAGTCTATCTCGCTGATGCAAAGTATCCGACCCAGGCTGCCTGCAATGTTTTCTTCGATCAGCTCTTGGAGAAAGTTCGGCAACTACCCGGAGTGATGTCAGCCGCGCTCGTCGATGATTTGCCCTTTAGCGGCGGGTTTGGCATGAATGCTTTTGGTATTGTTGGTCAGCCGGATCCTCCGCTGAAGGATATGCCGGTCTCGAGAAGCCAGATCGTGTCGGTCGATTATTTTCATACCCTGAGAATACCCTTGTTACACGGACGACTGTTTAACGACCAGGACGGGCCGGATCAAGAAAAAGTGATCGTCGTCAGTAGCGAGTTTGCCGACCGCTTTTTCCCGGGACAGGACCCGATCGGCAAACAGATCCATGATGTTAACAGCATCGGACTTAAACCAAACGTCTATACGATCGTTGGCATTGTGCCTGTGATTCAACATGATCGTCCCGATTTTCCGCGCGCCCCGCATCAAGTTTATTTTCTTTATTCTCAGTCTCCTTACGCGCCCCGCATAACGAATGATTTTACGTTGTTGCTGCGCACCCAGAATGATCCAGGCGCTTTAGTCAACGGGCTGCGAGAGACACTTGCCGAAATTGATCCTAACTTACCTTTGACCAGCGTTTATCCATTCGGTCAGGTGATTTATGATTCGTTTGCGTCGCGCCGGCTGCAGATGACCCTAGTTGGTGCGTTTTCGGCTGCAGCTCTCATTCTCGCCGTCGTCGGTTTGTACGGTGTGCTTTCGTATTCGGTTAGTCTTCGAAAACGTGAACTCAGCCTTAGAATCGCCTTGGGGGCGCAACTGTCCAATATTCTTCAGCTAATCGTCGGAAGCGGCCTGAAGATTGCCGGCATCGGCTTGACCATCGGGCTGCTCGCCGCGCTCCTCTTGAATCGCCTCATTGAAGGGATGTTGTTCGGAGTATCCCCCGCCGACCCGATTGCATTTGGTACGAGTCTGCTCTTGCTTGGCCTCGCCGCTTCAGCGGCGTGTTTGCTGCCGGCTTTACGCGCCGCGCGGATAGACCCAATCCAGGCGCTGCGGGAATAGCGCTGCGCGAATGATCAATAGCCGATAGCCGATAGCCAATGAATGAAGAAACGAGATGGAAAAAAGGAAGAGCAGCGCTTTTCAAAGAAAGAATTTATCGTTTTGAACTTTGTGTCCCGAGAGTGAAACCCTAATTCGTGTACATTCGCGTCAATTCGCGGTTCTAAAATGATTTCGCTTAAGAACGTCGAGAAAAGTTATAAATTAAAGAACGGGTTTTATTACGTATTACGGCAGATCACCCTAACCGTTGAGCCCGGGGATTTCGTGTCTGTCATGGGACCATCTGGAGCGGGTAAATCCACATTGCTGCACATCCTCGGTTTGCATGACGCCGAATGGGAAGGCGAATTTTATCTGTTGGACCAGCCGGTCCATAAACTGACACAGAAAGACCGCGTAAATCTCCGGAAGAAGCATACGGGGTTCGTGTTTCAATCCTATCATCTTCTGGATGATTTGACGGTTTACGAGAATATCGAGTTGCCGTTGTCTTATCGCGATGTGCCGCCGTCGCAGCGGGAGTCAATTGTGTGTGACGCTTTGGACCGATTCAACATTGTGGGGAAACGCGATCTTTTCCCCAGCCAATTGTCCGGTGGCCAACAACAGTTAGTGGCGGTTGTTCGCGCGATCGTGGCCAAGCCGGAGTTGATTCTGGCGGATGAACCGACGGGGAACCTGCATTCGGATCAAGCCAGGGAGATTATGGAGTTATTTAAGAGGCTTAACTCTGAGGGCACGACAATCGTACAGGTCACCCATTCCGAGGAGAACGCTTCGTATGGCAAGCGCATCGTGCGGCTCAAGGATGGATGGATGGTTTGAAGGTGAGAGGTCATCGGTGATTGGTGAAAGGTGATTGGGGGTCCCGTAGGGACTAAATGATCGTAGCCAGGCAATTTATTGCCTGGAACCCGTTCAATCGAGAATCCGTCCCATTAGGGACGGTCTGATCCTTATCCCTGGTTGATTCGTCGTTCTGATCGTGGCGCGCCTATCGGACCCAATCATACCGTACCCTCCGGGACGGTTCGCCTTTTTGCACGGATACCAGGCAATAAATTGCCTGGCTACGATCATCCGTCCGTACGGGACAAAATCCGGTGTATCTCTCGTTGGCAGAAGCCCTTCTTTGCCGTGCGCTCTCCCGAAAAGCGCCAGCATTTCGTTCGCGTCTATTCGCGGCCTGCCGCGCCGAAGGCTTTGCGGAGGCGGGTCCAGTCGCGGTTAATTTTTTGGCCCCTTTTGGTGCGGGATTACGCATTTAGCTCGGTGTGGGGATATTTGCGCGACGCTCGGATTGGCTACCTGACGTTCTACCTGATTGTAACAATCGGGAGCTAGACCATGCGATCTGCATTGTTTACTCATCTGCGTTCTGCGCGGCAAACACAGCGCCGCGCTTACGTTTTTAGCGAGAGTTCACGACTGGAAAGAAAAATGGAGTACTGCATTTGTAAGACAAGCAGGGTGGTTTTGGCTTTTGCGTTCGTGGCTTTAGCCGCGGAACGATCGTTTGCAGGGACTGGGAACATTCTTAAAGAAGGCTCGTCTGGAAGTTCCTCAGCAGCAGCGGCTGCGTACTATGGTGGCAACCAGGCGGCATTGTCACAGTTGCCCACCAACGCTAACGATATTTTGGCGCGGACCAATCAGGCGATCCAGTCTGTCCAAGCCATGCAACAGGCTGCGCGCAACGCGGCGTTAGGAGGAGCTAACAATCTCGGAGTGAATCCGCAGAATCCGCAGCAACGGCTGCCGGATGTTCCTAATGGGCTGATCCCGGGTGGTTTACAGGTTGCGACCGGCCAAAACGCGGAGTGGGCCGGAGCGAACCAGCCGGTCCAATCCGTTGTGAACGGTCGAACCATGGTGACGATCCAGCAGACCGCTCCCAAGGCCATCCTGAATTGGCAAACGTTTAATGTCGGCAAGAATACGACCGCATATTTTAACCAAACCGCGGGCGGCAGCTCCTGGATCGTGCTGAACCGCGTATTGGATCCATCCGGTGTTCCGAGCCAGATCCTGGGCTCGATCAGCGCTCAAGGCAGCGTCTACGTCATTAACCAGAACGGCATCATCTTCGGCGGGTCCAGCCAGGTAAACACGCATTCGTTCGTCGGCTCAGCGGTCGGACTCACCGACACCCAATTTTTGACGGGAATCCTCAATCAACAGCCGTATACGATTGCCGGTTACTATGCCGTCATCAATCCTCCGACTTTTGTCAACAACTCGGGGCCGACGGGTGACGTCATTGTAAAGGCAGGCGCCGTCATTCAGACATCCCCGCCAGCCTCTGTGAAAGTAGGTGGTGGAAGCGTTTACCTTTTTGGTAGCGACGTTGAGAATGATGGTTGGATCATCACGCCAGATGGTCAAACCGTGCTGGCTGCAGTCGGCCAACCGAGTGTCGTCGTGCTGCCGATCGGATCGAGTGGAGTGCCCGGCATCTCGTCATACCATTGGCTATCGCCGCCGCGCTCAAGCCCTCAATCCTACACCCTTCCCAGCGATGTTTACTTGACACACAGTACCAACCCTAACATCCGCGGTGTCACGGTCTTAATGGACAACGGCGGAACCGTGACGAACAACGGTCTGATCGCAGCGTCGACTGGGAACATCACGATGACCGGTATGAGTGTCCGTCAATCGGGGATATTAGCCGCGACGACCTCGGTCGATCAGGCTGGCTCGATCACCCTTTTTGCTGGCAGCGGCGGCCCGATATACAGCGGTTCAAGCTTGGTCAGCGCTGGGCTCACAATTGTGGTTAACAACGCCGGCTCAGGCTATGTCCTGGCTGCTACGCAAACCGGCACGGTCACTTTGTCTAGCGGTAGCATTACCTCCGTCTTGCCGGAGGAAAATGGCGCAATTGCGATGGACACACAGACTCAGCCCCAATCGATCATTTCTATCCAAGGCCAGACGATCAATATCTTGTCGAACTCAACGATCTTCGCGCCTTCCGGTCAAGTATCGCTCGAGGCTTCTAGCATTGGTACAAACCTCTATGTGGATGATAACCCGGGGAGCTTCTATCGGCTTGGGCCAGATCTTGGCTCGCGGATCTGGGTAGATAGCGGCGCTTTAATCGATGTTTCCGGTCTTCAGGATGTATCGGTACCGGCACAGGACGACGCGGTTCAGGTAAATGTGCGGGCCAACGAGTTGCGCGATTCGCCGTTACAACGAAATGGGATCCTGGAGAGCCAAAATGTGTGGGTCAACATCAACGGGTTAAATACGGTTGTTCCCGGCCAACAGGTGTATACGGCCGGTGGATTGCTAGAGGTATCCGGTTGGCTCGGCTTAACCGAACGACCCATTGATCAACGCCTCACGTCCGGCGGCTCGATTGTCATTAACTCCGCAGGCGACGCCATTCTCCGACCGCAATCGTCGATCGGTATTGCGGGCGGCTGGTTGTACCATCAAGCCGGGTATGTGCCGGTCACCTGGCTACTGGGCGCTGATGGACATCTTTACACAGTTAATAATGCTTCCGCCGATCTGACTTATGTCTCGATCGGAGATTATTATGGAGTCAACCACCCTCGGTGGGGCATCAAAGAATCGTACGCGAACCCGATGCTGCCATACCAAATTTATGAGGGCGCGTATGTCGAAGGGAAACCGGCTGGAAGCCTATCGATTGTGGCGCCCTACTCGGAGCTCGACGCCTCGGTAAATGCGTCCGTTGTCAGCGGACCGTTCCAACGCACTGCCACGACGCTGCCGGCAGCAGGGTCTCTCACGATCGGTGGCTGGGTGAACCCGACACAGGTCGTAATCGCGCCGGTCATTGCACCGCCTGTTCTCGCTTCCGATACTTCACCGTTGCCGGATGATTGGCAGAAAACCTTGTATCTGTCCGCCAATTTACTCGACCAGGCGGGCTATGGCAGCATTTCCATTACAACCGGTGCCCTCCAGATCAACGAAAATGCCAGCGTAGAGGTCGCCCCGGGAGGGTCGATCACAGTAAATGCCTCGGGCGGACTCACGACTACCATAGCCGGGCTCACGACGACCACCGCCGCGATTACGATTAGCGGTAGCCTTATTGCTCCAGCGGGTTCGGTTTCACTATACGCTAACAGCGCAGCGCCCCGATTATTAGCCCCGCCGACTTATGATATCGTGCTCGAGCCTGGGAGCTTGATCGATACACGCGGTCTTTGGGTGAACGATTTCGTGGATCGGAGTGCCGTGATTCCGACACTTTACAACGGCGGCAACGTCACGATTCGGACGTACGACGATGTGCGGATCGATACCGGAGCGGTGATCGACGCTTCGAGCGGCGGCTGGGTTCAGATCAATGGTAAAATCAAGGCCAATAGCAACGGACTTCCGGTTGGCACCGGCGGCAACATCACGCTGCTGGCCGACGATTATGCGCTTCAGACCGCCTCATCCGATCCGACTCAAGCTTCAACCGTACCCGAAACGTATCCGACCCAAGTCTATCTGGATGGGACCTTGCGCTCCTTCGGTTTCACTGCGGGCGGGCAACTGACTATAGTGACGCCTGGCATTCAAATCGGTGGCTCCCTTCCTTCTTCATCTGCCGGCGCCGGACTGTCGAGCACGAGTCAAACGGGCGGTACACCTCAAACCGGCGGCACACCATCCAACGTAACAACGCCACTTCTCTTCAATCCAAGCTTTTTTGCGACGACTGGGTTCAGTCAATATATGCTCTATAGCTACCAAGGCGTGACCGTCGCGAATGGCACTGACCTCGAGCTGCATGCAGTTAATTTTGTGCCGAACGCAGGCACCGTTTTCGCGCTCAGCGGCTCTGATCCGGCAAGGATCGCACCTGTCGGCAGAGCGCCTGCTTACGAATTGCCGGGCCCGGTGAACCTGCTTTTGAGCGCAACCGACGCGTTCGTGGGTGATCTCGTCTTTGGACATGGCGCGATCATTAATGCCGATCCACAGGCGACGATCGCGTTACGTGCACGGCATCAGCTGACAATTGATGGAACTATCTACGCTCCAGCAGGTACGATCGCTCTGGATCTCACGGGGTCGTCTGGGCCGATTGTTTCAGTGAGCGGCGCCGGGCCTGCAGGAGCGCCCTTCGATGCCCCGTTCCCGTCGCCCGAACAGTCTCTGTGGATCGGTTCCGATGCTAGACTGCTTGCCCCGGGCTTAGTTCAATCGTTTACCGGCCCGAATGGGAGTGTGACGAATGTTCTGCTTGATGGCGGTACAGTTAATATTAACCAGGATCTCGAACCGTATTATCCATATCCGGAAGATCAACCCGCGGTGGACATACCATTGGGAACAGTTGTGCCAAGGCCCGGCGCGCTAATCGATGTGTCAGGCGCCAGTGGAACGCTCTATCAGTATGTCCAACCAAATCTAAGTGGGAAACTAATAAATCCGCTCAGCGTTTCCAGTAACGGCGGCACGATCGCCGTGACCGCATCGATCGGGCTGTTCTTCGATGCCACTATGAAGGCGGCGGGTGGCGCGTCGAGATCTGCCGGAGGTAATTTCATTCTGGATCAGGTTGCCGGAAATTATACCAGCAACACCAGCAATCCCACCTTTGTGCAGCCGGTTTTTCTGCTGCTCGTTAGCCAGAGCGACCCGATGCTGTCTACCGGAATTCAGCTCGGTCAGGCTATCCCCAGTTCATATGCCGGCGAGCTCTTCATCAGCGCTGATCAAATCATGAATAGCGGATTCAGCAGCGCGTCGCTGGGCGCCGTCGATGGGGTCGTATTCAATGGCAACGTGGAGTTGAGCTTGTCCCGTAGCTTAAGAATCAACGCGCGCAATATTGGCGACGGCACGGTTACTCCGTTGTCAGAAGTAGGCACGGACACAATCAGCGACGGCGCCGTGGTCGCTCCGCTCACCGGCGCGGTTGTAACCCTCAGCGCGCCGTATGTAAATATCGGCGGTGGCCAACGAGGTGGTACCACCGAGTATATCGGTGGCATTGGGTTTAACGCTTTAACGCCGCCGAGCGCTACCGGAACGCCAGTCGCAGGCACCGCAGTGCTGAATATCAACGCCGACCTAGTCGATATCGAAGGGCTGCTGCGCTCCGGAGCAACCTATCAGTATCTCTATAACGGCGTGTTTAATCCCATTACCTTTCAGAATGGCACACTAACCCCGAACCCAGTTTCCTTGGCTGGCTTTAAAACGGTGTCATTTAATAGTACCGGCGACATTCGATTGGTGCCAATGACATCCGCTCTATCAGGGCCCAGTCTTCTCACCACCCTGGGAGACCTGAAATTCACTGCAACAGAGATCTATCCGGTAACGACTGCGCCTCAAACCGACGCGAGCAGTACCAGTTCCAATACTCTATTTGAGATTTTGGCGAGCGGAATGAATAGCGTGATCACGTTCGCGAGGACAGGTACAGCTCCGTATATACCCCTGTCAGCCGCCGCCGCGGTGCAGATCGATGCGCGTACCATCAACCAGGGTGGAGTGATCCTGGCCCCTCTTGGCCAAATTACTTTTGGCGATCCTAACAGCAGCAACCTGCAAGCAACCAACATTAACCTCTTGCCCGGAAGTATTACGTCCGTGGCTGCGACCGGAACTTTGATCCCTTACGGATCAACTTTCGGTAATACTCAATGGAATTACAACGGTATTACTCTGTTTGCTCCCCCGCAGAAATTAATCGCCTTCTATGGCCAGAATATCACCGTTTCGGGAGCAAGTGGTGGTAAGGCAGCGGCGCTGATTGATGAATCCGGTGGCGGTGATATCTACGCGACTCAGTTCATCAGTGGCGCGGGCGGCTCGACTGAGACGTTGAACGGCACAGAGACTTTTGCCATTCTACCGAGCTTGGGCAATCATTATGCGCCCGTCGATCCGGTGATGCAAAGCAGCAATCCAACGGTTCAGGGCGCTCCTCCTGTTGCTCTCGCCGTTGGCGATCAAGTTTATTTGACTAGTATCCCGGGATTGCCGACTGGTTATTACACGCTCTTGCCTGGACACTATGCGGTGTTACCTGGCGCCTACAAACTAACCGTAGAAGCCAGCCAGACGACAACTGCCGGCTTAAGTAATCTCCAGTTGGCGGACGGCTCTTATCAAGTCATCGGGTATAGAACGGTAGCTAACACGAACATACAAGACTCTTTACCCTCGGTCTTTACCGTTTCACCAGGGTCGGTGCTAAGACAATATTCCGAGTACACGGAGGCAACGAGTGACAGTTATTTTCCTGCCTTGGCAACTGCTACCACTACGGTAACGCCATATCTGCCGCGGGATGCCGGGCATCTGATCATCGATATCACCTCTAACACCGGGAATTTTGTTTTCCAAGGCGCTAGCAATTTTTCGTATCCGGCCGGCGCCCGAGGAGGGCAAGCCGATATCGTGGTCGGAAACCTTGATATTCTTGGCCCGGGCGACACTCCGCAAGCCGGTTACGTCGGAATTCAAGCGAGCCAGCTCGACGCGCTCGGCGTACAAAGCTTGCTGCTTGGTGGTGTCCGTAACTTCGACTCGGTCAATGGCACGCTGGACATCAATCCATCCGCTCAAGCGATTATTGTTGATGCTAACGCGGTGTTACGTGCACCTGAGATCATGCTGACTGCTACGGGCGCGATTACGGTAGCAGCAAATGCACGAATTGATTCGACCGGATATGCGCCGATCCCTGCTCAGTTCCCACTCGATCCAATTACCGGGGCGACTTTAGGTTCGATTACCTTTACCAGTCCGGGCGCATTTCTTCTAGTCTCGGACGCTGTCCTGGATTCCGAAGGTAATCCGCTTCCCGTTAATCCAAATGCAGGTACTGCTTTCCTCACTATTAACCCAGGCGCACACATCTATGCCGGGAGCACGCTGTTTCTAGGCGCACAAACTATCAACATCGATCCCAGTGCACGGGTTGGTGGTCAGACTGTCACGGTCCAGACACCGGTGATTGCTTTTGGTTCAGGCGCCAGCACGGGTTTGGTTTTGACAAACAGCCTGCTGGCGGCTCTGTCTCAAGGTGATTCTAGCCAAGGGGTTCTCCCGACCGGCAACCTTATCCTGAATGCAACCCAAGAGATCGATGTCTACGGCTCAGCCAGCCTCGGTATAGTTAACAGCGCAACCGAACTGCCGTTGCTAGCGCAGCTGACTTTAACGACACCGGTTATCAACGGCTTTGGCGGAGCTAGTGATAACGTTAGCATTACAGCGGGGAAAGTAAAGCTCAACGGCACTGGTACGACACTACCGAGCAGCGGAACAGGTACGGGTCAGGGGCAATTCACCATTGATGCGACAGAGATAGTCTTGGGCGGCGGAGGCATTATGACGTTCAATGGATTCAACAACGTCACGCTAGCGGCGACCGGAGACGTAACCAGTAGTAAGGCGGTAGCAACCTCGTATTTCGGACAAACGGTGGGCGGAGTAACTTACTATAACGGTGAGATCATTCCGGGGACTTTCAATGTGTTTGGTAATCTCACGATTCAAACGCCGTTAGTGACTTCAGTGGCTTCTCAGCCAAACCTACAGGATGGCGCTGGAGCTGTCACTCAGTTGATCGCCACTGGTTCGGTCAGCTTTCTCCCGTCCGCGACGGCGACCAGTATGACTTCCGTTGCGTTAGGCGGAGCAACACTTAAGGTAAATGCTCCAACTATTGTTGAGGATACCAAGATAGTCCTGCCTTCTGGAGCGATTACCTTTACGGCACAAAACGATATCACGATCGGTAGCGGTTCGGAGATCAGTGTTGCAGGTGAGGTAACGCCTTTTTTTGACGTGGTGCGGATTGCGCCGGCGGGTTCTCTTACGTTGCAGACCACGAATGGTAATGTCGTGGTAGCGCCAGGCGCTGTAATCGATGTCAGCGGAGGTTCGCTCTCGTCGATAACTGTTCCGCATCTTGATGTTGCAGATTCCGATGCCGGCGGTAACGCAGGAACCTTTACCGTAATAACGCCCAATGGAACAGCGGAGCTAGGTGGTACTTTTCTTGGTGGTGCACCCCAGGGGTATACCGGAGGCAAGGTAATCTTGAATCTCAACTCCGGGGATGCCTCCAGTTTGCTTGGCGCCGTTACGACGTTTACCTGGGAACAGTCGCTTACTCTTGCAACCGGCGATATCTCAGTAGGAAATATCACCGCCCAAGATGTGGAGCTCTCAGCCTCGACCGGCAGTGTCTTGGTTAACGGGACGATCAACGCCAGCGGTCCGACTGGCGGCACCATCCGCCTGACTGCCGGGCTCAATTTGACGCTCGCAAGTACCGCGGTCCTGAATGCATCCGCCACGAGTGCTGCGGGGGCTGGCGGTATTGTATTTCTTGGTCTGGATGGCAAAAGCACGGGGACTTTGACCTTGGCTGCAGGTTCAACCGTCGATGTAGCTGGCGCCGGTCCAAATGGGAATGAAGTTTGGTTGCGTGCGCCGCGGATCAACAGCAATGGCATCGCTATCTCAAATCAGGGAGTGACGATCACCGGAGCGAACAAGCTGATTGTGGAGGGAGTAGCGGTTTATGATGTAACGAGCAATCCGTACGTGGATCAAAACCTTACCTCAACGAGCCAGGCGGTTATTGATGCTAATAATTTCATGGCAAATGCAGGCACAATCGATGGCGGTCTGGGCAGTTTGGCCAGCACTCCAGCGTTTCAGCTGTTGCCAGGAATCGAGCTGCGCAGCAGCAGCAATTTGACCCTTCTGACTAACCCGTCGAACGCCGCCGGTAACCCGTATACCGGTACTAACTACATCTATAACGACGGCATCGATCTGGGAGGCCTGCGCTTTAACGGAGCGCCCGGCGTCCTCACGCTTCGGGCTGCTGATAATCTGATTATCAACGGCAGCCTGAGCGACGGTTTTAGCGCGCCGGTGGTTTCCCCGGACGGTCCGATGTTCGCCATCGCGGCCCTAGCCGGTGGTCCATCCTGGAGCCTGCGACTGGTCGGAGGCGCCGACTTGAAGTCTCCGGATCCGCTCGGGTTAATAGCGGCTATCAACGTTCCCGTCTCGTCCACGGGTGATCCCGAGCCGGGTTCCGTGATTTTCAATGCTCCATACTTGGTCGACAGTAACGCCGCCTCCCCTCTTGGCGTTGCTTTGGAACTCCCGAGCGTCGTTCGGACGGGAACAGGTGATCTGGAGCTGGCGGCTGCTGGTAACATCGATATCCAGACAGAATTCGGGATCTACACGGCAGGCCAGCCGTCGGCAGCGGTCGCCGGATTTACTGTGCCGGTTCGTCAAATTTTAGCCGACGGAGCAAATAATTCCTATTTAGGCTATCAATCCCCCGGGGTACCCTGGGACAATACATATCCGACAGCTCTCTACCCGAGTTATCCAACGGGGGGCGGTAATCTAACGGTAAAGGTAGAAGGTAATCTGATCAGCCAATCGACGAACCTCGGCGGTTACGCGGCGAGCGAGCTCGATCCCTATTGGCTTTGGACCGAACCGAACGCACCCAGTCCCACCTGGTTCATTAATTTCGGTACGTACTACCAGGACATGGTTTATCTAAACAACTTCGGTGTAGACATAGCGCCAACGGTGGCGGCGTTCTTAGGATTGGGCGCGCTTGGCGGCGGCAATGTCAATGTGAGCGTCGGCGGTAACATGACGAATGTCGACGTTAGCTTGCCGACGACCGGCCGAGTTGGTAGTAACAATCAGATCGTTATCACGGGCGGTGGCAATCTTAATCTGAGTGTCGGCGGATCGCTGAACGATTCCAATCTCTACGTCGGGAAAGGAGTCGCTTTGATTCAAGCAGCAGATATGGGGATGGCAATAGACAGCCCCCAAGGGGTCCGAGAGCGGGTCAATTTCATGATTGGCGATGCACAATTTACCGTTTATTCTCAACAGAACATCTATGGGCTGATTGGTGACCCAACGCGAACGCTACGACAGACCACTGATTCGGTGGCACAGCAGAACGGCGGCTGGTCCCAGTACTGGGGTTTGGAAGGACTAAGCTCAGCCTTTACGGATCCGAGCAACGTGCCTTTACCCTATGGGTTTTTCGGCACCACGACCAGCAACAGCTCTTTCAGTGAATTTGCCGCAGGCGGTGACATAACGGTCCTAGGTAGTTTCGCTCCGCCGAACCTGTCATTTGTAGCCGCGAGCGGCTCGATCATTGGAAATCTCACTTTCCGCGGTTACCTGGTTGCATTGCCTGCACAAACGGCCCGCTTGAGTGTTCTGGCCGAACAAGATGTACGGGGCTTCGGTGTCAGTATGACCGCTGCGGATATGAGCATTGAGACAAATGGGCTTTACCTCCAGCCCAACGGCATTCCTGATCTGGGCATCATTGCTGCGCCATCGGGTTACGATTACCCAGGAACAATTTTAGATCCCTTCGAATACGTCGGACCGGTCGGACCGTACGGTAATGTGTTTGGGGGGCCACCGTCCAATCTGGTTCTGTCTAATGATCCGCACACTGTAGTTGTTTATGCGGTAGAGGGGAGCCTGACCAGTGTGGCTCTCGCAACGCCGGAACGCGCGTCGATTAGGGCCGGTCTGGATATCGTTCAACCGGTGTTTAACCTCGAAAACACTAGTGTTAACGATACTTCGCTGGTTGAAGCCGGACGAGATATCACCAGCGCGTACCCCGGCAGTATTCTAGGCACGGACATTTTCAATATCAGGCTGGAAGGACCTGGAACCTTGGTGGTGCAAGCCGGACGCAATATCGTTTCCCAGCCTGGCGAATACAATACGCAGGGAATCGGTATTGAAAGCGTCGGTAATACCGACAATCCATTCTATCTACCAACTGGTGGCGCGACTATTGACCTCTCGGTCGGCGTCGGATTAAACGGACCGGATATTGTAGGCTTCATTAACACCTATCTCAATCCGGCAAACGCAGTGTCGGTCCAGAAGAATTATTTGCCTGAGCTCCTGGTTTATATGGACAATCTTGAGGGCTCGACACTAACCCCCACAGAAGCGTTAACAGATTTCGAGCGCCTATCTGCGGCTAAACAATTGCCATTCATTGCAGGAGTTTATTTCGACGAGATTAAATTAGGGGGCGAATCGTATGCTGCCAGGAATACCGGTTATAATCGAAGTTATAAAGCGATCGAGACCTTGTTCCCCGGTAGTTCAGTGAGTGCTGGGGTTCCGACGACCGCTTACAACGGGACTCTTTCACTTTATCACGATGCGCGTATCCGTACCGAGCAAGACGGCGATATTAACGTCATGGTCCCGGGTGGCGGAGTAGTCCTCGGTATTGAAACGGATGTCCCAAATTTGGCGGGGCAAACCGATACGGCTGAACCTGGTTTGATCACGATGGAGGGTGGAAGCATTAATATTGTTGCGGATCAAAGCGTCGTGGTGGCGCAATCGCGTATCTTTACTGAACTAGGCGGCGACATTTTGATCTGGTCGAGCCACGGCGATATCAATGCTGGCAAGGGTAAACAGACCTCAATTGTAACGCGTACGCCAAATACGCTGTATGACCTTTGGGCCAACATGCAGGAGATCCCGGCTACACCGCAAACGGGCGCCGGGATCGCGACTTTGGTCGGTGTGACCGGCGTGCCGCCCGGGAACGTAGATCTGTTTGCGCCCAATGGTATCATCGACGCCGGCGAAGCCGGTATCCGGGTTTCGGGCAATCTGACCGTTGCTGCTCTCGAAATCTTGCATGTGCAGAACATTCAAGTGCAAGGGCATGCAGTCGGTCTGCCCACAATAGTCGGGCCGAACGTTGCGGCGGCGATCGCCGCCAGCAATACCACTGGAGCAACCAACAGCGCAGCCGAGGAAGCGGTCAAGCAGCAGACGAGTGCGACCGAGCAGGAAGTAGCGCCGTCGTTGATTACTGTAGAGGTGCTGGGGTACGGAGGGGCTGATGAGTGAGAAGTGAGAAGCCCGCCCTGAGCAAGCGTTCAGCGCGTCGAAGGGTGAAAGGTGATTGGGGTCCCGTAGATACTGGCTGATCGTAGCCAGGCAATTTATTGCCTGGAACAGGTGCAATCGAGAATCCGTCCCGTAAGGGCACGGTCTGATCCTAACCCCGGGTTGATCAATCGGCCTAATCGTGGCACGCCTATCGGAACCCAATCATACCGTACCCTGCGGGACGGTTCCCGTTTTCGCGCGGATACCAGGCAATAGATTGCCTGGCTACGATCATTCAGTCCCTCCGGGACAAAGGCGCTCCGCGCCAATTCGCCCAATCGCCGTTTCGCCCATTCGCCGTTTCGCTTCTCTACGGGACGGTTTGCCTTTTTCACGCGGATACCAGGCAATAAATTGCTTGGCTACTATCATTTAGTCCCTCCGGGACAAAGTCCAACGACCCCTGGGACAGAAAGCCCGGCACAAAACCCTTTCTGTGCCCAGATTTCATTCGCGTCTATTCGCGGCCTGCCGCGCCGAAGGCTTTGCGGAGGCGGGTTCATTCGCGGTTAATTTTTTAGCTCCTTTTGCGCAGAACCGAGCGACTTCGGGACATTCAGTCACAAGGTCATCGTGGGAGAATTTGGCAACGGCCACCTCTCTGCGTTCGATGCGGTCACGGGCGAGTTTGAAGGAGAACTGAAAGACAAGAACAATGCGGTCATCAGCATCGGTGGACCCGGCGCTCTTTGGGCATTGGCCTTTGGAGACGGCACATCAAACTCAGATCCTCTCAACCAACCGGCAAACGCGCTCTATTTCACAGCTGGTCCTAACTTTCCAAACGGTGGCCTGTTCGGCACATTGACACCAGTCCAGGCGGATCTGACTCAAGGAAGCGATCAATAGGAAGCCTCCTGCTTCCCGATGCTTTCAAACCGCTAGCCCGATAGTGCACTTGATCGCTGAACGCCAGCGCTAACCAGACGTTGGCGTCAGCTGCTAAGTGGACGGAGTGGACCCAGCGGACTGAGTAGACGAAGTGGACGCCTTGCGTGAGGTGGCCAGCGGATACTGCGTCCACTTCGTCTACGACGTCCACTTACGCCGACACGCCGACACGCCGACACGCCGACACGCCGACACGCCGTTACGCATTCTTCACGGCCGCTACTATCTGGAACCCGGCGATGATGTCCCGGAACGTCACCGTCAGGCCGGCGCCGCGTAATTCTTCTGCGACGGCGCTGGGAGCGATGCGAATCTTCCGATAAGAGCTCTTATGGAAAGACCAACCTGATTGGGTGCGTTCGTAGAAGAGATCGGTTACTAGGACGGTCTCGGGTTCATATTCCAGAACGCAGGTCATGATTCGATCCGGGTCGGACTTAACTGGAACGAACCGATCTAATCCTTCCAGTTCAGCGCTCAAGTCACGAAAGCTGATAATCACTTTGCCGCCAGGCTTCAGGATCCTTTTGATCTCGCGGAACAACGGGGGGATATCGGATCTGGCGGGGAGGTGGATAAGCGTATCTCCCATGCAAACAACAACTTGGTGCGATTCGTCGGGAAATTCGCCCAGTTCTCGCAGATCGCCTTGCAATGGGGTTATAGGAAGGGAGCCGCTATGCTGAGACAGCTCTTGCAGTAACCTCTCGCTGAGGTCGACGGCGGTTACTTCGAATCCGAGCCTGGCCAAGGCAATCGTTTGAAAGCCGGGACCGCAACCCAGGTCGAGCGAGGGACCCTTGGGATCGTGGTGCAGGCTCAATCTCTTGAACAAGGCCTCTTGTTCGGCCGCCTTTTGCTCGAATGAACCAAACATCCAGCTGTATCGGTCGGCTAAGAGGTTCTGGTAGTGTTCGGCAACAGAAACAGGAGCAGATTTCGGGTTCACAGTGATCTGGTATTCACTGTTGCGCAGCCAAACGACAGCGCAACTGCGGAAACTCGCCTGAAGCTCATTTCAGAATAGCAAATAGCAGATAGCAAATAGCAAAGCCAGAAGCCATAGACCTGCCGAGCGCGCGATTCCGGACCAATTTGCTATCTGCTATTTGCTATTTGCTATGCCGAACGAGCTTCAGGCGAGGCATGCGCCCTGCCTGTCCGCCGTAGTTTCGGGAATGTGGGACGAAGGCGGAAAAGGGCGCCCGAACGAGATTCTGTTCGCGCCCATTGCGGTGTGCCGTGTCGCCGTTTCGCCCATTCGCCGTTTCGCCCCTACTCCCCGTACGGTACCCAAATGTTCTTCACCTGGGTGGCGTGCCGGAGGAATTCTCCGCCTTGGCTTTGCTCAGGGGCGTACCAGTCTCGCGCCTTACCGTGGGTGACCCAGGTCGCTTTCAGGTTGCCGGCTGATTCGCGTTCGACCATCTCGCTCCCGGATTTGGAGCCAAAGAACCAGAGGGCGGCGACTTCGAGATGTTGAGCAAGGACCTTGGCCAGTTCCAGCTGGTTTCCCGTGATGATGTTGATCACTCCCCCGGGTAAATCACTGGTGTCGAATACCTGATAAAGGTCCGTGGCGGCGAATGGATAACGGGCAGATGGGATGGTGACGACAGTATTTCCCATGGCGATGGCAGGCAGCACCAAGGACATGAAGCCGAGCAATGGGTTCGCTTCCGGGCAGACAATTCCAAGGACGCCCCACGGTTCCGGCATCGCTAAGGTTACGTTACTGAATGGGGTGGAGTGCACCCGGCCATCGTATTTATCGGTCCAGGCGGCGTAGTAAAATGTCCGCTCGATCGTCGCGGTAACCTCGCGTTCGGCCAGCTCGACCGAATAGCCGCAGTCGCCGACTAATCTGTCCGTGAACTCCCGCGCCCGAACCTGAAGATTCTCGGCGATATAAAACAGAATTTGGGCCCGCAGATGCGCGGTGGATTTCGGCCAGCCGCTGGCCTTGGCTGCTGCTTCAACGGCGTTACGAACGTCTTTACGGTTACCCAGCCCCGCCTCTCCCCGGTATTTTCCAGCCGGATCAAACACGGGGTAACTATACCCGCTGTCGGGCCTGGCCTGTTTTCCGCCGACATAAAGCTTCGGAGTTCGATCGATGGCTACGTTCTCCGACTTCGCTCTGTCGTCTGAAACTCCAGAAGCTACGTCGGACCAGCCGGCGTTCACGGCGCTCGCGGCGTTCGCGGCGTTCACGGCGTTCTTTTCGCGAGACGCTGGTTCGGCTCGAGGTTCAAATCCGGGATCATCTACTTCCGGCAGATGTTGTTCCCATTCCGGTCGCAGGTAGTCGTACATTCCCTCTATCCCACCTTCCCGACCGAAGCCGCTCTCTCGGTAACCGCCGAACCCAGAAGCAGCATCAAACACATTTGTACAGTTTACCCACACGACTCCGGCCTTGATCTTTGGAGCAATATCGAGTGCTAAATTGACATTCTCCGTCCAGACCGAGGCGGCCAAGCCGTACGGAGTATTGTTGGCGAGGTCAACCGCTTCCCCAGGTGTGCGGAAAGTCATCGCTACTAAAACCGGACCGAAAATTTCGACCTGAGCCAAGGTGCCGGCCGGCTCTACATTAGTGAAAAGGGTGGGAGGATAAAACAATCCCTCCGTCGGAACCGCCCAGCCCGGCTGCCAACAAGTGGCTCCTTCTTTGATTCCTTGCTGGACTAGGGATTCGATCTTTTGGAGTTGGACCGGCGCTACGATCGCGCCGATGTCGATCGCCTTGTCCAGGGGGTTGCCGACGCGCAGATTTTCCATCCGCTGCCGCAGTTTGGCATACATGACTTCAGCGATGCTCTCCTGAATCAATAACCGGCTTCCAGCGCAGCAAACCTGGCCTTGGTTGAACCAGATGGCATCGACCACCCCTTCAACAACACTATCCAGGTCAGCGTCGTCAAAGACGATAAATGGTGATTTGCCGCCGAGCTCCAGCGACAGTTTTTTGCCCGACCCCGCGGTTTTCTGCCGGATGATACGACCGACCTCGGTCGAACCGGTAAACGCGATTTTGGCGACGCCAGGGTGTTCAACTAGTGCTTCGCCGGTGCGACCGTCCCCGGTGACGAGATTGAATACGCCCGACGGTAAACCGATCTGCTGGGTTATTTCGGCGAAGAGTAGAGCGGTGAGGGGAGTGAATTCGGCCGGCTTCAACACCACCGTGTTTCCAGCGGCTAACGCCGGCGCGACCTTCCAAGCCAACATTAAGAGCGGAAAATTCCAAGGAATGATCTGGCCGCAAACGCCGAGTGGCCCGTAGTGCTCAAAAACCTCGCTCGCGAGTTGGGCCCAACCCGCATGATGATAGAAATGGCGGGCCACCAGCGGAATATCAATGTCGCGAGTTTCCCGGATGGGTTTGCCGTTATCGATGGTCTCGAGCACAGCGAAAAGGCGGGAATGTTTTTGAATCTGCCGAGCAATCGCATACAGATACCGCGCACGTTGATGGCCGGAGAGAGTGCGCCAGTTCTCAAAGGCAGCGGCGGCGGCCTGAACCGCTTGGTCGATCTCAGCGCTGTTTCCTTGGCTGACGGTGGCGATCGTCGCCTTATTCGCCGGATTGATCACCTCAAACGTGCCGCCTCCTTCGACGAACCGTCCATTGATGAATTGCCCAAAACGGCGCCCATGTTTTTCGAGCCACGCGTCAACAAATTCAGGGCTCTCCGGAGCGGGGCCGTATTCCATGGTTTCGAAGATCTCTTTAACTGTTGGCATCGGGGGGTGATAATAAGCTCTAACGGGGTGGCGCAGAAGTAATCAGTAATCAGTGAATCAGTAATCAGTTTGATCATTGAATTGTCTTGTGGACCAGCTAATGGGCCCGAACCAAGACAGTCACCGAAGGCAGCCGCGGCTGCTCTACACTGATTACTGACCTACTGATTACTGATTACTTTCGCGCCATCTCCTGGTTGGTGTGAACGTTCATTCTCGGCCGCCACCTCTCACGCCATGGGATGCCGGTAGCTCGCGGAATAACGGCCGGTCACGAAATGCTCGAGTTGGCGTTCGATGTCGGTGAGTAAACCGGAGGCGCCAAAGCGGAAGAGGTCCGGTTCAAGCCAGTCGCGGCCTAGTTCCTCTTTCATTAAGACCTGCCAGGCAAGCGCGTCTTTGGCTGAACGGATGCCGCCGGCGGGTTTGAAGCCAACTTTTCGCCCGCTCGATTCGTAATAACGGCGGATACAACGAGCCATGGTCAAGGTGACGGGCAAAGTCGCGTTTTCCGTCTCTTTTCCGGTAGAGGTCTTGATGAAATCGGCGCCAGCTAACTGCGCGACCATACTGGCTCGGGCCACGTTGCGTAGGGTGGCCAGTTCTCCGGTTGCCAGGATGACCTTCAAATGGGCTCGACCGCACGCTTCTTTACAGGCGGTAACTTCATCAAAAAGCTCTTCCCATCGCCCGGTTAGTACCAATTCCCGGGTGATGACCATATCAATTTCCGCAGCTCCTTGGTCAACGGCGTACCGGATTTCTTCCAAGCGCTGGCTCATCGGCATTAATCCGGTCGGAAAACCGGTGGCAACCGACGCAACTGGAATGTTGGTACCGCGCAAAGCTCGGACCGCGTGAGCGACCATGGTCGGATACACGCAAACCGCTCCTACCGTGATATCCGTAACCCCCAACGCTTCCAGAAGATCAGGCCTCACTGGGGATTTCGCTTTGGCGCACAATCGCTGGACTTTTCCTTCCGTGTCGTCTCCGGACAGCGTGGTTAGATCGATACAGGTGATTGCTTTAAGTAGCCAAGCTGCTTGCCATTCCTTTTTGACGGTACGCCTGCCGGCTAAGGTTGCGACCCGGCGTTCGACCGCGCTTTTGTTCACAGTGATCGCTTTTACCCACTCGAGGTCGGGTCTTGCCCAGGAATCGTGCTCCTGGAGTAACGATTCAGGATAGCTCGTGTCTAGGCTATTCATGGTTCATAGCGATTTCCGGCATTGCTAAGCAATGTGCAACTGCTATTGCAACGACCGGGCTGGGTAAGGAGTTCAAGGAGTTCAAGGAGTGCCGGAGGGGCGAATCGAAACCACCATTTTCAAGTAAAAACGGATAAGTGACAAAGTCCAAGAGCAGCACCGGCGCTATAGCGGTGTCTGACCGCAGGCTCCTTGTACTCCTCGAACTCCTGAACTCCTCAAGACCCTGGCACGCTGTGTGCTAATCAAACGAACCGAGGTTTTCAGTTGGACCGGGGTATCGCTCAAACGATGCCCCGGTCCTAGAAGACTCCGTAGGCTGGATCGCTCACAAATCGTTGTCGATTTGTGAGCGATCCAGGCTATTTGATTGTCCGATGCGCCTGAGCCAATTCTCGCTCTCTTCCCCCGGTCCCAAGCGAGATCGCAATGAAGACGCGGTCGATTTCTGGGAACCTGCAGACGATGTTGTCCGGCGCCAACATGGTTCCGTGGCTATCATTGCCGATGGCGTCGGCGGCCAGAGTGACGGGGATGTGGCGAGCCAGTTAGCAGTGAATATCGCGCTGGAAGTTTTCCGGCAGGCGAATCCGGCACTCACCACTAAACAAATTTTGAAAGAGATTTTCCAACGGGCGAATTTGGCGATTTACGAGTCGGGCATGGAGAATCCTCGAGGCGGACGCATGGCCACAACTTTGACGGTCTGCATCTTTCGAGACAAAGAACTGTCGATCGGTCATGTGGGAGATTCGCGCGTTTACCTGGTGCGAAATGAGCAGATCAAAAGGCTAACCGATGATCATTCTTATACCGGGCTGCAATTGAAGTTACGCTTGATCACCGAGCATGAAGCTCGCGCTAGTAATTTGCGTTCGACGTTAACCCGGACCGTCGGATATGAGCCGGTGGTTCGTTGTGATTTCAAGCGGGTCAAATTGATGTCGCGTGACCGTATCCTGCTCTGCACCGACGGTCTTTACTGCTTTGTTAACGACGGAGAAATCTCCGAGGGTGTCGATCGTTTAAATATGGACGAGGTCTGTCCTTATCTGATTTCCTTAGCCGAGAGGCGGGCTACCGATGATAACCTGACCGCCCAGGTGGTTCAGATTGACCGTCTGATTGACCCGAAGTATGACTCACCGATCTCGTTTCTAAAAAACTCCCAAGGGGAATTGGAGAACCGCATGCAACACGAAGTGCAGGTCGGGGATGTTCTAGACAGCCGCTTTCGCGTCGAAAGCGTGGTTAATCGAAGCGGCATGGCATCAATTTATAAAGCCACTGACCTCTCAAACGGGGATACCGTTGCTGTCAAAGTGCCCTACATGCAGTACGAGTCCGACCCGGGTTCGTTCGCGCGATTCCAGCGAGAAGCAGAGATCGGCAAACGGTTAAACCATCCTAATATCCTGCGGTTCATCACGGTGCCGGAACAGAGCCGGCCATATATCGTGATGGAGTATCTTCAGGGGCGAACCTTGAGCGAAGTCATGAATGAGATTCGCCCGCTGCCGATCTCGGACGCGGTCCAGATCGCCAGTTCGCTCTGTGATGCGCTTTCGCACATGCATCATCACAAGGTGGTTCATCGGGATCTAAAGCCGCAAAACGTGATGGTCTGTGATGATGGTTCGATTCGAATCATGGACTTCGGGATTGCTAAAGCGACGGAGATGAGGCGCATCACCTTCGCTGGGTTAAGCCCTGCCATGGGTACACCGGATTATATGGCTCCTGAACAGGTTAAGGGTCGTCGCGGAGACGAACGGACTGACATTTATAGCTTGGGAGCCATGCTGTACGAGATGACGACCGGTCGAGTGCCTTTCGAAGGTCCGAACCCGTTTATCGTCATGAACTCACGGATTGCCGGCGATCCGGTGGCGCCGCGTAAACGGAACCCGCAAATTAGCGAGCAGCTGGAGGAAATCATCCTCCATGCCATGGAGCGCGAACCCGCCAAACGTTATCAGACGGCTGCCGACATGAAAGCCGAGCTGGACGAGCCGGATTCCGTCAAAGTGACCGGCCGAAGCCATCACTTACGCTCGCCGAAAATGTGGAAGACGCGGTGGCAAGGCAGCCGGCTCGTCGTCATCTCGGCGATTGTCCCGATAGCGGCCTTTGCCATAGCCCTGGTGGTGGCGCGATGTCATCACTAGTGAGAGGTGAGAGGTGGCGCAGAAGTAATCAGTAATCAGTGAAACAGTAATCAGTGGTGCCGTGAAATGGACAAGCCCGATCGCCTATTGAGAGCAGTTTGGTCGCTCCGCGCTGATTACTGATTACTGACTTACTGATTACTGATTACTTCGGTGCCACCTCTCACTTCTCACCAAATTGGACGACCAAGCCACCCATAACGATGATGCCAAGGCCGATCCAGGTGCTGAGTGGGATCTGTTCCCGGAATAGGAATTTTCCGAAAAGGATCGCTACCAGGGCGAACGCACCGACGTAGACACCGAAAATCTTGGCAAAATTCCAATCAACCGAGTTCACGATTAGGCCGTAGCCGGCGAGCGTCGTGGCGCCGAGCCCGATCAGGATGATGTTATTATTTCTTATCCCTAGTCGAATCACGGCGTCTCCGCCGACCTCAAAAATTGCGGCCAGCGCGAACGCCATCCAAGGAAGGAATTGCATATAGATGGGTAGGGTAGCGCGAATTGGGCCAGGTGCGCGAATAGGCGAAACGGCGAATGGGGACCCAGGAGCCGGTGGGGCGAAGATCTCGGCGCGGGGAAACGGATACCACTTCGCTGGCTGGATCGCGCCGGATTTGAGCCATGCGTGCGGGTTGCATCGCCCAGGATATGATCGTTCTCCGGCCTCTCCAAACCCGGCGAGGTGGTACATCCACGGAGCGGCTCAAAACCGGCGCGGAACAGTTTTAGCGGTTAGCCACATGCTCGGCGCGCCGAGTTTTTCGCCCCACCGGTCGAGGGCTTTCATTCGCCCATTCGCCCACACGCCGTTTCGCGTTGATCTTGCGGGGAACTCGCCTACGGTTCATCAATTTTATAACGACAATGTCTTTTGACCTTAAGAGCCTGGTGTCGTCACGAATGGGTGACAATTATCAGCTGCATGCTAGGCACCTGAATCCGACGCTGGTTGAAGTTTTGCGTATCACGGGGTTTGACCGGGTTTATACGAGGGCTCAGGGAGCATACTTATACGACGCAGCGGGCAACGCTTACCTCGATTTTCTGAGCGGTTACAGCGTGTTCAATATGGGTCGCAATCACCCGGTGATTAAGCAAGCGATCCGGGACGTTTTGGACCTTGATCTGCCTAATATGGTCCAGATGGATTGTTCGCTCTTAAGTGGCCTTTTGGCGGAGGCGCTTTTAAAGAAAACTCCGCCGCATCTCGAAGCGATCTTTTTCTGCAACTCAGGAACCGAGGCCATAGAAGGGGCATTGAAATTTGCTCGGGCGGCAACCGGACGACCTGGTTTGGTTTCTCTCCATGGCGGATATCACGGACTAAGTTATGGCTCACTCTCGGTGACCGGTATCGCGAATTTTCAGGAAGGATTCGGTCCATTGATGCCCAACGTTGAGCGGGTCAAGATGGGTGACCTAGCGACGCTCGACCGACTCTTGCGCAGAAAGAATGTGGCCGCTTTTTTGGTGGAGCCGGTCCAGGGTAAAGGAGTCAAATTTCCTAAAGACGATTTTTTTGTTCAAGCCCAGATCCTTTGCCGGAAATACGGCACATTGTTTATCTGTGACGAGATCCAGACCGGTCTGGGACGGACCGGAAAATGGTGGGCTTTCGAACATTGGGGTCTCGAGCCTGACATTGTTACGGTAGCGAAAAGCCTAAGCGGCGGCTATGTGCCGTGTGGTGCGATCATCACCAGGCGGGCGATTTATCAAAAAGTCTTCAGCCGGCTTGATCGTTGCGTTGTCCATTCCAGCACCTTCGGGCGGAATAATCTGGCCATGACTTGCGGGCTCGCGAGTTTGGCCGTGTTGGAGTCAGAAAACCTGATCGAGAATTCGGCTCGGATGGGAGAGCTGCTCGTGGAACGCTTGAATGCGCTTCGGCGTAAACATACCTTCCTAAAAGAGGTTCGAGGGAAAGGTTTGATGATTGCGATCGAATTCGCCGAACCGCCGGAACTGAGCTTAAAGCTGGCCTGGCGTTTGTTGCACAGGATCGATCGAGCCCTCTTTCCGCAAATGGTGGTGGTGCCGTTAGTCAGTAAACATCGAATCCTGACTCAGGTGGCCGGCCATAACATGGACGTGATCAAATTACTTCCACCGCTGATGATCGGTGAAACGGAAGTCGATTATTTTGTGAATGCTTTCGATGAAACGCTGAAAGCCTGCCGCCAATTTCCAGGGCCGATGTTGGAACTGGCGCTGAATACCGCCAAATCAAAAAACGCCAAACGGGCCGACACCAGGAAGCTAAACGGCGCGCATGCAGGGGAGTTAGCAGTTAGCCGTTAAGCGGTTTGCGGTTTGCGGTTTGCAGTTGGGCGCTGGGGTCCTGGCTTGAGCGTGTGATTCGGCCGTAGAGAATGGGTCCAATGCGACTGATGAGACCCCAATTTGTCTCCACACCGAATGATGCGGAGAACACACGACACGACTACAAACCGCCAACGGCAAACTGCCAACCGCCAACCGCCACCGCAAACCGCAAACGCCGAACGCCGAACGGTGAACCGCTAACCTAATAAGGCTGGAATCGTCGTCGTAACGCTTGCTCGAGAGCGTCCACTAACGCTCGGCGGTTGTAGCTAGCGGAGGCTTTGATGCGCAATAGCGGGAAACGCACCGTCTCGAACAATTCTTGCAGGTATTCATCACGCTCCTTGCGATCAGGGCGATCATGAGAGCTGTCATCGAGCTCGATTGCGAGCACGGGCGCGAGATTTCCGGGCTCGGCTAACAGGAAGTCGATATGTTTAGAAGAGATCCGGCGAAAGACGCGATTCCGTTCTTCCGGATGTCGGCTTTCGACTTGGATTAAGTCTGCCAATCTGACTTTGCAAAGGATCTGCAGCCGGCCATCGATAACCAGATCCAGCTGTTCGTAAAAAAGCTGTTCGGCGGGTGTCAAAACGCTGTCCACCACAGACAAATAAACGGCGGGGGTGCCTGACCCGCGGAACACCCAAATCAGAACGATGATGCAGCCGAGCACGAAAACACAGGCTAGTCCGATCGTGACGGGCGAAAGCAGCAAAGTGCGAAACTCCCAGTCCGCTAGCAAAGACGCGAGTAAAATTTCCACGGCTTCCGCGAAGTTTACCGCGGCGGAAGGAGGAGTACAAGGAGTTCAAGGAGTACGAGGAGTCCAAGGAGACCGCGATCGGCTTACAAACGGCTGCTGACTGCCCTCCTTGTACTCCTTGAACTCCTCGTACTCCTCCTTGGAATAACTTCCGCCTCTCCGGCCTCACCTAAATCAGTGAGAACGCTCGTTTTGTTGACCGCTTCTGTTCTTGGACTGGGGATGAACTTGCAGGGACAAACCGTGACCCGATTCGAAAGTGGGCCGGCCCAGGTTACGCTGCTGGAGCTTTATACCTCAGAAGGATGCAGTAGTTGTCCGCCGGCGGAGGCGTGGCTGAGTACGCTTTCCCAAAACGCTCAGCTGTGGAGAGCCGTCGTTCCGGTGGCGTTTCATGTCGACTATTGGGATAACCTGGGTTGGAAAGATGGGTTCTCCAGTCGGGAATTTACGCAGCGTCAGCGCCTCTACGCCGCTAGCTGGGGATCGGGGTCGGTCTATACTCCGGCCTTTATTTGGAACGGTCTCGAATGGCGCGGATGGGGTCGGGCGTTTCCTGGCAGTGAGAATCCTCAGGCGGGTAAGCTGGTGGTTCAAGTGAACGGGAACCACCTTGAGATCAATTATTCGCCCGTGCGATCGAATGGGCCTTACGCCGCGGCCATCGCTCCGCTGAAGATGAACGCGACGTCGCACGTCACCGCCGGAGAAAACGGCGGCCGGACGTTAGCCCATCAATTTATCGCCATGAACCTGACGAGAACCGACCTCAACCAGTCGAAAGATAGTTTTGGCGCAGAAGTCTCTTGTCCGACTGACAGAGCGGATGCTTTAGCGGTTTGGGTTACCCTTTCCGGTTCCTTAGTCCCGATCCAAGCCACCGGCGGGTTTCTGCGTTAAAGGTTACCGGTTAGCGGTTGGCAGTTTGCGGTTAGCCGTTGCCTGTTCTCCAACCACATCGTCCAACACCGGGAGCACGATCGTCCCATGAGTCTCATTGGTCCCATAAGTCCCATCCGTTCCACCGCTGCAACCGCTAACTGGAAACTGAAAACGGCCAACTGCTAACCGCAAACCGCCTACCAGCCGGCTCCAACGTAGACTGCGTGCGTTCCCTCGAACGTGCCGATCGTGTTAAGCGGTGGAGTATCGGTAACCAGGACACCCTCCTCGCCGACTAACTGTTGGGTTCGGGAGTCGTAAATTAGAAGGAACTTCACCTGAACATTCGCACCTGCGTGAATATCCTGCGCATATTGACCCGAGGAGACGGACCCTTTCCCTAAGCGCCAAGTAAGACCCGGGACTTCTCCCGCAGTCAACACGTACACCTGAACGGCAACGTAGGGCGTTTGATCCAATAACGTTCTGCGTTTTGGATTCAGGTGTGACAAAAACTTGGCCAATCGTTGCTGACCGAGTTGAACCTCGCTCCGGTACGGCTTAGCCGTCATGAAAGAGTATTCTCGCTCCTCAGACTTAGGTGGAGTAGCGGCTGAGGCAGACAGGATAAGCGAACCAATGGCCAAAAAAATCGCGATACGTTTCATTTGCCGTTTCCAATGTAGACTGCGGTATAGCCGCCGAAAATCCCGAGCCTCCCTTTTGGCGGAGTTTCAATGATAATGTAACCTTCGTTGCTGACGGGCTGACCTGTCTTGGTGTCAAAGATCATGATGAACTTCGTCATCTGTGCGCCGCGGTCTGTGTAGACGCCAGACTGCCCCGTAATCCTGTTGCTCAAACCGGGAACTTGGCTAGCCGGTACTTCGGTTGATTCTACAGCGAGATACTCATTCTCAGCGATTCGCGCTTTCTTGTCTGGTTTTAAATGCTCCAGATATTTAGTCACGCGGTCCTGCGCAATTTTCGCTTCGGTAGGGTAAGCCGCGCCCACGGCTAAAGTGTAATCTTTATAGTCTGATTTGGCTGAGGAAGCGCATCCATTCAAGTAGAAGGCCAGACAGGTGAACACGAGAGGGATAAAGAGCCTGAGGATCATTGATTGAGGTATCGGAGAATAGAAGAGGTCTGGGAAAATGCCAGCGCCTTGCTTACAATTTGGACATGTCTGAGCCATTGAAGCATTCGGCAGTAATCACCGGCGTCTCGACCGGGATCGGCTACGCCACGGCCAAACTGCTGCTAGAGCGCGGGTTTCAAGTCTTTGGCAGTGTGCGATCAGAAGCAGATGCCGAGCGCGTCGCTCAGGAATTCGGTCCTAACTACTGCGCCTTGATCATGGACGTTACCGATGAAACCGCGGTGCGCCGATCCGCCGACACCGTTCGAGAAAAACTAGGTCAAAATCGCTTATTCGCTCTGATCAATAACGCCGGCATCGAAATGACCGGGCCATTGGCATATCTGTCGCTGGATCGGTTTCGGCTGCAATTGGAAGTGAACCTGATCGGAGTTCTTTCGGTGACTCAAGCATTCTTACCGTTATTGGGTACCGACCATCAACGTATCGGGAACCCTGGTAAGATCATTAATATTAGTTCGGCCTTGGGCCGGTTAGCCGTTCCTTTCGTTGGCGCCTATTGTGCATCCAAGTTCGGGCTTGAAGCTTTATCGGATAGCCTTCGCCGAGAAATGATGCTGTTTGGCATCGATGTCATTGTGGTGGAGCCCGGAGCCATCGTGACGCCGATCTGGGAGAAAGCCGAAGGCAAACTTCTACATGAGTTTCCCGGCACGCCCTATCAACGTTCTCTTACCAAGTTTGTTGAGACCGCGATGAAATCCGGTCGCGAAGGTTTCCCCGCCACCAAAGTAGCGGAATTAATCGCCCGCATCTTAGCAACGAAGCGGCCTAAAGCTCGCTACACCATCATACCCAACCATTTTGTGGAATACACCATCCCACGCCTTTTACCGACCCGAATGCTTGATTACTTCATGGGGAAATATCTCGGGATCTAGTTGAGCGAAACGGCGTCGCCGCATCGCCCATTCGCCCATTCGCCCCATCGATGCCCCTGACCGGTGGGGCGAAGAACTCGGCGCGCCGAGGACGTGGTTGCTCTACCGCTAACCGCGCCGGTTTTGAGCCGTTCCGTGCGTGTGGTATCGCCGCCGCGCTTCCGAACCTAACCGGGACTGTGGCTACGACCGGGGTTTCGCTCTATCATTCGGTAATGCCACCCCCACGGAACGGCTCAAAACCGGCGCGGGACAATTTAAACGGTTAGCCACACCATGGACGCGCCGAGTTCTTCGCCCCACCGATCAGGGAGATTCTCACCCGTCATTCCCCTTTCGCCGACACGCCCATTCGCCCATTCGCCGTTTCGCCGTTTCGCCTATCGCACCCTAACCGCTTGGAACCTCGGCGGCGGATTGGCAATCCGGTCCTGCGCTGCGATCAGTTGGATTTCTCTGGCGTTTTTCTCCGCAGTAAGTTCAAGGACCGCGAAAATGGAGTTAACGGTTTTCTCGAGAGCGACCGCAAGCGGTTTACCCATGAGCCAATGGGCGAAAAAGATCGCAGCAGTAGCATCGCCCGCTCCGTTGACCGATAGAGGAAGCTGAGGGGTACTGATTAGATAAGCGGATTCTTTCTCGGCGGCCAACACCTCGATCGTGTTAGGATCACTCTCAGTTCGCAACAAACTGGTCACTAAAACGATCGACGGACCGCGTTGGCGGAGCTGATCGACCGCGGCCAGTGTCGAGTCGAGATCGGTTATCGGCTGGCCTGCCAAGAACTCGAGTTCAAACTGGTTTGGTGTGATCACTGTCGCTAAGGGCAGCGCCTCGTCTCTCATCAATTCGCTAATTCCGGGGCGGACATAAAAACCTCGCCCGGTATCCCCCATCACTGGATCCAAACAGTAGACCGCTGACGGATTCGCGGCCCGGACACGCTGCACCAAATCGAGAATGACTCGTCCCAGAGTAACGTCTCCCATATAGCCGCTCAGTACCCCGTTGCATAAGGGTAACACTCCTCTCTCTTCCAGCCCGCGAACGAGATCTTCAATCACCGGCGTCGGCAGCACCGCGCCACGCCAGCTCCCATATCCCGTGTGGTTCGAAAAATGAACCGTATTAATCGGCCAAACCTCTACCCCCAACCGTTGCAGAGGAAATACAGCCGCGCTGTTTCCGACGTGTCCGTAAACTACGCTGGATTGGATAGACAGGATGTTGAGGGCGTTCGGCATGGAGGTAGGTCGGTAGGGATGAGCTCCTGCTCATCCGGTCTAGGAGCTAGGAGGCGCATTCATAATCGTAATCGTCCTCGTCGTCGTCCTCGTCCTCGGAGATGTTGTGCCGCGCTGTCGGGACGAACGGCTGCTTATTTTATCGGGGGCGGGACGGAGGTAAAGAAGCTAACAACTCGCTCGATCGAGGACGAGGACGATTATGAGCGCGCTGCTCCTGCCTCCTCACCGGATGAGCGGGAGCTCATCCCTACCGAACATACCCAACCCGTAACGACAAAGGCCAACGAACCGTCCGCCTTTGCTCGGCTGGCCCCCAAGCTTTGCTGAGCTCTTGGTTGAATCGTTCACGCGGTTCGCGGCCCATCGCCCGTTCCATGGCCGCAACTGCTGACCAGGTATCGACATACCCAAGAAAATCTGAAAGCGTCCATGAAACGCTGATTGCCAGGTCCGGCGCCTTGATTTCGTTGAACGGAAAATCGAGTGAGCGGTAACCATTCTCGACATGTTTGCGTTCAGGCGGCCAATAGGCACCGATCACGTCCCAATAGAATTGCGCGATAACGGGATCCAACTGTTCGTCCACCTTCAAAATGCCGTAACTCACCAAGGCAATGGCGGCTCCGGGACGTCCTACTCGGCGTACTTCCCGATAAAAAGCCGGGAGATCAAACCAATGTGCTGCCTGCGCCGCTACGATTAGGTCAGCGACACTATCGCCGAGTCCGCTAGATTCGGCCGGAGCGCACGCATAGTGAACTTGAGGATGCGAGACCGCGTTTTCAATTTGCTTCGCGCTGGCGTCGGTGGCGTAAACCCGCTGAAATCTCTCGGCCAGCAACGTGGACAGTTGCCCTGAACCGCACCCGCAATCCCAGGCGCATTCGTTCCGGCGGGTAGTATCCGCAAGAAAGCTCACCAATTCGGAGGGATAGGTGGGACGATAAGCGGCGTAGCTGGCTGCCGTATGCGAGAAATGATCTTTGAACATGGGGTTGCCAGACTCGCCGGAAGCTCGTCCGGAATAGCAAATAGCAAATAGAAAATAGCAGATCGGGCTTTCTCGGCCTACTGGCGCCTTGCAGAGATTTTGCTATCTGCTATCTGCTATTTGCTATCCGGACGAGCTTCCGGCGAGTCCGGCAACCCCAACACCTTGAACATTATCGTGGTGCCGACAAAACGCTCTTCGTTCGGCTCTCGCGCATAGCCGGGGATATGGCCGGCGCGTTCGTATCCGAGGGATAGGTACAGATTCTCCGCGATGTCGGTAGCGGTATCCAAGGTCAACAGTCGCCGTCCTACGTTTGTCCCATAAGACTCGATCTGCTGCATGAGCGCGCGGCCGATGCCTAATTTCCGGTATTTCGGATGTACCAGAAGCTTGGAGACATCCGCTCGATGCGGTTGGTTCGGCGGAGTATCGATGCTGAGTTGAACCGTGCCTGCCACTTGGCCATCCAGCTTTGCGATCAGTACGATTCGTTTGCCGTTGGCTAGCCCAGGCGCGATCTTCTCGACCCAAAAAGCCCGAGCCTGTTTGAGGTCGAACGGCAGAATAAAGCCGACATTCGCGCCATCATGAACGCACGCATGCAAAACCTCGGCCATGCCGTGCAAATGCGTTAAAAGCCCAACTTCATCGAGCCTGACAATTTCGATCCTGGGTGTCGTCTTCATCGAATGACCAACAAGTATCGGGCCGAACCTCGGTGCGGCACTCTGAACGAGCTGGCGCCATGTAACCGGTAGCGGAGGCAATCGCCTGGAGATAACCGATGAATTGATCCTTCGATGTTGAGCTCCAATGTGCCGGATTCCAGATATAAGTGATGTTCTAGTCCCTGACGCGGCGGTAACGGATAGTCAATTTGAACACCAGCCGGCAATTCGCATTGCAGCAGCTCGCACTCAAAATCCGGCGAAGGTGGGGAGATGGAGCGCCGGCGAAAGCCTGTCTCGGGATCAATCCAAACCGGCTGTGCTTTTCGCGGCACTAAGGCCGGGAGGTCCGATTCGACATGGGCTAACAATCGGGACAGGGTCAGCTCAAAGGCTGCGCAGAGTCTGCCGAGCACGGCGGCAGTTGGGCTGACCTCGTTGTTTTCGATCCGCGACAGCGTCGCGCGGCTCACACCACTTTTTGTAGCCAACTCTTCCAGTGACCAGGAGCGTTCCATTCTGAGCTCACGAAGCCGCTGAGCCAGCCGGGCATCGGTGGCGGTGGTCAGAGCTGCCGTTTGTTCCATATACGGAAATTATTCTCATATTCGGGAAAACCGCAAGCTCCAGTTTTATCGAGCCAATGCCGATGACCGATACGAAGTTCAGCGATGAGATGCTCTCCCATCTGGCTCCTGGGCATGATGAATCGGGTGGTCCGGTAAAAGGCTGGGACTTCGATGTCTTAGCCGGCGGTGAGGCGAAACGGCGAATGGGCGAAACGGCGAACGGGCGATGGGGCGAATGTCACGAAGTGGCATAACAGAATAGCCCAGGGCCTGGCTTTAGCCCTGGGTCGGGTTCTAAAAGAGATTCGCCCTGCCCGTCCGCCGTAGTTTCGGGAATGCGGGACGAAGGCGGAAAGGGGCGACCGAAAGGTTATTCCTGCGCCGCGCATGTTACATCGCCCTCAAATCCTGGATTGGCACAGACGCAACGAGCACGCTCGGAATCTTGTTCGGGCGCCCTTTCCCTCCTTCGTCCCACATTCCCGGAACTACGGCTGGCAGGCAGGGCGCTTCCACGTTCTTGTCATACCCAGAAGCCCTGGGCTATTCTGTTTAGCCACTTCGTGGCATTCGCCGCATCGCCGCATCGCCGTGTCGCCGTGTCGCCGTGTCGCCGTGTCGCCCATTCGCCCATTCGCCCTATCGCCCATTCGCCCTATCGCCCTATCGCCCATTCGCCGTTTCGCCCTTAGGCTCCTTGTCCGAAAAACTCCGCAATGTCGCGATTCAGGCGATCTTGGTGGGTGAAGAATAGGCCGTGCGAGGCGCCGGGATAGATTTCCAATTTACTCCCTGATATCGCCCGATGAACACGCTCGGCGGTGGCTGCGGCTGGTGCGAATACATCTGCCTCCCCGTGAATAATGAGGGTAGGCATGGAAAACAATTTCAGATCTTTCCGAAAATCGGCTTCGTTGCTCGATTTGTATACTTCAAGCATCGGCATCAAAGAGGAGCGTAAGGCGACCCCCATTATCCAGTCTTTGGTGCTCTCGGAAACTGGAGTGTCAGCGGTAGCCGGAGCAAAGAATTCGTCCAAAGAAGCTCTAAAAATAGTGGACCGATCTTTTCGCATGCTTTCATAGAACGAATCGAAGATTACGCTTCTGTCTATTCCTTCCGGGTTGTCTTTTGACTTCAGCAGGGCGGGCAGAATCGTCGAGAGGATAACCACCTTGTCTACTTTGTCGCCGCCATGGTGGGAAAGATAGCGCCCTAACAAACAGCCGCCATGTGAGAACGCGACCACAGAGAATCGTTTCAGATCTAAATGATCGATCAGAGCCGCCAAATCATCTGCGAAGGTGTCGAAATCGTACCCGCCGGCCGAGCAATCCGAACGCGCGAAACCTCGTTGATCGTAGACAATACAACTGTAACCATGGTCAACCAGATACGGCACCTGAAATTCCCAGACGTCGGAGCCGATATTTCCGCCATGGATCAGAAGAAGTGGGTGGCCTTTACCCCATACTGAGTAAAAAAGATCGGTACCGTCTGCAGTCTTGAAGTAGGACATTAGAGATTCTCCATTTGTAGGATATGCGTTGAGTTACGAACCCAGCGAATCATCATTGATCGCGGATTCGGCGTTAGTTTCTGTGAACGGAGTAGCGGTATCAATTACCTGGGAGGTAATCGTGAAACGCCGTCAACGCCGACATCGAGCGTCAACGCCGAGATCGGAATCGTTCACGGCGTTGTCGGCGTTCACGCTCGTTGACGGCGTTTTAATTACCTGGGAGGTAATTGCCTGAAGAGGAATATTCCCCTAGCGTTGACTTATGCCCAGTGATGCAACGGCCGGTGAACTTCTCCGCCGGTGGCGCGAGCACAGAGGACTCAGTCAGCTCGCGCTGGCTATCAGTGCGGAAATCTCCGCACGACATCTATGCTTTGTCGAGACGGGACGCGCGAATCCTAGCCGGGAGATGATTGTGCGCTTAGCTGAAGAACTGCAAATCCCGCTTCGACAACGGAACGTTCTGCTGACTGCGGCTGGCTTCGCGAAAATGTATTCGGAAAGAAGTTTGGATGATCCCGCTCTCGGTGTGGTTGGTAACATTGTGCAAAAGATTTTGAGCGGCCATGAGCCGAACCCGGCTGTGGCCATCGACCACCAGTGGCGGGCATTGGCGATGAACCGGACCATCGAACTTTTGCTAACCGAAGTCGATTCCACGTTGCTTCAGCCTCCGGTTAATCTTATGCGGGTTGGTCTGCATCCGTTAGGCCTGGCATCGCGCATTCGGAATTTTGGGGAGTGGCGCGCGAACGCGATCGCTAAGCTCAAACAGCGTATTGAGATGACGGCGGATCGCCAACTGATAGAATTGCTCAAAGAAATCGAAGGCTATCGCTATTGTCAGGTATTGGATCAACCGGAACGCAAACTGCGCCGTGACGTGGCCATTCCACTCGAGCTAGAGACCGCTTACGGAGATATAAATCTCATCACCACGTCAATGGTGTTCGGGTATCCCCGAGATGTCACTGTCTCAGAGATCGCTATCGAGTGTTTCTTTCCTCAAGATAAAGAGTCCGCCGAAGTGTTAAAACGTTTCGCGGCGAAGACGCCTTCGGTAACCACCACAGAGACACAGAGTGCACAGAGAGAAAAAATCGAAACCACCTGTCCTATCAACCCTCAGTGACCTCTGTGTCTCTGTGGTGAGCCACTTGGCAAATTAGGCTTGCTGATGCCATGATGGCGTTTGTGTTGAGTCGTTAAGAGACCGTATGGCCGTACTACCCGATTTTCGTCTAGAAGCTTACCTCGCCCACTGGGAATTCGCCGCTCGATATCACATGACCGCATCGGATGCGGAAAGCATCTCGCTTGCGGAATTGTTGAAGCTAGCCGAACCGAGCGATCGCGAGGCGTTCGAACAGTTGTGGCTTGGATATCTTCCTCCTGCCGGTAGCGAAGCCCTCCGCGACGCTATCGCCTCGACGTACACCGCCGTTTCTAGCGACAATGTTCTCGCTTTTGCTGGAGGCGGAGAGGCGATCTATACGGCCTTGCACGCTCTGCTTCAGCCGGATGATCACGCGATCGTTATTACACCCACTTACCAGTCACTCGAAACGATCGCTCTTTCACTCAGTAAAGTAACGGGTGTCGCTTTGGATGCGGACAACGGATGGAAACTCGATTTCAATGAAGTCCGGGATGCAGTCAGGTCTAACACCAAACTGATTGCGATTAACTTCCCTAATAATCCAACCGGTAAAGTGCTCTCGTTAGCTGAGTTCGACCAGCTCGTCGAAATTTGCCGGGAGCATGGCTTGTGGTTGTTGTCAGATGAGGTCTATCGGTTAAGTGAACGTCCGCTTTCGCTTACGCTGCCTGCCGCGGTCGATGAGTATGAGCGTGGTCTTTCCCTTAGCGTGGTATCCAAGGTCTACGGTTTGCCAGGCTTACGTATCGGCTGGATCGCAAGCCGGGACCGCGACCTACTGAAACGGATGGAGCGGATCAAACACTATCTCTCCATCTGTAATTCCTCACCAAGTGAAGCCCTTGCCGTCATCGCGCTCAAGGCAGGCGCGCGTCTACTTGATCGGAACCGGGCGTTGATCGAGGCCAACCTTAAGTGCGTAGAGAAATTTTTTGCCGAGTTTCCTGACTTATTTGAATGGAACGATCCAGATGGCGGGATGGTGGCGTACCCGCGGTACAAGGGAACTGATGGCGTAGAAAAGTTTACGCAACGCTTGATTGAAGAAGCAAACGTACTGCTTTTGCCGGCGAGCATCTTTCAATCAGAGGTCACGTCCCTGCCACCGGATCGGTTTCGGATCGGTTACGGAAGGTCCTATGTGCCCGCTGGGCTTGACGTAATGCGCGATTGGTTAGCGAAGCTGAAGCTTTGAAGAGAAAGAATAGCCGCAAAAAGGCGCAAAAATCGCAAAAAAGAAATCAGGAGAAAATTAGCGGCAGGAGGCTCCAAACTGTAGCCCGCTCAGTCGGGTTTCCTTTTGCGCTATTTGCGCCTTTTTGCGGCTATTCATTCTTCTCCCTCCGCTCGTGGTATGACTTGGTCTTGATACCTGCTTTTAGGTAGAGAGGATGCCGGGGGGTGCCACTCTTGTTTCTTTGGAGACATTCGAACGCGACGCCATCGGCCCGCAAAAGGTCGGATACTTCCTCGTCGCGCCCGCTGAACCTGCCGTGATCACCCCAGCAAGCAATCACGCGTTCGGCAGCGCTCACTTCGGTTAATAGGTGTCTATCATTGTCAGGCCCAATTGGATCTTCCGCTCGCTTCAGGTTGCGAGGATCGGTAGCGCGAAACGCAAACAGGTTCAACATGATCACTTCCGAGAAGCCCCACTTTTTGGAATATCGGCAAACCGTGGCTAAGGTTTGATCGAGAGTAACTTCGTCCGCGGTACTTGGATTTAGGCCTATCCAGGCAATTCGCCGCGGAGTTTCAGCGACGGCATCCGAGCATTGGCGCCGCAAGACATAGCGGTAAGCGCGCTCTGCGCTAAAGATGCACTGGTTCATGAACAGCCCTGAGTGGACAGCAATAATACCCAACTAACTGGTTGGACGTGCAAGCGGTTAACGCAGTCCCATCACAATTGCTCGTTCCACTAACGAATAGTCCTCGTCGGTCCGAGCTAGGTTGAAGGGCGTCTTCGGGTAGAGCGGGGGTTGTGTCATAAAGCGAGGGGTGCTACCGCGGTGACGCTGGGCGGCGTGCGCTAAGAACGGATGGCATAAGTACACGGTCCCGGCCGTACCGGTCGCGATTATCTCCTGCAAATCGCTCGTCATTGCTTCCGACGCTTGCGCTATTTCCATGAATGACATTCCCGCAGGTCCGGTGGACGCCAGTAAGCGGGCAACCCGGAGATGCGATCCGAGTCGAATGCGCGTCGGTGCGTCCAGCTCAGTGACATCCGAAAACAGAAAGAGCATCAGTAATGCACGGCCCCTGGACTCCAGATTGATTCGCCAATCGAAGTACGACGCGGTCTGATGATCTGGCGGGAAACTAGCATCCACATGCCAACCGGTATCGCCGGGATCATCTTGGTGCGGGAAACGAATGGGAAATCCTCCTAAACTGGTTCGAGGGACCCAGCGTCCCGGCCCGACCAATTGATCGAAAGCAGCATGCAACATCGGTGTATTCGCTGCTTGCCGAAACGGCTCTTGAGCACAATCTCCAATGCGGACCACAGGATGGATCCAGGTTGCGGGATTTGCAGGGTCGCAGCCGGTCTGGCGCCAAAGAATGGTGCGCGCTTCCTCCGCGATAGTGTCCGAGAACGCCCGCTCCAACTTAACGAAGCCGTCGCGCAAAAACTGTTCCTCCTGCCCACCCGTCAATGCGCGCGATAGTCCGTTCTTATTTAGAAGATCCATATGCCGTTGCGGTTTGAGTAGATTAGAAAAGCAGACAAATCTCGGAAGGGTTTTGTGACAACCTTTCCGTGCGTAAGACGGTTTTTATTTCGCGTCTATTCGCGTGCATTCGCGGTTGCTTAGCAAGACGGCGAGTCGATTTGTTCGCCAGAGCGTGCATGATTTGATGACTGATTGTTCAATAAATTGGCACAAAATTTTAGGCAAAGTTTAACTCAGGGCGGCCATCACCAGGTCAACGGTTGCCGCTAATTCTTTCTCGCCGTAGGTCCTGACTTTCCCGAACACACGCAATCCCTGGATCACGCACAACAAGTAATTACCGACAGTGCGTTCATCCAGATTGGGATTGAAAAGCCCGACAGCCTGGCCGCGGATAACTGCAGCCGATAACAGAGCGGTCATTCGTCGAAAGATTCGTTCTACTCGATCTTCGATTTCTGGATCGTCGGGCAACATTTCCAGCGCAGTATTGGTAACCAGACAGCCGTGTCTGCCGGCCAGCACGGTGGGAGTTCGCGTGTAGTAGAGGAGCGCTGTCCGCAAGCCCTCCCGGGTTGGTTCACGTGGATTCAAACTTTCGGCAAGCCGAGCCAAATTCTTCTCCCCGTATTGATCGATGGCTGCCAGCAACATCCCTTTTTTGTCCCCGAATGCCGAATACAGGCTGCCTCGCAACAGGCCTGTCGCCTCGCATAGATCATCGATCGACGTGGCGTGATAACCCTTATCCCAAAACACTTTGCCAGCAGCCGCAATCGCAACGACAGGATCAAACTCCCGGGGTCTTCCCCGGTCGGCTGTGCCGGTTTTTTCAGTTTGAGAAACTGCCATAATAGCAGACAATTTATGACTCAGCGTTCAATAATCAAGGCGAATGTACTGATCATGTTTCTGCCCCGAAGGGGCAGTAGGACTCAGCCCAGGGTTTTAACCCTGGGTTAGGATATGACAAGAGATGTGCCCTGAAAGTGGCACTAGATCGGCGTTGTTCGGTCGAGTTGCCGCGCGTAAACCCTGCCATCATTTTCTGTCGCCACTTTTCCTCCTTCGTCCGGCATTCCCGAAACTACGGCGGACAGGCAGGGCCCGTCTTCTCGGAACGGCTGACTTCGAATTGCCTCTACGGTTGAAAATCGTGAGACGGCGAGCCTGATTCAGCGGACTCGAGGACCGCTCCGTAGGAGCCGAATCTTTATAGCTACGAGCAATATAAACACAATCAGCTCCGCTAGGAGCGGCATCTAAGAGCACGCAGCTACCGACAAACCATGCTTCCAATAGATATCGCTCCTACCGGAGCTGGACTCCTTTTTTTCGCGAGGCCTATAAAGATTCGGCTCCTACGGAGCGGTTCCTAATTCGCCTGCTAGTTTTAGAACTGCCGGATGGCAACTTCAGGTGGGTCTCTCTCAACCTAGAAACTGCTAACCTACAACTTGTAACCTAAAACCTAAAACCTAAAACCTATAACCTATAACCTATAACCTATAACCTATAACCTAGTAGCGTTGCCGGTTAAGAATCCCAGGTCCTCAAGATTCAGCGTCGCTTTGGCAGCTTCAATAGAATCCAGGAGATCCGCGCTCGTCTTTGGGCCAACAATCGGAAACGTTGGGAACGGGTGGTTAATCAGATAACCTAGCACGATCGCGCCAACACTTAGCCCAGTCGACGATTGCAGCGTTTTGATTCGTTTAAAGCGCTCCTGGTTTTCCGGACTGTCAAAAAGCCCTTTCACCAATTCGGAAGCTTGATTAAGCGTGCCTTTTTCCAATCGCCGGAAATAGCCATTTGCCTGGGGCGTATAGGGAAACGCCGCGATGTTATGCTGGGCGTGCCATTGGGCGAACGGATCATCGGTATAAGCCCAGGTCTTATCACCCTTCGCAGCATCCGCTTTGGCCAAGCTCCATTGATTCTGGATCCCGATGAAACACTCGACTCCCAGTTTTTCCGCCGCCAGTCTAGCCGCTTCTGCCCGAGGTTGTGTCCAGTTCGACAAACCGCTGTACCGGATCTTGCCGGCTTTTCGAAAATCTTCGAGCATCAGCATGACCTCCTCGACGGGAGTACTGGGATCATCGCGGTGCAGCCAGTAAATATCGACGTGATCAATCCCGAGGCGTTGCAAACTTGAATTAAGATCGGCTTCGACCGCCGGCTTCGACATCCGAGGTTTGTCCATGCTGTCGAGCCGGGGATGCGCGCCTTTTGTTGAAATGATCAGCTGATCCCGATTTTTGCGGGTTCGCAGCCACTTCCCGAGAAACGTCTCGCTGCGATGCTCACCATTGGGGAGCCACGCTGCGTAAATCTCGGCGGTGTCCAACAGATTGCCACCAGCATCAAGATAGGTTTCGATGATCTTTTCCGCCGACGAATTGTCGACGGCGGAACCAAACTCAGCGGTGCCGAGGCAGAGTACCGATGCGGCGAGGTTAGTGCCTGGAATAGGGCGGCCTTTCATTCGTCGCCAACCCTACTCGTCAGTTCGCACTTCGTCGCCAATGCTTTTTTTAAGGTTCCGAAATAGCGCGGGTGGTCGAGGTCCGGAATTAGAGCCGGCTGGGTACGGCGCGCTGATCCAGTCTTTTTAAGAGGCGACTACTACCTTTGATAATTCTGGTATCTCCTCTTCACCGCGATGACCCGCGCCCTGTTCAACTAAGAGCTTTAAAAAAGCCGCTGGAGCGGCATCCAAGACATCGTCGGCTGGGATGTCCCCGTTGTAAGCGGCGGCCAATTCCCAACAGATCTCCACGTCTGCTAATAGCACGTGCGCGATGCTGTCCTTTCGGGCTAAAGCCACGGCCTGTGGAATGAGGGCAATGCCTAGTCCGCGGGCAACCAACTCGAGTAGTGTATTGAGATCGCTCACTTCGAAAGCGACTCTCCGCTCAAGACCGGCGTCAGCGAAAGCATGATCCACGAGTTCTCGAGTTCCGTAAGTGGGTTCAAAGTCGATAAATGGCTCTCCGGATAATTTCTTCAAGGTTACCGTCTCTGCCTCAGCCAGTTGATGTTCCATCGCGCAAGCCAGCACCAGGCTATCGCAGCAGATAATCTGACTCGAAAGATCCGGATGCGCTTCCTCAACCGGCAAAATGACGAGTTCGATTTGTCGGGACCGAATTTTCTCGATCAAATGACCGGCGCTTCCTTGGCAGAGGCGGACTTCAATATCCGGGTGTTGGTCATGGAAGTTTTCCAGCAGCGCGGGCAAATCGATAAATGAAGACAGGCTTTGGACCGTTCCTAACGAAAGCTTCCCTCGGCGAAGTGATCGGATATCGGCAATCAATTCCTTCCCTTGTCTGAGTGCCTCAAGAGCGACATTCGCTTTTTCCAGGAATGCGCGGCCAGCCGCCGTCAATCTGACCTTGCGTGTGCTCCGGACGAAGAGTTTTGCTCCGAGCTCTTCTTCGAGCTGGCGGATCGACGTCGACAGCGCCGATTGCACGATGTTAGAACACTGGGCAGCGCGCGTGAAGCTCTCCTCCTCCGCAACTGCCACGAAGTGAAGTAATTGCCTGAGTTCCATTCGGCACCCGATTTTGCACCCCTGGAACAGAGGTGTAAAACATATAAATCGGAGGTGTCCGGAAGATAGGTTGATCCAGCCTAGAGCGCAAGAACCGGGGCAAACATAGACAAAATGTCGGTCGATCGCCGACCTCAGACCGGTTTAACATAGTCGCGCCAGGAATGTTGCTGACGGAATCCCAATACCTCGCGCGTCTTGCGATTCGACAACAGGCTTTCGAATTCACCGATATCCCGCTTTAAGGGTGCTCCCGGATAGAAACGATCGATCAATTCGCGAGTCGGAAGATTAGACGACGTCTCGTCATTGGCGGCATTAAAGATCTGAAAACCGAGGCCGTCCTTTTCAATAGCCCGATCAACGATCTGCCCAAGGTCACGCGCATCAATATAGCTCCAAGCGATGCGACGGCGAAAACCCGGATCTGCAAACCACTTTGGAAACAATCGATATTCGTCCGGTTCAATGACGTTGCCGATTCGGAGCGCATAAATATCGAAACCTGTCCTCAGAGCGAAAGCCTGGGCCGTTTTCTCGTTGCACACTTTCGACAAGGCATAGCTATCCATGGGGTCGACCGGATAATCTTCTTCGAGCGGAAAATGAATCGGATTCCGCGGCTCATTAGCAAAGACGAGACCATAAGTTGTCTCAGAAGAAGCGATTACAATCTTTCGGATCCCGAGCTTAACGGCCGCTTCGATAACATGGTAAGTCCCCATGGTGTTGATCCGGAAGACTTCGTTGTCCGGGGTAATCATGATGCGAGGAATCGCGGCGAAATGGACGATCGCGTCCACCGGTTGCGGCCGTAACGAGGGGTCGAACTCATGCAGTCCGATATAACTGGATAGCGCGTTAAAGACCTGGCCACTATCCGTGATGTCCGTGATCAAGGTTCGGACTTCGGGGTTAGGCAACGGTTTTGTATCCAGGTTGAGAACCTGGTGACCGCGCTCAACTAGATATTGGACCACGTGCTTTCCTGCTTTGCCGCTGCCCCCCGTGAACATGATACGTTTGCTCAAGTTTTTTTTCCTTGGTTTTATGGTTGAGTCAGGCCGTTGCGGCCTGCATCACATCTTCCTGCGTCGCCTGGCCGCGCTGAAAACTGCCGACGATGCGCTTCTCTTTGAAAACGATGATGCGATCCGTGATCGCCAGAACTTCGGGAAGGTCGGAGGAGACAACGATAATGGCCAATCCCTCCTCGGCCAAACCGTTCAACAGCGCGTAGACCTCAGATTTCGCGCCGATATCGATCCCGCGCGTCGGCTCGTCTACAATCAGAATGCGAGGTTTTCTCGCCAGCCACTTGGCGATGGCCACCTTTTGTTGGTTTCCGCCCGACAGATTGACCACCTTCTGTTCCATGGTCGGAGTTTTAATGTCGAGTTTTTGAATGTAATCCAGGCAGTTCGCTCGTTCCCGTTTCTGATCAACAAAATCGAGATGGCAATAATCACCCAGGTGCGTCAGACTAAAGTTTTCCCGGACGGTCATGCCGATGACCAGCCCTTGACTCTTACGATCTTCGGTGACGAAACCCAGCCCCGCGCGGATCGCATCGGAAGGTTTTTCGATCTTCACCGGTTTTCCAGCAATCGTGATCTCTCCCCATGACGGCCGGCTGCCAAAGATCATCTCCATCACTTCAGTGCGACCGGCACCGACCAGTCCGAAAAACCCAACCATTTCGCCTTTGCGAATCTCGAAATCGACGCCCGCAGCGGGTAACGAGCGCGAAGCAGACCTTTTCTGCCGAAGATTTTTGACCGATAAAATCACCTCCGGTTTCGCATGCGAATGATGCTCGCCAAAGAGGCCGGTAAGATCACGCTGGACCATTTTACGCACCAGCAGATCGGGCGTCATTTCACCAATCGGCCTGCTATCAACCGTCCTGCCATCCCGCAGAACCGTGATCCGGTCAGCGATCCGGAATATCTCGTCAAGCTTGTGTGAAATATAAACGATCCCAATGTTCTGTGCCGCGAGTCGCTTAACCAGGTTCAACAACAACTTGGCTTCATGATCGCTTAGGGACGCAGTCGGCTCGTCCATGATGATAATTTTAGAGCGATAGGAAATCGCCCGAGCGATCTCGATCATTTGTTTGTGGCCAACGCTCAGGTTGCCGACGCTGGTCGAGGGGTCCACCTTCATGTCGAGCTCAGCCAAAAGCTTTGCCGCATCGGCTCTCATTTTACCGGCGTCGATCAAGCCGGTTGGTCGTAGTGGCTCCCGAGCGAGAAAAATGTTCTCGGCGACACTCAGGTTATCCACCACGGTTAATTCTTGATAGATGATGTTGATGCCGAGCGATCGCGCATGGATCGGGTCGCGGATAATCACCTCTTTGCCCTCGACTCGGAGAATGCCGCCCGGATCGCTCCGGTAGATTCCCGTAATCACCTTCATCAACGTGCTCTTGCCGGCGCCGTTTTCACCGGCAAGCACGTGAACTTCGCCGCGGGACAGCGAGAGATCGACCTCGTCCAAGGCTTTCACCCCCGGAAAGCGCTTGGAAATATTCTGCATTTCGAGAAACGGTTTCATGCTCGAAGCCGTGTCTGCGCCGCCAGGACGACTGCCCAGAGTCCGCTTTCTTCCTCCTCAGCGTTATTTGGTGTAGGTACCGATGTTCGCCAAGGTCACGACGGTGACACCCGTATCGATGTCCTTAGCGTCGGTCTCCTGGCCTTGGACCTGAGTTACGAGATGCTGCACAGCCAGACGGCCCATGGTGACCGGACGCTGGACCATGATGCCATTGATGTAACCATCCTTTACGCCGCGGATTGTGTCGGGAAGATCATCGAAAGCAAAAATCTTGAGGACACCTTTACGATCTGAAAATTCGTGCTCAGAAAGAACCTTGGTTGCCGCCGGGCCACCGACCTGGCTGACGCCGAACAGACCTTTGAGGTCTGGATGTGCTCGGAATATCGCCTCCGTTACCGAGACCGCCTTGGCCAAGTCATCTTCAGTTCCTTCGGTATCCACAATGGTGATTTTGGGATAACCTTCGAGCGCCTTTTTTACGCCGGCGATGCGCTCGTTAAGGTTTGATGCCCCTAACTGGCCGGTCACAATCGCAATTTTACCTTCGCCGTTTATCGCTTCCGCCATTTCTTTCCCCATCACTTCGCCGGCTTTCTCGTTAACCGTACCGATGTAAATACTGCGTCCGCTGTTCGCGCTGTCGCTATCGTAGGTCAGCACTTTGATACCCGCCGCAATCGCCTGTTTTATAACACCTTGGACAGATCGCGGTTCATTGACTGAAATCGCAATCCCATCAACATGCCGGGCCATCAGATCTTCAATGATTTTTACTTGAGTCGCGCCCTGAGTATTTTCAGGGACAACCCATTGATACTTCACACCGAGGTCCTTGGCCGCTTCCGCCGCGCCCTTGTTGCAATCGTCAAAAAAAGGAACGGCGACTTTGGGGATAACTGCCACCGTGATGTCAGCCTTGTCTTTAGCCAGGGCGGCTCCGGTGGTTAGAATCGATAGACCGGCGAGTACGGCATAAGTACAATTCAAGAGGCTCTTCATATTTTGATAATCAATGGTGAATCAATCTGAATGGTGGTTGGCTCCCTTACTTCCGTTCTCCCATGATGCGGCTTCTCAGAATATCCAAACTAACGGCGACGATGATGACGCAGCCGGTAATTCCCTGCTGGGCATAGGTATTGATATTGAGAAGGATTACGCCGTTCGCGATGATGCCCACCAGCGCGGCCCCAATGACCGCGCCGGTTACACTGCCGACGCCACCCGACAAGCTGGCTCCGCCGATGGCGGCCGCAGCGATCACGTCAAGTTCCGCACCAAAACCTGACGCGGGTTCTGCAGAAAGAAGTCGGGCAAATGAAATGATTCCTGCCAATGCGGCGATCGTCGCCGAGATGATATAAACCGCCAGTTTGACGCGATCGACTCTGACCCCGCTCAAGCGCGAGGCATATTCGTTGCCGCCGGTCGCGTAGATATACCGGCCAAAACGAGTCCGCTGCATGATGATGGTAAAGATCACCATTAAAACCAGCATGATCACAACCGGAGCGGGAACCGGGCCGAAATAGCCTTGTCCAATAAAAGCGAAACTAGCCGGCGCATCGGGCGTAACCGGAACACCGTGGGTGATCATATACATCAATCCCCGGCCAACGCTAAGCGTACCCAGCGTGGCGATAAAAGGCGGCAGACCAATGCCGGTGATCAGAAGACCATTGACCAGGCCAAACACCAACCCGACTCCGAGTCCGGCAACCACGCAGACTGCTGTGGGCAAATTCGCGTTGAAGCAGAGTGCGGTAACGAGCCCTGACAATCCCATGGCCGACCCAACCGACAAATCAATCCCACCGGTAATAATGACTAACACCATGCCGATACTCATGATGGCCGTCATCGAAAAGGATCGAAAGACGCCCATGATGTTGTTGGTGGTTAGGAAGTAAGGCGTGAAAAGACTGATCAGGGCGCCGATCAGGACGAGGGCCAGCAAGACATTGACTTCCCGGATCGCTAACAGTTTCCCCATCTGGTGTAACAGAAAAGAAGGATAGGTTTCTGGCGCCAATTTTTTCTGCTCGATACTGGACACGGTTTCGCTCCTCTAACGCGCTTTCTTTGGCCCTCGGGCGACCTGGTGATCGCCCTGGCGGCCCTCCGGCAAGAACGTTCTAGTAAAAAAGTTTTTAAGACGACATCTTGTCATTGGCGGTAATCAGTTCAGCTCGCAGGGAGTGTTGCAGGCGCCGTTCGAGTAAGGGGGAAACCACATAGCGACACTCTATCGACCACACAGATAAATCTTATCTGGTGACAGATGAATGAGGACAACCTTCTATCCGCGACAGCTTACGGGGATTCCAATTGAAGATAGAGATGAGATTTATCGATGGGATAGATAAAAGGGGAGCATCTGCACTACCAGTCCGAAAGGACTTCAGCACTTTAGTCCCGCTAACGGATTCGGGAACGTGTCGACGTTTTGTTCCTCGGAGCCATCGATACAAGCGAAATCCTTTTCGACTAGAATTAGCAGACTCGTTTCGCTATCGATCGGTTGCCGGCCTTCGATGCCAACTTGGTCGGTAGAGGCCCATTTCATTACCTCATCTGACGGAACCTGGACGACGATGCCGCGCGGCGTGATCGTGGCTCTCGGCGAGGAAACCGCACCGGTCGACTCCAGCTCGTAACCAAACTTTTCGTCATCATCTCTGCCGATAATGATTCTCTCTTCCACGCGCCCGGTCCGGACGAACTCCTCCACTTCAGTGCGTTTTAGCCGGAAGCGAATTGAATTAAATTGTAGTCGTAATTTCACTGCCGCCGACAAATCTAATAGCGTTCGGTCGACCTGACCATCGCCTAAATGAGCGATCTAAGGATGAGCCAAGGGAGTAGGGAAAGGGGGGAGGGGGTGTGAAAGGTGAAAGGTGAAAGGTGATTGGCTAACGGCTAACGGCTAACGCCGAACGCCGAACGCCGAACGCCGAACGGTGGTGTTAGGGACGAAGTCTCTGTCTTGGTTCAGCAGGCTACGCTAAGGCTTCCGCGCGGTGTAAAGCGCAGTGATAAACGGACGCTCGACCGACCCTCCAAATTGTTCGTCAACAATTCGAGCAAGATCTATCAGAAAAGCTTGCCGTGCCCCTGGCTCAAGCGCTTGAACGGGAGAGAAAGTGGAATAAAGCGCAACCAAGCGAGCAGCGTCGTAGTTGAGAGTCCAATGCCAGAAATCAACCTCAACGTCACAGAATCCGCTAAAGCTCAGATCTCGGACTCGGGATGTTTGGTCTAGCCCAAACGGAAGTTTCTGATCTACGCCTGTGGCCGGACTGTCAGAGGTTCCAACAAATAAATGATCGGTTGCCAATTGGAATGGATCAGGTTCGCAAGAGCCGAAATGCGTCCACCACATTGCCCACCAGCCGCCAGGCTGCAAAGATCGACAAACCTTTGTTAGTGCCGAGCTCTGATCCAACCAATGAAACGAGGTTGCCGCCACTCCCAAGCCGAATTCCGCCTCCGGCAATTCGGCCTCCTCGAAGGCGGACTCATCGACTCGAAGCCAACTGCTTGAAATTGTCTTCCGAAGATAAGCCGCCAGGCGAGGATCCGGTTCGATCGCCCACAATCGCGACACGCCCAATGCGAGCAATCGCAGAGTGGCCAGGCCAGTCCCTGCTCCAATCTCAAACGCTGAGATTCCCGGGCCTAGCTCGCACCGGGTGCGCAACCTCTGATACAGTTCCTCCGGATAATCTGGGCGCCCGTTAGCGTATGCTAACGGATCATTACCGAAAAGGTGGCGGCCCTCCGATAGAGGAATCTTGGGCATTTGGCTCCATACCGGGTGATGGCGACCTGCTCAACAGGAAAGAATCCTGATCAAGTCATACCGTCCGGCGGCGGCAAATTCTCGCGCAAAAAGATCTCGATGGCTCCGAGTTGATATACTCGGTGAGCAGGCAATTCTCGCTGCAATAGGTCACCAAACGTGGCCAAAGTTCGTTCTGCCATGAACGAGGCATCCTGATTTAGAATGGCTGTGACCATTCCGTGCGCGAGAAACTGGCGTGAACGGTCGGTCAATTCGCGGCCGACAACAACTCAGAATCTGCCCAGCTCACAGGCCCCAAGATAGCGAACACCGCCTCGGCATCGGACGGTCAATACGTGACCGGGCTCAATCAAAAGGGCAGTAATGCGGTTTTTTCGGTCTTTGTCCCATCGACCGGGCCATACAACCTGGCGATCCGTTATTCGAACAGCACAGGCGCACCGGTGGTCGGTAATCTATCCGTTAATTCCACACCGAATCTTCCCGTAACTTATCAGCAGACTCCGGCCGGCGATATATTCGCGACCGGATATACCACGGTAGAGTTAAGAGCAGGACTCAACCTACTTGAGCTAAGCAACTCCGGCCAGGCCATCCGGTCCGGAACCATCGGGCTCGATTACATCGACGTGAAACCGTATCAAGTCAGATACGAGGCCGAGCTAGCTAAGGTAAGCGATGCCAATATTACGGTCTGCGATCCCAATAATTTCACTGCCACCTACGCCTCCAATAACGCGTATGTAGCCCAGATCAACAACCAGGACAGTTACGTCGAGTTCACTGTTAATGCGCCGGTGGCCGGGACCTATCATCTCAATATCCATTATACTAACGGAACCGGCGTAAACTCACAGCAAGGTCTTTCCATTAACGGCGGACCTTTCACGTTCGTGACTTATCAACCGACTGAAGGTTGGGGTCTATTCGGAATAGATACCCAGGATGTTCAGTTGCAGAACGGAGTTAACCTTATCCGTTTGGCGAAAGGGGATCCTTCGTTCGGTTTGGCTGTCGGCTATGCCGAGCTGGACTGTATCGATTTGCAATATTCCTATCCTTGATCAAGATCAGCAATTCAATAAGCCAAGCGCGTTACTGCAACGCGCTTGGCAAATCGCTTCAAATTCTTTACTTTGCTACGCGGGCCACCAAGTTTAACGTCGCCAGCTCCTGGCCGGGTGTTAGTACGGTGGTATTGAATAGCTTGTTTACGGCGTCGGCGAACGGAGCCGAAACCAATTCCTTAGCCGAAATAATGAACTTGTTTTTATCTGTTGTCGGCGAGGTTCCTGGAGCTGCGTTCAGCAGTTCTATTTCGCTCCCACCAATCTCTTGTCCGTTTAGTCTGAATCTGGCAAAGACATTGCCGGAAGTGTCGACGCGGAAATGACTAAACAAAATAAAGATCTTCTGCTGCGGAATAGAGTATTCTACTTCTCCTTCCAAGATGAATTCACCACTGCTTTCTGGACGCGAGGAATCACTTAAGGGGAAGAAGAAGCTTCCGTGAGCGACGAAAGCTGGACTCTTCGCCACGATGGAGATCCCTGGATAGCCCGGAATGGCAGGTAAGGGGAATGCCAAGTTGGCGTCCGTTGGACTTCCGGCCCCTGCGGTTCCCGAAGTCGGTATTTGAATAGCTGGCGTGAACTCGGCCTGACCGCCGGCAATATGTGCAGGAACTGATGGAGACGACTGTGCCTCTCCTACGTCGATACCCAGCATGCTAACAAGAGCAAATGATCCTAAAAACAGAGAATTACCATATCGCATAAATGAGCCTTCTTGTTGGTTAATTTGAAAACTAAGGATCTGAAAGCCTTAGGCCGGTCATAGTAGAGACCAGGACGCGGATGGCCGGCCGCTTTTCGTACGAGTTGCCGTAATTGTCTCCCGGATTGTCAACGAGATGCGCTCGACGCACGTTTCTCCGGGTTGATTCGGCTTGCTCCGCGCTTATCTGAATTTGTTAGCTCCGCTGAAACTGACGGTTTCTAGTCTTCTGCGGCTACTGATCCGCAAAACGAACGGCGCCTAGATAGAATCATCGCGTCGTCAACGAATTAAGCCAGATTTATGGAGACGATTTTCACACTTCTCCAAACCGAAAAGAAAGATAACCCATGAATAAACTCACAGGTAAAGTCGCAGTCGTCACAGGCGCATCCAAAGGCATCGGCGCCGCCATCGCCAAGTCACTCGCTGCGGAAGGCGCATCTGTAATCGTGAACTACGCTTCCAGCAAGGCTGGTGGAGACGCAGTCGTCGCTGCCATCACCGCAGCTGGAGGCAAGGTGGTGGCAGTGCAGGGGGACGTCTCGAATGCCGCCGATGCGCAGGGCATCGTCCAGGCGGCTATCAAGAACTACGGCCGGCTAGACATCCTCGTAAACAACTCCGGCGTTTACGAGCATGCCCCCATCGAGGATATCACCGAGGAACATTTTCATCGGCAGTTCAACATCAACGTTCTGGGTCTCCTTCTTGCGACACAGGCCGCGGTGAAGCACATCGGAGAGGGGGGCAGCATCATCAACATCAGCTCTGTTACCAGTCGCATTGCACCTCCCAACAGCGCGGTTTACAGCGGCACCAAAGGTGCGGTCGACGCCATAACTGGTGTGCTCTCCCGTGAGTTAGGTCCAAAAAAGATCCGCGTCAACTCCATCAATCCGGGTCTAGTAGAGACTGAAGGCACCCACAGCGGCGGCTTCATAGGATCTGATTTCGAGAAGGCCGCCATCGCGATGACTCCGCTCGGCCGCACCGGTAAACCTGACGAAATCGCCTCAATAGCTGTGTTTCTGGCCTCTGAAAACTCCGCCTGGATCACCGGTGAACAACTTCTCGCTACCGGTGGCCTTCGCTGATCCGCGAACGAATGAAGCTGAACCCAGGCAAGAGGTATCGATGGAGCTGGCGTGCCCTGAACGTTCAGTTAGAGCACGCCCACAGAATCACGACCTAGTAAAACCATTGATAGGCTTCTATGTCCTCGTCGTGGCCTTGGTCAATTTGCTTTTCTTGCATATAGGCTCCCGCAGCAGATGTTGTCGTTGCTCGAGTTTGCTGCGCATCTTTCAGATCAGAGCAGGCAAATAACCCTGCCGAGCAAATGATTGGAAGTGATAGCCGTACCCGGTGTATGATGATTACTCTGGTTAATTTTGAGAACAACATCGTCAACGTTCTCCTGGTCGCGCTAAAACTGATCATAGATTTTCTATCGTCCTGTCGTTTGTTATTCATTTTGCAGGGTGACGGTCGTTACTAACGTCACTTGGAATAGATTATCTTTCAGGGCCGTAGGCGGGTTATTTCTGGTCTGAATTGCCGCCGGTGCTGTCTGACCGATCTGAGCAGTTTGCGATGAGACTGATAGTTTTAGTTCCGTCTGAATCGGTTCGACCCGAGAATATGAGCATGCAACGGGTCGTCATCCTTGGTCGAGGTGGAGCTGGGAAATCGACCGTTGCTCGCCGGCTCGGCGAAGCCTTTGGCCTTCCGGTTACGTTATCCCATGCGACCTGAAGGAATTTGTCGATTCCTAAGGGATGTGCTGAACCGAAGATGAGGCCGTAGATATTTGAGTTTTTTTTGATCGAAAACGGAGCAAGGAAATAGCGCCTACCATGTTCTATTAGGCTCCGATAATAGTCTAGTGCTGCGCGGTGCACATGAAAATAGTCGTTTGGTCGAATGATTCTTTGCTTAATCGCTGGATGCTCGTGGAAACGGTGAAGCGTGGAAGACGAGAGAAAGAACAAGAAGTCGCAGGTAGGCGAAGCTACCAGAGTTTGGAAAACTTGCGTTGTAACGTGGTCAACGCCGCACTGGTCGATGAGTACTAGTTTGGCTGCTTGCTGGTCTGAGAGGATGTTCTGCGCTTCAGGGAACGCTTTTTCGAAAGCTATCGCTCGAACATCAAAATGGACTCCGGACAGGCCCAAACGGTGTGAGGAAATCTGATTCTCTAACGCGCGCGTCTTCGCGGGCGACTCATCAAAAAAATGCAGGTGAACGGTTACATTCTTCCAGCCGGGAAGTTGGAGATAGTCACGCAGTTGCTTTCACAATCGGAGCGGACTGCCCAATTGGCCGACAGAATCGGTACCCGGCCCTGAGAAGAAGTCGAATATATGAATTGAGGCGCGAGGGGCCCTTTGCGCGGACAGAAATACCGGCAGCCAACCGCGAGCGTAAAGCTCAAAGATCCGGAGCTTGGCAACAGTTCCTTCGTCAAACGGCCTGTTGTGAAAATTTCCTGGCATTTGCCCGAGGCGAATGTTGCGGAGGGGACGGAGCAACGGATCTGCAACTATGCTCCGGGAAAGCGTTGTAGATTTTGCCATCCAACTCGCGGCCAGTTTTATTTTTCCGGACACCGCCCCATTGTTTGAAGAAAAAAGCTACGTCGACAGCTGCGCATTGGGCGCGAATGGATCTGACCCACTCCGGTGCGAGTGGTCGCGCGCCGGGTCCGCTCTCTCCGCCGACGATGACCCAGTGTATACCTTCAAGATTGATCTGCCCTACGTCTTCAATCAAGGGTTCGACGGACAGAAACCTTACGCGCGCGGGGCTTTCTCTTAAATCAGCGATCCGCGGTAATCCGTGTTTGCGATTTTCAACGCTGACCCCCCACCATATGTGTTTGGCTTCAGCCGCTTCGCTGAGCCTTCCACGCAACAGCTGATTTAGGCGCGCTGAGCGCTTGGTCAGCACCTGGTATGTGTGCCAATTCGCGATAAGCATCACGCGACAAACCGAATCGATGTACTCTTCAGGAACATCTTCGTGGAATAGGTCGCTCATAGAATTTACAAAGATCATCCGCGGCTGCCTCCATCGAATCGGTTCCGCAAGTTTCTCGGGCACCAAACGCAAGTCGAATCCAAATTCGAAAGGATGTCCCTTCACTCCGCGGAACCTTTCGGTGAAGGTCTCTGCATAGCAGTGTTTGCAACCAGGACTCACTTTCTTGCAGCCTCGGACCGGATTCCAAGTAGCATCGGTCCATTCAATTTTTGTCCTGTCAGCCATTCGTAATCTGAGCGGTTATCGATGTCTTTCAATGAGGAACACTTACATGTTCTTCTGAACATGTAGCATAGCTCCACTGTTTCTTCGAGTGCAATTACAAAAGCTTTTTGCTGGCTTTAGCAAGCCTGGTCCGCGGCGGCTTAACAGACCTCTTCTCTATACATTAGATTTGATCGGCGTCGACTTGAGCACTAAGCAGGCGAGACGCCGTCCCGAGGGCAACCGCTTTCTCGGAAAGCTCTTTAAAAAGGCCTATGACACCATTCCTGTACTATGAGTTTGTAAACCTATTTTTGTTTCCCAGAAAAACCCGGTTCTAAATCCCGAGTGTCAAGAGAAACGGCCTCGATTCACGACGCCGAATTCCGAACCCCGCGATAAGGCCAACTATCTGGCTCCACTAGGACAGTCGCCACTACTGACCGGCTGTCGTCGATCACGGTGTCGCTCTGTCGCCGCGTTGGCATCATGATGATCCTCCGACCAGGTTAAAGCCTCGAGGGTGTCATGCTCTTCGGCAATGTGAGCCAGCAGTCCGGTTTGCCCAACCGCGACGTGGTTTGCCAGCACGTGGCTGTCAGGATAGTCCCCGCCGTTTTGGCGGCGGAAGGGGATAGGGGCCTCCTCGAAGAGACGCTCGAGACGTAAACGCCAAGCTGCCTTGACTGCGTTAACCCCGGCCGCAGTGATGCTTCCGGTTCCATAGACGGCATAGGTAGGCAACACGTCGATACCCGCGAAGAACAGCATCCCGTGAGTGATCGGGAACAGCAGTTGGTCTAACGGTCCGTTGATGCCTCGCGGCAAATAGTCTGCCACCGGTCCACCTACGGTCACTGACAGGATCCCGCGTTTGCCCTTTAAGCCGCCATCGCCGTACCGGTAACGGTTACCTTCACCTTTGTAGCCATAAGCTAACCCATAGGCAAACACCCGATCCACCCAGCCTTTGAGGATGGCCGGCATGCCAAACCACCAAAGCGGGAACTGCAATATCATGGCATCGGCGGCCAGCAGCTTTTGCTGCTCGGCTTCAACGTCAGCGGTTTGTAAGCCATTCGAATAGGCGTGCCCAGATTCCGCCACGAAAGAGAGCCGGTTGGGATTAGCTCGGCTCGGGAAATCGTTTTCGTCGAACACGGCTTTCCAATTCATTGCGTACAGATCTGACCACACGACTTCGTGTCCTTGTTCTTGAAGCGTCTGCACCGATAGCTCCACGAGCTGCCTGGTCAACGAAGCGGGTTCAGGGTGCGCGTATACGATCAGCACGTTCTTCTTCATGATCTGATTCTTTCCCAGAAAAGGTTCATCGGCGCTGATCGTGACATCATAGATCCGTTTTGGCAACTAGGCACCTTTTTGTAACCTTAGTCCCTATTGGAAACTATAAGCGCCGAGAACGAGCGGGAGCACCAGACTTCGCCCCGTCGTCTAAGACTCCGGGAGCTACGTCGGGCAGGCCGGGAACGGTATACGAATGGGACTGATGAGACTTATGTGACTAATGGGTCGCAACGGGCCGCCTGTGGAGCACTAGCGGGTCATGAGCACGGAGGTCGAGCGTACCTTTCTCGACGTCGAAAAAATTGGTCCGAACGTCCTAAAAACGCCGGCTCGGCGCGCCGAGAATTTTGATTCGGTCTATCGGTCTGTCCGCGCCGGTTTTGAGCCCACTGCCTGCTGGTTGCCTTGGCGAACTGGGTGCGACCAATCCGTCTCAGAATGGGAAACCCGATTATCAATTTGAGACGATAAGATGAATAAGATGAATCTGATCACGTTTTGTCCGGTGGAATACCGGTTAAACACGGCTTAACTGGCCCTTGGCATAGTTTGTGCACTTGAGACCCGAGTCCCATGAACCTTCTCCAAGATCTTCGGTTCGCTCTCAGACAACTACGTCGTGCTCCCGGGTTTGCTTTCACGGCGGTTGTCATCCTCTCGCTGGGGATCGCCGCAAACGTCATCGTTTTTGGAGTATTACAGGGATTGATCCTAAGACCTTTGGACGTGCCGAATCCGGATCGGGTGATGGAGCTTGGCCGCAACAGTCAGACCTATCCAATTTTTAGTTATCCCGAAATACGGGATGTGCGTGACAATAACACGGTCTTTTCGTCGGTCGCTGCATTCGCTATCTATAATCTCGGCCTGGAAGCGGATGGCGTCTCCCGTCCAGTTTGGGCATATGAGGTGAGCGGCCAGTATTTCGAGGTTGCTGCCATCAATCCGTTTCTAGGCCGGTTACTACAACGCACTGACGATGTTCATCCCGGTGCCTCTGACGCGGTGGTGCTTAGCTGGCCGGCCTGGAAGAACTATTTTAACGCCGATCCTAACGTCATCGGCAGGAAAGTCGGGATTAATAAACAGGCGTACACAGTTGTAGGAGTCACCCCGGAAGGATTTTGCGGGACCGAGAAATTTTTTCAGCCGGATGTTTTTGTTCCGTTGGCTAATGAAGGTTCGATAGAGGGCGTCGATACGCTCGAGCAACGTCGCAACCTGAAAGAGTCGTCGATTGTGCGTATCAAGGACGGTGTCAGCTTGCCGCAAGCTCAGGCCGAACTGACTGCCATCGCTGATCGCTTGAAAAAAGAATACCCGGCGGAGGAGGACGGTCTGGGATTTAAGCTAGTTCGCCCTGGCTTCGCGGGTGAATTTCTCGGTGGGCCAGTTAACGGATTTTTGATCGGAGTAATGGTGTTAGCTGGGATCGTTCTGCTTGCTGCCTGCGCTAATCTAGGCGGTCTATTCGCTTTGCGGACAATGGATCGCAAGCGCGAAATCGCGATTCGCATCGCCATCGGATCAAACCGTTGGGGCATCTTCCGTCAACTTCTAGTCGAGGCATTGTTGATCTCGATCCTGGCCGGCGTTTGCGCTTGCGGTCTAGCCTGGCTGACGCTGACCGGCTTAGCCGGGTGGCATCCGCCCACGGCGTTTCCTTTCAGATTTCTGGTTCTGCCGCAGCCGTCGTTGATTCTAGTTACGCTACTACTCTCGGTACTCGCTGCGATTTTGTTCGGACTGTTGCCGCTACGACAAATCTTCGCGACCGATCCCAATGAAGCGATTAAGACCGGCGGGGTCCACGCGTCTACCCGGCGCGGATGGAATTTGCGAGATCTCTTACTAACAGCTCAAATCGCTCTCTGCTGCGTTACGGTTACTGCCGCCTTTGTCTCGTTGCGTGGCCTGGCTAGGGCGATGAACATGGATGTCGGGTTCAACCCAATCGGCGCAATAAGGACGGAATTCGACTTGGGCTGGGCTGGTTATAAGCCTGACGCCGCCGCTGGTTTCCAAAAGAAGCTGCTGAACAGAGTGTCTCACCTTCCGGGCGTGCAATGCGCCGGCTACGCCAATGACACGCCGCTCTCCCTCGAGGTGAGCACCTCCGGTATCTTTTCCGAAACGACCACCGATTTCAAAAACTCGAATGAGATAGATAACTCCTACAATTATTTCGTCTCTCCAGGATATTTCAGCGCCTCCGGCACACCGTTCCTGGCCGGACGCGACGTCAATCTTGCTGACACTCCAGAAACGCCGCTGGTGGCAGTAGTGAATCGCCAATTCGCCCGGGAGGTTTTCCGCTCGGAAGATGTTATTGGCCGCTTCTTCAAATACGAGGCGGGTAAGTTATTCCGCATCATCGGATTGGTAGCGGACGGAAAATATTTGTCTCTGAGTGAAGACCCGGCGCCCGCGGCTTACTTTCCGATCTCGCAGCACCCGGCTACTAGCACCGTACTGATTGTCCGGACCGAGCCCGGCATATCCGACAATGCCGCCGGAGAAATAGCGGCCACCATTCGCAAAGTGATCCGGGATCTCGACCCTGCCGTACCGATCCGGGACTTGGGCTCTTGGAGTAGCCAACTGACCCTGTCGTTATTCCCCTCTCAACTTGCCACTGTTGCCCTTAGCTTATTCGGCGGATTCGGATTGTTGCTATCAATCACCGGTACGTTCAGCGTCGCTTCATACACGGTCGCCAAACGGCTGCGAGAACTCAGCATCCGGGTCGCTCTCGGTGCGCACGGGAAACACGTACTATGGACTGCGCTCGGCCGTATGCTGATTCTGCTCGGTGCGGGTTCAATCGTTGGAATGCTCCTTGGTGTTGCCGCCAGCCAGGTTTTGTCCGCGGTTGTCTATCAAGCATCGGCACAGGACCCTTCGGTGCTAGCCGCCGTCGGGTTGACTGTCCTTATCACCGGCTGTCTCTCTGTAGCTGGCCCCGTACGCCGTGCTTTGCTGGTCGATCCGGCACGTCTGCTGCGGGAAGAATAAGACAGACCCAGGCCGCCGCCCTTACTAGCAGATCGACTTATTTCGATTCGGGAATGCTATTGATCTCTTCCAGACTTAGAGAGTTGGTGCGTGGTCCGAAGCCGCTGATCGCAATTACCACGATGATCATACAGAAGGCGATGAAGCCGAATGCTCCCAGTGAGGCGTATTCCTTGAGCACGGCAGCGATCACAAAGCTTCCTATCATGCCGCCGAACCGGCTCCATGAATAAACAAAGCCGACTCCTTGAGCCCGGATGCGAGTGGGATAGAGCTCCGCTTGATAGGCGTGAAAGGCAAATGACATAAAATTTGCGCTCAAAGTCACTAATACCCCGAAGGTCACAACGCCTGGTAGCGAAGTTTGCTGGGAGAAACAAAGCCCAAACCCGGCGATACCTAACGCTGACCAGACGATCTGCCATTTGCGTTCGATCTTTTCAGCAAATAGCTGTCCAATCAGTGGTGCGAGTTCCATTCCAATTCCGATACCGGCCGCGAAACGGAAGAAGAGAATTGCCGGCGAACTGGTTTGGAAAGCCATGGCAACCGTACAAACCGAATACCATAGCAACGAGAAGTTGAAGATGGTTTTTCGGCCAAAACGATCCGCTATCCGGCTCAGAAAGAGGGTGCTAACGAAGAGCCCGGCAAAGAAAACCGCAATAAAGGTGGCGATGTTATCTGATCCGAAGACGTTACTGCTAACCGGACTGAACATACCGCTCTTATAAAGTCCGGGCGCGATATAGGCGGTCAGGAAGATGTCGTAAAACTCGAAGAAGCCGCCCAAGGAAATCAGTGTGACCATTTTGAAAATGGTCCGAGAGATCGGTAACCGATCGAGGCGGGCTGCAATGGTAGTGCTCATGAGTTGAATTGAAGCCGCGGGAGTCGAGTACCTTAGTACCATAGCCAACCGGCGAGTGGATCGCTAGTCATCCCAAGATGCCTATCGGCATTGGCGAAGCGAAAGGAACCACTGACGTGGAAACATCACATTTAGGATACCTTCGGGTAAAGTCCGGATCAGCAACGCCTGAACGGCCTATCGTTAGGAGGATTTTTTGGCAGGTAGCAGCAAGCTGCCTGTTGGCAACGGCGGGGTTAGTACCGATCTCAGCTTTGGCTGAGCTCGTCACCGAATTGCAAATAGCAAATAGCAGATAGCAAATGAGACGACAAACCCAGCGCTGGGCGGCAGCTATCAAATTTGCTATCTGCTATCTGCTATTCGGCGAGCCTCAGGCGAGGCGATCGGTTAGGCGCGGGTGGCGACGGCCAGGGAAAGCAAAAGGAATCCGATCAATAACAACCAGGAACGCACTCCCTGAAAGAATTCCCAGCGATCTCGTATCTCTTTCCAATTGGAAGGATGATTGTCGGACTGCCAGCGGCGAGTGGCCAGGTTGATTGGCACGTTAAAAATGAACGTAGAGATTAATGCGGCGGTGAAAGCGGCAGCCGAACACCACCGGATTGCGCTACCCGCGGAACCGGCACTATTTAGAATCGCGTAAGAAAGCGAAAGGATCGGGCAAAGCGTCATCAGAACCGGCATCACGCGGCCGAATGTTTTGAGCAGACCTTTCTCCACCGCAACGTGATGGTCTGGCGGCAAATCTCGGATCACCGGGTGAACGAATGCGTAGGAACCAAACTCGGCGCAGGAGGTGAAGCCGGTGACGAATAAAGTGGCAAATTCAAGCAAATCAAAAGTCATTGGGGGGCGGCGACTCGCCTGAAGCTCGTCACCGAATAGCAAATAGCAAATAGCAGATAGCAAATGAGACGCAAAACCAACGCTGGGCAGCTATCAAATTTGCTATTTGCTATCTGCTATCTGCTATTCAGCGAGCCTCAGGCGAGCTGCAGAGAGCTGCCGAAATTCGATAGGTAATGCCTATGCTTCGAATGGGAAATATGTATTGGCGCTATCAGATTCCACGATGGTACATCGCATGTAGCAGGACAAACGACGATATCTCCACTGAGAGATTTCGAGTAGGACGTGGCGTGTGTGATACGCCACCCAAAATTTAAGGAGAAACATGTCAGACGACAAAAAAACGCAAACCGAAGCGAAGTGTCCGTTCCACCACTCAAATGGCGTAGGAACGTCGAACCAGGATTGGTGGCCTGAACAACTGAACCTGGGAATTTTGCAGCAGCACTCCTCGCTGTCGAATCCGATGGGCGAGGAATTCAATTACGCCGAAGAGTTCAAAAGCCTTGATCTGGATGCCGTGATTCAGGACCTCAAGACCCTGATGACGGATTCCCAGGACTGGTGGCCGGCGGACTTCGGGCACTACGGGGGTTTGTTCATTCGCATGGCGTGGCACAGTGCCGGCACCTACCGCATCGGTGACGGTCGCGGCGGCGCCGGCAGAGGTCAGCAGCGCTTCGCGCCCCTCAACAGTTGGCCGGACAATGTCAGCCTCGACAAAGCGCGCAGGCTGCTCTGGCCGATCAAGCAGAAGTATGGCCGGAAGATTTCTTGGGCCGATCTGATAATCCTCACCGGCAACGTCGCCCTGGAAACGATGGGCTTCAAGACCTTCGGTTACGGAGGCGGGCGCGCCGATGTTTGGGAACCGGATCAGGACATTTACTGGGGCGCGGAGACCGCTTGGCTCGGTACTGACAAGCGCTACTCCGGCGAACGCGATCTCGAAAATCCGCTTGCTGCCACCACCATGGGTTTGATTTACGTCAACCCGGAGGGCCCTGAAGGCAAGCCGGATCCAGTCGCGGCGGCCCATGATATTCGTGTGACTTTTGCTCGCATGGCCATGAATGACGAAGAAACCGTTGCTCTGATAGCGGGCGGCCACAGCTTCGGCAAGACCCACGGCGCGGGCCCCAGCTCCCATGTGGGACCTGAGCCTGAGAGTGCTCCGGTCGAGGAGCAAGGCCTCGGCTGGAAGTACAGCTATGGCACCGGTACGGGCGCGCATGCGTTCACCAGCGGCCTGGAAGTTACCTGGACCAGTACGCCGACGAAGTGGAGTAACGACTTCTTTAAACATCTGTTTACCTATGACTGGGAGCTGACGAAGAGCCCGGCTGGCGCCTATCAATGGAAGCCGAAGGGTAACTCCGGCACGGTGCCGGATGCACACGACCCGTCCAAACGTCATGCACCGGCGATGCTGACTACCGATCTCTCCCTGCGCTTCGACCCGGTCTATGAAAAGATTTCCCGGCGCTTCTATGAGAATCCGGACCAGCTCGCGGACGCCTTCGCTCGCGCCTGGTTCAAGCTGACGCACCGCGACTTGGGGCCGCGTGTCCGTTACCTCGGCCCGCTGGTGCCAGCGGAAGCGCTGATCTGGCAGGACCCGGTTCCTGCTGTCGACCATGAGCTGGTCAACGACAAGGACATCGAAGCCCTGAAAGCCAAAGTTCTCGCCTCCGGGCTATCCATCCCGCAGCTCGTTACCACGGCCTGGGCTTCGGCTTCCACGTTCCGCGGTGGTGACAAGCGCGGTGGAGCCAACGGTGCGCGGATCCGACTCGCTCCGCAGAAAGACTGGGAAGTAAACCAGCCCGCAGAGCTGGCGCAGGTGCTCGGCAAGCTCGAAACGATCCAGAAGGAGTTCAATGCCGCGCAGAAGAACGGCAAGAAGATCTCGCTGGCCGATCTCATTGTTCTCGCGGGCTCGGCTGCCGTGGAAGCTGCGGCGAAGAAGGCTGGTCACGACGTGAAAGTTCCTTTTGCGCCGGGCCGCACCGATGCTTCGCAGGAGCAGACCGACGTCGAGTCGTTTGCCGTTCTCGAACCGCGCGCAGACGGCTTCCGCAACTACGTGCACCCGGGACTCGAGGGTTGGGTTGCCAACTTGCTGATCGACAAGGCGCAACTCTTAACCCTGACCGCTCCCGAAATGACGGTCCTGATCGGCGGCCTGCGAGCACTGGGTGCGAACTACGGTCATACCCAGTACGGCGTCTTCACTAAGCGGCCTGAGACTCTGACTAATGACTTCTTTGTCAACCTGCTCGACATGCGCACGAAGTGGCAGAAGTCTTCGACCGAAGGCGTGCTGGAAGGACGCGACCGCAACACGGGCGACCTGAAGTGGACAGCCACCGTGGTTGACCTCGTCTTTGGATCGAACTCTCAACTCCGCGCTCTTGCCGAAGTCTACGGCAGCACCGATGCGCAGCAAAAGTTCGTGCAGGACTTTGTGGCTGCCTGGACCAAGGTGATGAACCTTGATCGTTTCGATCTCGCCTGAAGCTCGTCACCGAATAGCAAATAGCAAAGGGGGCAATCGACCCCCAATGCTATTTGCTATTCGCTAGCAGTAGCGCGGACTTATGGTCGCGGTACGGATTGCCTGTTTTAAGACGTGACGCTTATGCCTGACTAGCCTGCGATCGCAAAGTTTGGCGACGGTCTCCCATCCGGTTCAGGAAGGGAACGTTTTCAGGTACTCGCGAATTTCGTTGCGCACTCTTCGAAAGACCGCCAGACGCTCTTCTTCCATGCCTTCGTGCGCTGCGGGATCATCAAAGCCCCGATGGAGTCGTTTTGTGTCGCCCGGAAAGAAAGGACAGCTTTCTTTCGCGTTGTCGCACACAGTTAGCACGTAGTCGAATTGCTGGCCTTGGAACTCATCCACGTGCTTCGAACGGTGCTTCGAAATATCAATTCCAAGCTCTTTCATAACAGCAATCGCTTCTGGCCTCACGCGCCCCGGTTTAGTGCCGGCACTTTTGACCTCGAAACGTTCTGCGGCATCATGGGCGAGCAACCCTTCAGCCATTTGACTCCGGGCGGAATTACCGGTGCAGAGAATTAAAACGCGTTTCTTCATGTCTTTCTCCATCAAATCTCCTTCTGTCATCATTCACTTCCGGCCTGAGAATGCGGAACAATTAACTCTTTCGCTTCAACCGGAAGCGAGGGCACAAGCCACCGGAAAAGAACGGTCGCGGCAAGGGCACCGAGAAGCTGAGACAGAATAAAGCCTGGTGCGTCAACGGGTCGAATCCCGGCAAATGTATCCGTAAACCCGCGCGCCAGTGTCACCGCCGGATTTGCAAAAGACGTTGAAGCTGTGAACCAGTAGGCAGCCGTAATATAAAGACCAACTGCTAACGGAACGGCGTCGGAGCGCAGGCGGGAGCAGCCCCAGATGACGCTCAGCAAACCGAACGTCGCGATGAACTCACTAAAAAGCTGCCCGCCGCCGGCGCGTACATGCTGTGAGACCTGTACAAGCGCTTCGCCAAACATCAAATGCGCCACACCAACGCCAACAAAGGCCCCTAAAACCTGCGCCGCGACGTAGGCTAGAGCATCGCTCCAGCTAATACCGCCTTGGGAGGCGTCGGCAAGGGTTACGGCAGGGTTGAAGTGTGCGCCGGAGATCGGTCCAAAGGCAAAAATCAAGGTCATCAATGCCGCGCCGGTGGCTAGCGTATTAGCCAGCAAAGCTATAGCAATGTTGCCGCCGGCTAGCTTCTCTCCCATGATACCGGACCCCACTACTGCGCCGCGGTCGTCGGAACGGGTAAATCTGCTTTGGTGGTGCACTTTTCGAGGCGATTAGGAACAGACAAATTCACAGACCCCGGAAGCCTCTGACCGCAAATCATGGGGCGTGTGAAAGATTCTCAATTGTCAATACGTCAGACTACGTATAGCAAACCGACTCTAACGCCCTAGATTTGACTGCTTCGCAAGCGATCAATCGTGGCTGAAAAGGAAGAAAAGTCTGCCTCTATTCCGTGGTTGCCTCTGATTACCTTAATCGGGCTAGGCAGCGGAGTTATTTTTTTCTTTCCGCAGCTCGTGAGCTCACGACCCGGAGGCGGGGAACCCCGACTAGCTGAAGACACATTTGATGATCAAACAGTCGACGCACGGCTGTGGCAAGATCCGCTGGGAGTAGCGATCGAGAGTCGCGCAAAAGAGGCAACACAAGACGAAATGCACTCCATTGAGCGGTTTCAAAAACTCTTTATCGACAGGTGCTACCCTGAACGGGGGAGTAGCCCGTTGAAGCCTCCTGAGGAAAAAACGAATCAGATAGCGATTGTCGCAGTGATGGTCCCCGGTGGACCCTATGTAGAGGACGTAGAACGTCGGATCCGCAGTCGCCGAGCAGTGATCGAAGGTTTGGGGATCAAGCAGTATGATCCAGAAAAGGATCATGAGATTGGCTATTTCTGCGTTCCATGGCTGCCTCTCTATCCCAGTGTAGGCCGCTGCGTTTTCGAGTTGGAACAAGATAGATTCAAGGGTCAAAGCAATGTAGAAAACGACCCAGGAGTTCAGGCGGTTCGACGAATTTGGCAGAAACAAGACAAGGGTTCGTCGCGTCAAAACGTGGATATTCTAACCGTTCCCTACGAGTGGTTTGAACCTGCGACTTTTAACCCGAGACCGCAGCAGCATATCTTGGTGCTCTGGCTTGTAGATGACGCATTCCGGGACGCTCCACTTGCGCGGCTCGCGGACCTCATCTCATGGTTTCGGCTGAGGTTTGTGGATACTTCGGGATCCGAGCATCGGTTACCGCTTCCCGTTTTCAATGTGCTTGGTCCCGACAACTCGGGCACCTTGCACAAGATTATCTTGGAGGCCCAGGATCATCTCTGGGGCGACGACACTCGACAATGCCTAGCAACGACACATGTTTATTCATGTCAAGCGGCAGCAGCGGAAAATCAGTTACTGTCTGAGATCCCTCCTACAAATGGACCGCTCATTTGCAAGGACCTAATCGAGCAAGGAGTCAGGTTTCAACAGTCAAACAATGCCTTTTCGTTTGAGAGGACAATTCTTCTTGATAATCAAATCGTAGAGGCGCTTCTCGAGGAATTAGAGTGCCGCGGAGTCAAGAAAAACAATCATGTCGCCATCATTTCCGAAGAGGACACATTTTATGCGCGAGCCTTGTCCTCCACCTTCCGTTCTGCTTCCTCCGCCCGTTCTGCTTCCTCCTTCCAGATTCATCCTTACACATATCTTCGAGGCATCGATGGAAAGCTTCCCAGCGAAAAGGATGCCGAAAAGGAAACCAAAGTAGCGCGGGAGACGGCAAAAATAACCCATCTTCGAGCCGACCTACTGAGCAGACAGAAGGCCTCAATCAAGCTGACGATATTCGACGGCTTGCTGAGATGCTGCGCCAGCTAGACATAGATTGGCGGCGCGAAGGAGGACTCAAAGCAGTCGGCCTGCTTGGAAGCGATGTCTATGACAAACTGGAACTACTTAGGGCGCTTCGTCCGGTCCTTCCGCAGACAACATTTTTTACGAACCACCTTGATGCTCGCTTCAGCCATCCGGACGAGTGGAAAGAAACCCACAATCTCATTGTTGTTTCAGAAAACACTCTTTCACTGAAAGGCCTTGGTCAGGAGGTTGCGCCGTTTCGGGACAGCGGGCAAACGGATCTTTTTCAGGCGACGCTGGAAGCGATGGGGCAAGATGGTGTAGAAGCTAAAAAACCCGAATGCCCTTTTACCTTTGAAATTGGCCTCAATGGTCCTGTGGAATTGGATAAACAAAAACCCATCCACCAGACGGTCTCGTGCCTTCTTCCTTGGACACAGACTCCGCTTGGCTTAGCTTTCTGGACAGGCGGTGTGATCGTACTCGCCGGGCTTTTGGGAACCTGCCTTGTCCCTCGAGTCGCTTTCGCCTCTCATAAGAAACGAGGTCGCGCCGTCCAAGCATTCAAATGGCTTGGGGTCCCAGTCTGCGGGATTTTGACAGTGGGAATCGTTTGGTGCGTCTACGTCTTTCAGAACTCCGCGGACCGCGGCGAGCACTTCGCTTGGGTGGACGGAACCAGCGCGTGGCTTTCGATTGCCATAATTGTCTTTGCTGGGTTTTTATCGATCTACTTTATTGCCAAAACGCAATTGGACCTCAACGACAGTACAAAGAGACTGGAAGATGAGTTTGGATTTAAAGTTGCCGAATCGGGAAAGAAACCCGGGATGTTACGAAAGGTAAGAATCTCAGATGTTGCGAGCCCGGAATTCTGGAGATCTGTTTTGCATGCAGGCTCGATGACTTTCTTATTTATCCCAAAGGCGGTAGCCTGTGTTGAAGGAAAAGTAGATATCAAGTCCTTACGGCGGCAATATCTGTACTATGGGCAATTCTCGAGACGAATGTTGCGCTCCGTGCCAATGACATTCTTCTATTTAGTCGCCCTCCTCATTATAATCTATCTTGTAGGGGGCTTTCCTAGGGCACCGATCAGGGGGCAATTTCCGTTTAAAATTCTGATTGGGTTCGTAGCCTTTTTATTTGCTTTCCTAACCTTTTTCGTGATCGACGCCATTGCGTTGCACGCGGGTTTCATGACTCAGTTGGCCGAGAAAGAAACTGAATGGCCACCAGAGACTTTTGCTAAGTTCAGATATCCTATAAAGCCCGACGGGCCATATGATAAGAGTGACCTTTCAGACTACTGGAATATCTTGTTTATCGCTAGGCGAACGGAAGCGATAGGCAACCTGATCTATTACCCCTTTATTGTGCTGTCGCTTTTGATAGTGTCCCGTCTAAGCTACTTTGCTAACTGGACCTGGGCTCCCGGCCTAGTCGTGCCGCTCTGTATCCATTTTTTTCTCGCCCTTTTCGCGGCGTGGCGACTTCCGAAAGTGGCCCGAGAGTACCGGGAAAAGGTCTTGGAACGAATGGAGCGACGCAAACGGCAAAATCTCAAGGATCCGCAGAAGACATTCGACGCAGTTGATGCTGTGATACAGGATGTGCGATCTACCCATCAGGGTGCGTTCGCTTACCTGTGGGAACAACCAGTAATCCGGGCGCTCTTGTTACCGTTCAGCGGACTTGGCCTTGCTACTATATCGCAATATCTCCAGCACTAAGCGCAGGCCGCCGATGCTTTCAATGCCGTTTTTTGCACCAACGACAGATCCAGGAACGCTGGCTCCAGGTCCATTTTTCACCCAAACAATCTGGCGAAGCTGAAAAGTCATTTCGGCATTGTTGTTCTGTCGGCCGACGACCTTGTCGGTATCCGCTGTCCTGGAGCTCACAAATGATTCGGAATTCGACCATGCTGGTGCGGGGTTGCGTCCAAATTTGACGAGAGCGGTGTTTAGGTGAATCGTTGCGCCTTTCTGCAAGAGGCATCTGTAGCTCAACGGATAGAGCGTTCTTTTGTCTGAGCCAGCACGTTTCGCGCAGGTTCAGACGGAGCGAAAGATGTGGGTTCGATTCCTACCAGATACACTCGTCACTCCCTGGCATAGGTAGCGGTTGCCACCACTGACTCTTCGTAGCACCCCGGACTTGGACGCTGCGCTTGGACTGTCAACGATCCGAAGAATGCCTTAGGAGTTAGCACATCATCGCTGCCGGCAGGCCTGACAAACTGCCGCTTGGTCCGACCGAGCGCGTCTGCTGGTCGAGGCATGGTCCAGGCAAAAAGCCGAAATCTGTCGCTGCGGATCCGCTCCCAGAGCCGATGGTCCACCTGGTCCAAGTAAACCTTTTACCTTCCAACGCACGCGCGCGCGCACACACACGCGCAGGTTATTAACAAATAGGATTTGCCCGGACCACCCAGGAAGTCGCCCGGCCCGCGGTAAATCCTTAGAAGGTGCAAAGCGTTAAGCTCGCTTCGACATTTTTCCTCACATTGCTTGATACAAACTCATCCTGCGATGTTACCTGAGCTCATACCCGCCAGAGGAGTAGAATTTCAGGTTGTTGATGAAACGAAACGCCCCGTTGATCTTTCGCAAAAATGACCCGAGTGTTGACTCGATTTAGGCCCGATGACGCTGGTTGAACTGTGCACATCAGGCTTAGGACCTGAAGGTCGAGCTAATTCGTGGATTTTAGTAAAGTTTGGATGTTCTCGTCGGCGGCTTATCGCGCTCCGTGCGGATCAACCCGATCAAAGAATGCTTTTACGCGTCGGACGAAATCTGGAAATCTCTCGCTTATCCCGTCCACTAAAAAGAGCAAGTCGGACTTTATCTCTAGAAATTCTTCCGAACTCGGGAAAGTTGAGTCGGGAGCAAACAGTCCGTCTTGCTCCAGCCTCTCGAGCGCTTCTAGCATGCTTAAACCGCAGGAGTGCATATCAGTCATCGCCTCGCCAAGTAGAGCAGATTCTCTGTCTAGGGCTGCACTCAGAGCTGTCTTGGCCTTAGCGCTCTTATCTTCTGCACGCATGTGTTCCTCGGAACATATGCCTTTCCCATTATCCTATCAAGTCAGGCCTATCGCCCAGCGGACGAACTGAACTGCTTAACAACTTTTCAATCTTCGCTGCAACCGAACTTTAAAAATGGGCGGACGGGCACTGAAGATGAGGCTAGAAAGTTTCTATGTCGTCAGGAAGAGACCGATCATGCAGACAAGAGTAGTCAGATCGTCAAGCATGTGGACGATCTGCTAATCCGTTTTTATTAGAAGCCGTTGAAACTCGGCTTGCAGTGTCCTTTGATTTTCCGCTTGGACGTCTTCGTAGCGTAACAGCTTTGCCCGCTGCCTCAGCACGTCCAACACGATTCGCAAGGCTTCCCAGCGCTCTCTGAGGCTAGTTTTATCTCGAGAGTCAGATTGCTCGTCGGTTGCGCTCTCCGTACCCAGTGCAACTGGAAAAGCTACACTCAGTACGCCATCCAGCCGCTCGAGATCCAGAAGGCGCGCCACTTGCGCTGTCTCTGTAAGGCAGCTTACTGGTAGACCTTCGCTCGCAGCTAACAAACGGCGGACCTTCGAATCGCTGATTTTAAGTTTCTGAGCGATCTCGGGAACTGTGTACTCTTCCAGACTGAGACTCGCAGCCTTTTTCATCAGCTCCAGCCTTGCGCCTGAGTATCCCCGCTTGCGCCGCTTCTGCACAGCGAATTCCATGTTGGAGTATAGTCGTTACTGACTGTAATTACTACTGTACTGACCGAGCAAAACCTGGGGCCTGCAGCGGACAAGCGCGTCACCTAGGTCGAGAACACCCTTCCGACGGAGCCGCGTAAATGGTTGAAAATCAGCTAATGGTTTGCGAAAAGAGGCTCTTCTAAGGCTTTACCGGCAGCTACCTGACTGTCCAGCGGCAATCAGTTCCTTAACGAATGAGACGATACGTGCTAAGGTCCTCAACAGACAAGATTCCGAAATACCGGTAGCCGTTTTGTTGCGTTAGTTCTGCACAACGCCGAAGCGCGTATTCAATGGCTAGCTCGCCATTGGTGTAACCGTTCCCGAAGAACATCACTCGATATATATCAGGCGCTAGCTGGATCTCTCGGTAGCCGCCCAAGGCGGACATCGGTTGATATGGCGTGGCGCAACTCGTCAGGATGGTCACCACTACGAAACCTGCGAGGATGGCCAGAGCACGAAGAATAAACGCCCGCATTCCGCGGCAGGGCGGGATATCACACACTTTCATCAGTAATCGCGCTATTTTTAGCAAATTCGGTCTCTCGTTGTCGCGTTTATAATGCTGGGTACTGTCACCGCCTTCGCCGATAACCTTGAGGACCTGAAAACGGCGTCTGTCCGCTATGTCGCCGCGATGAAAACGGCTCTTGCACTTCCACAAGATTCCGATTGTTCCGAGACGATCGCGAAAGCCATTGAGTATGCAGCCGCAAAGATCGCCTACTATGATGCGGCGCGGCGAGCAATGCCCGTGTTGCTGCAAATCGCAAAAGGGCAGAAAAAAGATTGCAGTTATGGGGATCAGCTAACCGAGATTTTTTCGCGGGTTCGGTGCTGACAAGGATGAAGAAATAACCAGAATTCTAGAAGCTAAGCTCTCTCGATGCCCGAGCTCAGAGCAGCGGGCTCCAGCACTGAAGGTTGTAGAGCAGGCCCGGCAAATAGCTAAGCAATTCGTTAAGGACTTCGGTGGGTTGGACGGCGTCTGAGGTAGCAATGGTGTTTTTGCCATTAAGAGGCGGCATCCGCGAACTGAGTTATCGGGGTGCAATGAGCGGCAACCAAAGGGCCGCCCGAGCTCTCCCGGGGGACACGCGAACGCGATTTTTGGTTACTGCAATCAGCAGTTTAGAATTTACATTGGCTAGCAGTTTTTGTTAAGGCCATTTTTTGATGAAAAAGGCCGCTTTATTTCTCACTGGACTTCTTATGGCTATTTGTGCTGCGCGAGGGGATTGCGTCGGCGGGGGATGGAACCCGCCAGATACTGCTACGGAAACTTTCCAAATCGTCGCGAAATGCTTTACGACGTTCACAGAAGACTCGGTCCCGGTCATGGACACTTTCGCGCTAGGAAAAAACGGCGGGAAGACTAATCTTTACGTCCAGGAAAGCATCTCGCAAGGATGGAAAAGAATTACAGACGCGAACTTTTATGGCTGCAACATAATAACATGCGATAAAAATAAGTTCACGCGAACCGTCTATACAGGCTCCAGCCGTCCGGGCGCTAAAAAAAAGGACGGACCCGTTTACAAGTTCTGCGGTCATGGTGCCGCGATCATGTATAAAAAAATCAAATAGTGCTGTAAATCAGCCCCGCAAAATCGCAACCGCGTCCGGATAAATAAAACCCGCCGGGGAGCTATCAAGATTTCCTTTCAGCTGGTAACTAATGCCCCTCAGAATCGCGGAGCGCATCCTCCACTGCGTCTAAGCGGCCTTCATCGACAACCCCTAAAGCAAATCGTTGTTTCTTGCGAAGCAAGATATTCCGCGCTTGGGTCAAGTTTGTGCGGATCTCTTCCTGCGATGCGCCGGGAATCTGTCGAGCGGTCTCCGCTATTTGAATACATGTAAAAGCCATCCCAGATTCCCAATCGGCATGATTGGGATATTCACTCAACAACCTGTCGAATATCCGAAGCGAGTTTCGAAAATTTAGCAGCGCCTCGCCCGGTTTTCCTTGTCCGACTAGAGCCTCCCCCAACTTTTCGTGGCTAGCGGCTAAATTGCTGAGAACTTCTGTATCGTCTTGGTCTTGGGCAGACAGCAGTTCGCCACGTTTCACGGCGCTGCTAGTAAGCTCCAATGCTCGCTCATATTCTCTTTCAGAAATCAGTACGTCCGCAATCTCCTCCTCATTCTTGGCCACCTCCATTTGCCACCTTGCGTCTCGCGAAACCAAGTTTGTTCGGATTGACATTGCATTTTGGTACAACTCGAGTGCCTCGGGGAAGTTCCCTTGAGCCTTTAGGATGTCGCCCGCCCTTTCGGAAACTTCCGCAAGGTCTTCCTGGCACTGCTTGTTATTTTGATCTTTTTCGGCAAGCTTGCGCGCGATTTGGAGCGCGTTAGTACAGTTTTCCCAGGCTCCAAGAAAGTCGCCGCGCGTCAGCAAAACAGAGCCAATCTCAGCAGCGCTTATCTCCAGATCGCGCTGCGCGCCAGCGTTTTTAGGGTCTCGTTCGGCCAATGTTTCACGATGAGACAGAGATTCTCGGTAGCTTTCCAAGGCATGCTTTAAATCGCCCTCCACATAGAAAATATTGCCGAGATCCTCATCGCTAAAAGCTAAGTCCTCTTCCCAAAGTGCGTTGGTCTTATCGTGTTTAAATAAGTTTTCGCGGACCTCGGAAGACCTTTTATAACTGTCTAGCGCTCCTATCAATTCTCCTTGGGCGCTTAGAATTTCGCCGATCTGTTCCTCGCTTATTCCAATGTCGCGCTGCCATTCCGTGTTGTCCGGATCTTGAGTATTGAGTCCTTGCGCGATCAATAGTGACTGGCGGTAGTATTTTAGAGCACCGCCGGGATCCTTCGTGGCATCCAACGCTTCGCCGACTCTGACGTTCAGAAGCCAAATTTCACTCTGCAACGCCGTACTTTTCGGATCCACCTCCTTCAGTTTCGTGGCAACCTCAAGCGATTCACGGAAGTTTTTCAGTGCACCAGAAGAATCCCCTTGAGCTCGCAAATTAAGCCCAACTTTTTCAAAGCTCCGTGCCAACTGGCCTCGCCACTCTAGATTTTGCGGTGACAGGCTAACAAGGTTCTCTCGAATATCGAGAGCTTCCTTGTTGCTCTCCAAAGCTTTGCCGAGATCACCGAGCGATTCGAACGCATTTCCGATTTGCTGCAGGATAACCGCTAGGTCTGCCTGAAAAAGTGGATTTTTCTGGTCCAAATGAACTAGCTTTCGCCTGATCTCCAAGGCGGCCTGGTAAGGTTTCAACGCGTCTGTTGGTCTTCCTTGATCGAGGAGGACGTCGCCGTAGTTGACGAGCGCAATATTTTGCTGTCGCTGAATCTCTGGGCCGGCGTCGGCGCCGCCAATCGATTTGTAGTAATCCTGCACCCGTTGATTTACCTCGTTCAATAAATCCAATCTCCCAATCGGTTTCAGTTTGTCACGAAGCGCGATGGTCATGAAATTGATCAACTTCTCGGCCTCGTTACGGGCTAGGGTTGCTCGCGTGGCAGCTTCGTCGGCCCGTCGATACTGGCGGAAGCTTACTAGTGCGAAAATTACGGCCGCCACGAGCGCTGCTGTGATACTGGCCATCACCGCGTAACGAATCCGCTCTTTAGCCTGTTTGCGACGCTCTTGTTCAGCGATACTTGCGGAGACGTAATCGGCCTGTTCCCGGCTGAGAGATGGTCTAAAGTCTTTGACTAGCTTTTCCCCTTCCGCCAAGGGCAGTCCCGGCCCAAGCAGGTCATCCGTTTGTTTCCCGCGGCCCAACCATAGTTTTAGACTTGAATCGAGCCGATCGCGCATTCGCAGGAAATCGCGATTCTCAGTTAGCCATTCTCTAATTCGTTGCCATTCTCGCAGCAGAGCTTCGTGCGCAACACTCACATTGACCTCGCCGTGGGGATCGGTGTCCGCAATGAAAAGGCGTTTGGCAATAAACAGATCCACGAAGCCTTTCGCGCCTGACTTTCCATTTTCGCCGTCGCCAGCCACGAATTCACTGTAGGGAGCGGTTCTGCGGTTAGGTGCTTCTTCCTCGCCTTGCCCCAGAGTAACCAGATGCCGCATCACCAGCGGAAAGGCGAGTTGTTCGTTTGATTGCAACGTCGCAAAAACCGTCTCCGCATATTTGGCCAGCGCTCCTTTCAATTCACCGAGCTCGCGATAATCCGACCAACGTAATAGGTCGTCGCCACGTTCAACCTGCTTATCATAGAGTAACGACAAAACATGCTGGAGCAGGGGTAATGATTCCGGAGTCGTCGACGCCGCATCGCGTAACCCTTCATCCAATCGCTGGCCGCTTTTGTGATCCAGTTCGAATTGGAGGCCGGCAGCCTCGGTAGGGAGCCGGATCATGTTGCCGATCTCATAGGCCGTGGGGGGTCGCAAATCGACCTTTCCACTGGGGCGAGTCAATTCGGTTAGCTCAGGGAATTGTTGATAGGACGAGTAAAAGTCGCTCCGTAGAGTTGCTAGAATGAAGACCCGCCGGCTTTGAACTAACCCAGCGATCGTCGCGACATACTTTTCCTGAATGTCGGTTGAAAAACCGCTGGTGAATAGTTCTTCCAACTGATCGACCGCTAACGCCAGCCGAGCCTTGGGAAGTTCAGGTGCTTCCGACCGGCGTCGTGGCACAATGACTCCCGAGACTGTCGTAGTTCCTGAGCTCCGAGATTTCTCATCTTTCGCCCGCAAATAAATAGCCCGTTGCATCGTCCATTCTCTGGCAGCGGTATCGAGTGCATCCCGAACCCGAAGCGCAACGGCCTCGGGATTATCACGCAACTCAGTGGCTAATTCCTCGACAGCACTGGTCGACTCCAGATTTTCCAAGCCGGGTAGGGCAGCGGAGTCGAGCAGCGCATTTGCCAGCGCATCGAAACAATCGCCGCCGCTTCCGCCCGCTCCGGGCCGCGTCACCGCGCGACGCCACAGCCCGATCCCTTCGATTGTGCCTGGTTGGGTTAATTGAGGAAGAACTCCCGCTCGGACTAAAGAGCTCTTGCCTGAGCCGCTTCCGCCGACGATGAGCACGAAAGGACGCCAGACTTTCCCCTGCTGTTCTAACGCTTCCAACACCTCGCCGATGGCCTTGATTCTTCCAAAGAAGATCGGTGCGTGTTCAAAATCGAAGACGTTCAGCCCACGAAACGGACTCGATTTCCATCGCCGTACTCTTCTTTCCGGCAGTTTCGGTCCGGTGTCCTGTTTGATTTGGTCCGCTACAAAATCTCGAAAATGGGTCCGGAATTGTTCCTCAAATTCTTCTAAAGTCTTGTACCGATTAAAGTCAGTTGTGCCTTTTCGCTTGTCTTCCCATTCCGCTAGGAAATCCGGTTCCGAGTCCGATTCCTTTACGCTGGCTTCACGTTCTGGTCTCGGTTCCAACGAGACTGCCAGCTTTGATTTATTTCGATAAACTCGGAGGACCGGTAGCCCATGATTTCTACAGGCGTGTTCGGCTGCCCAAGCGATTTCGTACTCTGTGCCCGAAGCCGGAACCCCGCCGTCTGGCAATCTTAAGTCAGGGTGAACCGGGAAGCCTACTTGATTCCCTAAAAGGCAAACCACCAAATCAAAGTTTCCCGGGTCCGGTAGTCGCCTGATTTCGCCTTGGCCCGAATAGTCCCAAAATTGGAGACAAAGCGCGAATTTCTCATGTTCTTGGTCTTCGGCCTTTTCGTTCCCATCATTCTCCGAAAGGGGATCAAGTTCGGTAAGGCGTTGAAAATCGGAACCGGATTCAGACAGTGGCAGATCGAACTCGCCGGCAATCGCCCGGACGATTCGGTTGGCTAGATTCCGCTCGGTCTGAAGTTCGCTGCTCGAAGAGACAAAGACTCTGATGGTCTTCCTGACCAGTTGTCCCGATTCGATCCCACCAATTACCGTTGGCAGCACCTTTGATAGTTCAGCCGGGGTTTGAAACCTCCTCGCCGGATCTTTTCTTAACAGAACCTCAACCAATGCAACCACCGGCTGGGGAACGTCGTGAAGTTTTTCCAACGGCAGAGGGGTGTTCAAGTGCTGATGCATCACCGCATTCGGAGCTCCTCGAAACGGTGGTTGGCCAGTCAGCATCTGCCAGAGTGTGATCCCGAGTGAATAAAGGTCAGAACGGATATCGACATCGGTCCCCCTGAATTGTTCCGGGCTAGCGAACTCGGGTGTTCCGGCAAAAACTCCCGGCATCGATATGGCGGCCTGAGATTCCGACTCAGTGAGCGTCTTGGCCAGCCCCAGATCGATAATCTTTACTGACAGAGCGCCATCTGCCGTCGAGCTAAACATAATGTTGCTCGGTTTGATATCACGATGAACCAGACTCTGTTTATGGATTGCGTCCAATCCCGCCGCCACCTGCGCGACGATTTCCAATGCTAGCTTAGCGTCGAGGCAGATAGAACGTTTGATGAGGCTCCCAAGAGTGTCTCCCTCGACAAACTCCATTGCATAGAAATAGTTTTCCTGACTCGTCCCGAGTTGGAAGACCGAGGCAACATTTGGATGGCGAACACTGCCTGCCGCTCGGGCTTCTCGCAAAAATCGGGATCTGACCGCCTCATCGGCCAGGTAGCGTGGGCTGATGACCTTGAGAGCAGCAAAACGTCGCAGATCAACGTCAAAAGCTTTGTAGGTAATCCCCATGGCGCCGCGGCCTAGCTCGAACAATGATCTATCTTCGTGCCTCAAAATTTCATAATGCCCAAAGCATGTTGCCAGGGGCTCGGGCTCCGACGGTGCGGTGGCAGTCTTGTCGCTCTCAAGTGCGCCCCGAAATGCGCACACCGGGCAGAACTCGCCCTGGGCAGCGAGTACGGCTCCGCAAGTCCGGCAGATACGTTTTTCTTGTGCACTCATGGCCTCAACCGGCCTTCTACTGTGATTAGTTCCTCGCGGGCATGATTTGAGCCCGATGCCTCGCTTTTCGCGGAAAGCAGGACTGCGTTCCAACGGGTCGTCCGGAGTTGGCCTCCATTTCCGGCACCAGAACTATCGCTCGATCTCAAGGCGTCTGCGTTTACCGGGCTAAAACCTTACCAAAAGTACGGCCGTTGGGAAGAAGACATTTTTAGGAAGCCGTAGGCAGAACCCCCCTAACTTTTCCAGCGATTTTCTGAAACTTTTGTTTCTAGAATCCTCTGTAGCTGGTTTGAGAGCCGGGAATCTGGCCGACAACAAAGCTCATTATGAAAACTGTCTCTATTCAATTACCGGCTCGGATATCTAAACGAATCCCTGCCTCCAGCGCCGGTTGCCCCCGTGTTTCAGTGCGTCCGGCACTTCTGACTAAGGGTAGCCGCCAGCCATGCTGGTACAGGTTATTTCGATCTCTTCAAGCCGTTCTATCCGGGTTGCTCGATAGCTCGGCCTATCAGCAGATCTCGTTAGGCCGAGAAATTTCGGTCGCGTTCACCTCACAAGGTCCGGTGGTTTACCGCCCCGGCCTGATTAAACACCGTTAATTCTGCCTCCGGTATATCCCGGGAGACCAATCGCAGGGCGTGATCCCCCGAGGATTGTCATGAGCCCGAGCTGGGCGGCCCTCCGCCAGCCCCATTTTTAGAAGTCTGTGGATTACCGGTGCAATCTCCAGCGTCTGCGTTGCAGCTCATGACAACAGCTGAAGCTTTTAAGTCCTTGCCTGATCCTGCTCGGGTCTTCGGCATCGGCTTCGCCTTCAATGCGCCGGCTTCTGAACGTTGTCCTTGAGGCGCCCTGGGTGAATCAAAGCTTTCATCGGATCTAAAATTACCGAGTCAGCCGCTGCTGCCACGGTAGCGTAAAGACCAACGAATCCGTTACGAGCTAACGCGGGTGCCCTTAACAATCTGAGTGGCCCATAGCGATGCGTTATAAACCGAATTCAATGAGGGCAGCGAGTTATCAAGCTCTATACCAAGTGGGTATTCTGTCAATAGTTAGTTAAATGATGTTAGCTGCCGCTTTTAGTTTAGTTCGCACCAATACAGTTCTCACCAACGCGGGAACGGATGGTCACGAAACTGTCTCGTGATCCGCCATGGCTGGCATGGCTAGGCGTGGCGGGCTAGAGCCGAGGCGAGGCTTGCTCGGCTGGTGAGGCCGCGCTCTGGTACTCACGCGCACCCTCGCGTTCCTGCACAATCGCGTGGGGCGATACAGCGGGATCTGCCGGGGGAGGTCCCGTGAAATTTTTCCCAAAAAAAGAAATCCTTCCAGGAAGGGAAAATGGGTAGCGAGCGCCGACTAATCGGAAGCCGAAGAAAACTGAATTTGCTCAAGATTGCCAATAACTCCCGCAGGCGGCCCTGAAGCGCTCACCGGCCCTTGTGGCTCACCTCTGGCGAAAGAGCAGTATAGCTTTCCGATTACCAACTACTTTGTTCGCCCAGGCTATCCTGGCCCCCGCGGAAGCATCGGAAAAACAGGCATGCGAGGTCGAGGCGGCGCGGTGGTCATAGCTGGACCCACTGTTTAGAAAAGTTTACTTATTCGAGGGCCGTTTTCATTCAAAACCTCGAGCGAGACGAGCCGCCGGCTAGCGTGGTAGGTTCTCCAGAAAATTCGAGCCATGCACTGGTCAATCTGGTCTCTTGTTGCCGATCACAGATTTACCAGCTGGAGCGCGAACTCATGGATTTCGAGAAGCTAGCGGAGCAACACGAACTGCCTCAAGAGGTCCGCAGTGTGGTGCAGAAGATGATGCGACGGCGGACCGGTAACGGTTTGAGCGAAGATCAACTCCGCGAGCGATTGGACAGGGCTCAAGGAGCTTCGAATCTTACCGGAGGACAGAGACCACAGTTCGGTCGAATAGGACCAGCAGTACCTTGCCTTTCAGCCATTCTCGAGAAGCCGAGTCCGGCGCCGTTAAGATGGGTTTTGTAACAGCGTTATCAGCCACCAAAGAGCCAAGGGCGGAACAACGCGATCGTCCCAGGAATATCCTCGCGAGTACCAGCGCGGGCCGGTACATTGAGCGTTTCCGGCAGAGATAGAGGACAGACTGGCGAACCCGCGCGCCTACTCACCTAAGATGGATTCCAGAAGCAACAACGAAGAAACGAGCGTAGCTCTGCAAGTGCGATGTCCCTACACGCTGAAACCTTTGTGCGAGATCGCAAAGCTGAACGATGAACATATCTTCCCTGTGGCGATGGTGGACCACCCAACTACATCGTAAGAGCCGACGAAGGGTTGAATTCAACGTTCGGGCACACCACGGACGGACGATTCATTAACTCCAAATTCGTCGAGATGTGGCGGGCGATCTTCGGTATCCAAGGCCGGCTCGACCGCGAACCCAGATCAGAATCTAGGGGAGAAGTCGTCGGAACCAACCAAGCCGTTAAGGTCAAAATCCGGCAAGGCGCACCAATTGTTGAGTATGATCCTTTGGTCAAGATTGATTGGGAGGCAAGGACGGCGAAGTTGACGGCACCAGGCGATCAAGCTGAAAAGGAACTGCAAAGACTGAAGAAGAGCTTGGCAGCCAAGGGTGTTAGACTGACGACCGTCAACAAGACCTCAAGGGAAAAACCGCTTTTTGATCTCAAGGGCTCGCTTAACCTCGCCGACCTGCTGCCGGGGGCATTAAAAATCGCTTATCTCGCCGCTTTAGCGTGCTCGGTGACGCTTTCTTGGACGATCCACTTAACCCTGAATGGCAGCGTGTTATTAGAGCAAAGACCATGGCGGAATTGACTGTCGCCTACTTGGTTCTTGGCGCGGCCTGTTCGCCTCGATACTTCCCTTTCATGGTGTCCGAGGACCCATGGAGTAATTCCTTGCCGGCGCTTAACCATACCGAACACCGAGTCGTAATTTATAGTCCTGGCGAGTCTGGGACCTTCGCGACGGTTGAATTAATGGGAGGTGGCTTCAAAGTCCATTGCCAGCTCAGCCGATCACCAGAGCTCGGGATCCCGCAAACGCACGCCAAAGTTATTCTTTGCGATGCTAAAGAACTCAAAGTGCGATTTGAGGACCGTACTTCTCTCAGCGTCGCCTAACAAACTCCACCTTCGGCACGAGTGCGTTACAAACGGAAATCAATGGAGGAGCGAGCAGCGGTTGTCGAGCGCTTGCGTGAATTTCTTCGGCTCAACTACATGACGGGCACTGAGGCGGCGCGACGGATAGGCGTTCGAGATTCGACGCTTTATTCGTGGCTTCAGGGCCACAGCAACCCAAATTCTCCTAAACGGATCGCCGCTTTTCTGGACTCTATGCCAGCGGAACGCGTCCGCGATGGACCTTTGATCGTCCTCTCGCTTGTGCCGAATTGCGCAGCAACGACATAAAATAAGCGCGTGAGCGAGCGTCATACACCAATCTCCTTCGACGCCGGGAGTCGCAACCAGAACTCGGCCCCGCCGCCCATCGCATTCTCCGCCCAGAGCGTGCCGCGGTGCGAGGCAACGATTGATCGCGCAATGAACAAGCCGATACCCATGCCCTCCCGCTTCGTCGTAAAGAATCGATCAAAGACCCGATCCGGTAAATCTCCCGGCAACCCGGTGCCAAAGTCGCGCACACTCGCTCGGACCGCGCTATCGCCATCGGGCTCGGTGCGAACAATGACGCGGCGTTGGACTCTCGGCACCTCATTCGAGGCTTCAAAGGCGTTCAGAATCAGGTTAAGAAACACCTGCTGGAGTTGCACCAAATTCGCTTCGACGTTTGGCAATGCCGAATGAAGCTCGGTCAACACGGTGCAATCGTGCGCGAGCGCTTCGGAGCGTGTCAGTTGGAGCAACTCAGTAATCACCTGGTTAAGGTTCAAAAGCTGCAGAGCGCCCGCTTCCTTAACCCCCATTCCCTTAACCGTGCGGATGACGTCCGCCGCTCGCCTGCCGTCTGCGACGATATCCCCAAGGAGTTCGCGCAAGTTATCGCCGCTGAGTTTATCTTGTTCCAGGAAACGCAGGCCAGCGCCAGCGTTGGTCACAATTGCGAGGAGCGGCTGGTTCAACTCGTGCGCCAGCGACCCCGCCAGTTCTCCCATGATCGAGACGCGGCTCAAGTGCGCGATCTCTTCGCGCTGAAGCCGCGCTTCCGCTTCGGCCTGCTTGCGCTCGGTGATGTCAATGCAAGAACCGATGTACCCGAGGAACGTGCCGTCTGCGGCAAAGCGCGATATTCCATTGTCCAGAACCCATCGATATTCACCGTCCATTCGACGCAAGCGGTATTCCATCGTGAACGGTTGCCGGGCGTCAAATGAGTTAACATAGACTTCAAGGCAGCGGTCGAAGTCTTCGCGGTGAACACCCTCTGCCCACCCATTGCCAAGCTCCTGCTCCGAACTCCGGCCCGTAAAGTCGAGCCAACCTTGGTTGAAAAAGGTGCACAGCTTATCCGGGCCCGACATCCAGATCATCACCGGCGCTGTGTCAGCCAAGGCGCGAAAACGAGCCTCGCTTTCCCGTAGCGCTTCCTGCGCCTCCTTTTGCGCGGTCACATCCATCGAGACGCCAAAGAGCCGGATGCCTTTGCCATCTTCGACGTCTATGCAACGGCCCCGAGCGCCTATCCATCGCAGCGTCCCGTCCGGCAGCAGCACGCGATACTCCATCGCGTATTCACTTTGGGTCTCGACCGCGCGCTTCAAGGTGGCGTCGCGCATTGCACGATCGTCTGGATGCACGCGCGAGAGCAGTGTCGCGTAATCCAGGCGAGTCTCCGGTCCAAAACCAAAGAACGCGCGTCCCTGGTCCGTCATCCAAACTTCATCTTTAGACACCTGCCAAACCCAGAGGCCCAGGCTGGTGGCATCCACGGCGAGGGCCATCCGCTGCTGGCTATCGCGCAAATCATCCGACAGCTGCGCCGCGCGCAACATGTCCAGGCTAAGCTCGTAGCCCATCGCCCCCACGATGGCCATAAAGAACAGGCTTGTCGTGATTGGCGTATGAAGGATTCCCCAGAGCGTTAGGATCACCTGTATTGTCCCTGCCACCGTGAAGAAAACGATGCTGCCACCCACCCACAGGGCCTGCCGCCGGTCACCCCGTTTCCAAACGGTGATTGTGGCGTCCACGACAAAGATCACCAGCAAGAGCAGGCTCAACTGGCCAATCAGCATCCAAGGGTTCGGAACCCCGTCGGCAACAACGATCGTTTCACCGAGGAAAGGGATGGGTCGCAGGCCGGTGATCTCCTGGTAGTTGAGATTCGGAATAAAGACAAAATTGAGGATTAGCGAGAGCGTCCGGACACCGCAGACTGTCCAAGCCAGCCACAACCGCCCGGCCCGCAGATAGAGCAGCACGAATCCGACGAGCGACACGATTAGCAACCAGGCGGGCACGTGAGCCCACCGCACCGCCATACCGTATGCTAAAGGGGTCGCCGCCCGCATCATCCATAACTCGCATCCCGCGAAAAACGCTGTCGCCAGCGCCATCAGGGCAAAAAACAGACTGGCCCGCGCCTTAGGTCGTCGCCACCACACCAGCAGATGCACAAGCGCCAGCGTGAGGCACGCGGATGCGATCATCGCCCAAATGACGGTGACCCAGCTCATGACCTCTCAACGGAATTAGTGCAGCGCAGGTTTATACTTCTCTCGGCGGTAGGGCTTGTCCGGCGGCCCATGAGAAATTCACCCTATCGATTTTGATCGGCTGCCGCTATGTGACCTTAATCCCACTCGGCAAACACGTTAGCAACTTGCAGCCGTTGTGTTAGAGAATTAAGGATGCTCATAAGTAACTTTGATTTCGTCCGGACCGGACCAAATCTCTCCTTGAATCTGGAGAGCCCAAGGGATTTGGCGTCGCATTAAAGGATGTCTAGCACTGCCGGGGAACCCCTGTCGAGCAAAGAATCCTCTCGCAATCCGGGATCGAGATGCACCGCATTTCCCGGATAACCGTAAAACGTGAATTGGTATTCTGGACCAGTCTTAGACCCGGCGTGAAAGTTCATCCGGTGACAGAACGACAATCCCGAACTGGCTTTTGATTTTCTCTAGATTGTTAGCGTGGAAAATAGATCCAGCACCGGCTTTCCCGGCTCTGTCGTTGGTGCAGAAAACGTCCGCGCCGAAAGCATAGTGTGCCGCCAGAGCATCGCCATCGACCCATTCCGCTATTGCTCCTGCCAGCTTCTCGGGAGAACCGGGTTGGCGCGTCTTTTTGATCACTTCGTAATCGTGATAACCGCAGCCCAAGCTTGTGATAAAGTCGTGGCAATCGGTTAAGCGTTGAGCGTAGTCCCAGAATGCCTGCTGGCTTTCGACCGTTAGCAGCATGTCCGGTGGAATTTCTGGACTCCTAACCGTGCCAAGATTGGTCATGCGGACGGCCTTGAATCCTAGCTCTTGAGCTTTGAGCAGATTCCGCGAAAGGTTCGTGTGTAACCCAGGATGGCTCGCCGTATTGGGACCAAACGTGAATGTCGCGTGAATCTCTGCACCGGGGCCTGCTGATTCGCGTGTCCAGGTCGTTGACGGCATGTAGGATCTGAAAAACTCCTGACGCTTGGACTTTTGGATAGACTCAAGGGAGACCGAGATTTCGGTCATGTATGGCAAGATCTCCCCGCTTAAAATTTTGTCCTTTAGCGCCGGGTATGCCGAAGGCTCGACCACGAGCGGCTCCCAAACATTTGAGTCGAATGTGACTTTCACGTGCGCAGTGAGCCAATATGTAGAAACCAGGGGATTTCTATGGACATATTAGCTATTTCGTCAGCAAATTCCTGCTATCGGATATTGCTTCGATTCATAAGTTGCTTGCCTTTAGCAGTTTGTATCACTGGCGACCATAACGGGATTCGAACCCGTGTTACTCCCGCAAACCATCTCCTTGCTACAGGTGAATTGTGGACGGTGCGAGCACTCATTGCCGGACCAAAAAAATAGGCATCGGCAGACGATGCTCCACGGGTCATTACTCGGGTCAAAAAGGCTGCATTTCGGGTCACTCTAGCTGCATTTTGCTGCACAACGTCGAATGCAAGATCGAGCTATCTCTCGCGATAAATGCCTAATCCCGAGAGGGTTAGGTTGGTTGCGGGGGCGGGATTTGAACCCGCGACCTTCAGGTTATGAGCCTGACGAGCTACCAGGCTGCTCCACCCCGCGTTTTTTTAAGGAAACGCACAATGCATTCAGCAGCACACCCACGCAACCTTTTTTCGGAGAAATTTTAGCCACCCGAAGACGGCGAACAAAGTTTGAGTCTTCCAAGCAGTCGCAGGACGGGATTTTGAACCCGCGATCCCGCAGACGCGGGATTATGAGCCTGACGAGCTACCAGGCTGCTCCACCCCGCGTTTTTTGAGGAGACGCCGGACAAGGATTGGAAGCTGCTATTCCGAACCATATCGTTTCAGATTCGAAGACCGGTATCGCCGCCTGGAAATGCAAGGGAGATTGAAGTGGCGGCACTCAATCTGGAAGAATTTCGACCGCGTAAACAGGTGTCTCCTAAAGTCGCGCGGACCGTGGACCCTGGTCTGGCAAAGTCGTCCTCTAAGCTTAAGTGAAGCTCGCAAGTTGGAGAACTTGCTAAAGCATCAGAAAGGCGGTGACGGCTTGGAGCCGCTCCTCGCACTGTGGGGCGAGTCAGGCTCATAATCCCGCGTCCGCGGGATCGCGGGTTCAAATCCCGCCCCCGCAACCAACTCTTCCGGGCCCATCTGGCCCGAATGGTAATTCATAAGATCCTATTCAGAAGCGACTTGAACCGATGACGTCCAAAAGTCGAGCGCGATTCGTTGTTCCGGAGCATTCGGTATGCTTCGCTCCGCGGACATCTGATTTTCTGGACAATTTTGTGCAATTTTCGGCAAATTCCTTTCAGATTCAGGCTTTAACCTGATGAGTCGTGCGAAATGGAAAAGCTAATTTCGCAGGATCCGGATCTTCGTTTCGGAAACGACGACAAAACACTTCTCCCAGGTTTCCACGTCATACCTTTCAAAGATCGACCTCAGTAAGCCGATCAACGCAGCGCGACCCGGATTCTGAAGCCGGATCAACAAAAGGCCGGCATGCCTTCCTGCCCGGAACTTTCGCGAGTCAGAAAAGTCCAAGTCTTGGGTAACCAGCAATCGTTCTTCCTGTTGGCATCGAGTCCAGATCCATTCATCCGAACTCCCTACCAATCCGTTTGGCAGCTCAGCGATAATCTCTCGAAAGCTCATGCTTGGATTTTAAGGTACGCCGATTTGGCCGAGTATGAGAAGTAGTTTCTTGGGAACCGAATGCTTACATGCTTGCTTGTTTGCTTGCATGCTTATCGAGCCACTGCTTGAGCGCTTCTGCCACGATGTCTTGCTGTGACCAGGGCGGCGTTCGATCGAGTTTGCGAGCGACCTATATGACTTATAGGACGCGCCGGGTCATCCTGCTCACCTTTCAGTTCTCGGTGAATTCACTAGCCACCAATCACTTCCCCGTGCCGTTGTGCCTTCGTGTCTTTGTGTGAGATTTTTGCGTTCTTTGCGCTCCTTCTTGACCGACATAACGTTGGCGACGTCTGTTGCGGCTATTCCGTATTTCGTCTTAAACTTGGCGTCTTTGCGGCTTTGCCTGAGATTTTTTCTTCTTGGTTCGTTGACCCGGTTAGCTTACGCCATTCATCCTCTAGCAGGCCGAAATATAACTGGTCGAAATTTTGCCCGCGGAAAAGGCAACGCTGGCGCAATGTGCCCTCCAGCGTGAAGCCGAGCTTGAGTAGAAGATTCGCCGAGGGAGCATTGTGCCCCAGAGGGTTAGCCTCAATGCGATGTAGTCCGAGATCGTTGAATCCGTAAGCGATCACAGCGGGCAGCGCTTCGGCCATGATCCCCTTTCGCCAGTGCGCGCGATTGAGTTCATAGCCGAGCTCGCCACAATGAAAATCTTCATCGAAATTCCAGAAAACACATGAACCGATAGCCACATCTTGGTCCTTAAGAGTGACACACCAGATGATGCCAGCCCGCCGGCTATAGGAATCTTGTAGACGCTGAACCCAGGCCTTGGTGTCCTCGATCGTCTGGTGCGGTTCCCGACCGTAACTCGAGGTTACTTCTAGGTCCGACTTTAGGGAAAAGAATGCTTCTGCATCTGTTGGCCGAATTTCGCGTAGGTGTAGCCGGTCGCTGGTAATCGAAGGGAAACTGGTAAACGTAGCGTCTGCTTTCATAGAAAGAATCCTGAAAAGGAGATAACAGAGGAACGCGAAGCTTGTATAGAGCCGATAGGCATTGCCAGTCCCGAATTGCGATTCCCGCCAGTCTGATCGAGATCGACGATGGGAAACTTATGACCAAACGGAACCTTCAGATTGCGACCGGTCTTCTAGGTATCATCCCGGTGACGACGGGAATCATCGGGTTGGGCGGGTTACAGGATCCGCTGTATGCGTCAGCTGGCATGCCACAAAACGTTTTGCTCGATAGCAACCTTCGCTTTTTTAGCGGCGTATGGCTCGGTCTCGGGCTCGCCCTTTTTTGGCTCATCCCGAACATCGAGAAGCAAACTGTCTTGTTCAGAGCCATCTGGGGTGCGATTTTTCTCGGCGGTGTCGGCCGCTTATTGTCGATGCTGCTTTTATCTGCACCACCCCTGCCATTCATCGGTTTTACGATCCTTGAGATCGTTGGCGCACCCCTGTTTGTGTGGTGGCAAGCACGCGTGGCAAGAATGGGGGCTAGGAGTTAGAATCTAGTGCACCAAGTCCGTCACGTCGGTAGGGCGAGGCTCCGGAATAGCCCAGATCTTGCCCGAAGAGACACGTTTTGAGTCTGATGTCGTGAACTTTAGGCCTAGGCGCGTGCCGAGCCGTGGCCCACGATGAACCACGGCTCGGCGCGTCTATAGGTGCAACGACATCGTTCGGCAATAGAAGCCCCATCGCTTCGCCGGACCGTTGGGTCATTCCGGAGCCTCGCCCTACCATCGTCACGGACTTGGTGTACTAGCCTCGCTTTGCTCTTGCCGACTTCTTAGGGCTAGCCAAAGCTTTCAAAGCTCGAGCGGCCTTGGTTGCGTCGGCACTGCCATCGAAACCGAGGTAGGCCACAAACTTCCGACCGATAACGGCGCCGGAAGCACCGCGCAGGTTCACGCCGGCTTCAGCAACCGCCGATGTAATCCGAGAACCGATGCCAGCCGCATCATCACCCTCGACTTTCAATGTCGCCAATTTTTCAGCCGGCGCCAGCCCTTCGGCTTTGGCGGCTTTTTTAACATTGGCACCCTTGACCGGTGTCAGAAAAGCAACGCACTTCCCGGTCTTGGTAGGATCTCGTCGTGCAATGACGCATTCTAAGTCGGCACCCGCGCCAGCTAAAGCCCCTAAGAGTTTTGCCAAGCCGCCGGGGGTATCATCGATTTCAGCGGCCCATACATCGACCTTCGTGATCGTGAGGCTCATATGTTTCCTTTAGGAAATTGACTTTAAGGCACACTGCGCGAATAGCCAATAGCCAATAGCCAAATGGGCGGCGCGTGGAGTAGTGGAGTGATGGAGCCGTGGTAAACATCCCATTTTGGTAGGGCGAAAATCTCGGCGCGCCCGGATGAGGGCACCTCGCAACCTGTTAATCGCGCCGGATTTGAGCCGCGACCCCCGATTCATTCTCGCTGAGTGCGCCATGCCGACCCCTAGGATGTTCGAACCGGCACACGTCTTTCGGGGCCCGCGAATTGGTTATGGCCCGTCGCGGGTGTGGCTCAAAACCGGCGCGGACAATCGATGGGCCAAAAAGGCATCCACGACGCGCCGAGTTTTTCGCCCTACCGAAATGGGCTGTTCTCCACGCCCCATCCCTCCGTCACTCCGCGCCCCCATCCCCATGTACCTTTCCGAAACGCCTTCGATTGGTTGGGAAGCGAAAACACTCGGAGCAAAACGGCGCATTTCATCATCTGAAATTGCTACCGTTCCAGGGACTCTTGTTCTGCTGGAGTTATTGTTTAGTGCGTTACTCATGTTAGTCGATTTGGTTAGTTGGTTCTGTGAGCCGCAGCAGAGAGGCGAGGCTTTGGGAGCTGCCGAAGTTTTTTCGACGTTCGGTTTCGGTCGAAAAAGTATGCTGGGCGTATTTTTCGAGCCGAAAGCGAAGCGTTAGCAGAGCGACCCGCGGAAGAAGGCCTGGAAGGGCAAGAACCGCGAGGAACGAGACGGGTTGAGGATTTAAATAGAGGGGAACCCCGAGGCTTGCCGAGAGAGTGGGCGCCGGCTGTTTAAGCCGCAGACGCTACTCTTACGCTGGAGAGGCCTCCGCGGGGGCGGAAGTAAATCTGGCGATGGCCAGACACTTGGTACAGCAGTGGTATTAGGCGAACCTGGGTGCGCCTAGGAGAAAGAGGAAGGAGAGACCGCTTTGGGGCTCGACGGGGAGAAAGTCTTTTCTCCCTCAAATACTAGGTTTCATCAGCGGAAGAATTGCACATGACCATCGCCGGAGTCCAGATACCGGCGACCTGTGCCTCCATCGGTAATTGAGCTCTTGGATCAGTTTTAATTTTGTGTTGCCCTTGTTATGTTGTTTCCAATGACTGATGACGAGAAGATCGCGCGCGATTGGATCAACGCCGTAGAAAGAAATCGAGTCCGGGAAGCAGATATTTATCCGCAATTGAAGGATTGGGTCCATCAGATTTCAGCGACCGATATCCTTGATGTCGGTTGTGGACAGGGGATTTGTTCTGACAAAATTGATCTAGGACTGCGCAATTACACGGGCATCGACTTATCACCGATCCTCATCGATAGGGCCAAACAGCTCTATAACCCTGAGAATAGACATTTCCTAACCGGGAGTATTTATGATCTGCCGTTTTCAGATAACAGCTTTGATGCTGTTTTTTCTGTAAACCTTTGGCACCTCCTTGCCGATTTGAGAAAGGCGAGTGCAGAGTTGAGTCGTGTTTTGAGGGCAAAGGGAAACTTCCGCATTATCACGGCAAATCCGAACGCATATTCATTGTGGACAGGTTTATACACTGATACCAAAACAGATAGCTGTTGTTTTGAGGGCAAGGTGCGGCTAGCTGATCAATCGGTAGTACGCGAGATTTTGTATTTGCATACACTTGAGGATATCGCGCGTTCGCTTGAGGACGCAGGTATGCAAATCTTAGAAGTGGAGGAGTTTCGCAAGTCGTCCAACAGTCAGAAGCAATATGTATCGATTCGAGGCAAGAAGTAGAAGGCAGTTTAAATGGAGAACCGGACTACCCCGGTCGGGATCTATGATGGTTAAACCTAATGCACAGGAGCTGTTTTCACGCCTTTACCTCACATCAGAGGTCTCCGAAATTCACTCCTGTTCGCGACGGTATAAGCTTGTTCCCTCCTGGTCCATTCTATCATTTCGTCGATCTTTTTCAGGTCTGCCTCGGAGTCACTCCTTTCTTTTCTTTCTAGCCAGAACTGAATATTTCTCGCCTGACGTTCCAGTATCGATTCGAACAGCGCGCGACGTTCGACTCCATCAATTCCATACGCACTAGCTAATATGCCTACCTGCGCCGCCTGGGTTTCAACTGGTTGTCGACTCTTTTTCGCCGAGATACACCATGACCAAGCCATGTAACCCAAGTCCTCGAGGCGCTCTCCGGGCGCGATCATATCAAAGTCTATAAAAGCGATTGGTCGGGATCCTTGGAACACAACGTTATTTGGTCCCGGATCGTGGTGGCACATTACGGGCTTTCCCATAAGCAATTCACTACCAGCCGTCGCCTCATGAAATGCTCTCAAGAGCCGTCCTGCAAGGCGTATGGTTTCGTCCGAATGGAATTGCCACTTCCCTACGCTGCCGGGTATATAGGTGAACATCTCTCTGCCTTGCTCGTCAGTTCCCAGATAACGCGGCAAAGCACTGAAGCCCTTCATTTCCAAGTGCCTGAGCAGCGACCTCACAATAGACGAGGCATGCTTCCTAGGCCTTCGGACTGTGTTTCCCACCCTTACCACCCCACTTGTAATCCGTCCCCCTGAAAGGAACATCTCATCGCTTGAGTGTGACTCTTTCATTTCAAAACGTTTTTTTTGGCGCGAATCCAGAGCGCGCCCCGGCTAGTCAGTGCTTGCCAGATTCGCCATTTCGAGGGTGAGACAATAATCGGTGAATCCCACTGCTCTCCAGAATGCGATGCCAACCTGGTTCTGGCACAATACGTCCACCCTAATCCGCTTGTCTTTAGGCCAGATCTTCGAGCATAAGATCTTCATGAAACACCGACCAATGCCGGAACGGCGCTTATGGGGTTGGACAAAGAATTGACGCAAGTAAATGTGGTCCTCCTCATCGCGGTACAGGGCGTAAGCGACAATATCGGAATCATCCTCAAAGATAGAGCCCCGGTAATCAGTCTCTAGCCAGCGCCGCATTCGATCGACCAATTCGGGAACCGTCATCGGATTCCGATGGCCCTCACCGTGAATCAGTTGATGGTTCAGCTCGCCAAGGGCCTGAGCGTCCTCAATTGAAGCGAAGCGGTGCAACATACGATCTCAGACAAGAATCGCTTGCCGCTACAGTCCACTAAATTTCGAGAAGGGCTTTCGGTATTATTTCTTGGTAGTAAATCACTTCAGGGTCCTGGGCATCCAAATTATAGACCATGCCACTTTCGGCAAAGTCAGTCTTCCGAAAGAGCGCCTGCATAGGTAGGTTGCTCTGGTTTGTAGAGGAAAAGAGCTTTGATGTGCGACAGATAGAGATTAAGTGACGCAATAGTGTCTCGCCTGCTCCCGTACGACGCTGTTGCCCATTTACGTAGATTAATGAAACAAAACCCTGATCGAAGAACGTGTACTCGAGAACGCCAATCGCGATCACTACGTCTTCCTGTTGGACGACGTAAGCGTCGCCTTGAGTCACGGCTCGTTCAATAAATGCCTTGCGGCCCGGCTCACATGATCCGGTGTCGAACGCGAGGATTACCCGGATGTCATCCGGATTCGCTTTGCGTACAATTCTGTGCGGCACAACCTTCATCGAGTACCATCCCTTATCGGATCACTAGAGAAATCTGGACGCGCCTTCTGCCCCGCAGGGAATTCTTTCGGTCTGGGCTACAAAGAAGCGAACGCAGAATGGTAACTGACAATCCCGGTTACTTTCTCAAGCGCATTGGGAAGAAGCTCAAGTACCATAAAAGCTTTCGGTGACACTTTGTATTCACAAACAATGCCGTGTTCATGTGCAGGGCGAAAGCCGAATCGGGGATAGTAGGAGGGATGACCCAAAACGACTACCCACTCACACTGCTTTTCGCGCAACGACTGGAGGCTGGCATTTATAAGCGCCGTGCCGATGCCGCGGCGTTGGAGGAACGGCGTTACCGCCATCGGCGCAAGGCCAAGCCCCCGGTGGACACCTCCGATCGTAACCGGGCTAAACGCGACATGTCCGACAACCTCATGATTGTACTCGGCAACAAAAGAGAAGAATGGCTCGGCGCTCCTGCGCAATGCTTGGACAAGATCTGCTTCTGCGGTTCTGGCGAAAGCAGCCAGATTCACTTGATAGATCGCCTGGACATCTTCTGGCTGCTCAAGTCGGACTGCGACTATGGATATTGGCACGAGAGAATTTAAGAGCGCCCGTTGCGAGCCTCGATCCAGAAAACCCGGTATACCAATCGCTCATCGAGCCAATGTGGACGCTCCGAACTGCCCGCGATGTTCCAACCCTCGGATCGAAGCAGCAGCGCGGTTGATGCCTCATGAGGTTTCCCTCGGATTTTCTTTTCGTTGCAGGTACCAACTATCAGTTTGCCAGTCGGCGCTACCGCTCGCTCGAGTAACCGCCGAACTAAGTCCGATTGCCGGCTCAGAGGCACATATTCGAGACTCGTTCGAACGAAATCAAACCGCGTCGTCGGTTCCCAGTCAATTGCATTTCCGATGAATAGGCGGCTTGCCCACTGAGGTAAGCGTTGCCGCGCCAATCCGATCAACTCCGGAGAAATATCCAGGCCGTAGGGCTCGAGCCGATAGCCTTTCTGCGCGGTCCATCGTTCCAGACATTCCATTAGATAGCCATTAGCACAGCCGAGGTCCAGGAACGTACCGCTACGATCAATTGCGTCTGCGATGAGGCCCCGTGCTTCGATCCAGTGGTCTTCATCTCCGTTAAAACCGGATTGAGTCCTCGGATTATTGCCCGAGAGGTAGGCTGGCGTTATCTCAGCGGCGATACCTCTATACCAATTGACCTCGTCAATTTCTCCTGAAGCGAGCCTTTTCTCCCAGGATGAGAGCAGCGGTTCGGCCCGATTGGTTACTGGTTCTTCTGAATTCATCGCCTTCTGAACGCCACTATCACAAACTATACCGATTAGCCCCCGTACACACCCGCTCTGCTCGCTCGCGCGGGAGTGCAAAATTAGATGATTGACAGTGAAAATTAGCCTTAATAAAAGCCCTTGGTGCAAGGGCAATCCCTTCAATACGCGTTAATCCAGGAGGGTTTATTGCCATCATTTGAACGTAGCGCCCGTGCCTATTGCCATGGATTATTCAGAATATTTCCGACAGCTAGCTGATTACTACAATAATTCGCGGATTCCTTCTAAAGTAATGACTGGGGCGGCGGAGATTCGTGCTGATTTTAATCGACAGGGCTCCTGGGAGCGGCAGTGTGCCGAACACCTTCAGCTTGTCTTGGCTAAGCGAAGGGTTCTTGAGATAGCGTGTGGAAGCGGTCGATGGACACAATTTATCGCCGATGTCGCTGACCGGGTCGTGGCTCTTGACCCTTGCCCACGACTCCTCGAATACGCTCGCGAACTTGGTCTTCCAAACACCGAATGGATGGAGTGTCGCTCTGAGAGGAGCAAGTTCGTAAGCATAAGTCCAGGTCACTTCACCCCGTGGAAAGGCGACAAGGCTTCCCTTTTCTACGCGTTGTTTGCTATGTTATCGCCCGGTGGACCATGCTCTTGCGCGTAGAATCTTTGAAGCGTCACATCTGACAGGCGAATTCCGTTTACGTTCCGGGACCTTGAGTTCGGATTACTTTGATAAATACCAGTTCGAGGCAGATCCTGATATACTTCGCGATATTGTGGCGCAACTAAAGGAGCTCTTACCTAGCCAAATAGATCTTATTGCGGGCTTGGAGTTGGGTGGCATTCCTCTCGCGACGATACTTAGCTTCATGCAGTGAATGCTGCGTTTGACTGATCCAAAGCCGAGTTATGACATCGCGACTTACGCACAGGATTCTACCAAATCCGGGCCCGGATTTACTGGATCGATCACGGTCCAAAACCTGTTGGACATGACCTCTGGTCTGGCCTGGATGCAACCGCCGTACGGTGAGGGCACTCCGTCGACTAACAGAGAGGCTACCCAGCGAATCGCGGATAACAATCGTTGCCTGGCATTCGAAGTTGGTGCGATAGTTGCCGTAGCAAAGAAAGGAGTCGGGCGCCGATTTCACCGATCTGACGATAGCGTCGTCCCATTCACTTAACGCGTAATTGTCGTCACGGGCTGTCGTCACTGTCACAACATCCAAGTCCAGGCGGATCTGCTTTGAATGGCCGTCCGGATCGCCCGGACCTATAAATGTAGAGATCGTAGACTACCACTAAAGGAACCTATTATGGGGCTGACACCGATACACCCCGGCGAACACCTGAAAGAAGAGCTGGAGGCGCTCGACATGAGTGCGGCTGAGCTCGCGCGCAAGCCTAACGTGCCAACCAATCGCATCACGCATATTTTGAACGGCAGGCGCGGGATCAGTGGCGATACCGCTCTCCGTCTTTCGCATTTCTTCGGCACCAGCGCAGAATTCTGGCTCAATCTTCAAGGTCTATACGACCTGCGGTTGGCACAGCAGAAGGCGGGAAAAGCTATCGATCGCCTGCCGACGCTTAAGAAGATCGAACATTCGCTCAGATAGAATTCTTTTCTCCTGTGAAGCAAAGTCCGAGTCACATTTGCCGGCAACTGGCGAGCCGTTCTTGAACCTGCGAACGTTGGCAGAGCGACCCGCGGAAGAAGGCCTGGAAGGGCAAAAGCCGCGAGGAACGAGACGGGTTGAGGATTTAAAAAGAGGGGACCCCACTAAGCGGGGATGAGTGGTTTTAGGCGAAGCGTCGCCTAGGAGAAAGAGGAAGGAGAGATCCGCCTGCGGCGGAGGCTCGACGGGTAGAAAGTCTTTTCTCCCAAAAAGGCCAGTGAGGAACTAAGGCGATGAACCGTCAATCCAGTCGACCCGGATATAACATAAGTCGCCCCGTAAATTCTGGCCCTAAGCGTACAATTTTTTTACAAACGGAGGAGTGACCCTAACCTACCGGCGGCGCGTTGTGCCGCAGTTGATTTGCTGGCGTTGGCATGACGACTGATCTTGATACTAGTTTGGATGACCTAACAACGGACGACAATGCAATGTCCTACAAAATAACGGGGTCTCCCACGCGTAATTTCTTCCCGGCCTCATTAACCGGTATCGATGTGTTCACCGCGAACCGGTAGTAATGATTGAAGCGCTTCGCATTAGCCCATTCGGGAAGCATTTGTTTGCGCATCTCCATGAACCTCTTTTGAAATCCTGATAAAACATCGCCAGTAACGGGATCCCGCGTGGGCACCGCGCAGCGTTGACAAGGATTGTGTCCAAGGAAATTCACATCGCCGATTCGAAACGCTCTGAGTTCCTCTGGCGCTGCGTACAGTTGATCCTCGCAGAATGGCTTTCCTCCAGTCAGCTCCAGGTTCGTACGAAATCGGCGCCGAATGCTTTCGATCTTCAGCTCCGGGAACCATTCTTGCACCGCGCGAAAACTGGCATCGCTCACGATCGTCGGACCGAAGGCGGTGCGATCGTCGGGGAATCCTCCGCTGGGGTCGTGCCTCAACACGACAGGAAAACCGAAGTACTCACTCAGCCAGCGATCGATAGCCGACGGCGCGTCCAGGTAAAACTGGACGGCGGTTTCACTCTTCAAAAGCCGAACCTCCTTAAACCCAGGACCAAACTCGCAACGCAGCGAGTGGACAAGAGCCGTTCTTTTCCCATTTACCACGCGCCCTTCTTCGTCAAAGATCGCGTAGATCCGGTCGTTTTCGAGAATACCCCCTTTGGTAATCGTCACTTCATCCAACTGAATGCCGTCCAGGGACTTGATGGGAAAAATCAAAATTCGCCCAAGGCGCATCGGGCCATTAGTATCAAATGCGGGACGGCTTGCAATACCTGTCGACGCGCTCGATGGCGGGCCGTTTGGTTTTCAGCCGAGAAAGTCGAACTTTCGGTTCACGGTCGACCCGAAACGACAATATATCTATCCGGTGAATCGCGGGGGACCAGCCTGGTTGCTCGTCAGACGCATAATCCGGCGCCCGCCGGCCAGTATAATTCCCGACAGTCTGTGTGTAGCTTTTTTCGTTCTGCGCGCTTCTAACCCCGAGCGGGCCTCGACTTCTCCAGGACAAAGCGAAGTAGGCCCTAGGAAATAGAGACATTGGCACGGTCGTTGCTGTCTGCTTGTTGTCTAAAAGGCAACGAAATTGCCTTGGAGGCACACGAATCGCCCAGCAATCATGCTATATGAAAATCGAAAAACAGATCTCGACAGCCATTGGTCCCGATCGATCAAGCCTCGAAACTAACTTGTTTGAATTCCAAGTCGTGCGCGTTCCGATCGGCACATTTGCCTGCACGGTTGAACGACTGTTCCTAACTAAAAGTGGCGATACCGAGGGCTTCGATATCGGAAATCAGGGAGGTGGCCAAAATTGATTTGTCTTGACGAACAGATACAGTCTCAACTCGGCTCCTTTGGCGCGCGGCTTCAGCATTTGCGTGTCGCCCGCGGATGGACCTTGCAGGATCTGGCAGAGCGGAGTGGGCTCTCGAGGGCATTCTTGTCCCGGCTCGAATCGGGTGATCGCCAGGCCTCGATTGCCGCGGTCCTGACTTTATCGAGAATTTTTGAGGTATCGTTAGCTTCCCTGTTTGAAACCGAGGTCGAAGCGGAGCCTTGCGTAATCGTACGGCATGCCGAGTCGGTAGAGCAGAGGGCGAATGGTTTGGTTTATGTGGCGCTATCGAAAGCGGATAGCCGGTTCAATCTGCAGCCCATCCGAGTACGAGTTTCGAGATCCCGTCGCGGCCTGGAGCATTATCATCACGAAGGAGAAGAATGGATCTATGTCCTCTCTGGGTCATTGACCCTTTCGTTGGCTGGTAAGACGTTCGACTTGGAAGCAGGCGACGCCGCCCATTTTGATTCTCGGTTGCCACATCGGCTGATCGCGCGCGGCAACAAGGATCCGGAGTTGCTTGTTGTCGCCTCGCCTCTTTCAAAGACCACATCGCAGCGGCCCGGGCCCGGCCGCGAATTGCGCGCGATTCCCAGCATGAGACTGCTGGGTCGTCCTGGACCCACGATCAGATCTCCCCGTGTAGTGAACCGCAAACCTCCCTCCGCGAACCGCCGAAAAGGCAAGTCCTCCACCTGAGAACTGATAACAAGTTATGAATCAAACTACGGAATCGCGGCTGAGGCCGCATTGTCTCAACTTCGTTGAGTTACTGGCGCAAAATATTGCGGTGATTTCTCCGACGATGACCGCGGCGCTGATCGTGCCGTTGATGTATTCAAACACGGGAGCAATGAGCTGGCTGTCTTATGCGGTAGGGACGGTGATGCTCTTATTCGTCGCCTTCAATCTCAACCAATTTGCGAAGCGCTCCTCAGGGACAGGATCGATGTATTCCTACACCTCCGTGGGGCTCGGACCTAGCGCTGGGTGCATATCGGGCTGGTGTCTCATTTGGGCATACCTATTTATAGCCATCGCCGGCACTACGGGATTTACTTTCTTTGCCACAAAAATTTTGGCGGCGATGGGGATAACAGTTCCGCCAACTGTTCTCTTTGCGGTCTGCGTGGGTGCGTGCTTTGTCCTTGCTTACCTGGACATTAAGGTCTCCACGGTTGTCAGCCTGGTGTTAGAAGTCATCTCGGTTACGCTGATTCTGATCCTCTGTCTGATTGTCCTTGGGCATCATCAATTCGCCCTCGATGCTACGCAGTTTTCGTTTTCCGGGTTTTCCTGGATGAATCTTGGACTCGGCGTCGTGGTGGCTGTCTTCAGTCTTGTTGGTTTCGAGAGTTCGACAGCCTTTGGTGAAGAGGCGAAGGATGCCACGAAGACAGTGCCTAAGTCTATTATCTGGAGCCTGATTGTGACAGGGGCCTTCTTTGTGTTTGTTTGTTACACCGAGGTGCTTGCAACCAACGGGTACTCCAGCACTCTCGATAAGATTGACGCACCGCTCAGCGTCATGGCGGACCTTAGTCAGGTATCATTTCTTTCGTTGCCGCTTTGCTTCGGCGCGATGGCCAGCTTCTTTGCTCTGGCGCTTTCCTGCATGAATGCGGGCGCGCGAGTGATGCTGGCGATGGGGCGTCACGGCATATTCCACAAGGTGACCAGCACAACCCACGCAAAACACAAAACGCCTCATATGGCCCTAGGGGTGATGGCAATACTTATGTTTGTCATCGCGACGGCTTCCCGTGTCTTTTTCAAGTTTGAGGTGCTCGATGAGTTTAACGATGCCGGTACGATGGGGGCGTTCGGGTTTATCGGGGCCTATGTGCTTGTGACGCTCGCTGCACCCTTCTATTTGAAAAAGCGCGCCGAGCTAAAGACCGTCGACGTGGTTTGGTCAGTGGCCGGACTCGTGTTGCTGATGATACCAGCAATCGGAAGCGCGTATCCGGTCCCGGCGGCGCCGGTGAGTTACTTCCCGTACATATTCCTTGCATATTTGCTGATAGGGATTGTCCGAGTGGTTGCGCTGAAGGTTCAAGCGCCCGAGCGCATCAAGGAAATCCGAGAGAAGATTCACTCGCAGCACGCGCCGGAGCTGCTCGCGCCTGAAGCGTGACTTTCTGAGCCTCGTTGTCCGGCAGTGATGTTTTCATCGATTCCAACAAGAACGTTTGAAGCTACGACGAGATTATGCACGATTCGCTTAAAGTAGGCTCTATCGTCGCCCTCCATCGCTATCCCGTGAAGTCAATGATGGGCGAGGAAATCAATTCTACACGAGTCGGACCAAAAGGACTCGAAGGTGATCGCGTTTTCGCTATTGCCGATGCGAAGACAGGAAAGATTGCGAGTGCGAAGAACCCCTCCAAGTGGCCTGGCCTCTTCGATTTTCGCGCTACGTTCGCAGGAGTTCTGGCTAATAGCAGTCCTCTTCCTCCGGTATGGGTTGCGTTCCCCGACGGAAGCACTCTCTCTACCGATGATGCCGACATTGAGACCCGCCTGACGGCTGCACTTGAAAGGCCCGTACGGTTTTTGAGAAGCGCGCCGAGCGCTGGAACCTTGGAGGAATATTGGCCTGATATTGAGGGTTTGGCCCGTCGTGACGAAGTTACCGACGAGGCGATGCCATCGGAAACCTTCTTCGATGTGGGTATTGTTCACATCCTCAGTACGGCGACTTTGTCGAAGCTAAGCGCAGAATATCCGTCTGGACGCTTCGAGCCCAGACGTTTTCGGCCAAACCTCATTATCCGGACTCCGTCTGAATTGGGCGATTTTCCCGAGCAGGACTGGAACGACAAAGTACTGGCCATCGGCAGCGAAGTAAAACTTCGAGTTACCGGCCCATGTTTCCGCTGTGTCATGACTACCTTAGCTCAAGGCGACCTACCGAAGGACAACGGGATTTTGAAAACCGCTGCCCATCACAATGATGCGCGGGTAGGGGCCTATGCGTCAGTTATTCAGGGAGGAACTATCCGCTGCGGAGAATCCGTCGTGCTCGAGCCATCTTAACCGGAGGGCCAACACATCCCCCGGTAAAATCACCAACAAACAAACCGACCTCGAGAGCTTGGCGAGAGGCTAGGACTTGTGAGATCCAGCATCGCGAGTGCAGGCGCGCCGGGCACCTATTACATTCGGGATAGGTTAAAGCGAGTCGAGCGACGCAACCTCAAGCCCGACTATTCTGCCGTCCCCATGCTATTCCACGCTGCGATCGCCTGTGCGCGCGGCAGTAGTGACACTTGAAAGCGGCACTCTCGACACATGATCGAAAAAGAGCGCGTGGAGTTCGGATTGTTCTCAACCCAAATCTCCCGCGAGTGGCACATGGGACACGCCGCTAGAGATTTCTCAAGGCCTGGCAGCGATCCAGGGTTATTGCAGCTTTTCATGAGTCACGGTCCCATCTTCCTCCCTTGACCGATGGGGAGAGCGATGCGTAGACCTGTCGGTAGTATCGCCCGTTTCACTATGAGAAAGAAATGTTCTCATATTACCTCGTAAATTGACTAATGGTAGCAGCCTCGCGTTTGCAGGCGAAGGCGGGGATACCCGTTTCGATTTGCATCGATTTTAAGGTTAGCTTTGGTAGCGGGCGGTTCGAAATCCAGAAGTCATCGTCGCCGTCAAAGACGGCCACCGTCTTTTTGCCCTGTCGCCAAAGACGGATTTGCATAGTACTATCTCCACCGATTGTTCCTCTATAGGTAAAGTTCATTTTAATCCTCTCTTATCCGGCTCAGTCATTGCGTTCGGCTCAACACCTATCGCTTCGCGGGCGTCAAAGAAAGCCGCTCATTTTTGGCTGTGAATGCGTTCATTTGTTATTTCTCGGCGCAAGGACGCCATTTCATGCTTTCTGCCTTGCAGACTGAGCTTAGGTTCCCCGAACTTCGATTTGCGTCGATTGACGGTTAGCTGGGGTAGCTTTGGAGAGAGCGGCGGTTCGAAATCCCAGTTTTAGGCTACACCACTTCCGGTGAGATGTCGCCTACTATTATAGAGACCGATCCGATGTCTGTGTCATCGGCTCTGCTAAGTAAGTTCGCCTGCGGCAGCAATGTCGCCGTTGAGCGTACCATTAAACATTAGATCGTTACTTTTGCTTATCGTGTTATCCATTTTGTACCTTCTCGGCGTTATAACGCCACTTGTTTCTTTCTGCTCCGCCCAGTGTGGGTGGCTTCTGGCGACGTTGGCTTCCCCGAAGTTCGATTTGCGTCGATTGGCTTAAGGGGTGCGCACACGAAAGGGAAATTTAAGTACGCTTAGGCGTTCCAAGAATCATCCGGCTAAAGTAAAACGCTCCAGAAACTCGATTACAGCTCGTTTTATGTGACGACTAGCACAGGACACACCGGCTGCCTTGTTTCGCAGGATTTAGCCTTGCTGACCAAGGTTCGCACTCTCATCCACGAGGAGATTTCGCTCCTTACCGTGCTTTATTTTCCGTTTCGTGCGCGCACCCCTATCTCGTAAATCAATGTCCACACAATCGGGTCCTCTAGAAGCTCATCGCTCTAACCTTGAGCCTTAAAAGCCTCAAGCTGCTCCTGAAACCAATTGATTTAGCCTGGCACTATGAGGGGGGCTGCGTCGGCGACTTTTGGAAACATTACCAAACGGTGCGCTTCAAGCTTAAAATCGATTGACGAACGAGACGCCGTCGTTGAACGGTTTTTAGAATCGCTATTCCTCGGATATGAAAAAGATCGAGGCGATCATCAAGCCGTTCAAGTTGGACAATGTCAGGGAAGCCCTGATTGAAATAGGCGTCGAAGGAGTAACCGTCAGCGAAGTAAAGGTGTTGGGTCGGCTTGCGGAACATACTGCCACCTCTGGCGGTGCTGAATACGTCAGCGAATTTCTGCCGAAGCTTAAGTTTGAGATCGTGGTTGCCGACAGTCGTGTGCGGCGCACGATTCGAGCCATTGTTGGCAAAGCGCGCACAGGGCGAATCAACGACGGCAAGGTGTTCGTTATTCCAATCCAAGAGGCGATTCGCATAAGAACCGGAGAGCGCGGAGACGCAGCGGTTTAGCTGGTACGACTAAAACATACCGGCGCCCAACTCCAGCAGGCCTTACGGCTTCTTTAGGCCCGCTTCTGGCATGACTTGATCGCCGAGCGATGAGGTCGTTCTAATCAACCGTGGACTGCGAGTATCTCTTCGATAATTTCTTGCTGTTCCCTGCCTTCCGTTCAACACCCCGCCCTCGAAATCCTCCGCTACCAATTGGCTTGTTTCAACAGTTCTCCGTGTATTGCGCAAGCTGTTGTACCATCCGCTCCCGCTCGATAAATTTGGCTATCTGTGTGCCCAGCGCAGTAAGCATCGAGAGTAAATCGTCATCCGGAGCATGGATCCCGCGGCTGAAGAACTCCATTACACCCGTCACTTCGCCGCCAAGAATAATTGGAAACGCAAATGCGCCATGGAGCCCTCCTTCCGCCGCTTCTGCGGCGCGCGGGAAATTGTCATCTACGACTACATTGGGAATCCAAAATGCTTTGCGGCTGGACCACACGCGCCCGGGAAGTCCCATGCCGGGCGCAAAAGCAGCCCGTTGCGTGGCATCAATAAAAGCGTTGACGTTTACCCCGGGCGCGTACCAAACGTCTGCGCACCGCAGCACGTTTGCGTCCGCGTCCACATACCACAGGCCGCCGACATCCCAGCTCATAGTTTCGCAGATCGACTGAACGACCTTGCCCGAAGCCTCACCGAGATGCCGCACTTCCGCTAGTGTGCGCGTTACCGCGTATTGAAGAGCCAAGCGAGCGTTGGCTTGGTCGCGCTCTTCCTCGGCCAACTTGCGCTGCGTGATATCCTGCACCATGCCTTCGTAATAAAGTACTTCGCCGCTGGCTTCATCGCGCACCAGGCGCGCGCTTTCCAGAATCCAGATGACGCTTTTATCGCGCCGATAGATTTGTGACTCAAAATCGATCACCTTCCCATGTTCGCGCACCAGTTTGAGAAATTCAGCGCGGCGGCCGGGTTTGACGTAGAGTTGACGGCTGATGTCCGTAAGTGCCCCGATCAAGTCCTCGGGCGAGTTGTAACCATACATGCGAGCGAGCGCCGGGTTGGCGCTGAGATATTGCCCCTCCGGCGTTGTCTGAAAAATTCCAATAACACAGTGTTCGAAGATGCTGCGGTATTTCTGCTCGGCTTGACGGACAGCTTCGAGAGCCGATGCTGACCCCATAATTTCGCCTTCCATAACCTTTTCTGATTTACGTCGTCCGCCCAATTCATTTGCAAACAGATGCAGCTGGGCTCGACCCGTTCTGACAAGAGCCACTATTAGCAATTTCTAGGCCTATGGCTGACTACGCAAACACCCAATTCGCGAGATTTTCGTCTTGCAATAAAACATTGGTATGACTAAATTTCTTTGATCTGACAATGATATTTGAAGTCGAATAAATCACCGGAAACGATGAATGACGCCGTGAACGGACACCCTTTGAAAATTTGAGATGAAAAGCGTGAATGGCATATCCAAACGAACTCAAAGGCATCGCTCTTTGGAGGGGTTCCACAGTACGGTTAGCGTTCCGCCGGGGTCCGCTCATCCACTGCGCCAGTATCTCGCGTTCGCGGGGCCGGCCATGCTTATCAGCGTGGGCTACATGGATCCCGGGAACTGGTCGACAGACCTGAGTGCTGGAGCCGGGTTCAAATACGGCCTGCTCTTCATCGTAGGCCTAGCGAGCCTCATGGCGATTTTCTTGCAGGTAATCTCCGCCAGACTCGGCGTGGTGACCGGCAAGGACTTGGCCCATTGTTGCCGGGACCATTTGCCAGGGTGGACGCGATGGCCGAACTATCTCAGTTGCGAAATCGCCATCGCCGCCTGCGACCTGGCCGAGGTGCTGGGCAGCGCGGTCGCCATCCATCTCTTATTCCCGCGCATTTCGCTGCTCGCAGCGGTCATCATCACCGCGTGCGACGTGCTTCTGCTCCTATCGCTGCAAAGGCTGGGAATGAGGTTGATCGAGGCAGTGATCGTCGTTCTGATTGGAACGATTGGCGTCTGCTATTTCATCGAAATCTTCGTGCTACCGCAGACCACACCGAATCTGCTTGAAGTCGCTTCCGCCACGGCCGCACCGAATCTGGGAGCTTTCTTTAAGAACAAAGACATGGTCTTTATCGCCATCGGCATCATAGGAGCCACGGTGATGCCCCACAACTTGTATCTGCATTCCGCACTGGTTCAATCGAGAAAACTGCAAGCTGACGATGCCTCCGTGCGCCGGGCGATTAAGTTCAATACACTCGATTCCGTCATCGCGCTGTCGCTGGCGTTTTTTGTGAATGCTGCCATTCTCGTGCTAGCGGCCCTGCTCTTTTTTGGGAAGGACAAGATGACACTGCCCGGCGGCGAGGTGGTGGCGTTCAACAAGGATGCGGACTGGATACAGGTGGCTTACCTTACGCTGTCTCCGCTCCTCGGCGTGGCTGCGGCGAGCCTTCTTTTTGCCCTGGCGCTCTTGGCCAGCGGGCAGAGCAGTACGATCACG
>Ga0209647_1000040_pt1 | contig 103763 bp, 114 predicted proteins | sample GraSoi_2013_60cm_FD_185827 | JGI IMG/M metagenome (GOLD analysis project Ga0209647, IMG submission 185827) | Grasslands soil microbial communities from the Angelo Coastal Reserve, California, USA - Sample 9_17_2013_60cm (SPAdes) (version 2) | ecosystem: Environmental > Terrestrial > Soil >...
CCGCCACTCGAGGAGCGCATCGCCGCCCTGCAGGCGCACGGCTGAACGCTGCGCTCGCCTGGTACTTCGTCGCGGTCTGGGGCGCGGGGTACATCGCCACCAAGATCGGCCTGCAGTACGCGCCGCCGTTCACTTTCCTCACCCTGCGATTCGGCTTCGGCCTGCTTTGCCTTCTGCCGGCCGTATTGCTCCTGAAGACAGACTGGCCCAGGAACCGGACCGAGTTCGCGCACCTGGCGGTCGCCGGCCTGCTGATGCACTTCGTGCAGCTCGGCGGCAGCCACTACGCGCAATACCTCGGCATGTCGGCCGGCGTCGCGGCACTGATCATCTCCTGCCAGCCCCTGCTGACCGCGTTGCTGGTTTTCTGCCTGTTCAAGGAGAAGATTCACCCCGGCCAGTGGCTGGGCGTCGCCATAGGACTTGCCGGCGTGGCGCTGGTCGTGTGGCACAAGATCGACGTGCGCGAGGTCGGCGCGGCGAGCCTCGCCTGCACCGCGATCGCGCTCGCTGGAGTGACGGCGGCGACGCTCTACCAGAAGACCTTTGCGCCGGCCGCCGATCTCAAGGCGGCGAGCTTCATTCAGTTTGCCGTCGCCTTCGCCGCCTTCGCCCCGCTGGCGGTAGCGGTCGAAGGATTCGAGGTCAGGCCTTCCCTGCCCCTGCTGGCCTCAATCGTCTTCCTGGTCATCTTCACCTCGATCCTCGGCGTCAGCGCGCTCTACGTCCTGCTGCGCCACGGCGCGGCGACGCGCGTCACCGGCATGATGTACCTGCCGCCGGTGTTCGCCGTGGTGCTGGAGCTGGCCATGTTCGGCGTGCTGCCGAGCGCGCTGACCGTTGCCGGCATCGCGCTCGCCTGCGCCGGCGTGGCGATGACGGTATGGAGCGGACGGCGCAGTTAAAATAGTCGGCCATGAAACGGATCACCCTCACGCAGTTCCTGGTCGCCCGCCAGCGCGACAAGAACCTGATCAACGCCGACCTGCGGCTGCTGCTCGAGACCATCGCGCGCGCCTGCAAGGGCATCAGCACCCGGGTGAACAAGGGGGCGCTCGCTGATGGTCTAGGATCGACTGAAAAAACCAACGTGCAGGGAGAGGTGCAGAAGAAACTGGATGTCCTCTCCAATGAAATCCTGCTCGAGGCCAACGAATGGGGCGGCAACCTCGCCGCGCTCGCCTCCGAGGAGATGGACAACCCGCGGCCGATTCCGACCCATTTCCCGCGCGGCGAATACCTGCTGCTGTTCGACCCGCTCGACGGCTCGTCGAACATCGACGTCAACATCTCGGTCGGCACCATTTTCTCGATCCTGCGCTGCCCCAGGGTCGCGAGCGGCGCCTACTGCGAGCCCGACGAGAAGGCGTTCCTGCAGCCGGGCACGAGCCAGGTGGCGGCCGGCTTCGCGGTCTACGGGCCGACCACGCTGTTCATCCTCACGGTCGGCGACGGCACCCACGGCTTCACCCTCGACCGCGAGACCTTCACCTTCGTCCTCACCCACCCGGACATCCGCATCCCTGTCGACACGCAGGAGTTCGCCATCAACGTGTCCAACATGCGGCGCTGGGAGCCGCCGGTCAAGCGTTACATCGACGAGTGCCTGGCCGGCACCGAGGGGCCGCGTGGCAAGGATTTCAACATGCGCTGGGTGGCGTCGATGGTGGCCGACGTGTTCCGCGTGCTCTCGCGCGGCGGCATCTTCATGTATCCGCGCGACGCCAAGAACAAGGATGGCCGGCTGCGCCTGATGTACGAAGCGAACCCGATGGCGATGATCGTCGAGCAGGCGGGCGGCGCGGCGACCGACGGTGCGAAGCGCATCCTGGAGCTGCAGCCCGGCGGGCTGCACCAGCGGGTAGCCGTGGTGCTCGGCTCGAAGAACGAAGTCGAAACGGTGGCCCGCTACCACCGCAAATGAAAAGGCCGGGCTTTTGGCCCGGCCTCGCCATTTCTCCCTGAGAATCCGTTACTTCAGGTGCCTGCTGACCAGCTTGGTCATCTCGAACATCGAGACCTGGCCCTTGCCGAATATCGGACGGAGTTTCTCATCGGCATTGATCATGCGACGGTTTTTCTTGTCCTGCAGCCCGTTACGCTTGATATAGCCCCAGATCTTCTTGGTGACCTCGGTGCGGGGCATCGCGCTCGAACCGATCACCGCCGCGAGCGTCGCGGACGGGTTCATCGGCTTCATGAATGCTGCGTTGGCCTTGCGCTTCTTGCCCTTTGCCTTTTTCTTCGCCATCTCGATTTCTCCTCTGAATGATTCGGACTTCTATTCGGGAATTTTCCCGCCGCCTGCGCCGCAGGAGACGTGAAGATGCCGAATCTCTCCTGCCGTGTCAACGGTTTTCAGAGGGGAAACGGGCTATTTCCCTCGGGACGTTGCATTTCGGTTCTAGAATCTGCGCATGAATATCGCCGATCTGCGCCAGGAATACATGCGCGCCGGTCTGTCGGAGGCGCGGGCGGACCCCGACCCGATCCGCCAGTTCGAGCACTGGTTCGAGGACGCGCTGCGCGCTCGCCTGCCGCTGCCCAACGCGATGACGCTCGCCACCGCCGGTGCCGGGGGCGCGCCCTCGGCGCGCACGGTGCTGCTCAAAGGCGTCGACCGGGGCGACTTCGTCTTCTATACCAATTACCGCAGCCGCAAGGCCCGCGAGCTCGAGGCGGGCGCCGGCGCCTGCCTGCTGTTCCTCTGGTCGGAGCTCGAGCGCCAGGTGCGGATCGAGGGCCGCGTCGAGCGGGTGAGCCAAGCTGACGCCGATGAATACTTCGCCAGCCGCCCGCTGGGCGCGCGGCTTTCCGCCTGGGCCTCGCCGCAGAGCGAGCGCGTCGCATCGCGGGAGAACCTCGAAAAATCAATGGACGAGGCGCGCCGGCGCCATGGCGACAACCCGCCGCGGCCGCCGCATTGGGGCGGCTACCGGGTGCTGCCGGTCGAGATCGAGTTCTGGCAGGGACGCGCCGACCGGTTGCACGACCGGCTGCTGTACCGCAGCGGGGGAAGCGCCTGGACCATTGAGCGCCTCGCTCCCTGAGGCGATCCTCGGCCTGCTGCGGGGCGCGGGCCTGGCTGCCGCCGACGAAGTGCCGGCGGCCACGGCGCTCGCCGGCGGCGTGTCTTCGGAGATCTGGCGCGTCGACCTGGCGCGCGGCCCGGTGTGTGTGAAGCGCGCCTTGCCGCGCCTGAAGGTGGCCCAGCTCTGGGAGGCCCCGGTTGAACGCAACCGCTACGAGCAGGAATGGATGCGCGTGGCGGCCGAGGCGGCGCCCGGCGCCGCGCCCCGGGTGCTGGCGCAGGGCGACGACCTATTCGCCATGGAGTATCTCGACCTCCCCCTGTGGAAGGCCGAGTTGCGCGACGGCCGCGCTGATCCCGCCTTCGCCGCCGCCGTAGGCCGGACGCTTGCCGCCATCCATCGCGGCACCGCCGGCAGGCCCGACATCGCGCGGCGATTCGCGACCGACGCCATCTTCCACGCCATACGCCTCGAGCCCTATCTGGTCGCGACAGCGGCAAAGCATTCAGATCTTTCAGAAAGAATAATGGTGTTGGTCGATCGAACGGCGAAAACAAGGGCCTGCATGGTCCACGGCGACGTCAGCCCCAAGAACATCCTCGTCACGCCGCACGGCCCGGTATTCCTCGACGCCGAGTGCGCCTGGTACGGCGACCCCGCCTTCGATATTGCGTTCTGCCTCAATCACCTGCTGCTCAAATGCCTGTGGGTCCCCCGGGCGCAGCAGGGATTTCTCGCCTGCTTCGACGCACTCCTGAAGGGCTATTCACCCGAGGAGGCCGTCGAAATTCGGTCCGCCGCCCTGCTTCCAGCCCTGCTGCTCGCCCGGGTTGACGGAAAATCGCCAGTGGAATACTTGGATGCCAGGGGCCAAGAGCATGTGCGGCGCACGGCGCGTTCCCTGATTCTTTTTCCTGAAGAAAAACTGTCTTCTATCCGCGACGCATGGCAAAAATCATTGAGGTAAAGGGTCGGCGGGTCTGGGACTCGCGCGGCCGGGCGACGGTCGAGGCCGAGGTCATCGTCGGCCGCGGCACGACCGCGCTCGCCGCCGGGCGCGCGATCGCCCCGGCGGGCGCGTCGACCGGTGCAGGGGAAGCAAAGAGCCTCGAGGCGGCGCAGGCGGTCGCCAACATCAATTCCATCATCCGTGGAGCGCTGCGAGCGCTCAGCGTCGCCGACCAGGAGGCCATCGACCGGCGCCTCATCGATCTCGACGGCACGCCCGACAAGAGCCGGCTCGGCGCGAATGCGATGGTGGCGGTTTCCCTCGCCTGTGCGCAAGCCGCGGCTTCTTCAGTGAAAAAACCCCTCTGGCGCCACCTGGCAGGCGAACGCCGGGTCGCCCTGCCGGTGCCCCAGATCCAGATCTTCGGCGGCGGCGCCCATGCCCGTGGCCGCGTCGACCTGCAGGACTTCATGGTGATCTGCACCGGCGCCGGCAGCTACACCGAGGCGCTGGAGTGGACCGCGCAGGTCTACGCCGCGGCCGGTGCGCGCCTGGCGAAGCGCGGCGCGCTGCAGGGCGTGGCCGACGAAGGCGGCTGGTGGCCCGCCTTCAAGACGAACGAAGAAGCCCTGACCGAGCTGGTCGGCGCCATCAGCGACGCCGGGCTCGAGCCCGGCACGGACGTCGGCATCGCGCTCGACGTCGCGGCGAGCCAGCTGTTCCACGCCGGCAGCTACCAGCTGGCGCTCGAGAACCGGGCGCTGTCGGCGGGTCAGATGCACGCCATGCTGATGCGCTGGATCGAGCGCTACCCGATCGTCTCGATCGAGGACCCGTTTGCGGAGCACGATCTCGATGCGATGAAGGCGTTCACCAGGGCCGCGGGTGACCAGGTGCAGATTGTCGGCGACGATGTATTTGTGACGAATGCCGCGCGTTTGAATCCCGAATTCGCAAACTGCGTTTTATTGAAACCGAATCAAATAGGTACCGTCTCGGAAACCCTCGCCTGCTGGAAGGCGGCCCAGGAAAAAGGCATGCGCGCCATCGTCTCCGCGCGCTCGGGCGAGACCGAGGACGTGTCCATCGTGCATCTTGCCGTGGGCTGGGGCGTGCCGCAGCTCAAGGTCGGCAGCTTCTCCCGCTCCGAGCGGATGGCGAAATGGAACGAAGGCCTGCGCATCGAGGAGGCGCTCGGCGCCAAGGCCCTGCTCTACCCGGCGAGGAAGCTATTCAGGAGGTCGGTATAAGGCCCTGCGCGGTCAGCCGGTAGCGCCGGTCGCAGCCGGCGGCGGCCTGCTCGGAGTGCGTAGCGAGGATTGCAGCAGCACCCTGTAGTTTTACTTGGTTTTTGAAAAGATCCAGCACCTGCCGCGCATTTTCCGGATCAAGGTTTCCGGTCGGCTCATCCGCCAAAACGAGCATCGGTTTGCCCACCAGCGCCCGCGCGATCGCTACCCGCTGCAGCTCGCCGCCCGAGAGCTCGCGCGGCATGCTGGCCTCGCGGCCGGCGAGGCCGACCGCGGCCAGGATGCTTCTGACTTTCTCCGGCTGATTTTTCTTTTGTAAAAGCAGAGGCAATCCGACGTTCTGCTCGACGGTAAGTTGCGGCAGGACATGGAAGGCCTGGAAGACGAAGCCGAAGTTCTCTCGCCGTAGCAGGGTCAAAGCGTCGTCATCTTGCGATGAATAATTCTTATCTTCAAAAACCACAATCCCAGAATCGAAAGGCTCCAGTCCGGCAATCACGTTGAGCAGCGTGGATTTGCCGATACCGGACTCGCCGAGAATGGCGACATATTCGCCCGCGGCGACCTCGAGCGAGACCGCATTCAGCACGGTGCGCGCCCCGAAGCGCTTGCTTACGCGCTCAAGACTAAGCACCGCGCGCGCGCTGACGCAGCTTGAAGCGCTGCACCTTGCCGGTGGGCGTGCGCGGCAGCTGCTCCATGAAGTAAACGCGCTGCGGCCGCTTGTAGCGCGGCAAAGTCTTCGCCGCTTCTTCTTTTATTTCCGCAGAAAGAACTTCAGTAGGAGAACGCCCAGGTCGCAACTGGACATAGGCGGCCGCAATCGTGCCGCCGTGCTCGTCCGTCTCCGCGATCACCGCCGCCTCGAGCACCGCCGCGTGCCTGCAGACCGCGTCCTCGACCTCGCCGGGCGAGACCCACATGCCGGAGCACTTGAACAGGTCGTCGGCGCGCCCCTCGAACCAGTAGAAGCCCTCCTCGTCGCGGCGGTAGATGTCGCCCGTGCGCACCCAGCCGTCGCGGATGGTCTCGGCAGTCTTCTCGGGCTTGTTGAGGTAGTACGGGATCGCCGAGCCGCCGCGCGCGTGCAGCGCGCCGCGTCCGGCGCCAGTCACTTCGCTTCCATTCTCATCCGTCAGCTTGCACTCGTAGCCATCGAGCACCACGCCGGAGCTGCCCGGACGGTTGCGGTCGCGGTAGTTGTGGATGAAGGCGTGCAGCAGCTCGGTGGTGCCGATGGTCTCGATGATCTCGGTGCGCGTCAGCGCTTTCCACTCGTTCCAGGTCGCTACCGGCAGCACTTCGCCCGCCGACACCGAGAATTTCAGCGAGCTCGTGTCGATCGCGTCGCCCTGGCGCGCATGCTCGAGCAGCATGCGGAATACCGTCGGCACGCCGAAGAACACCGTGGGCCGGTATTTGGCGAACGTCTCCGCGATCAGCGCCGGTGTCGGCCGCTCGCTCACCAGGATGCTCGAGCAGCCCATACCGAGGGGAATCGACAGGCTGTTGCCCAGGCCGTACGCGAAGAAGAGGCGCGGCACCGAGAACAGGCGATCATCGGGCTGCAGGTCGTAGACCTTGCGCGCGACGCTCTCCACCGTGCAGGGCATGTGCCCATGGCGGTGCACCGCGCCCTTCGGCTGGCCGGTGCTCCCCGAGGTATACAGGACAAGACACGGAGTGTCGGCCTCAAATTTTCCGAGTGGAACGGGTATTGCATGTTGAAGAAGTTCCTCCATCTGAATAACCGGTGGAGGTTTTGCGGCTTGCACATTCCCAAGATGCTCCGGGGACACAATGACCAGCTTTGCATCGCTATCCTTGAAAACGTAGGAGAGGCCTTCGGGCGGCAGCAGGGTGCTGCACGGAACTGCGATCGCGCCCAGGCCCATGATGCCGAGGAAGGCGATCACCATCTCGGGCGAGTCGCTCATGACCAGCGACACGCGGTCGCCCGGGCGAATGCCGCGTGCGGCAAGCGCGCCGCGGCAGCGCGCGGCGGCATCCTCCAGCTCGCGGTAGCTGATTTTTCGGTCTTTGAAATAAATCGCAACCCTGTCGGGGTTGCGGCGCGCGTGTTCCGCGATGTAATCGACTATGCTGCGTTTCATGGGTGAAAACCTGCGCGAACAGTACGAGAAAGCCCTCCGCCTTGGCAAGATGGCGTTCATCGAGCGCCCCTACTTCGGCTCGCCCGGCGCGCCGGCCCAGGCCGAAACCAATGCCAGCCAGATCTGGGGCCATCTCAATGCCGGCTACCTGATCGGCTACGAGTACACGCGCTGGTGGAAGGAGTCGCTGGCGCTGCGCCAGTCAGCGGCGCTGGGCGACTGGAGCTGGCTCAACAAGACCCGCGTCACCGGACCCGACGCCTTCCGCCTGCTGGATTTCGCCACGGTCAAGGACCTGTCCAGGCAGCAGCCGGGCCAGATCATCTACACGCCGATGTGCGACGAGCACGGCAAGGTGGCGATCGAGGGTCTCACGCTCAAGCTCGCCGAAAACGATTTCATCTTTACCCAATCTGCCGGCCTCAAGTGGCTCGAGTTCCTGCGCGACAAGCGTGGGATGAAGGTCACGCTCGAGGACGTGACGCCCGATTACAGCTGCTTTGCCTTGCAAGGTCCGCGCTCTACGGAAATCCTTGAAACGCTGACGGGCAGCGCCTGGAAGGACCTGCGCTTTTCAAGATTCAAAACCATTGAATTTGAAAAGACGGAAACCATCGTTGCACGCCAAGGCGTCACCGGCGAGATCGGCTACGAATTCATGATGCGCACCGATACCGGTAGAGCCCACGAGCTCTGGCGCCGGCTGCGCGAAGTCGGCCGGGATTTCGGCCTGCGCGAGCTCGGCTTCAAGGCGCAGATGATCGGCCACACGGAAACCGGCATCGCCACCGTGATCCGCGACTACCTGCCGGCGCGCGGCTCGCCCGAGCAATTGCACCGCATGCTGCGCCACTGGATGTCGGCCGAGGAGCTCGACGCCGCCCCATGGGATATCGACGACCATCTCTGTGCTCCGGCGGAGCTGGGCTGGGGCTACACCGTGAATCTGCAAAAAGCCGATTTCCATGGGAAAGCTTCTCTAGCGAGTGCCACCCCGGGACGGCGGCTCATGGGCCTGCGCTGGAACAGCAACGACATGGCCGAGCTCTATGCTGCCCAGTTTCGCGACAGCCCTGCCGCGCCGCCGCCCGACCTGCCGTACGGACAGTTCCGCGTCTTCTTCATGAAAATCAACCACAACAATGATTTCTGCGGCTGGGCGTCCGGCTACGCCTATAGCCCGACGCTGAGGCGCATGATTTCCCTTGCCCGCCTCGATCGATCCATCGCTGCCGGAGCAGAGGTCGAAGTCGACTGGGGAGGATTCTCGGACGAGCCGTCGACTCGAATACGCGCTGAAGTGGTGGAGCTGCCTTTCCTCAAGCGCGAGCGCGAGGCAGTCCTGAAGTAGAGCGCACCCCTTGCGGATTCAAGCGACCGACTCTAGACTGCATAAGCCATAGATTTGATTGAATTATATTTCCTGGGGAGGATGAAATGATCAACCGGACTCTGCTCGCCGGCGCCATCGCCGTCGCGCTCGCCATATCTGCGCCCGCCGCCGCGCAGCAGAAGGTCAAGATCGGCTTCATCAGCACGTTTTCCGGCCCGCAGGGCGTCATGGGTCAATACATGAAGGAATCGGTCGAGCTCGCCCTGGACCACCTCGGCCGCAAGATGGGCGGCATGGAAGTCGAGATGTTCTACGGCGACGACCAGTTCAAGACCGACGCCGGCGTGCAGGTCGCCGAGGAGATGCTGAAGAAGAACCAGGTGGATTTCGTCTCCGGCATCATCTGGTCCAACGTGATGATGGCCGTGGTGCCCATCGTCACCGGTTCGGGGCACATCATGGTCGGCTCCAATGCCGGCGCGAGCCCGCTGGCCGGCAGCCAGTGCAACGAGCTGTACTTCTCGACCTCCTGGAACAACGACCAGACGCCCGAAGCGATGGGCAAGTTCATGCAGGACCAGAGCATCAACGACGTCTACGTGATGGCGCCGAACTACCAGGCCGGCAAGGACATGATCGCCGGCTTCAAGCGCTACTACAAAGGACGCATCGTCGAGGAGACCTACACCAAGATGGGGCAGCAGGACTACCAGGCCGAGATCAGCCAGCTGCAATCCAAGAATCCCAAGGCGGTATTTGCCTTCTACCCCGGCGGCATGGGCGTGCAGTTCCTCAAGCAGTACGACCAGGCCGGCCTGCGCGGCAAGCTGCCGCTCTACACCGTCTACACGGTGGACGAGATCTCGATCCCCGCGGTGAAGGATTCCGCGGTCGGCATCTACGAGACGCGCTACTGGAGCCCGGACCTGAAGAACCCGGCCAACCTGAAATTCGTCACCGACTACAAGAAAAAGTACGGCAAGCTGCCGGTGTTCTATGGCGCGCAGAGCTACGACAGCATCCTGCTGATCGACTCGGCGGTGCGCGCGGTCAAGGGCAACCTCGCGGACACCAAGGGCATGGTGCTGGCGATGCGCAAGGCGAATTTCGATTCGCTGCGCGGACCGTTCACCTACAACGTCAACCACCATCCGATCCAGAATTTCTACCTGCTGAAAACGGAGAAGCTGGCGAGCGGAGACATCGAGATGCGCATCCAGAAGACCATCTTCGAGAAGTACAAGGACTCGTATTACCAAGACTGCAAGATGAAGTGGTAGGTCCTGGAAGCCTCTGAACCAAAGGGCGCGGTGGCGCCCTTTTTCTTTTCATGAACTGGGCACTGGTTTTCGAGCAGCTGCTGAACGGCCTGCAGTACGGGGTGACGCTGTTCCTGATGGCCGCCGGGCTGACGCTGGTGTTCGGCATCATGAACCTCGTCAACCTGGCGCACGGCTCCCTCTACATGGTCGGCGCCTACCTCGCGGTGGCGGCGACGCAGTGGACCGGCTCCTACCTCGCCGGCCTTGCGCTCGGCCTGGTCGGCACGCTGCTCGTCGGCATGGCGGTCGAGGTCATCGCGCTGCGCACGCTCTACGAGCGCGACCACCTCGACCAGGTGCTCGCCACCTTCGGGCTGATCCTGTTCTTCAACGAGCTCGTCGCCATGATCTGGGGGCGCGCGGCGCTATTCGCTTCCGGACCCGCGTGGCTGTCCGGCCACATCGAGCTGTTCACCGGATCACGCTACCCGCTGTACCGCTTGGTCATCATTCTCATCGGATTCCTCACCGCGTTGATTCTCTGGTACGTGGTCGCCCGCACGCGCCTGGGTATGCTGATCCGCGCCGGGGCGTCGAACCGCACCATGGTGGCGGCGCTCGGCACCAATATCCGGCTGCTCTACACGGTGGTATTCGGCTTCGGCGCCGCGCTTGCCGGACTCGCCGGGATCCTGGCCGGCCCGATCTACAACGTGCAGCCCGGCATGGGCGAGCTGATCCTGATCCAGGTGTTCGTCGTCATCGTCATCGGCGGCATCGGCTCGATCCGCGGCGCGCTGGTCGGCGCCATCATCGTCGGCGTCGTCGACACCCTGGGCCGCGCCTTCCTCAAGCCGCTGCTCGGCACCCTGATCTCGCTGCCGGCGGCGGAATCGGCCGGGCCCGCTCTCGCCTCGATGCTGATCTACCTGTTGATGGCGGTGGTGCTGGCGGTCAAGCCGGCCGGCATTTTTGGTTCCAGAAACTGATGAAGAAGAAGATCGCGTTCTGGGCCGTGCTCGTCGCCGCGCTGATCCTGCTGCCGCCGCTGGTGCTGGCGGTCAAGCAGCCTTACTACGTCGACCTGGTCCGCCGCATCATGATCCTCGCCATCGCCGCCATCAGCCTCGACCTGATCCTCGGCTACGGCGGGCTGGTGTCCTTCGGCCATGCGGCCTACCTCGGCGTCGGCGCCTACGCGGTCGGCATCCTCGCTTTCTACGGGGTCGCCAGCGGCTGGGCACACTTCGCCGTGGCGATCGGGGCCTCGGCGCTGGTCGCGCTCGCCATCGGCGCGGTGTCGATCCGCACCAGCGGCATCTACTTCATCATGATCACGCTCGCCTTCACGCAGATGCTTTACTACCTCGGCATCTCGCTGGCGGAGTTCGGCGGCGACGACGGCATGCGCATCAAGACGCGCAGCCGCTTCCCGCTGGTGGACCTGGGCGACCCGGTGACCGCCTACTACGTCGCCTTCGTCCTGATGCTGCTGTCGGCATTCATCGTCTCCCGCATCGTCAACTCGCGCTTCGGCATGGCGCTGCGGGCCTGCAAATCGAACGACGCGCGGGCGCGCGCCCTCGGCTTCTCGCCCTACCCGGTGCGCCTGATCGCGTTCGTCATCGCCGGCGGCCTGTGCGGATTGTCCGGCGCGCTCTACGCCAATCACACCAACTACATCACGCCGAGCCTGATGAGCTGGCTGCAGTCGGGCGAGCTGATGTTCATGGTGATCCTCGGCGGCATGGGCACCACCGCCGGCCCGGTGCTCGGCGCCTTCGCGCTGCTGCTCGCCGAGGAGGTGCTGAAGGGCTTCACCGAATACTGGCAGGTGATCCTCGGCCCGCTGCTGGTGCTGTCGGTGATCTTCTTCCGGCACGGTCTCGCGGGCATTTTTTCTCGCCATGAATAATCTTCTCTCGGTCGAGAATTTGTCGAAAAGCTTTGGTGCCCTGCGTGCGAGCGACGGCATCGGCTTCGACGTCGGCGAGGGCGAGACGCATGCCGTCATCGGCCCCAACGGCGCCGGCAAGACCACCCTCATCAGCCAGCTCGCCGGCAACCTGCGGCCCGACGCCGGCAGCATCCGCTTTGCCGGCGAGGACATCACCCGCCTGTCGGCGCCGCGGCGCTCGCGCAAGGGTCTGGCGCGCTCGTTCCAGATCACCAGCGTGTTCCCCGAATTCACGGCGCTCGACAACGTCGCTCTCGCCGTGCAGGCGCAGGCAGGACACAGCTTCCGCTTCTGGCGTCCCGCGCAGCAGGATTCCAGGTTGACCGATCCTGCAAGCCGCGTATTGAGTGAAGTGGGTCTTACGGAAAGACAACACATTCTGGCTGCCAACCTTTCGCACGGCGAGCACCGCCAGCTCGAGGTGGCGATGGCGCTCGCCACGCGCCCGCGCCTGCTGCTGCTCGACGAGCCGATGGCCGGCATGGGCATCGAGGAGTCGCAGCGCATGATCGCGCTGCTCGGCGCGCTCAAGCGGCGGCTCACCATCATCCTGGTCGAGCACGACATGGACGCGGTCTTCCGCCTGGCCGACCGCATCTCGGTGCTGGTCTACGGCCGCATCATCGCCACCGATACGCCTGAAAAAATCAGGGCGAATGAAGAGGTCCGCAGGGCTTACCTCGGGGAGGACGCCTGATGCTCGAGGTGCGCGATCTGGAGACCGCCTATGGTCGCAGTCAGGTTCTCTTCAAGATCAATCTTTCCATCCGGAAAGGCGAAGTGGCGACCCTGCTGGGCCGCAATGGGATGGGCAAGACCACCACCGTGCGCTCCATCATGGGGATCACGCCCTGCAAATCGGGAACCATTCTCTATGAGGGAAAGGAGATGCAGCGGCTTCCTTCCTTCCGCGTCGCCAAGGCCGGCATCGGCCTGGTGCCGGAAGGCCGCCAGGTGTTCCCGAATCTCACGGTGCGCGAGAACCTTATCGCGACCCGGCGTGGCGAAGGCTGGACACTAGAGAAAGTATTTGACCTCTTCGGCAACCTGAAAGAGAGACAAAGCCACTACGGCAATCAGCTTTCCGGCGGCGAGCAGCAGATGCTCGCCATCGGGCGCGCGCTGATGACCAATCCGCGCCTGCTGATCCTCGACGAGGCAACCGAAGGGCTCGCGCCCCTGATTCGCGCCGAGATCTACCGCTCGATCGAGCGGCTCAAGGCCGGTGGGCTGTCGCTGCTGGTGATCGACAAGGACGTGCGGGCCCTGACCCGGGTGGCCGACCGCCATTACGTGCTGGAGAAGGGCCGCGTGGTGTGGAGCGGGAGCTCCGCCGAGCTCGCCGCGAACCAGGACGTCCAGCACAAGCACCTCGGGGTTTAGACTTCCGCCATGCAGCGCGAAAACATCGTCGGCCGGGCCAACGTCGAGGATACGCCGGAGCTGAAGGCCTACTACCAGGCGCTCGAGGGCGAGGCCCTGGGCGCGCTGTGGACGGTGGCCAACGAGATCGAGCCCTGGTACCCGCAGCCGAAATCGGTTCCGACCCTCTGGCGCTGGAAGAATATCGAGTCCTTTGTCAGAAAAGCGGCAGATCTCGTGTCCGCGGAAAAAGCCGCCCGGCGCGTGGTAATGCTGGTCAATCCGGGGCGCAAGGAATGGAGCGCCGCGGCCGGTCTGCTCTACACCGGCGTGCAGGTGATGAATCCGGGCGAATTCACCTCGGCACATCGCCACCAGGCCTCCGCGCTTCGCTTCGTCATGGAGGGCCGCGGCGCCTATACGGTGGTGGATGGCGAGCGCCTTACGCTCGGCGCGCGCGACTTCGTGCTCACGCCCAACGGCACCTGGCATGACCACGGCGTGGAGGAAAGCGGCACGCAGTGCGTTTGGCAGGACGGCCTCGACATTCCGCTGATGAATGCGCTCGATGCCAATTTCTACGAGGTTCACCCCAAGGTGTTGCAGACCCCGGCGCCGCTGTCGCGCGAGAACTGGTCCAAGCCCTATTCGCCCGTGTTTCTCTACAGGTGGGACGAGAGCTATAAGGCCGTTCGAAGGGATTCGTTCTTTGAATATCGAAATCCGCTCACGGGTGGCCCCATCATGCCCACGATGGGTGCACGATTGGATTTTCTTTCTTCAAAAGCAGTTTCAAAAAAGAAACAACACACGGGAAGCATCATCTATCAGGTTGCGCAGGGTTCCGGCTGGTCCGAAATAAGCGGACAACGTTTCGAGTGGCAGGAGAAGGACATCTTCTGCGTACCGTCCTGGGCACCGTACCGCCATGGCGCTCACGAAGAAGCCGTGCTGTTCTCGTTCAATGACCTTCCCGCGATGAAGGCCCTGAGTTTGTACAGAGAAAAGAATGATTAGCCAGGAACAGAACGAGCGAATGACGCGCATCGGGCCGGGCACGCTGGCCGGCAAGTTGCTGCGCCGCTACTGGCAGCCGATGGCGCTCGCCGACGAAATGAAAGGAGAACGCGCGGTAAAGGCAGTTCGGCTTCTGGGGGAGAACCTAGTTCTTTATAAAACCTCCAAATCTTTCGCATTGATGCAAAGGCATTGCCCGCATCGCGGCGCCGACCTCGCCTATGGCCGCCTCGAGGAAGACGGGCTGCGCTGCTCGTTCCACGGCTGGAAATTCGATGCCGCCGGCAAATGCATCGAGACGCCCGCCGAGCCGGAAGGCAGCCGGCTGTGCGATCACATCAAGACCGTGTCCTACCCGGTGGTCGAGAAGAGCGGCATCCTGTTCGCCTTTCTCGGCGAGGGGCAGGCGCCTGCCTTCCCGCACTTCGACTGCTTCGTCGCGCCGGAGGCCTACACTTTTGCCTTCAAGGGCTACTGGGACTGCAACTGGCTGCAGGCGCTGGAAGTCGGCATCGACCCGGCGCACGCCTCCTGGCTGCACAAGTATTTCGAGGACGAGAACCCGGCGGCGAGCTACGGCAAGCAGTTCCGCGGCAACCCGGCCGATTCCGACCTGCCGATCAGCAAGGTGCTGCGCGAATACGACCGCCCCGAGATCCGCGTCGAGAAAACCGACTATGGCATGCGCCTGCAGACTCTGCGGCGCATCAGTGACGCGCAGACGCATATCCGCGTCACCAACATCCTCTTTCCGCAGGCCTTCGTCATCCCGATGAACGCCGAGATGACCATCACGCAGTTCCATGTGCCGGTGGACGACACCGGCTGCTACTGGTACTCGATTTTCACCAGTTTCGGCGGCGCGGTGGACAAGGACACCATGCGCAGCCAGCGACTCAAGACCTATCCCGCGCCCGACTACAAGCCGATTTATTCCAGAAAAAATTCCTGGGGCTTCGATGCCGATGAGCAGAAATCGAAGACCTTTACGGGCATGGGCTTCGACATCAACATCCACGACCAGTTCGCCTGCGAATCGCAGGGCCTGATCGCGGACCGTACGCGCGAGAACCTTGGCAGCTCCGACAAGGGGATCGTTCTTTACCGGCGCCTGCTGCTCGATGCCATTCGAAAGAACGAGACGGGCGAGTTGACGGTAAACACCGAGTTTTCAGGACCGCCGACCATCGACGGCATCGGCCCGACTAAGGAAATTGACGAGTACTGGAAATCGGCCGACGAGAAGCGCCGCAAGCAATCGCAGTGGGCAGCGTGAAGCTCGACGGCCTCAAGGTGGTGCGGTTTTCGTTCGCCGACCAGCACGGCGTGCTGCGCGGCAAGACGCTCGCCGTCGCCGAAGCCGGGGCGGCAATGCGGCGCGGCGTCACCGTGACGAGCACCCTGCTCCTCAAGGACACCTCGCACCGGACGGTGTTTCCCGCCTTTACGCCGGGCGGCGGCGTGGGCATGGCCGAAATGCAGGGCGCAGCCGACGTGCTGATGATGCCCGACGAGACGACGTTTCGCGTCCTGCCCTGGGCGCCGGAAACCGGCTGGGTGCTCTGCGACTTGAGTTTCCAGGATGGCCGATCGGTGCCGTACGACACGCGCGCGATACTGAAGAATTCCCTGAAGAAACTTTCTCCATTCGAGCTGATTTGCGGTCTCGAGATTGAATTTCACGTCTTCAAGATCGTCAACGAAAACCTCAAGCCCGCGGACGCCGGCCAGCCCGGCAGTCCGCCCGAGGTGGCGCTGCTCACCACCGGCTACCAGTATCTGACCGAGCAGCGTTACGACCAGATTGATCCCGTGATCGGGATGCTTCGAAATGCGCTTTCTGCATTAGGGCTTCCATTAAGAAGCTTTGAAGTCGAGTTCGGCCCCAGCCAGTTCGAGTTCACGCTCGCGCCGCAGGAGGGCCTGGCGGCCGCTGACTCGATGCTGCTGTTTCGCAGCGCGGTGAAGCAGGTGGCGCGCCGCCACGGCTACCACGCCACTTTCATGTGCCGCCCGAAGCTGCCCAATGTCATGTCGAGCGGCTGGCACTTGCATCAGTCGCTGACTCGGAACGGGACAAGTGCTTTTGTTTCACCGACGGAGGATCTTTCAGAGATCGGAAAATATTATCTAGCAGGACTGATGGCGCACGCGCAGGGGGCCTGCGCCCTGTCCACTCCCACCATCAACGGCTACAAGCGCTACCGCCCCTACTCGCTTGCGCCGGACCGGCTGGTGTGGGGCAAGGAAAACCGCGGCGCCGCTTTCCGCGTGATTGGCGCGCCGGGCGAGCCGGCCACGCGCATCGAGAACCGCATCGGCGAGCCGGCGGCCAATCCCTATCTCTACCTCGCCTCGCAGATCTATTCTGGCCTCGACGGCATGGCGCGCAAGCTGCCATTGCCGCGCTCGGCGGATACGCCCTACGAGGCGAAGGCGGAGCTGCTGCCCCGCACGCTGGAGGAGGCCCTGTGGGCGCTGCGCAAGGACAAGGTGCTGGTGGATGGCCTGGGCAAGACCTTCGTCGACTACTACTGCCGTATCCGCGAGGCGGAGATCGCGCGCTTCAACGCCGAGGTCTCCGAGTGGGAGCACAAGGAATATTTCGACCTGTACTAGGCAAAGGACGTCATGGAAAAACGCAATCTGGGTAGCAGCCCGCTGAATGTTTCCGCCATCGGGCTGGGCTGCATGTCGATGTCCGGCATCTACGGCAATGCCGACGACGCCGAGTCGATCCGCGTCATCCACCACGCGCTCGACCAGGGCATCAATTTTCTCGACTCCGCCGACATGTACGGCTGGGGCCACAACGAGGAACTGATCGGCAAAGCGCTGCGCGGCCGGCGTGCCGGCGTGATCCTCGCCACCAAGTTCGGCCAGACCAGGGACGCCGCCGGCAAGCAGGGCGTCGACGGCAGCCCCGCGTACGTGCAGCAGGCCTGCGAGGCGAGCCTCAAGCGCCTCGGCGTCGACGTGATCGACCTCTATTACCAGCATCGCGTCGATCCGAATACGCCGATCGAGGACACGATGGGCGCGATGAAGCGTTTGGTCGAACAGGGGAAGGTGCGCGCCCTGGGCCTATCGGAGGCGGCGCCCGAGACCATCCGCAAGGCGCACAAAGTTCACCCGCTTGCAGCGGTGCAGAACGAATATTCCCTGCTGTACCGGACCGACGGCGAGGAAACGCTGCGCGCGACCCGCGCGCTCGGCATCGCCCTCGTCGCCTATGCACCGCTCGGGCGCAGCATGCTTACCGGCACCGTGCGCGGCAAGGCCGACCTGCCCGAGGGCGACCGCCGGCTTGCGCACCCGCGCTTCCAGGGCGAGAGCCTGGACCGGAATGTTTCCCTGGTCGCCAAATTGAACGAGATAGCGCGTGAAAAGCACTGCACGACGGCCCAGCTCGTTCTTGCTTGGCTGCTGGCGCAGGGCAAGGACATCGTCACCATTCCCGGCACCAAGCGACGGGAGCGCGTCGATGAGAATCTGAACTCGTTGAAGATCAAGCTGTCCACCCAGGACCTGAAGCGCATCTCCGACGCCGCCCCGGTCGGCGCGGGCGCCGGGTTGCGCTACCCGGCCGACGGCATGAAAAAAGTCTACCTGTAGAGGGATGCCATGGGTGACCAGTTGAAAGTCCTCGACCGCGTGGCGGACAAGGGCCTCGACATCGCCATGCACTTCGGGCCGAAGCTGCTGGTCGCGATCCTGATTCTCGCCGCCGGCTTCTTCGTCGGCGCCTGGGCGGGCCGCGCCACCGCACGCCTGCTGGCGCGCGTCCACCTCGAGCCGCCGGTCAGTCGGCTGATCGAGCGCGCTGCGCGCGTGTTCGTGTTCCTCCTTTTCGTCATCGTGGCGCTGCAGAACCTGGGCGTGGAACTGCTGCCGCTGATCGCCGGCCTGAGCGTCGCCGGTGCCGGCATCGCGCTCGCCACGCAGGGCGTGCTGGGCAACGTGGTCGCGGGCCTCACCATCATCTTCACCCGCCCGTTCCGCATCGGCGACTACATTTCGATCTTCAAGGAGGAAGGCGAAGTGCTGGCGATTGAGCTGTTCAGCACCACGCTCGGGCACGCCGACCTGTCGCGCGTCGTGATCCCGAACCGCCGCATCGTCGGCGAGGTGCTGCACAACTACGGCCGCATCCGCCTGCTGAGCGTCGAGGTCGGCATCGCCTACGACACGGAGATCGGCGCCGCCCTGAAACTGGTCGGAGAGATCCTCGCCGCCAACCCGCGCGTGCTCAAGGACCCGGCGCCCGGCTGCAAGATCGCGCACCTGGCCGATTCCAGCATCGTGGTTGTCGCCCTGGGCTGGGTGCGGATCCCCGACTACGGCGCCGTCGCCGGCGAGCTGAACCGCGCCATCGTCGAATCGTTCCGCGCCCGCGGCATCGCCATCCCGTTCCCGCAGCGCGAGATCAGAATGCTCTGAACTGCAGCTCCGCGGCCACTGCGTCCAGCAGGCGGTCGGCGAGGATGGGCTTGAGGAGATAGGTCGCGCCGAGTCCGCGGGCGCGCCGCGCCTCCTGCGGCATCGCGCTGAGGAAGATCACCGGGAAAAACGGAATGCTGCGGTCGGCGCGGATCGCCGAGACCAGCTCGATACCGTCCATGTGCGGCATGTCCACATCCGAGATCATCAGGTCGGGCACCCGCTCCAGCACCGCCCTGCCGGCGGCGACGGCGTCTTCGGCGATCACGACGTCGTAGCCGTCGTTGGACAGGTGGATGTAGAGCAGCTCCCGCAGGAATTCGTCATCGTCGACGACGATGACTCTGCGCCGCGCCGCGCGGATAGCCGCGGCCGGACGGACTGCCGGGAAGACTAGCGTCGCTCCCAAAATGACAGCCGGTCGTCGGCGAGCAGCTCGATCTCCCGGCGCAACTGCTTGGCCAACTCGTCGACGCAGTAGAGGTGCTGCGACATCTTCGACGCCAGGGTGGACGCCGGCTCGTTGACCTCGTTCCGGATGCGCGCCATGGCCTTGTTGCACATGCACATCAGAACGAGGATGTCGCGCGACGCCTCCAGCGCCCGGCGGGTGGAGTCCAGGTGGACGATGCGCCGTCCGGGGGATGCCGGATGGGCTTCCCCTGCCGCCAAACTGGGTTTATGTTGCAGTTGCATGCGTCGCACTCTGGCGACGTCGATTTGCGCAGCGGTTACGCGGCCGTAGTCCAAACGGACTATCGGAGAGAATTGAGGTCCGGAGCGGCTATTTTCCCCGCAATGCTTTGTTAAAGGCCCCGATCTCCCTCGCCACGGAGTGCTGGGCAGGGAAAGGCCGCTTCGCCTCCCGGTACCAGTAGCGCGCGTTCGGCAAGTCGCCTTCCATCAGATGGGTAATGCCGTGCGCCCAGCAGGCGAGCGGCGATTCTTCGTCCTCCTGCACGATGACGTGGGCCTTCTGCCAGTCGCCCTGCTCCATCAGCGACAAGGCGGCGGCGAGCTCAGCCTTCGACAGGCAAGACATCGATTTGGTACTCGTGCCGCAGTCTGCGTTGAAGCACCGGGTCTTCCAGTTCCATTTTGAACTTCTTCGCTGGCCGGATGCCACCCTTGGCGGCGAGCGTGCCGCAGAACATTGCCCATCCCACCGGAAGTTTTTTGTATTTTGAAAAAAGATCCTCTGGGGCGCGCATGGCCGTGACGGGCCCTTCCTGGTAGAGCTCCCCGTCCGCCCAGGAGCGCAGCATGAGCTGGTCCCAATGCGGCCTGACTTCGTCGTAGCGCCAGGCGTCTTTCGCCACCGGCTTCTCGCACAGCTGCTTGGAGAGCGTCACGCCGATGGTTTCGGCCTTGCGATCGGTGTGATCGGAACCGACGGTAACCCACAGGCCATCGGGCTTTGACAACAGGACGAATTCGACTTCACCGCTGGTATCCGGGCCCGCGACCTGAATTACCTCTGAAAAAACCAGAAGATTTGCTGCGACCCGATAGAAGATGGGCGTGGTCCTGGGCGGCTTGACACCGATTTCCTCCAGCTCCTTGATGTGCTTGCGCAGTGCCGCCTCGTCGCGCCCGGTCCAGCCGGCGATGATCAGCTGGTCGATCTTCATGCGACTTTCTTCTTGATCCTGGCCGGGATGTCGTAGGTCGCCATCAGGTCATCCACCACCTGGTGGAAGTGCAGCCACGGCGCCTCGCGGAAATTGTGGTTGCGCACGATGAACGAGGCGCCGGCGTAGAACTTCTCGTACTGCAGGTGCCGGCCGGCGAACTCCGAGCCGATCAGGTCCCAGGCGAGCTTGTAGAGCTTCATGCGCTCCACCGCGCCAAGCTGCGGCGTCTGCCAGTAGGTTTCAAACAGCTTGCGCAGCTGCGGGTCGTGCATCACGCTCGCATCGGCCGGCATCTGGAAGATGCCGCCGCCGCACAGTTCGCGCAGCGCGTCGATGATCGACGAGTGGCTCTCGGTGCACCAGTTGAGCGCGGCGTACATGTAGCGGCGGTTGAAGGTCTTCCAGCCCGCAGGCCAGTCCTCGGCGTCCTGCAGCTGGCCGGCGATCATGCCGCCGAGCGCCGCCTCGAGCGCGGCGAAGCGCCCGAGCACCTCGCGCACCGCCGGCACCTCGTTGGCACCCGAAGCGTGCGCGATCTTGCTCGCCAGCCCGACGATCAGCTGCATCTTGGCGTGGAAGCGCACGTTGGACTGGTGGTTGCCGTAGCAATGCCCCGGCGTCTTGATGTAGACCTCCCGCGCCAGGATGGCGTCGTTGTGCACGAACACCCTCTCCCAGGGCACCTTCACGCGCTCGCACATCACCATCGAGTCGGTCTCGTCGAAGCGCCAGGTGAGCGGATTCTCGAATTCGCTCGGCGCGTGGCGCTCATAGGCCTTGCGCGACCACAGCGTCAGGCCGGGCGCGTTCACCGGCACCGCGCAGGTGACCGACTCGGCGAGCTGGTTGGGCGCGAGCGGCAGCAGGTTGCCGATCCAGATCTCGTTGGCAAACACCGCGCCGGTGGCGAGCATCTTCATGCCGCTCACCACCAGGCCGTCGTCCTCCTCGGCCACCACGCGCAGCGACGGCACCGGGATGTTCTGCTTCTGGTAGAACTCGGGATTGCGCGCCGCCTGCGGCGGCAGCACCGCGTAGACGCTGTAGACGTCGTTGCGGCGCATGTGCTCGTAGTAGCCGAGCAGATTGGCCTCGTACTCGCCGAACACCGACGGGTTCATGGCCATGCCGGTGACGAAGCTCGAGACGTGGTCGGGCGAGCGTCCGAGAAGTCCGTGACTCATTCGCGCAATGGCTTTATGAATTTCTGTTCTTTTTAGAAGATCATCCTTCGTCTTTGCGCGCAGAAAGTAGCTGCTATGGCGCTCCCCCTTCTCCTCGAAGCTCAGCCCGGGATCGGCGGCTTTCATGTCGTAGATAGCGCCCACGGTGCGCGCCGCGTTACGGAAAGCAGCGTGCGTCGTGACGTCGTCGACCTTCTCGGCGCCGATGTAGACGACGCGACCGTCCTTCAGTTGCCTGAGGTGTTCAGCGCCGGTCTTTAACATGGCCTGAAGTTTCGTAGTAGTGAATCTCGTGAAGAATGCAGCCGCCCTTGGAGGTAAACGGGCCATGGTGCACGCCCGGCGGCCGGCAGGCGTAGGTCGAGGCGAAGCACTGCTGCCCGCCCTTGCCCTGCTTGTCGTTGCCGACCACCAGGTCGCCCTGCACGACGTACACCTCTTCCCAATGGTCGTGCACGAACGGCTCGGTGGAAAATGCGCCCGCGTCGATCTTCAGCAAGCGGGTCCGGCTTCCTCTCTTCGCTTTTTCGTCTATATCCGAGGCGAGGATCTTCTGCCAGAAGCCCGGCGGATAGCCGGCCGGCCGTTCCCATCCGGCGTTGACGTCGACCTTGACGAATTCCATGTGTTGTTTCGGTTTCATGGCTTCCTCCACACTTCCTCGCTGGCCATCGCCTGGTGCGTAACCGTGCCCTCGTAGGTCATGAAGCGCTTGAAGTCCTCTCGTGCCTGCGCCCGCTCGCGCGAGGCGAAGGCTGCATTCATCGCCTCGGGCGAGTCGAACTCCAGCTGTGCCATCAGCACCGCGCTGCCGCGCTTCACCGGAATCGGGTCGCGCCATTCGAGCGGCGTATGCAGGACCATGCGCCGCAGCCCCGGCCAGTTTGTCACCAGCGGCACATGGACCTTGCGGTAGCGCGCGAGAAAAGCCTCCAGCTCCGCGACCGCGATGTCGTAGCGCACAAAATAGGACACGCTCATGCCGCCCGCGCCTCGTGCATCAAAAGCTCGATCATCGCCACCGCGCGATCGCCGCTCTCCAGCAGGTCGCGCGCCAGCAGCCGCAATTGCCGGAAGCGCTTCGTATCGAGCCGCTCGAACAGCACATCGTTGATGCGCACCTGGTAGGGCGCGAGCTTCCTGAGCAGCAGCAGGCTGGTCGGACTGCTGAACAGCAGCACCCTGCGGCCATCGGCCGGATCCGAGCGCTTCTCCAGGATGCCTCGCGCGGCGAGCTTGTTGGCCTCGATGGTGATGAAGGCGCCGGAGCGGTGCAGGCGTTCCGCCACCTCGCCGATCGACAGGCCGTTCGAGCGGCTCACCAGCATCAGGATCTCGTATTGCACGCCGGAGATGCCGGCGATGGCGGCAAAGGCGTCGCGGCAGGCGTCGAGGCGATGGCCGTAGGCGATCAGGTCGTGGATCAGGCTGCGGAAGTCAGCGTCCGAGCCGCGCGCGAGCAGCGCCGGGCGCGACACGGTGAGCGGATTGGCGCTGCGCTTGCGGGGACGGGGCATTGACCCGCAAGACTCTAGGACGCAAAATTACCTTTGTCAATTAGCTTTTCGGACAAGGAGGAACGCCCATGCTGAAGCTCTACGGCCAGTACCGCTCGCGCGCCTTTCGCGTCGCCTGGCTGTGCAAGGAATCGAATATTCCCTACGAGCACGTCAACGTCACCGTCAATATCCCGCAGGCGGGCTGCAAGGACGCCGCCTACGTCGCGCTCAACCCCAACGCGCGCGTGCCGACCATCGACGACGACGGCTTGGTGATGTGGGAGTCCGGCGCCATCAACCTGTACCTGGCGGAGAAGTACCGCAGCCCGCTGTGGCCCGCCGACGCGAGGGGCAAGGGACGCATGCTGCAGTGGGCATTCTTTGTCGCCAACGACGTCGAAGCCAACATGATCCTGGTGATGCAGCATCGCATGATGTTTCCGCCGGAAAAGCGCAATCCCGCGATCGCGGATGACGCGGACGCGAAGTTGCAGCCTCGACTCAAGGTATTGGACGCATTTCTGGAAAAGAATCGCTTTTTTGGCGGCGATCGTTGGGACATGTCCGACTTCATGGTGGCGAGCATCTGTTTCTCCTTCACCGCCATGAAATACGACCTGTCGAAATACCCGCATTTCCAGAAATGGCTGCTGGCGAGCCTGGAGCGCCCGCAGGCGAAGGAAGCGATCGCGCTGCGCGGCTAGCGCCCGAGCGAGCGCAGGTATTCCGCGGCGGGCACCGGCCGGGAGAACAGGAACCCCTGCGCCTGGTCGCAGCGCATCAGCATCAGGAACTTGGCCTGCTCCTCGGTCTCCACGCCTTCGGCCACCACGGTGAAATCGAGCATGTGCGCCATCTCGATGATAGTGCGCACGATGGTGGCGTCGCCGTGGTCCTCAAACATGTCCTTGATGAAGGAGCGGTCGATCTTCAGCGTGCTGACCGGAAAGCGCGTCAGGTAGGCGAGGCTCGAGTAGCCGGTGCCGAAGTCGTCGATGGCGATGCGATGGCCGGCCTCGCGCAGCGCGCGCATCATGCGGATGGCGTGATCGGGATTGTTCATCAACTGGCTCTCGGTGATCTCCAGCTCGAGCAGCGCCGGGTCGACCGCCGACGCCGCGATCACCGCCCGGATGCGCGTATCCAGGTCCTGCAGGCGGAACTGGCGCGCCGACAGATTGACCGCCACGGGCAACGGATGCAGGCCCGCGGCCTGCCAGGCCTTGATGTCCGCGCATACCCGGCCGAACACCCACTCGCCTACCGGCACGATCAATCCGGTTTCCTCCAGCACCGGGATGAATTCCAGCGGCGACACCGCGCCGCGCTCCGGATGCTGCCAGCGCAGCAAGGCCTCGGCGCCGCAGGGGCGCCGGTCGGTCAGGCCGACCTTGACCTGGTAGGCGAGCGTGAATTCCTCGCGCTCCAGCGCACGTCGCAAGTCGGCGCCGATCTGCGCGCGGGCCCGCGAGCGCTGGTTGATCTCGACGGTGAAGAACTGGAAGGCATTGCGCCCGGCCTGCTTGGCACGGTACATGGCCGCATCGGCCGCGCCGATCAGCGCCTCGGCGCCATCGCCGTCGCCCGGGTAAACCGCGATGCCGACGCTCGCCGTGACGAACACCTCGTGGCCGCCCAGGTCGACGGCACGCCCAAGCTGGTCGATGACTTTCTGCGCCACCAGCGCAGCGTCCTCCGGCTGCGCCAGGTCGGCGAGCACCAGCGCGAATTCGTCGCCGCTGATGCGCGCCACCGTGTCGCCGGGGCGGATGCAGGCCTGCAGGCGCACCGCCACTTCCTTGAGCAGCGCGTCGCCGCCGGCGTGCCCAAGCGTATCGTTGACCAGCTTGAACTCATCGAGATCGATGAACAGCACGCCGAGGGACGCGCGGCGGCGCCGTGCCTGGACGATCATCTGCGAGAAGCGGTCGGCGAGCAACGCGCGGTTCGGCAGCCCGGTCAGCGGATCGAACTGCGCGAGATACGAGAGCTTGCTTTCGCTGTCGATGCGCTGCATGCCGGCGGACAGCACGCTCGCCACGGCATCGAGAAAATTCGTCTCCTCCTCGGCCAGCGCCGCTTCCCGGCGATAGCCGGCGCACAGCAGCCCGCGCGCGCCCGGGTCGCCGCGCACCGGAACCAGCGCCACCGACCGCAGTTCCTTCGCCCAGGACGGCTGCAACGTGCTGCCATTCGTGACGACGCTGGTGCCTACGCGCAGCGCGTGCAGCATGGGATCGTCCGCCTTGCAATCCAGCTCGCCCGTGCCGGCCTGGGCATCGGCGACGCCGACCAGCGCGCGTTGCACCAGCTTGCCCTCGCCGGGACCAGGCTCGAGGTAGGCGACCGCGTCGGCGCCCAGCGCCTCCAGCACCGCCTGCGTCGCGTCGGCGATCAGCTCCGCCGGATCGCGCTTGGCGAGCGCTGCCTGGCCGAAGCGCGCGATGCGCTCCTGGTAGCGCAGGTGCACCGCCTTGCGCTCCTCGACGAGCTTGCGGCTGCTGATATCGCGCGAGACGGTGACGATGACCCAGCCGTCGCCCTGGCGTAGCGCCCGCCGGTAGAGCTCGGTCCAGCCGCGGCGCCCGTTTCCGGCGACATAGGTCGTCTCGGTGCGAACGCCCTCGTCTCCCGCGGCGATGACGGCGTCATAGTCCCGCTCCAGGTCCCCGCGCGACACCATCAGCAGATCCTGAGGTGGCATTCCCACCAGCTGCTCGCGCGGGTAGCGCACCCCGCGACAGGCCGCCGCATTGACGTCCACGATCTTCATGGACGCGCGGTCGACCAGGTAGATGGCGTCGGCCGACATGTCCATGGCGGCGCGGAACCTGCGCAGCTCCTGCTCGCCGCGGCGCTGTTGCGTGATGTCGCGCGAGGTGCCGCGGTAGCCGGCGAAACGATTTTTGGCATCGAAGATCGGCTCGCCATCCGCGCGAATGTGAAATTGCTTGCCGGCGCGGTCGCGATAGGAATATTCGACGTCGCGAAACGCCTCGTGGCGCTCCAGTGTCGCGCGATGGCCGCTCCAGTCGATCGATTCCCGCTCGAGACCGGGCAGCTCCCAGATGCACTTGCCGAGGATGGTCGCGGCCGGCGCGTAGCTTCCCTCTCCGGGACCCTGTCCCTCGAACTTGACGAAACGGAATTCGGCGTCCTGCTCCCAGTACCAGTCGGAGGACAGCGTGGTCAGGCTGCGAAAGCGCGCCTCGCTCTCGCGCAGCACGCGTTCGGTGTCCTTGCGCTTGAGGAACTGCCCCACCTGGCTGCCGATCACGCGCAGCGTACGCAGCAGCTCGGCATCCGGCGCGCGCACCTTGCTGCTAGTGATCGAGAGCACGCCGATGGTGCGTCCCTCGAACGAGACCGGGAACACGAATGCCGCGTGCACTCCCGTGTCGCGCGCCAGCGCGGCGTTGGCCGAACGCGGATCGGTGGTAACGTCGGGCACCCAGAGCGGCTCGCCCGTCTTCCAGGCATGGCCCACCAGGCCGACTCCGGGAGCGAATTGGAGGCGTTGCGATCCCTTGACGTAGGCCTCCATCGCCCCCGGGCTGCGCCACCAGCCCTGGTGGTAGCGCATCACGCCCGCCGCGTCGTCGTGGTGGAAGTAGCGGCCGGTGTCCCAGTTCTCCGATTCGCAGATCACGCGGATCACCGCGCGCAGTGCCTCCGACTCGGATTCCGAGTCGGCCAGGCACCGTGTCACCGCGTGCTCGAGCGCGACGAGCTGCTCTTCGCGCTTGCGCGCGGTGATCTCGGAGCCGACGCCGCGGTATCCCCGGAACAGGCCGCCATCGTCGAACACCGGCTCGCCGCTGACGCGAACCCAGACCTGCTCGCCGGCTTCGTTCAGCCGCCCCAGGTCGAGGTCGCGGAACGGCCGCCGCGCCTCGAGATCCGCGCGGTGTGCCGCCCAGTCCGCCTCGGACATGTTGAAGTAGTTCTGCTCCCAGCGGCGGCGGCCGATCAGTTTCTGCTGGCCGAAGGTGAGCCGGGATGAGCTGGTGCCGGACACCGAGGTGAAGCGGAACTCGGTGTCCTGCTCCCAGTAGTTGTCCGAGGACAGGCCGGTGAGGCTGCGAAAGCGTTCCTCGCTCTCGCGCAGCTTGCGCTTCGCCTTGCGCCGCTGCGCCTCGCGCTGGAGTTTTTCCAGGGCAAAGGCAATGCTGTCGGCGAGACGCTGCAGCAGCGCGGTGAGTTCGTCGCCGAAGGCGTCCTTATCCCGGTGCTGCAGGCCGAACACGCCGGCGAGCTCGCCGACGACGTGCAGCGGGAACACGGCCGCGGCGCCGACGTGGTAGCTGCGCACCTCGCCTCGCCGTCCCACGGTACGGGGATCCGCGGCATAGTCGTTGCTGATCGCCGGGCGGCCGGTGCGGCAGGCGTCGCCGATCAGCCCGCCGCCGGGTTGCGTTTCGTCGAGCGTTGGCACGATGTTCTCCACCAAAGCCGCGCTCGGTCCGCTCGCCGCGGCGCGCGTCAGCCGTTTCGTCTTCGCATCCAGCAGGAACACGGTGCCGATCAGGAATCCGCCCGCCTCCACGGCGATCTTGCACGCCTGCTCGAATACCTTCTGCGGCGAATCGGCGCGCAGGATCGCCTCGTTGGCCGCGCCCAGGGCGGCGTACATGCGCCCGAGATCGACGATGCGGCGCTCGTTCTCCTTGCGCGCCGTGGCGTCGTCGATGATCGCAATCTCGTAGAGCGCCCTGCCGCCGGCGTCCCGCACCACCGCCACCGTCAGGTCGGCCCAGACGGTCGAGCCGTCCTTGCGCCGGTAGCGCTTGGCGAAGGTCGCCGCATCGGTCTCGCCGGTGCGCAGGCGGGCGCGCCGGGCGTCGGTCACGTCGCGGTCGTCCGGATGCGAGACCTCCTTGACCGACTTGCCGGCCAGCTCCTGCGCCTCGTAGCCCAGCAACTGGCAGAGCTTGCGATTGACCCGGAGGAAACGTCCGTTCAGGTCGACGTGCGCGATGCCCGAGCCGGCCAGCTCGAAGGTGTCGCGGAAGCGGCCTTCACTTTCGCGCAAGGCGGTTTCCGCAGCGATTCGCTCGCGGATATCGCGCGAGATGGCGGCGATGATCCAGCGGTCGCCCGAGCGCAGCACGCGCCGCGTCGATTCGAACGGCTGCTGCGAGCCGTCGCGGCAGCGGTAGTAGCTCATCATGCTGCCTGGAATCGACGGGTCTGCGATCAGGCGGTCGTAGGCCTGCTCGAGCTCCTCGCGCGTGGCCGGCAGCACGTCCTGCGGCCCCAGGGCAAGCAGCTCCTCGCGCGTGTAGCCCAGCATGCGGCAGGCGGTGCGATTGGCGTCGATGAAGCGCATCGACAGGCGATCGATCAGGACGATGATGTCGGCCGATTCGTCCATCGCCAGGCGGAAGCGGCGCAGGTCCTCCTCGGCGCGCTTGCGGGGAGTGATGTCGGTGGCGATGCCGCGGTAGCCGCGGAAGCGGCCGGCCGCATCGTGGACCGGTACGCCGCTCGCGGTCAGGTAGCGGGTCTCGCCGTCATCACCGGTGCGGGAATATTCGAAGTTGCGAAAAGGCAAGCGGGCATCGAGGAGCTTGCGGTGCTCCTCCCAGTTGCAGGAAACCGGCTTCACTCCCTTGAGCTCCCAGCGGAATTTGCCGACCGCATCGCCGGGGCGTTTGCCCCAGGCGTCCGCTGCCTGGCCGTCGAAGCGCGTGAAGCGCAGCTCCTCGTCCTGCTCCCAGTACCAGTCGGACGAAAGCTCGACCAGGCTGCGAAAACGCGCCTCGCTGGTGCGCAGCGACCGGTGGGTGTTGGCCTGGATCGCGGCTAGGCGCACCAGCCGCTCGAGCGCCGCGGCGGTCAGCTCGTTCTTCGACAGGAAATCGTAGGCGCCGGCCTCCATGGCGCCGGCGCGCAGCTTGGGGTCGCGGTCGCCCGTGAGCACGATCACCAGCTGGTCGCCTTCGCGGCACAGGGCCTCGACAGTCGCCAAGCCGGAGGAATCGGGAAGTGCCAGGTCCGCGAGCACCAGGCCAAAGGATTCCGACCGCAGCTTGGCGAGTGCGTCGGCGAGGTTCGAGGCCAGCTCGAGATGCGAATCGACCCACGGCATGCGCCGCAATTGGGTGTGGATCAGCTCGGCGAATACGGCGTCGTCCTCCACCAGCAGGAGTCGAACCGAATCGCGCTGCGCGGAATTGCGTCGGCTGAAGTCGGGTTCACGGTTCAAGTCGGATGCTCCCCCAGAGCCAGCCGAGTATGCGCCGCTGCCCGTCTAGCGGCTATCGGAAATTACCGACGACGCGCTGGAAATACGCCATATTTACAGGGTCTTACAGTTTCATCTCCAAGGCGTAAAGCCCCCCGGCATGGCGATCGACGGCGAAAACGATGCCGCGGTCGTCGACGAACACGTCGTTGATCTGCGCCGTGCCGGCGGGCGCCCCGTCCGGCGCCGGCGGCACGAACCAGGCCACTTCGCGCGGCGCGTAGGGATCGGCGATGTCGTAGGCGCGTACGCCGGCGTTGAAGAAAGTGCCGAGCACGATGTTCTCCGAGCGCCAGGCGCCGGGCGACGGCGGGTTCTCGTGCACGTTGTGGGCGCCGCAGCGACCGCCGCGGTGCAGGTACGGCGTCACGCCGGACACCGGCAGCGTGGAGATGCTGACCGGGTTGCGCTCGTCGCGCGCGTCGAGCAGCCAGACCAGCTTCGGCCAGTCGACGCCGTTGTCCTGTACCGACTCATCGGTCACCACCAGCAGGTCGCGCCCGAACAGCGGCAGCACGGTGTGCGCGAAGCCGTTGTACGGCGGCGAATTGCGCCAGTTCGACACCAGCTTCGGCCGGGCGCGGTCGGCGATGTCGAGCACCATGATGCCGCCGTCGAGGTAGCCGAGGTAGCAGCGGTCGGGCCGCTCCGGGTAGACGTTGGTGTTATGCGCGCGAAAGCCCATGTCGAATTTCGCCGGCAGTCGCTGGGGCGCCGGTGCGCTGTCGCCGTCCATGGTGCCCGGCAGGTGCCAGCGCCCGACCGCCACCGGTTTCGACGGATTGCTCACATCGACGATGCGGTAGACCTGGTCGTCCTGCGGATGGCGCGGCCGCAGCTCCGGATCGGAGCAGGCCATGTGCACGGTCTTGCCGTCCATGAACCAGAGCTGGTGGCAGCCGCGCGATTGCGGCCCCGAAGCGTCGAACATCGACACCGAGCGCGGCTTTTCCGGCACGCTGATGTCGAACAGCTCGAAGCCCGCGGGCTTCAGGCCGGCCTGCGAAGTCTGGTAGGCCACCGCCATCAGGTCGCCCGATACCTCAAGGGAATTGGAGCGCATGCGCGCGTGCGGCAAGTCGGTTTGCACCACCACCTTCAGCTTGCGCGGATCCGAGACATCGACCGCGGTGAAATTCTTGGGCGCGCTCTCGTGCGCCAGCCACAGGATGCGCCGCCCGTCGCGCGCGAGCTGCAGCGACATGCCCTCGCCCATGCCACCGTGCCCATTGAGCGTGTGCTGCGCAAGCAGCTTCATGTTGAGGGACATGGGCCTAAGATATCATCTGCTCGCAATGCGCCCGCTTCGCTTTTTCGCCGTTTTTCTCCTCTGTTTCGCTGCCGGCGCCCAGGCCCAGGGCTGGCCCGCCAAGGCGGTACGGCTGATCGTCGCCTACCCGCCCGGCGGCGGCATCGACGTGATGGGACGGCAGATCGCCGAGAAGTTCACTGCCGCCTGGGGACAGCCGGTGGTGGTGGAGAACAAGCCCGGCGCCAACACCATCCTCGCCGCCGACGCCGTGGCGAAGTCGACGCCCGACGGCTATACCGTCCTCATGACGACGGACGCGACGTTCTCCATCAACCCGCACCTCTACGCCAAGCTGCCCTATGACGCGCAGCGCGACTTCATTCCGGTCACGATGCTGGTGCTGCTGCAGCAGATGCTGGTCGCCAACTCGAATTTGCCGTTCAAGAATCTTGAAGATCTGATCACGGCGGCAAAAGCCAAACCCGGTTCCATCAACTACGCCTCCTATGGCAGCGGCAGCCAGCCGCATCTGTCCGGGGAGATGCTCAAGTACAAGGCGGGAATAGATCTCGTGCACGTGCCCTACAAAGGCATCTCGCTCGCCGTGCCGGCGGTGATGGCGGGCGAAGTGCAGCTCACCTTCGCCGGCATCGCCACCTCCACCGGGCCCCTCAAGTCGGGCCGCATCAAGGCGCTCGCGATCGGCGGCGCGAAACGCTCGCCGCTGTTCCCGGAAGTGCCGACTTTCGCCGAGCTGGGCTACCCGGAAGTCGAGACGCACGCGTGGTTCGGCCTGTTCCTGCCGGCGGGGTCGCCGCAGGAATCGGTGTCGAAAATCTATCAGGCGACCAGAAAAATCCTGGAAGATCAGGATTTCCGGCACCAGCAGCTCATCGACAAGGGTTACGAGCCGGTCGGCAGCACGCCGGAGGAGTTTTCGAAATACATTCTTCAGGATCGAGCAAGCCGTGGGCGCGCGGTAAAGATCTCCGGCGCCAGGGCGGAATAACCAAGGAGAAACGCAGATGGCATCGCAGAAAGTCGCACTCGTCACGGGCGCCGGATCCGGCATCGGCAAATCGGCGGCGCTCGCCCTGCTCGGCGACGGCTACCGCGTCGCGCTGGTGGGCCGGCGCAGGGAAATGCTGGAGAAGACCGCCGCCGAGTCCGGCGCCAAGGAGCGGGCGCTCGTCCTTGCGGGCGACCTTACCCAGCCCGCCGTGGTCAAGGAGATCTTCTCTAAGTTAAAGGCCGCGTGGGGGCGTCTGGACGTGCTGTTCAACAACGCCGGTATGGGCGCCCCGGCGGTACCGATGGAAGACCTGCCGCTCGAGACCTGGAAGGCGGTGGTCGACATCAACCTGAATGCGATGTTCTATTGCACGCAGGAAGCCATCCGCATCATGAAGGCGCAGGAGCCCAAGGGCGGGCGCATCATCAACAACGGCTCGATCTCGGCGCACGCGCCGCGGCCGATGTCGGTTGCCTACACCTCCACCAAGCACGCCGTCACCGGTCTCACCAAGTGCATCTCGCTCGACGGCCGCAAGAACGACATCGCCTGCAGCCAGATCGACATCGGCAATGCGCTCACCGAGCTCGCCGCGCGCATGGCGAAGGGCGTGCCGCAGGCCGACGGCTCGATCAAGCCCGAGCCGCTGATGGACGTGAAGCACGTCGGCGATGCGGTGCTGCACATGGCCAACCTGCCGCTCGACGTCAACGTGCAGTTCATGACCATCATGGCGAGCAAGATGCCCTTTGTTGGACGGGGATGAAGGTTCTTCAGGGAATCATTCTTTTTCTTCTCGCGCTAAATGCGACCGCCGGCGACGTCGTAAAGGGCAGGGAAATCGTGCTTTCCCGAGGCGACGGCAACTGCCTGCTGTGCCACGCGGTCCCGGGTGCCGACCGCGCCGCCGGCAACATCGGCCCTTCCCTCGCGGGCGTCGGCGCGCGCCTGTCGAAAGACGGCATCCGCGAGCGCATCGCCGATGCCGGCCGCTTCAACGCCAAGACGATCATGCCGCCCTACGGCCGCACTGGGGGGCTGCACGGCGTGGCGCCGCAATACCGAGGCAAGCCGCTGCTGACGCCGGAGCAGATCGACGACGCGGCGGAATTCCTCGCCACACTGAAATGAAACGCAGGGATTTGTTTGCTCTTCCTCTAATAGTGATTCCAGTAAGAGTTTTTGCGCAGGCACCAAATTCGCATATCAGCACCACCGACCCGCTGGTGTTCTCCTTCACCAAGGGCCGCGACGTCCTGCCGGGAAAGGTGAAGATCGAGCTGCCGGCGCTCGCCGATAACGGCCATTCGGTCGCCATGACGGTGCGGGTCGACAGCCCGATGACCGAGGCGAGCCACGTGCGGGCGGTGCACATGATCGCCGAGAAGAATCCGGTGCGCGACATGGCGGTTTTTTATTTCGGACCAAATTCACCGCGCGCCGAGGTCGGCACGCGCATCCGCCTCAACGGCTCGCAACGCATCGTCGCGGTGGCCGAACTTTCCGACGGCACGTTCTGGTCCGACGCCGTGCAGATCGAGGTGCGGGAAGCCGCCTGCACCGACGGCGGCTAGCGTGGCCATCGCCCGCATCCGGCTGCCCGAAAACGCCAGGCGCGGCGAGACGGTCGAGGTGCGCCTGGTGATCCAGCATCCGATGGAGACCGGCTTCCGGCGCGAGAACGGCGAGCGCGTGAAGCGCAACGCCATCCATTCGCTCGTCTGCCGCTACCAGGGCGCCGAGGTGTTCCGCGCCACCCTCAGCACCGGCATCGCCGCCAACCCGACGCTGCGCTTCTTCCTGCGCGCGGTCGAGACCGGCGACCTGGATTTCTGGTGGCTCGATGACGATGAAATCGAGGGCACGGTAAAAGCTCGCCTGGTTGTGACATGAGATTTGCCCTTCTTCTTCTGTTTCCCGTCATGGCTGCAGCACAAACCAAATCCGGTTTGGATTACGCGAGCGACGAAATCCGCAAGCTCCAGGCAAGCGACGCCGAGAATCCCGGCATGCTCTGGGTCGATCAGGGCGCGGCGCTGTTCGGCAAGGAATGCGCCGCTTGCCACCAAAAGGTCAAAGGCATCGCTGCGCGCTATCCGCGTGTCGAGAAAGAAAAGATCGTCACGCTGGAGCAGATGGTCCGGCACCGCAAGCCCGCCCTGGTCTATGAATCGGAGGAGATGCTCGCGCTGACTTCGTACCTGGCGCATGAATCCCGTGAAATGAAGATGAATACCGAAATTGCCGAAAAGGATATAGCCAGGGGAAAAACCGAATATTTCCGCCGCCGCGGGCAGATGAATCTCTCCTGCTCCCATTGCCACGACGCCAGCGCCGGCAAGAAGCTCGGTGCGGAGACCGTCAGCCAGGGACAGCCGAACGGCTATCCGGCCTATCGTCTCGAGTGGCAGAAGCTGGGTTCGCTGCACCGGCGGATGCGCAGCTGCATGTTCGGCCTGCACGCGGAGCTGCCGCCTTTCGGCTCGGAGCTGCTCAATGAACTCGAGCTCTACCTTGCCTGGCGCGCCAAGGGCTTGCCAATCGAGTCGCCGGCGGTGCGCCGCTAGCGGCGCCCTTCCTTTAGCCGGCGATCAGCTCGCGAACCCAGGCGGCGGTGCGTACGGCGCCGCCGAAGCTGTAGAGATGAACGCCGGCGACATTGCCGGGCTCCCGGCTCGCGCTGTAGCGGGCCACCGCCATGACGTGCTCGCGCGGATCGGTGTGGGTGACGAGCTTGGCAATGCCGGTGCCGAGGTTGCGCAACGCGCGCAATGAGACGCTGACGCCGCAACGCTGCGCATAACGCGCGAGTGCCACCGGATCGGTCGGGCCGGCGATACCGACATAGACGGAGACGCCGGGCGTGGTGCGCGCCAGTTGCGCGCAATAGTCGACGACCCGTGCCGGCGCGAAGGAGAACTGCGTGACGACATAGAGGCCAAGCTTTTGCTCCTTGACCAATTGCAGTTTCCGGGAAAATGCACTTGAAAGAGAAGATGCAGACAGCCTCGGGTGCCCTTCCGGGTAGCCGGCAACGCCGATCTCGAGGATGCCGCAGTCGGCGAGCAGGCCTTCCTCCAGGATCTGCAGGCTGTCCTGGAACGGCCCCTTCGTTTTCGCCTCGTCGCCGCCGATCAGCAGGACGCGGTGAACGCCAAATTTCGAGACTGCCTCTTTCAGAAAACTCTGGAACTCTTCCCGATTCAGAATGCGGCGCGCCGACACGTGCGGCACCGGATCGAGTCCGGCCTGGCGCACTGCCGCCACGGCCTCGAGGGTGCGCGCGAGCGGCAGGCCGGGCAGCGACGGGATGTAGACGCAGGTGCCAGCAGGCAGTTGCGCCGCCACTTCCACGGCGCGATGCAACTCGCGCGGCGCAATTTCGATCGAGCCGGCGACCAGCAGCTCCGCCAGGCGCGAGCGCAGCCCGGACTCAGTCGCGCTTGCGGGAAACGACATAGGACTCGTCGAGGAACCACAGGCTGCCGTGCTTCTGCAGCACCTCGCGCGTGGCGTCGAGGTAGTGCGTCTTGCCGAGCACTTCGGAGAGGCGCTGGTCGTCGATCTGCGCGACGTAGATGGCGGCGTTCCACGCCGCGAACAAAGTGGAGGTGCCGATGGCCGAGGAAATCTCGGAGGGCAGCGTATGCATGTTGTAGCGAAACAGCGAGCGGGCATCCGCGTAGGTGTTGAAGTTGTAGCGGCGCGCGTCCTTGCCGAGCTCTCCCTTCACAGCGCGCAGCAAGTCGTGCCGGCTCTGCGTATAGGGATTCTCGCCCGGCCACACTTTCTGGATGATCTCGATGCCCGGGTCCTGGCCGTGCGAGTGGATGCCGAGCAGGCGCCCGCCCTTGCCGAGCGCGCGCACCAGCGGCGACACCACCTTCTGCGCCTTGAATTCGAGCGGCGCGCGCAGGCGGTAGGGCTGCGAGGCGATCACCATGTCGTAGTCGGCGCGCCCGGCGCCGCGCTTCGGAATCACGTCGTTGAGCAGGAAACGGTAGTCGTCGCGGTACAGCACCAGCGCCACCGGCTGCTCGTACATCGGATTGCCGGACTTCGGGTTGGCCTTGGCCTGCCAGTTCTTGGCGAGGAAGGGCTCGAGGGCGGCAATCTGCTCGCTGAACTCGTGCGAGGTGGTGCCGGTGAGCGCGGCCTCGTGCCAGACCATCGAGGTGGCCGCCGCCACCGCGCGCGGCGTCAGCCAGGGCGCCTCGGTGTAGTACATGTTGGTGACCACCAGCACGGTGGCCGGGTGCTCGAACAGCCGGTCGGCCATCTTGCGCAGGCTGAGCCGCACATCCTCGAGGCTGATCTCCTTGCCGACGATGTAGAACGGCACGGTGGAGAAGCGCCGGTGCATCTCGCGCATGACGTTGGCGAGCACGGTGCCATCGCCCATGCCGGCGTCGAACAGGCGCACCGCCGGCGGCTGCGGGTGGATGTGGCCGAGCTCGAGGCCGACGCGGCGCGCCACCACGTCCTTCTCGCTGCAGGTGTTGACGAACAGCAGGTACTTCTGCCGGTTGTCGAAAAAGCGGAAATTCTTCTCCGGCGCCGGGTCGGCGCGCGCCGCCGCGGGCGCTGGCGCGGGCGCGACGCTGGCGCGAATCAGCGGCATCAGCTCGGGCGGCGCGTCGCCGGCGCCGGAGGAGCCGTGCTTCGCCATGAACAAGTTCACCCGCTGCAGCGTTTCGGGAGTGACTCGCGCGCCGTCGCGCAGGCGGGCGACGAACTTGCCGTCGTTCACGGCGCGCCGGCCGAAGGTAGACTCGGCCATGCCGGTGAGCCGGCAGAAATCCGAGATGCTCCCCAATAGCGAGCCCGCCATGACCTGCATCAGCGCTTCTCCTCTTCCCGCAAAGCTTGCTCGTCCTATGGGTGGGACATCAACCACATATCTTGCACCGCAGAAGATGGGCAGCTTCCCACTATTGTAAATCAATGGGTTCCGTCATCAATCTCGGGAACTACAGCGTCAACCGGCTGGGATTCGGCGCCATGCGGGTTTGGGGCCCGCCGGCGGATCGCGCCGCGGCGCGCCGCGTCCTGTGCCGCGCCTACGAGCTGGGCTGCAATTTCTTCGACACCGCCGACTCCTACGGACCGTACGTCGACGAGGAACTGATCGCCGAGGCCTTGCATCCGTATCCCAAGGATCTCGTCATCGGCACCAAGGGCGGGCTGCTGCGCCCTCATCGCCACGCCTGGGATCCCGACGGCCGGCCCGAGCACCTGCGCCGCGCGCTCGAAGGCAGCCTCAAGCGCCTGCAGCTCGACTGCATCCAGCTCTATCAACTCCATGCGCCGGATCCGAAGGTGCCGTTCGAGGATTCGGTCGGCGTGCTGGCCGAACTGCAACGAGCGGGGAAGATCCACCATATCGGCGTCTCCAACGTGGACGTCAAACAACTTCAAATCGCACGAAAGATCGCGACGATCGTTTCGGTTCAAAACGAATACAACATCGACGACCGCAGTTCCGAGCCGGTACTAAAGGAATGTGAACGACTGGGGATAGCGTTCCTGCCCTGGTATCCGCTAGGAGCAGGATCAGCTCTTAAATCTTCCAAAGTAAAAGAATTTGCGAAAAATCTGAAAGCGACTCCAGCTCAGATCGCATTGGCGTGGTTGCTCGCCAAGTCGCCGGTGATGCTGCCGATCCCGGGCACCGGCAACCTGAAGCACCTCGAGGAAAACGTCGCTGCGGCGACGCTCAGGCTACCTGGATCGATTCCCTGACGGCGTCGCGCGCGCCGGTGTCATCCACCCAGCTGAATTCGAACTCGCCCGAGGCGTCGGCGACGGTGGCGAACTGCAGGTAGGGATTGGCGGCGATGCCGGGCGAGAGTTCGGCGCGGAACACCTCGGCGCCGTTGTAGCGGCAGACGAAGGAGCGGATCACGTTCTTCGCCACCTTCTTCATGTCGGTGTCGAGGCGAAAGCCGGTTTCCATCGGGTGCTGGATCAGGATGCGGATGCGGATCACTTCGCCGCGCTTCGCTTCCTTCTGCATCTGAATGCGCGCCGTCATCAGCCGGTGCCGTCGATGCACGCCGACAGCGTCACCACCACGTCGGCCGTGTCCATCCAGTAAGTGCCATCCGACAGCTCGGCCAAGGCGACCACGCGCTGGCTGCCCGCCAGCCGCACGCGCGAGACGATTTCCGCTGTCCCGGTGCGCGGCCCGAGGTGGAATACCGCCATGTCGCGCTCCGGATTGCGCTCCGAAAGCAGCCGGATGGTCTTGACGTGGTCGGCGGCGCTCATCGGGCTCTCGACCTCCACCTTCATCGGCACCGAGTTGCCGTTGTCGGCGAGCAGCGGCAGCTCGAGCTTCACGCGGCCCCGCTTCGCCGCCACGCCGCCGGTGACGCTCTTCACCAGCGCATCCGAATCGAAACTGGCGAAAAATTCCTCGCGCGATTGCGCGCGGGCCGCTAGCGGCAATCCAAGAAGAAATGAAATGAAAAAACGGCGATTCAAACCAGCTCAAATCCCTGTTTGTTGAGCGGCAACGAGCGCACGCGCTTGCCGCTGGCGGCAAAGATCGCGTTGCAGATGGCCGGCGCGATCGACGCCTGACCGGGCTCGCCGATGCCGCCCCAGAAGCCGCCGGTGGGCGCCAGCACCACCTCGACCTTCGGCATCTCGCGCAGGCGCATCATGCGATAGTCGTGGAAATTCGACTGCTCGACGCGCCCTTCCTTGATGGTGATGTCGCCCCAGAACATCGCCGTCAGCATGAAGACGGCGCTGCCCTGCATCTGCGCGATAACGTTGTCGGGATTGACGACGTAGCCCGGGTCGACGCCGAGCACCAGGCGCTTGATGTCCACCACGCCGACCGGACTCACGGCGAGCTCCGCCACTACTGCGGTGTAGCTGCCGTAGGCCTCGGTGGTGGCAATGCCTCGGAACACGCCCGCGGGCAACGGCGGTTGCTTCCATGATCAACAGCTCTTTTGAAGTACCTGAAAGCAATGACCGCCGGTACTCGTACGGATCCTTGCCGGCGGCGTGCGCCAGCTCGTCGACGAAGCATTCCCGCATGAACGGGTTCTGCGAATGGCCGACCGTGCGCCAGAAGCCCACCGGTACATGCGGGTTGCGTTGCGCGTACTCGACGTTGACATTCGCGATCTCGTAGGGCTGGTCCGCGAACGACGCCACCGCCTGCGGATCGATGCCCTCTTTGAGCGGCAGCTTGAGCAGCGTGGCGATGATCGACGGCGCCACGACGCGCGACTGCCAGGCCACCGGCCGGCCCGCAACGTCCAGCCCCGCCTTGAAGCGCGTCAGGCTGATCGGGCGATAGAAGTCGTGCTGGGTGTCCTCCTCGCGCGTCCACAGCAGCTTCACCGGCGTGCCGGGCATCACCTTTGCGATCGCCACCCCCTGCCGCACGAAATCCTGCGAGCCGCCACGGCGGCCAAAGCCGCCGCCGAGCTGAACGCGGTGCACATAGACATTCTCCAGCGGCACGCCGGCGACCGCCGCCGCCACCGCATGCGTCGCCTCGGCGTTCTGCGTCGAGGTCCAGACGTCAACCCGGCCATCCTTGATGAGCGCGGTGCACCCCATGGGTTCGAGCGTGGCGTGCGCCAGGTAGGGCGTGAAGTATTCAGCCTCGATCACTCTGGCGGCGCCAGTCATTGCCGTCGCGGCGTCGCCCTTCTTGAGGGCGCTCACGACGTCGGTCGGGCTGTCGAGCCCCGCGCGCAGCAGCTGCTCGATGCTCGCGCTCGAGCTATTCGCCGCCGGACCGGGCTCCCACTCGATCGGCAGGTCGCGCAGCGCCTCCTTGGCGCGCCACCAGTTGTCGGCGACCACCGCGACAAAGTCCTCCATCGGGATCACCTGGATCACGCCGCGCCGGCCGGCGATCTTCGCGCCGTTGGCCGATTTCAGCCTGCCACCGAAGACCGGGCACTGCGCGATGGCCGCGTACGCCATGCCGGGCAGCTGCGCATCGATGCCGTAGCGCTGGCGGCCCATTACCGTGTCGGGGATGTCGACGCGGGGAATCGGCTTGCCGATGACTTTCCATTCCTTCGGGTCCTTGAGCTTCACTTCCTTCGGCGCCTCGAGCTTCGCCGCCGCCGCGGCCACTTTGCCGAAGCTGGTCTTGCGCTTGCTCGGTCCATGGGTGATGACGCCGCCCGCTGCGCTGCACTCGGCCTCCGGCACGCCCCAGGCCTGGGCGGCGGCGGAAACGAGCATGGTGCGTGCCGTCGCGCCCGCCTGCCGCAGGTATTGCTGCGACTGGCGGATGGTGCGGCTGCCGACCGCCGCCATATCGCCCCAAGGGCGCTTGCGCAGCACCTGCGCGTTGGTTTCGGCGTACTCCACGCGCACCTTCGCCCAGTCGCACTCCAGTTCCTCGGCGACGAGCTGCGCGGCCGAGGTCATGCTGCCCTGCCCCATCTCGGAGCGGGCGTAGCGGATGATCACGCGGTCGTTCGGCTCGACCACGATCCAGGCGTTGACCTCGGTTGCCTTGCCGGCCTGGGAAAAGGCTGTTTCAGAATTGAAGCCGAGAATGAAGGCGCTCCCAGTAGCCGCCGTTACCTGCAGGAATTCGCGTCGGGTCGTCATGGCGGTCTCCTAGGCCTTGGCCGGCTTCTTCGCCGCGGCGTGAATCGCGGTGCGGATACGCGCGTAGGTGCCGCAGCGGCAGATGTTGGTCATCGCCTCGTCGATGTCCTGGTCGGTCGGATTGGGCTTGCGGCGCAGCAGCGCCACGGCGACGAGGATCTGCCCGCCCTGGCAGTAGCCGCATTGCGGCACCTGATGATCGATCCAGGCCTGCTGCACGGGGTGCGGCCGTCCGCCCTGCGCCAAGCCCTCGATCGTGACCACGCGCTTGTCGGCGGCCGCCGATACCGGGTAAGAACAGGAACGCACCGGATCGCCGTTGACATGCACCGTGCAAGCGCCGCACTGCGCGATACCGCAGCCGAATTTCGGCCCCTTCACTTCGAGCACGTCGCGCAACACCCACAACAGCGGCATTTCAGGCTCGACATCCACCTCGCGCGCCATGCCGTTCACCGTCAGCTTGATCATCGGGACTTTCTCCTCTCGGGACCGTGATAATGTAAACGCACAAGAGGAGGATTTCCATCCAATGGTTCGCGTTTTTCTGCTGCTGCTCGCCATTGCGCCGCTGGCCGCGGCGCAAGAACCGTACCCGTCCAAGCCGATCCGCATCGTGGTGGGTTATTCCGCCGGCGGCGGCAACGACATTATCGTGCGGGTCATGGTTCCCGAATTGTCCAAAGGACTCGGCCAGGCGGTGATCGTCGACAACAAGCCCGGCGCGCAGTCGATCATCGCCGCCGAGTTTGTCGCCAAATCGCTACCCGACGGCTACACCCTGCTGATGGGCCCGAGCGGCCCGATGACCATCAACCCGGCAACCTATACGAAGCTGCCCTATTCGCCGACGCGCGACTTCGCGCCGATCTCCATGATCTGCTCGTTTCCGCTGATCGTGACGGTGGACGCGGCGCTGCCGATCCACAGCGTCAAGGAGCTGATCGCGTACGCCAAGGCCAATCCCGGCAAGTCCAACTACGCCTCGAGCGCCGGCATCTTCCAGATCACCACCGAGATGTTCAAGCAGCGCACCGGCGCCGCGATCGAGATGATTCCCTACAAGAGCAGCGGCGAATCGGTGCAGTCGCTGATCGGGCACCAGGTGATGCTGACTATCGTCGACCCGCCGCCGGCGAGCGGACCGTTGAAGGCCGGAACCATCCGCGGTCTGGCCGTCACCTCGGGAGCGCGCCACCCGTCGTGGCCCGAGCTGCCGACCATGGCGGAAGCAGGCGTGCCGGACATGGAAGTGCCGGTGTGGACCGCATTCTTCGCCCCGGCGAAAACACCGCCGGCGATCGTTGCGCGCCTGCAAAAAGAGGTGGCGCGCGTGGTGCAGACCGCGGAAGTGCGCGAGCGCTTCGCCGGCATGGGACTCGACTCGGTCGGCGGCTCCGCCGACGACCTCGGCCGCCGCGTCGAGAGCGATATCGCCAAGTGGACCGCGGTCGCCCGCGCGGCCAACCTCAAGAACGACTAGAGGTTTTTTGCCAGAAAGGCTTCCACCTGGAGGATGCTGTCCCTCCAGGCTTCGATGTTGCCGGCGGTCGTCGCGCCGCGACCCGAGGGCGAATTGGGGTTGATGCGTGCGGCGACGAAGCGCTGCGGATTGGCGCTGTCGAAGCTGTGGTGCGCCCCGGAATAGACCTTGATCGCCACCGGGTAGCCGGCGGCCTGCGCCGCCGCGGCGAGACGGCGGCAATCTTCCGCCGGTGTCCAGTCGTCGAGCTCGCCGGCGAGGATCAGCACCGGCGCCTGCGGTCGGAACGCGCGGCTGCCGCAGCGCGGGTAGAGCGCAATGCCGGCCTTGAATCCCGGCTGCGCCACGGCGAACAGCGTGGTCGCGCCGCCGTGCGAGCCGCCCATGACGCCAACGCGCGCGCCATCCACGTAAGGCAGCGTGCGGGCAAACGCCAGGGCGTCGTGCGCGTCGCCGGCACGGCGTTCAGGGCCGACCTCCCCCCTCGCACCTGATGCGTCCGTGCACACGCCGTTCGGGAGGCCGCGTGTGGAAAAACTGTCGGGGATAATCACCACGTAGCCGCGGCGCACCAACTCCTGCGCCCAGCGGCCCGGCGAGCCGCTCGAGCGGGGGCCGAGGCCGCTGCAATCGTGCAGCAGCACCACCGCCGGGAAGGGGCCGTCGCCGTCCGGCTTGATCGTCGATGTCGGCACCGTCATCCCGGACGGGACGACGGCGCAGCCCGCCAGGACCGCGGCGAGGACGAGCGCCCGCCAGCTCATCGCCTCAGATCGGCCGGATCTGCACCTTGCGCCACTTGATCGCGCTGCCTTGCGCGCCCTTCACGCCGCCGGTCGCGTACTGCAGGGTGAATGGCCCCGAAGCCAGCGCGCGATGCTCGACGTCGACAGTGGTTACGCCGTTTAGCTTGACCGTCATGCGCGGACCCTTGGCGGTGATCTCGTACACATTCCACTTGCCGTCCGCGCGATTCTGCAGCGGCACCGGAACCGCCGCCACATCGACGATAGCGCCGGTGCCGTACTTCGGCTCCGGGCGGGTATCCCAGATGTTGACCTCGTAGCAGTTCTTCGCGTTGATGGCGGTGCGGTCGTTGCAGCGGATGAAGATGCCGCTGTTGGTGTCGCTCGCCGCCCAGAATTCAGCGCGGATTTCGAAATCGCCGTAGGCGTTTTTCGACACGAGGTGGGCGCTCTTGCCTTGGTCGGCAACAACGGCGCCGCCCTCCGCGCGCCAGTTGCCGTCGCCGACGCGATCGAAGTTGTCCAGACCTCGCTCGCCGTCGATCAGCGTCTGCCAGCCTCCGTCGCCCATCGCAGCACACGCGGAAAGGGTCATCGCTACAGTCGCGATGAAGAAATTGCGTTTCATGGCTCCTCCTCAGGAACAGTGGAACGGTAATTCTAGTCCAGCGGCTGCCGGGCGATTCTTACACGGGTCTCGCGCATATCGTCGCCGCGCAACTCGCGCAACGCATAGCCGGCGAATTCGCCTGCCATGGCCTTGCGCCAATAGAGATCGAGGTCGGTGTTGTCCAGCGGCTTGGCACGCGAGGCGACCAGGCTCGACGCTTCCTCGATGACCTCGTCGGTGAGCTTCTTGCCGCGCAGGAACTCATTGGCCTTATCGACCAGAAAAGGCCGCGATGCGACTGCGCCAAGCGCGATGACCGCGCTGCCCTCCCGCAGGGCGGCGCCGACACCGAGGACCGGGAAATCGAACGCCCCACGGCGGCGCAGTTTCCAATAGGTGCTTTCGCATTTCGAAAACATGACTTCCGTCAGAATTTCGTCCGGCTTGCGCTGCAGGTAGTCGATGCCGTCGTTGTTGTAAAAGTTCTCCAGCGGGACAATTCTTTCTTCTGTTGAAGAAACTAGTTTTACCTGGGCACCAATCGCCAGCAAGGCCGGTGCGCAGTCGGTGGACGAGGCCGCGACGCAACGCTTGCTCGCCGTGGCCACCCAGCAGATGTCGCCGTCCTTCTTCAGGCAGAAGTCGATCGCCTTGCGCCATTCGTAATTCTGGTTGTAGTAGTTGCAGCGCGTATCGAGGCACAGGTTGCCGCCGAGGGTGCCCATGTTGCGCAGGTGCACCGTGGCCACCTGGTGCGCAGCCTGGCGCAAGCCGCGGGGCAGGTCTTTTGTCCGGATCACCTCCGTTAGCGTGGTGCCTGAGCCGATGGACTGCCCGTTGGCCTTCAGGGAAGCGATCTTTCTCAACGACACCAGTATCTTGGGGGCCATCTGGCGCCGCTTCATGTTGGGAAGCAGGTCCGTGCCGCCGGCGATGAGCATCGCATTCGGCCCCTCGCCTGCGAGAATGCGCGCCGCCTCCTGCACCGTGGCGGGCGCGCGAAACTCGAACCAGGGCAGCCTCATCATATTTTTGAGGAAGAAGCTTTTCTTTTTTCTGGGGAAATTCGTGGCTTGTCAAAACCCTTGGCAGCGTTTCCATCTCCACCTTCCCAAGGCGGAGGGACGATGACCGGGTCGGGATAGGGCACTGGCGGGAAATGAGTGGGGCCCACTCTTGCTTCTTCCCCGTTTTTTTTCTTCTTCAAAGCACTTAAGACCTTGTCGGGCGTGATCGGCAATTCATCGATGCGCACGCCCACCGCGTCGTAGATGGCGTTCGCCACCGCCGGCATCACCGGCAGCAGCGGTCCCTGCCCCACTTCCTTCGCGCCGAAGGGGCAATTGGGATCCGGGTCTTCGACGAGCATGGTGTCGATTTCCGGCATGTCGAGCGAGGTGAGGCTCTTGTACTCGAGCATCGAAGGGATCTTGTGCACCAGGGCGCCGGAAAGCTTCGGCGGCAGGCGCCGGAACACCTGCTCCTCCATCAGCGCCTCGGACAATCCCATGTAGACGCTGCCTTCGACCTGGCCGCGCGCCAGCACCGGGTTGATGGTGCGGCCGATGTCGTGCGCGATCCAGATCTTCGGTACGGTAATCCAGCCGGTCTTCTCGTCGACCTCGGCCTCGACCACGCAGGCGGTGTACGAGTAGGCGGGCGAAGGGCCGACGCCGGCGCCCTTGTAGCGCCCCGGGCCGCGCGGCGGCTTGTAGGAACCGACCGCGCCGATCGTGCCGAACTTCTCCTCGGCGAGACCGACGGCTTCGGCGAAGGCCAGACTTTTGTTTTCGAAAAAGACTCTTCCATTTTCAAATTGAAGCCGGTCCGGCGACACCTCCAGGTGCTCCGCCGCGGCATTGGCAATCATGGTTTTTACTTTTTGAGAAGCGTCAATTGCTGCATTGCCCATCATTACGGTCACCCGGCTCGAATAGGAGCCGAGGTCGACCGGCGTCATGCCGGTGTCGCCGGTGACGCAGCGGATCTCGAACGGATCGATGCCGAGCACCTCGGCAATGATGGCGGCGAGGACATCGTCGGAGCCCTGCCCGATCTCGATCGCGCCGCAGAACGCCGTCACCTGGCCGCTGCGGTCGAGGAGCAGCTGCACCGCCGATTGCGGCATCTTGTTCCAGTAGATCGGCAGCCCGGCGCCGCAGAGGTAGGCGCCGCAGGCGAGGCCGAGGCCTTTGCCGTTCGGCAATTTTTTATATCTACTTTTGAAATTGCTTCTTTCGACAACCTGCCTGATGCATTCCGCGAGCCCGATGGTGCTGACCTTCAGCCAGTTTGCCGTGATCGAATTTGGCTTGAGCATGTTTTTCAGGCGCAATTCGGCCGGGTCGATGCCGAGCTTCTCGGCGATCTTGTCGAGCTGGATTTCCTGGCCGAAGCGCGGCTGCGGCGTGCCGTGGCCACGCTTGGGACCGCAGGGCGGCTTGTTGGTGAAGACGCGCGCCGCGTCGAACTTGTAGCGCGGCAGCTCGTAAGTCACGGTCTGCAGCGCGCCGGTGTAGAAGGTGCTCGCCACGCCGTAGGAGCCGTAGCCGCCGCCGTCGACCAGCGTCTGCAGGTGCATGCCGGTGAGCTTGCCGTCCTTCGTCACGCCGGTGCGGTACTTCATCAGCACCGGATGGCGGCCGCGGTGCAGGTAGAACACTTCCTCGCGGTTGAGGCAGATCTTCACCGGCCGGCCGAGCAGCATGGTCGCCTTGGCCACCGCCATCTCGTGATTGCAGACGTCGCACTTGCCGCCGAAGCCGCCGCCGTTGGGCGTCGCCACGACCCGGATATGCGAGGCCGGGATCTGCAGCACGCGCGCGAGCGAGCGGTGCACGTAATGCGGCACCTGGGTCGAGGACCACAGCGTCAGCTTGCCCTCGCCGTCCATCGCCGCCACCGCCGCGTGCTGCTCGATCGGCAGATGCGTGTTGCCTTCGTAGAAGAACAGGTCCTCGAATACAAAATCGGATTTTTCCAAGGACGACTCAACGTCACCAAATTCGAAAGCCTGAAGACGATGGATATTGCCGAGCTCGCTGTAAGCGTGAATTCTCGGCTCCGGGTTATCGAGCGCCTCTTGAGGTGAACTTATGGTGGGAAGAATTTGGTATGAAACGGCGATCAAGTCGAGCGCCTCGGTCGCCGTCTGCTCGTCCTTCGCCACCACCGCCGCCACCGGATCGCCGACATAGCGGACGATCTCGGGGGCCAGCGGGTACTCGTCCTGGGTGACCGGCAGGATGCCGAAAGTGACCGGGAAGTCCTTGCCGGTGAGCACCAGATGGACACCGGGATGGCTTCTCGCTTTTTCAGTATTTATTTCTTTTATATGCGCGTGCGGATGGGGCGAGCGCAGCAGCTTCATGTGCAGCATGCGCGGCAGCACGATGTCGTCGGCAAAGCGCGTCTGCCCGGTGACCTTGGCGCGGCCGTCGACGCGCCGGCGCGGCTTACCGAGGATTTTCATCGCGCAGCCTGCGGGCGGCTTCCTCGATCGCTTCGAAAATCTGCAGGTAGCCGGTGCAGCGGCAGAGATTGCCGGAGATCGCTTCCTTGATGCGGTCGCGCGTGGGGTTTTTCTCGTGCTCGAGCAGGGCTTTCGCGGTCATCAGGATGCCCGGCGTGCAGTAGCCGCACTGCGCGGCGCCGAGGTCGGCGAACGCCGACTGCAGCGGATGCAGCGCCGCGCCGCGCGCCAGGCCCTCCACGGTCTCCACGGCACGCCCCTCGCACTCCACCGCCAGCAGCAGGCAGGACAGCTGCGGTTCGCCGTCCACCAGCACGGCGCAGGCGCCGCATTCGCCGAGCTCGCAGCCGTGCTTGGTGCCGGTGAGCGCCAGGTCCTCGCGCAGGACTTCCAGCAGCGTCTTATAGGGGGCAAAATAGGCCTCCGCGGGCTCGCCGTTCACGGTCAGGCGGACTAGCAGATTCGGCTGCATTGTTCGGCCCCCAAACAAATTCAGGCTACTCTACTTCACCCGTCCTCTAGGAGCAAATCATGGCACTGCGCATCGGCGATACCGCCCCCAATTTCCAGGCCTACACCACCGAAGGCAGCATCGACTTCCACCAATGGATCGGCGACAAGTGGGCCATCCTCTTCTCCCACCCCAAGGACTTCACCCCGGTGTGCACCACCGAGCTCGGCACCATGGCGCGGATGAAAGCCGAGTTCGACAAGCGCAACGCCAAGATCATCGGCCTGTCGGCCGACTCGGTGGATGACCACAAGCGCTGGTCGAATGACATCCAGGAAACGCAGGGCACCGCGCCCAACTACCCGATGATCGGCGATGCCGACCTCAAGGTGGCCAAGCTCTACGACATGCTGCCGGCCGACGAATCCGCCGCCGGCCCGCGCAGCGCCGCGAATAACGCCACCGTGCGCACCGTGTTCATGATCGGTCCCGACAAGAAGATCAAGCTGATGCTGTTCTACCCGATGACGACCGGCCGCAATTTCGACGAGGTGCTGCGGGTGCTCGACTCGATGCAGCTCACCGCCAAGCACAAGGTCGCCACGCCGGCGAACTGGAAACAGGGCCAGGACGTGATCATCGCCGGCTCGGTCAGCGACGATGACGCGAAGAAAATGTTCCCCGCCGGCTGGACCGCGCCCAAGCCCTACCTGCGGATCGTCAAGCAGCCCAAATAACACTCGGTAACAAACGGTTACCCCCGCGCGGGCGGCACGGGGGTACCGTGGGACGCATGAAAATGCGTCTTCTGGCATTGATGACCCTGCTGGCAATGTCGCTGCTGGCCAGCGTTCCCGCCCAGGCACACGGCCCGCGCGGCCGGGTGCATTTCGGCGTTTTCGTCGGTGCGCCCCTTTTCTGGGGCTACCCGTATTACTACCCGCCACCCCCTTATGCGTATTACCCGGCGCCCGTTTACTACCCACCTTCGCCCCCGGTCTACGTCGAACGCGAACAGGCCGCGGCTGAAGCCCCGGCGCAAAGCTGGTGGTACTACTGCGACCAGTCGCGCAGCTACTACCCGTACGTGAAGACCTGTCCGGGCGGTTGGCAACGCGTCGCGCCGACGCCTGCCCCCGCGGGAGGCCCGCCATGAAAACCGCATATCTGCTTGCCGGCGCCGTTCTCCTGCTCGCCGGCTGCGTCAGCGCGCCGACCGGCCCCAACGTCATGGTGCTGCCCGGCAGCAGCAAGAGCTTCGACCAGTTTCGCGTCGATGACCAGGAGTGCCGCCAGTACGCCCAATCGAGCGTCGGCGGCGGGTCCCCGAACAGCGTTGCGACCGACTCCGGCGTGAAAAGCGCCGCCATCGGCACCGCGGTTGGCGCGGCGGCCGGCGCGCTGGCCGGCGGCAACTCGGCGGCGGGGCCCGGAGCGGGCATCGGCCTGGTGGTCGGCGCACTCGCCGGTTCCAGCGCCGCTAACGAATCGAGTCATACGCTGCAGCAGCGCTACGACTACGGCTACCAGCAGTGCATGTACGCCCGCGGCAACAAGATTCCGATGGCGCCGCAGACGGCACAGCGCGAACGCTACGGCCGGAGCCCGGGTCCCTATTACGCTCCACCGCCCCCGCCTCCCGCCCCGCGCTAGAAGCGCCTAGGTCCGCAGCGCACGGCGGCTGCTCTCCAGCAACGAGGCGCGCATCAGGAACTGCTTGTACTGCGCCGGGTCGTCGGCCATGCGGCGCAGCTCGTCGAAGCGCATTTCGCGCCGCGCCGGATCGCGCTCCTCCAGGCGCTTCTTGTTCGCCACCGTCTGCTCCTGCACGTATTCGATGTTGAGCGGGCGCCGGCGCCGTTCGTAGGCATCGAGATCGGGATCATCCTGGGTCAATAAATTCGAGAGATCCCAGGCCTCGTGGATGCCGCAATTGAGCCCCAGGCCGCCGATCGGATTGTTGACGTGCGCCGCATCGCCGCACAGGAACACCCGGCCCCGGCGGAATTGTCTCGCTACGCGTTGGTGCACGTTGTAGAGGTTCAGGTGCAGGTAGTCGCGCTGGTTCTCCGGCACGAAAATACGGGCGAGGCGCGCGCGCACCGAGGACCTGGACAGTGCCTCCTCGTCGGATTCGCCTTCGCGCGTGTTGTAGACAGCGCGCCAACGGCCCTGCAGGTCGTCTCCCGCGACCTTGAAGAGGTTGGTCCACTCCCCGCCCGGCCCGGCCATGTAATTGCGGCTGCAACAGCCCAGCAGGCCGGCGAAATCGAACCGGGTCGTGATGACGAGGAAGCGCTCGGGCCAGGTGTAGCCCTCGAATTCGATATCGAGCTGCTTGCGCACCGTGCTGCGGCCGCCGTCGCAACCGATGACGTAATCGGCGGTGAACAGGCCTTTGTCGGTTTCAATTTTTACTTGTGATTCATCTTGTGAAAGACCGACAAGGCTATGACTCAGCAAAACCTTGGCGTTCGACATCTGCCCCATGGCGGCGATCGCCATGTTGGCGAGCTTGTGCTGCTCGGTCTGCACCACGTAGGGATAGGGGGTCTCGCCACGCAGGCGCTCGAAATCGAACTCGGCGATCAGGCGGCGCGCGTCGCGGTCCCAGAACTGGAAAGTGCGCGCCACCAGGCCGACGCGCTCGAACTCCTCGATCAGCCCGAGCTCGGCGAGGATTTCGAGCGTCGGCGGCTGCGTGGTGGAGGCGCGCGGGCTGTCGTCGGGCCGTTGCTGCGCCTCGAGCAGCGTCACGTCGTGGCCGAAGCGCGCACAGGCGAGCGCGGCGACGGCACCGACCGGCCCTGCGCCAACCACCAGGATTTTGCGACGAGGCATGGTGCGCGGCGATTATACTGAGCGGACTTCGAGGGGAATTTTCCGGCAATGAAATTTCTTCCAGAGCTTCTCGTGCTCGCGGCGCTGAGCTTCTCCGCCCATGGGCAACAGTGGCCGCAGAAGCCGGTCAAGGTCATCGTGCCCTTCCCGCCCGGCGGCGTTACCGATGCCGTGGCGCGCATTGCCGCGGACTGGCTGACGCAGCGACTCGGGCAGCCGGTGGTGGCGGAAAACCGCCCGGGCGCGAGCGGCGCGATCGCCGCCGAGCTGGTGGCGCGCGCCGAGCCCGACGGCTACACGCTGCTCACCGCGGCCGCGCCTCAGCTTGCCATCGTGCCCCACGTGCAAAAGATCTCTTACGACCCGGTGAAGGACTTCGTGCCGATTTCCATCATCGGCACCAACCCCTTCGCGCTCGGCTGCAACGAGAAGCTGCCCGTCACGAGCCTGAAGGAACTGGCGGACTACGCACGGGCGCGGCCCGGCGCGCTCAGCTATGCCTCGCCCGGCTCGGGAACCGTCGGCCACCTGACGATGGAGCTGTGGCTGGCGCGCGCGGGACTGAAGATGGAAGCGGTGCTCTACAAGGGCGGCGGCCAGGCGGTCGCCGACATGATCGCGGGTCACGTGCCCTGCTACTTCGGCAACCTGAACGAGCTGATTCCGCACGCCGGCAGCGGCCGCGTGCGCATCCTCGCCACTTCCGGCGTCCAGCGCGCGCCGCAACTGCCCAACGTGCCGACGGTCGCCGAGCAGGGCTACCCGGGCTTCCGCACCTTGACCTGGAACGGCATCGTCGCGCCGGCCGCGACGCCGCGCGAGATCGTCGAGCGTATTGCGCACGAGCTCGCCGCCGCCTGCAAGGACGCGGGCTTCGCCGCGCGCCTGGACAGGATCGGCGTCGATCCGGTGTGCGGCGGCCCAGCGGAGTTCGCGCAGGCGATCCGCGAGGACCTGCTGATCTGGAAGGAAGCGGTGCAGGCCGCCGGCATCAAGTGAAGCTCGCCATCCCCGATCTCATCTCGCCCTCCTACTTCCCGGCGATCGCGGCGGTCGAGCTGGGCTTCCTCGATGCGAAGCTGGAACTCCTCTACCCGGTCACCAAGACCTATGAGGACCTGCGCGACGGCAAGCTCGACTTTGTCGGCGGCGCCTCGCACGCGGTGCTCTACGCGTTCAAGGACTGGCAGGGCGGCAAGCTGCTTTGCGCGCTGGCTCAACATATGTATTGGTTTCTGGTGATTCACAAGAAATTCAATCCTTCCAAGGGAAACCTGAACGTCGTTAAAAATCTTCGTCTAGGCGCCGCTCCCGGTCCGGTGGATGGCCTGAAGCAGATGCTCAAAGTCGCCGGCATCGACCCGGAGCGCGACGTGAAGATCGGTCCGGTGCCGGGCTTCAGCGTCGGGCAGACAGCCTCGTTCGGCCTGCTCGCGGCAAAGGCGCTCGATGAAGGCAAGATCGACGGCTTCTGGGCCAACGGCATGGGCGCCGAGGTCGCGGTGAAGAGCGGCATCGGCACCCTGGTGCTCGACGCGCGGCGCGAGGGAACGGAAGAGATGAAGGGCTATACGTTTCCTGCCTTAGTGACTTCTGAAAAGATAATTCGCGAGAAACCGGAAGCGGCAAGAGCAGCCATCAAAGCAGTCCAGTCCGCACAGAGGGTGCTGAAAGCGGATCCGAATCGCGCCACCGCCATCGGCAGGAAGCTTTTCCCGCCCGCGGAGGCGGAGATGATCGCCGAGCTGATCCGCCGCGACCTGCCTTTCTACGATTCCTCCATTTCGGAAAAAACGGTGGCGTCGATGAATCGATTCGCGCACGGTCTGGGTCTGCTGTCGAAGCCCGTGTCCTACCAGGAGGTGGTATGGACCGGCTGAAGGGCAAGGTCGCCATCGTCACCGGCGGCGGCAGCGGCATCGGCAAGGCGCTCGCGCTGCGCCTTGCGCAGGACGGCGCCGCCGTCGTGGTCGCCGATATCAAGAACTTCGACGTCGCCGCGGCGGAGATCGCCAAGGCGGCCGGCGTAAAAACGCTCGGCCTGCAGGTCGATGTTTCCGCCGAGGCCGACGTTGCGCGCATGGCCGCGCAGACCATGAAGGCTTTCGGGCGCATCGACATCCTGGTCAACAACGCCGCAATCTTCAGTTCTCTGGAGTTAAAGAGTTTTGAACAAATTGAAGCGGCGGAATGGCGCAAGGTGATGGACGTGAACACGCTCGGCGTCTTCCTGTGCTGCCGTGCCTGCGCGCCGCACATGCGCGCCGGCGGCTATGGCCGCATCATCAATCTCGCCTCGGGCGCGCCGCTGAAGGGCGTGCCGCTTTTCCTGCACTACATCGCCAGCAAGGGCGCGGTCATCGCCATGACGCGCGGACTGGCGCGCGAGCTCGGCAAGGACGGCATCACGGTCAATTCCCTCGCGCCGGGATTTACGCTCTCAGAGACAGTTGCAACGAAGGAACAACATACCCGGCAAGGCGAGAAAACCCGCCTGACGCGAGCCATCCCGCGCGACGAGACGCCGGAAGACCTGGTGGGCACGGTGAGCTTCCTCGCGAGCTCGGATGCCGCCTTCCTCACCGGCCAGACCATCGTGGTCGACGGCGGCTCGGCGATGCTCTAGGTGATTTCCGCCGCCCGGCGCACGCTCCAGATCATCGACGAGCGGACCAGGAAGTCGCGCGCGAGCTCCTTGTCGGCGGCAATGCGGCGCAGCTCGGCAAACTTCGCCTCGCGCAGCATCGGATCGGCTTCCTCCAGCATCTTCTTGTTGCCGATCGACTGCGTCTGCACGAACTCGATGTTGGCCGTGCGGCGCTTGCGCACGTAGAGATCGAGCAGTTCTTCGCCAGCCTCGCCGCGCCACACCTTTCCCAGGCACTCGCCGAGCAGGATGGCGTCGTGCAGGCCACCGTTGAGGCCGAAGGCGCCGAGCGGATTGTTGAGGTGGGCGGAGTCGCCGGCGAGCAGGATGCGCCCGGCACGCCACTCCTTGGCGACGCGCTGGTGCACCTTGTAGATGCCCTTGTGGCTTACGTCGTAGCGTCCCGGCCGCGCGACGAAACGCTGCATGCGCTCTTCCACCGCCTCGCGCTCAAGCACCGCGTCCTCGTCCTCGTCCTGGTGCACTGGAAAGGCCAGCCGCCAGACGCCGGGCATGTGGAACACCGCCGCCCACTCCTTAGGATCGGCGACGTAGGCGTTGGAAGTAAATCCGTGCGGCGCGAAGTCGGCGCCGGTACTGACAACGATGAAGCGCTCCGGCCAGGTGAAACCTTCGAACTCGGTGCCGACATTCTTTCGCACCGCGCTCCGGCCGCCATCGCAGCCGATCAACCAGGGAGTATCGATGGTCTCTTTCTTCGTCTTCACACGAATAAAGTCTTTTTCTTGAAAAGCCGAAATAAATTCCGTCGAGAAATTCACCGACGCGTGCGAAAAAGCCTTCAGCTTCTCGTAGAGGATCGGCGTGAGCCGATACTGCTCGAGGTGGAAGCGGTAGGGATAGGGCGTGAGGTCGGCGATCATGCCGAGGTCCCATTCCACGATCACGCCTTGCTTGCGGTCGCGAATCTGCCAATGCGGCACCTTGATTCCGATGCGGTGCATCGCTTCGGTAACGCCGAACGGTGCCAGCATCTCGAGCGTCGGCGGGTGGAACGAGCCGGCGCGGTGATCTTCGGTGAGCGCCGGCTCGCCTTCGATCACCCGCACCGGCACGCCCTGGTGGGCGAGCGAGAGCGCCGTGGCGAGCCCCACAGGCCCGGCGCCGACGATGAGGACCGGCTCCTTCATGCGTGCTCGATCTCGATCATGCGCTCGTATTCTACGGGCGCGCCGCCGCGTAAAATGCGGCCCCATGAAGCGCAGGCACACCGTCGACGACCACGCGCTCGGCCGCGAGCACGGCCACAGTCACGATGGCGCGGACGCCGACCACGACCACGAGCATTTCGACGAGTCGCTGCCGCTCGAGGAAAACCCGATCTGGATCCAGGACCACGTCAGCCTGGCGAGCGTCGGCATCGATATCGGCTCCTCCGGCACCCAGGTGATCTTCTCGCGGGTGGAGTTGCGCCGTTTCGGCGAGGCGCTGACTAGCCGCTACCGCGTCGTGAAGCGCGAGACGCTGCACGCGTCGCCGATCGCACTCACGCCCTATGCCGCGGACGACCGCATCGACGCCGCGCGCCTCGGCGACATCATCGACGCGGCCTATGCCGCGGCGCGGGTAACGCCCGACGGCATCGACACCGGCGTGGTGATCCTCACCGGCGAGGCGCTGCGCCGGGAGAACGCCGCCGCCATTGCCGAGGTGATTGCGCGCCGCGGAGGTGATCTTGTCTGCGCGAGCGCTGGCCATCACATGGAGGCCCAGCTTGCCGCCTACGGCTCGGGCGCAGCGAAGGTGTCGACGGATCAAGCGAAGCGCATTCTCAACGTGGACATCGGCGGCGGCACCACCAAGCTCGCGCTCATCGATCGCGGCCGCATCGTCGCCACGGCCGCGCTGCATATCGGCGGCCGGCTGCAGGCGATGGACGCCAAGGGGCGCATCGTGCGGCTGGAGCCGGGCGGCGCGCGCCACGCCAAGGCCACCGGCTTCGACTGGAAACGCGGAGACGTGCCTGAAGGCGCCGGGCTCGACCGCGTGGCGGAAAGCATGGCCGACTCGCTGTTGAAATTCGATTCCTTCTACCTGACGGAGCCCATCGCGCTCGAAAACATCGACGGCGTAATGTTCTCGGGCGGCGTCGCCGAATATGTCTACGGCCGGGAGTCGCGCGATTTCGGCGACCTCGGGCGGCGCCTCGGCCATGCGCTGAAAAAGCGCATCGACTCAGGCGCCCTGCCTTGGCCGCTGCTGCCGCCGGGCGAGTGCATCCGCGCCACCGCGCTCGGCGCCTCCGAGTACAGCGTGCAGCTCAGCGGCAACACCTGCTACATCTCGGATCCGGGAACGCTGCTGCCGAGGCGCAACCTGCAGGTGCTGCATCCCGACATTGACCTTTCCGGGAATATTTCTTCAGGTGCAATTGAAAAGGCCATTCGCTCCCACTTCACCGCGTTCGACCTTATTGAAGGCGAGGCCGAAGTCGCCCTCGCCTTCCGCTGGAGCGGCGCGCCCGCCTACGAGCGCATCGCCGCGCTGGCGGCCGGGCTGTGCCTCGCGCTGCGCGCCAGCCTGGCGAAGGCGCTGCCGCTGTACGTGGTGCTGGACGGCGACATCGCGCAGACGCTCGGCGCGATCCTGCGCGAGGAGCGCGGCGTGAAGAATCCGCTGCTGGTGATCGACGGCATCGACCTGCGCGACTTCGACTACATCGACCTCGGCCGCGTGCGCCTGCCGTCGCGCACCGTGCCCGTCACTGTAAAGTCCCTCCTCTTCAATCAGGACCCCCGAACATGAGCGCAGCCAAGGACGCCCTCGTCGCCAACGACATGGCGATCAAGTTCGCCACCGAGAAGGACACGCCCTACACGCGCTGGATTCGCCAGCAGGGGCTGGACATCATCGGCGCGCACTACGTCCCCGACCTGCGCACGGTGGCGCTCAAGCCCTGGGCGCGCCGCGGCGGCGCGGGCGTCTACGTCAATCACGAAGCCTCGCGCACCTCCAACGACTGCTACGTCTGCGAGATCCCGGCGGGCGGCAAGCTCGAGCCGCAGCGCCAGCTGATCGAGGAGATGATCCTGGTGCTCGACGGCCGCGGCTCGACCACGGTGCGCAACAACGCCGGCCAGGGCGTGACCTTCGAGTGGCAGGCGGGGTCGCTGTTCGCCATCCCGCTCAATGCCTGGCACCAGCATTTCAACGGCTCGGGTCGCGAGCCGGCGCGCTTTGTCGCGGTCACCAACGCGCCGTCGGTGATCAACACCTTCGGCGAGGTCGAGTTCGTGTTCGGCTGCGAGCACGACTTTCGCAGCCGCTTCGACGGAGCCGCCGACTACTTCAGCCGCAAAGGCGAACAGAAAGGCCTGCTGCTCGAGACCAACTTTGTCGCCGACGCCGTCAACCTGCCGCTGATCAGCGCCAAGGAGCGCGGCGCAGGCGGCGGCCACATCCGCTTCAACATGGCCAACGGCTCGATGAACAGCCACATCAGCCAGTTCCCGGTCGGCACCTACAAGAAGGCGCACGCCCACGGCCCCGGCGCGCATGTCATCGTCCTCGGCGGCGAGGGCTACACCCTGATGTGGCCGGAAGGCGAGGAACCGCGCCGCTTCGACTGGAAGCGCGGCGCCATGGTGGTGCCGCCCAACCGCTGGATGCACCAGCACTTCAACACCGGCACCACGCCCTCCCGCTACCTCGCCTTCAAGCACGAGTCGGTGGCGATCCGCAACACGCAGGGGGTGCCGAAGGCCTGGATCAGCCGCCGCCTCGGCGGCGACCAGATCGACTATGCCGACGAAAGTCCTGTGGTGCGCCGCTGGTTCGCCGAGGCTCTTGCTAAAAACGGACTCGCGCCGAAAATGGACGAGGCTTACCGGGCGGACCTCCCACAGGCCGGAGATTAATGAAAAATATTTTTTTTCTGGTACTCCTGTGTGTCGCGCCGCTGGCCGCGGCCCAGCCCTACGCGGGCAAGACCGTCACCATCATCGTCGGCTACAAGCCCGGCGGCGGCTACGACGCCACCGCGCGGCTCATCGCGCAGCACCTGCCTAAGTACCTGCCCGGAAAGCCGACGGTAATCGTGCAGAACATGCCGGGCGCGAACAGCATCATCGCCGTCAACCATCTCTACAACATCGCCAAGCCCGACGGCCTGACGCTCGGCACCTTCAACCGCAACATGCCGATCGCGCAGCTCACCGGCGTAAAGGGCGTGAAATTCGACCTGACGAAATTCGCCTGGGTCGGCTCGGCGGCGAGCGAGACCACGGTGCTCGCGATCCGCACCGACCTGCCCTACAAGACGTTCGAGGAGCTCCGCAAAGCGCCGAAGCCGGTGGTGATCGGCGCCACCGGGCCCGGCGCCAATACCTACGACTTCCCGCTGCTGCTCAAGGAGCTGCTCGGCGCCAACCTGAAGATCGTCACCGGCTATTCGAGCAGCGCCGACATCATGCTCGCCGTCGAGCGCGGCGAAGTCGACGGGCGCGCCGGTTCCTGGAGCTCGCTGCTGCCGTTCATCGAGCGCAAGCTGGTGCGGCCGGTGGTGCGTGCGCGCCTGCGCGAGTCGGGCGCCGAGCGCCTGCCCTCCGACGAGAGCTTCGCGCCCAACCCCCGCGCCAAGGCCATCCTCGCGCTGCGTTCCGCGCCGGAGGCGGTGGCCCGTCCCTACGTCATGCCGCCGCGCACCCCCGAATCGCTGCTTCGTCTCATGCGCGAAGCGTTCGCCAGTACGCTCAAGGATCCCGCGGTGATGGCGCAGGCGGCGAAGGCGAAGCTCGAGCTCAATTACCTGCCGGGCGACGAGGCGCTGCAGGTGCTGCGCGAGGTGCTGTCGCAGCCGAAGGAGATGGTCGACGACTTCGGCAAATACGTGAAGTTCGGCGAGTAGCCGTGCTCGACGCCTTCCTGCAGGGCCTGCTCCTCGTCCTGCAATGGAAGGCGCTCGCCTTCATGCTGTTCGGTGTGGCGCTCGGCTTCTGGGTCGGGCTGCTGCCGGGCCTGGGCGGCGCGACCACGCTGGCGCTGATGCTGCCCTTCGTCTACACCATGCAGCCCGCGGAGGCCTTCGCCTTTCTGCTCGGCATGCACTCGGTGGTCACCACCACCGGCGACATCACCTCGATCCTGTTCGGCGTGCCGGGCGAAGCCACCACCGCGGCGATCATCCTCGACGGCCACGCCATGGCGAAGAAGGGCCAGGCCGGGCGCGCGCTCGGCGCCGCGCTCACCGCCTCGCTGATCGGCGCGCTGATCGGCGCGGCGGCGCTCGCCCTCGCCATCCCCGTGGTGCGCCCGCTGGTGCTGACCTTCGGCTCGCCCGAGCTCTTCATGCTCGCCATCGTCGGCCTCGCCTTCATCGCCTCGCTCAGCGCGCAGGGCGCGCGCGGCATGGTGCGCGGCTTCCTCGCCGGCGGGCTGGGCCTGATGCTCGCCATGATCGGCCAGGACCCGCAGGCCGGCGTCGCGCGCTACACCGGCGACTCGCTCTACCTCTCGCAGGGCCTGGATCTGGTGCCGGTGCTGGTGGGCCTGTTCGCCATCCCGGAGATCATCGAGCTCGTGGTGCGCGGCACCTCGATCGCCGGCGGCCTGCCGTCGCAGCGCGTCAGCTCGGGCGCACTCGAAGGCGTGAAGGACGCCTTCCGCCACATCGGGCTCACTCTGCGCTGCAGCCTGATCGGCACCTTCATCGGCATCATGCCGGGCCTCGGCGGCTCGGTGGCGCAGTGGCTCGCCTACGGCCACGCCTCGCAGAGCGCGAAGACGCCCGCCGAGCGCGAGGGCTTCGGCAAGGGCGACGTGCGCGGCGTGCTCGGGCCCGGCGCGGCCTGCAATTCGAAGGAAGGCGGCGCGCTGATCCCGACCATCGCCTTCGGCGTGCCGGGCAGCACGGCGATGGCGATCCTGCTCGGCGCGTTCTTCCTGCTCGGCCTGGTGCCGGGTCCCGACATGCTGAGCCAGCACCTGGCGCTCACCTTCTCGATGGTCTGGACCATCGTCATCGCCAACGTCGTCACCGTGGCGGTGTGCTTCCTGCTCCTCAACCGCCTCGCCGCGCTCACCACGGTGCGCGTGAGCCTCTTGGTGCCGGTGGTGCTGGTGCTGGTGTTCGTCGGCAGCTACACCGCCAACAGCCAGTACGCCGACATCGTGGTGACGCTGGTGTTCGGCGTGGTGGGCTGGCTGATGGTGCGCGCCGGCTGGGCGCGTGCGCCGCTGGTCCTCGGGCTGGTGCTCGGCAAGATCGCCGAGAACTACCTCTACATCTCGGTCGATCGCTACGCAGCCGCCTGGCTCGGCCGCCCGGTCGTCGTCGTCCTCCTGGTCTGCGCCGTCGCCGTCATCGCCTACCCCGCGATCCAGGGCTGGCGCGCGAAACGGGCCGCCCGTGCATAACCGCGCCTCGCTGATCCTCAGCTCCGCCGTCGCGCTCTTCGCCGCCTGGGGCCTCGTCAGCGCGATGTCCTGGCCGCTCAAGGCCAAGCTCTTCCCGCTCGTCGTCGGCATCCCGCTCCTCTGCCTCGCCATCGCGGAAATCATCTACTCCCTGCGCGACAAGAGCACCGAGCCGCCGCGGGACATTCCCGCCGACGTGGAGCGCCATCGAAGCCTCGTCGCCGCCGGCTGGATCCTCGCCTTCTTCGCCGCCATCGTCCTCCTCGGCTTCGACATCGCCGTGGCGGTGTTCGTCTTCCTCTATCTGGTCATCCAGGGCAAGGAGCGCTGGATCTTCTCGGCCATCTTCGCCGCCGCGACCTGGGCATTGTTCTACGGCCTCTTTGATCGCCTGCTCCATCTACCTTTTCCCGCCGGTTGGCTGCTTGAATTGTTGGGATTCGGTTGAAATGAAATCCCTAGATATCGAGACTTCTTTTAGTGCCGCAAGATTGCGGATTTTTGGACGTTAGCCCGCACTCTCCTCGACTTAGCTATGGCGACCAACAACGAGCATTGGCTGCAGCGTGTTCGCTACACAGCCGCCGAGCCTACCGCGTGGCTTTCTCGTGCCGGAACGCTCCGCCAGGCTGCGGAAGATCTCTGGCGCTCTGGCAACGCGCACTCTCAAAGTCCCGGATCAGAACTCGGTGCAACGGTTTTAGCGAATTGGACCAGCCCCGGCTTTGTGCCTCCCGAAACCGGTGGCAGCACATGTGACGTCTGCTTCATGGTGTTCGGCTTCGCTCTTGAGAATCTCGCAAAGGGCATCATCGTTTGCCGCGACCCTAGCTTGGTGTCACGGGCTCGACTCAAGAGTTGGCATGGCGCAGGGCACGATCTCGTGGTTCTATTCAGCCGCGCCGGTATTGCTACATCCACGGAAGAGCAGCAAACTCTGGAGCGCGTCGCACGCATAGCCGAATGGAAAGGTCGATACCCGGTGGCAATGAACTTCTATGATGTCGGGATTCAGGACCCCATTATTGGTCATGTTGCCGTTAGCAACGTGTGGCCGGCTGATGAGTTCGCTCGCCTGTGTCAGCTCTATGAGCGCGCAAAAGCCAGCCTTGTAGAAGTGATGGAGAAAATCCCAGCCCTTCCCACGGGGTACAAGTTCGAATGAAGTGGCGCGCCAGTGAGTACAACAGTGCGGGCTAACCCGTCGCTTCAGCCGACTCACTACGGCTGGCTTGGTCAGCCTCCGCGAGCAGCTAAGCTCGAATGTTAGACAGCCCACTCTTGGGGGAAGCTTATGGCTACGTTTGACATAAAGGGTCCGTTACAAGTGCCGACCTACGACGGAAAGGCGGCAAAGATCGTCGACTCAGAGGCTCTTTCAGATTTTTGGAAAGCTAGCGGCGTATCAGAACGTCGCGGCTGCTACCTATTCGCTGTCCGGGCAAGCAAGGGTATCCGTCCGGTCTATGTGGGCCGAGCCACCAAGACTTTCAAACAAGAGGTTTTCACTTCGCATAAGCTTGAGAAGTACCAGCGATGCTTAGCCGATGTTGGAAAGGGCACGCCGGTGCTCTTCTTCCTAATGCTGCCCAAAGCAAAAGGCAAACCGAACATCAAGATAATTAAACAGGCTGAAGACTTCTTGATCCAAACGGCCGTCTCTCGAAATCCAGAACTACTTAACGTCAAGGGCACCGAACTTGAGGAATGGGGAATAGCTGGCGTGTTTCGAGGTGGATCGGGCAAGCCGTCCAAGTCGGCTATTGCTCTTAAAAAAGCTCTGGGCTTATAGGAACCGTGCTGTCTATTTACTGCGGACGTTAGGTATCGCGGGGTCGCTGTGGCGCTTCTACCCAAAGGTGTGACTCGAAAGAAAGCTGCCGAAATGCTTGCGTCGGTGAACAAGGAGCTTGCGACGATCCCTATCGTTCCCAGGCGATTGCGTCGACTACAGAGATTGCGCAATGAACTTACGCGAAAGGTTTCACAACTGCGAAGTTCATTTGTTGGTGGCGGCTTGCCGACACTTGGCAAGCGAAAGTAAGGTCAAAGACGGCCCGAATGACCGTTGCCCTCCAGCTAGCGACTACTCGCGAGGAAAGGTTACTCAGGGAGTTCGGGACGGCGATTAGCGCAACGTCGGCCCAAGATATGACGGCATGGGGCGGCCGGAGTGTAAGCATCCTCGGCGAGGTCACGATTCGTCGAGGAAAGAACTTTGGCACGCTAGTGGCTTGGATTTGGAATTTTCTGAGCAAAGAGACAGAGGGCCTTCTTAAGGCAATTCGTCAAGGTGACACACTTCCCCATCTAAATGCTCGGGCGACCGCAGCGCACGATCAAGCGCTGGCCATCGGTCGCGACTTCGCCGCACTCTACGACACACTGTCGTCCAATTTGCAGAATCGGCCAAAGGAGACCGCGCCTAAGCTAGTCGCGGGCGTACTTGGCTTTTTAGTCGGCTCCGGCGGAGTGCAGGGTGACGGTGGAGTTCCCGACCTTGATTTCCTCGGCGGAATCGGAGCCCATCGGTCGATACTGACGCATTCTGTCGTTGCGGGGGTCATTGTGGAGACGCTCGTCCTTGGCGTCCTCGATCTCTCCCGGACGGTCTACAAGAACCTGCCCGAGAATCACGATCCCCTTTGGGAGGATCTAAACAACGCGAGCGGTGAAGTATTTGCCGCGCTCAGCACAGGCCTCAGCGCCGGAATCGCTTACCACCTGGGCGTGGACGCCACAATCGACGGCGAAGGTACGTATAAGGACCTTCCGGTGTCACTGCCTCAGGTTGGCCATCAGGCCATCTTGGGAGCTAACGCAGTTATTGAAGGCGTTGACGCAGCGAAGAGGGCTACAGAAACCACGGCAAACGAAATTGATGGAAAGGTCTTTGGCACGTTTCGCGATGCTGCGGAATTCGCGAAACGTGACCGCGGGTGGGTCATCCTCCGAGCGGGTGATGGGCAGGGCTTCCGCGTACTGCGCAAGGTGCCTCGCGAAGGAAGGCCGCCTCAAACAGCGCATCCGGGACCCACGCGCAACCGCGGCGCGTGACCTCAACTAGAACGTTAGGCTGTATATAGCGCATGGCGGTCCGGATTGCTGAGGTAATGCACCGTTCCTGGCCCGATGAGGAGCGCGTGCGTAAAGCCCTCAGTCCGTTCGCACTAACTCCGGAGAAAATCGCCTCGACAATTGGCGGGTGTGTTCATACACCGGAGTCCTATCAGCAAGGCGGGCTGCAGCAGTTTCTCGCCTCCAGTATCGAGCGGCACCTAGAGTCTGCCCTTACCATCGTTGATGGTCTCTCGTCCGCGGACAACCGCTATAGCCCGGACTTAAACGAAAAAGCGGACTTCGCACTTGCTCACGATCGCTCGAAGCCCCGCGTGTTTTTTGAAGTTGAATTCCGCCCCAACGTCGAAAAGGATCTTGTGAAGTTTCAGATCGGCGCCAACCGCGGAACGCTTGCCGCTGGCGTGCTGGTGTTGGCTGCAGAGCGCTCAAACATCAACGCCGCTTACACCACAATGCCCGAATACCGCAAATTTTCGCGCATCATTGATGAATTGCGCCCCTCTTACCCTCTGTTGCTCGTAGGCATTCGAATCGCTAGTGATACCGCCTAGCAGCGTGTTGCCGACCGACACCTACTACTCACCGCCACGAACTAAGTTTGCTGCAGAAAAACGCAGAATTTAGGCTGGTACTTTTAGTTTGGTAGCGAGGTAGCGCTTCACTCGCTCGGCGTCGAGCGCGACCCTCGGGTCGTATTCCGGCGCGTCTTCCAGCTGCTCGAGGTCGTTCAGGCCGCAGTACTTGTAGATGCGGTTGGTGGCGGAGATCAGGCGCACGGGGTGCGCGGGGTCGGCGTTGAAGTGCTGGTGGATGGTGTTGGGCGGGATGTAGATGACGTCGCCCGCCTCCCAGTCGTAGCGCTTGACCTCGGCCTGCGGCACCCACTCGTACTTCACTTTTACTTCGAGGTCGCAGTCCTGGTGCAGGTCGTAGCCACGGCCTTCGAGGACGTAGAGGCACTCCTCGGCCAGGTGGCGGTGCTTGCCCGAGCGGCTGCCGGGCGGAATGATCTGCATGTAGGCGTCCACCGTCTCCATGCGGGTGTTGAGCGCTTCGTTCAGCAGGTGCTTGAGCAGCCCCTGGCGCGCCATTTCCCACGGCATGTCGGTCGGATGGACGACTTTCTTGCGCTTCGCATTGCGCTGGGGTGCGGTCTGCGCGTCCTCGAGAAGACCTTGGTAGATTTTTTCGTTGCGATTCCCCGCACGCCACGCTTTGGATTCACCCCAAGCCATGATCAATCCTCGTGATCGTGGTTGTGGTCATGCTCTTCCTCCCGCGGATGGAAGTGCTCTCCCCCGGGCGCCGGCTCGGTCGGCCGGTACTCGACCATCTTCTGGAACAGCATGTTCATGAACAGGTACATCGGCTTCGCCTTCAGCACCAGCGCGCGCGCCGGCTTGTCCGGGCTGGCGTTGAAGTGCTGGTGCACGCAGTTGTTGTGCACCACCACCACGTCGCCCGCCTGCCACTCGTATTTCACGCCGTCGTGGATCTCGTAGCCCTTGCCGTCGAGGATGTAGAACGCCGCCTCGTTGACGTGGCCGTGCTTCTGCGACTTGCCGCCGGGGCCGTATTCCTCGAGGTGGATGTGCAGCGTCTGCGTCATGCCGTCCTTCGGCTCGACGTAGTGGCGGCTATAGGCCTGCGGGCCGTCGATGAACTTGATTTGCTTGCCCTTGCGCACGCGCGGCACGGCGCGAAGGCGCGCCAGCTCCTCGCGCAGGTTGTAGTGGCCCTGCATGCCGCGCACGAACACGCGGTCCTTCTTGCCGTGGTACTGGGACTCGGCGCCCTTGGGCGGTGTGTCGGCGGCCGGGGGTGTTTTCTTCATTCGGCGATGGTACTAGACGGTAACCGGATCGGTGTCGGGCTGCGGGAACAGCCCGTGGCGCGCGTGCTCGCGGAAATGCTGCTCGCGCGGCAGCTCGATGGCGCAGGAGCGCACGCGCTGCTCGTCGGCCAGCAGGCCAGGGATGGGCTTGCCGTCCCGGTTGGCTTTCGCCGCGTCCAGTAATTTTTTTCGCGCCATCACGATGCCGCGATCCGTCGGACAGAGGTTCTCGCGCGTGCGATCCTGGACCACGCCCATGCTCTCCTGCAGCGAGGCGTCCTGCATGCCGATGCCCTCGATGCCGGAAAAGGTGTGCCCCTTCGCCTGCCCCTTGCGGTCCATCAGGTAGTCGTTGGTCTTGTTCTGCAGCGGGACGAAGCTGCCGGGCACGTATTTGACGTGAATCCCTTTGCCGGACTTCATCGCCACCAATTCTTTTTTATTGAGATTACGGCGCGGGTGGTAGTTGATGCTCCAGGCCCAGCAATGCTGGTCGTCGATCGGCACCCAGACGTGCGCGCCGAGCGGATGGCCGGCGCGCGGCGGGATGATGGTGTGGGTCGGCAGCACCCAGGGCGTGACGCGCCAGTAGTAGCGCCCGGCGTCCGCGTTGCGGCGCGCGCCGATCAGCAGGCCGCCGGGAAAATCCACGATGTCGAATTCCGGCTGCCGGTCATGCAGGTTGTACTGGTTGCCGCGGCTGCCCTTGAACAGCGGGTCGCGCTTCAGCGCCGCGCCGTGCAGGAACGAGACGTGCGACGAATCGATGCCGCCTTCCAGCGCCTGCAGCCAGTTGGATTCCTGCAGGCGCTTGGAAACGAAGCGCCGGCCGGGCGGCACGCGCGCCCATTCGATCGCCGGCGGCTCGGGCTGCTGCGCCGGCGGCCCCATGTAGGTCCACACCACGCCGCCCAGTTCGAGGCAGGGGTAGGACTTTAACTTCATCCGCTTCCGCATTGGACCCGCATTTCCCTCTGATGGCAGGTCAACGCATTGTCCGGTGATGTCGTATTTCCAGCCGTGGTAGGCGCAGCGCAGCCCGCACTCCTCGTTGCGGCCGAACCAGAGCGACACGCCGCGGTGCGCGCAGAACTCGTCGATCAGGCCGATTTTTCCGTTCGAATCCCTGAAGCAGATCAAGGGCTCGCCCAGCAGCGTCACCCGCACCGGCGGGCAATCGGGCTTGGCGACTTCGGCCGACAGCAGCGCCGGCAGCCAGTAGCGCCGGAACAGGTCGCCCATCAGCGTGCCCGCGCCCGTGCGCGTGAGGATTTCGTTTTCTTCGCGGTCAATCATTGGTCGCCCCGGAGGCCTTCACCACCGGCTCCCAGCGCTTCAGCTCGTAGGCGACAAAGGCGGTGAATTCTTTCGCGTCGAGGCCATTGGGCACGATGCCGTCGTGGCGCAGGCGCTCGCGCACGTCCTGGGAGCTGAGCGCCTTGCGCACGGCGAGATTGAGCTCGCGCACCACGTCGGCAGGCAAGCCGGCGGGACCGGAAAGCGAGAACCACACGGTGGCGACGAGGTCCGGATAGCCCGATTCGGCGAAGGTCGGCACATCAGGATAGTCCGGCAAGCGCTCCGCGGCGCTTATGGCGAGCGCACGGGCGCGCCCCGCCTTGATCTGACCAGCCGCCGTGGAAAGCGTGGTCGACACCGCGGCGATGTGCCCGGCCATCAGGTCGGTGACCGCCGCCGAGGCGCCCTTGTAGGGCACGTGCTGCAGGTCCACCCCGGCCTGGCGCTTGAAGAGCTCGGCAACGAGCTGCCCCTGCGTGCCGTTGCCCGGCGAGCCGTACGAATATTTTCCAGGATGTTTTTTCAATAAATTAATGAATTGTTTAAGATCAGAAGCGGCAACAGTTGGATTCACCACCAGCACCGCCGGCGGCCCGCCGAACAGCGCGATATGCGTGAAGTCGCGCAGCGGATCGTAGGGCGTGCCCTGCGGCAGGTGCGGCGCGATGACGTGCGAAGCAATGCCCGAGACCACCAGCGTATAGCCGTCGGGCGCCGCCTTGGCGACAAGCTCCGAGCCGAGCACGCCGCCGGCGCCTGGCCGGTTCTCGACCACGAACGTCGCTTTCAGGTCCTCGGAGAGCTTCTGCGCTGCGATGCGCCCCAGCGTATCGGCGCTGCCGCCCGGCGCAAACGGCACGACGATGCGGACAGTCCGGTCAGGCCACGCCAACGCCGCTGTTGCGTTTAACAGCAAAAACAAAACTGTTAAGAAGAACCGCATACGGCCGATTCTATAATCAAGCGATGACCGAATGCATCGACGTTCACACCCACATCGTCCCCGAGAGCTTCCCGCCCTACGCGGGAAAGAACGCCAACGTCCCCTGGCCCTCGATGGCCGAGGCGCAGGCCTGCCACAAGCACGTCATGATCTCCGGCAAGCTCTACCGCACGGTTGCCGACGGCAGCTGGAGCGTGCCGCGGCGCATCGAGCAGATGGGCGAAATGCAAGTTACGCGTCAGGCGATCTCGCCGATGCCGGAGCTGCTCTCCTACTGGCTGCCGCTGGAAGACGCCAAGGTAATGATCCGCTATCTCAACGACGAGGTGGCGCGCATGATTTCGCTCGCTCCGGATCGATTTATCGGCCTGGGGGCGGTGCCGTTGCAGGATGTTGATTCTTCGCTTTCCGAGCTTCACCACATTATTAATATTTTGAAATTCAAGGGCGTCGAAATCGCCAGCCACGTCAACGGCACTTCCATCGGCGACCCGCGCTTCGAGCCCTTCTTCGCCGAGTGCGAGAAGCTCGGCGCGGCGATCTTCGTGCACGCGCTGCGCCCGGCGGGCCAGGACCGCATCGTCGGCACCGGATTCATCGAGCAGGCGGTGTGCTTTCCCGGCGACATCGGCCTAGCCTGCGCCTCGATGATCACCGGCGGCATCGCTGCGAGGCATCCGAAGCTGCGCATGGCCTTCAGCCACGGCGGCGGCGTGATGTCGATCCTGCTGCCGCGCCTGATGCACGCCTGGAAAAAAATACCGAAGGCGCGCGAATCGGTCATCGAGGCGCCCGAGGTCACGGCGAAGCGCTTTTACTACGACGAGCTGGTGTTCAGCCCGCGCGCCATCGACTTCGTGATCGACACTTTCGGCAAGACGCAGGTGGTGGTCGGCACCGACTACCCGTTCGCCATGGGCGACTTCACGCCGATGAAATCCATGGACCATCTCGACGCCGCCACGATTACGGCCATCACCTCTGTCAACGCGCGCCGCTTCCTAGGATTGCCGGCAGCACCTCGCTGATCGACTCCCGAAACACCGCGTCGGCCTGGTCGTCGAACGGCGTCGGCTGGGCATTGACGATGATGGTTCTGGCGCCGGCCGCGCGCGCGACGTCAAAGGCGCCGGCGATCGGGTACACCTGCAGGCTGGTGCCGACCGAGACAAAGACGTCGGCCTCCTCCGCCACGCGCATCGCCCGGTCTATCACCTCCGGCAGCAACTGCTGGCCGAAGGAAATGGTGTCGCTCTTCAGGATGCCGCCGCAATCGCGGCAGTGCGGATCCGATTCGCCCGCCCGCACCCGCTCGAGCACTGCCTGCATCGGGCCGCGCATGCCGCAGCCCCAGCACATGAACTTGCGCATCGTGCCGTGCACCTCGATCACCTTGTCGGAAGAATTGCCGGCGATCTGGTGCAGCTCGTCGATGTTTTGCGTAATCAGGCCATGCAGTTTTTGTCTTTTTTCCAGCATCACTAAAGCCAAATGACCCGGGTTCGGTTTCGCCGTCCAGGCCGGACTCGACAGCCGGTTCTGCCACGAGAGCTTGCGCACCTCGGGATCGGCCAGGTAGAAATGGATGTTGGACATCTTCTCGGCCAGGGGATTTTTCGTCCACAGGCCCTGCGGGCCGCGGAAATCCGGAATGCCGGAGTCGGTGGAAATGCCGGCGCCGGTGAGTACCACCACGCGCCCGGCGGCGTCGATCCAGGAGCGCACATCGGCTATGATTTCGCGGTCCACGCGATGAGTATCGCCAACATCCAGCGCCTCATCAACGCCTGCACGCCGCTTTGGGCCGGCGAGGCCGAAGTCGTGCGCGCCTACTGGAAATCTCCCAAGCGGACGGTGCAAACCGACATGCTGTGGCTGCAGCGCCAGTGCTTCAAGGAATTCTGGGGCTCCGGCGTCGGCAAGTACGACCGCGGCGGCGTGGTCCCCGGCCAGCTGAAGACCCTCGCCGGCAAGATCCTCGACACCGACACTGGCATCGACCGCGATGAAGTCCTCGACATCCTGGACGGCATTCGCGCGGAACTCAGCCACTACTGCGCCTTCGCCGACCTGCACGACGAGATCCGGCCGGCGGGCGCGCCGAAGATCCATCCCGGCATGCTGCAGCCCTGGCCTGAAGAGGACGCTCTCACGGCCCTGCGCTACCAGCACCAGGCCGACCATGGCGCGCTCGGCATGCGCGCTTGCAAGCTGACCGAAGGCGGCTACTGCACGCTGTTCTCCGAGGGCATGGCGCTCAAGGGCAAGTCCGGCCTCGAAGGCAAGATCGCCGAAGCCTGCGCCAAGGTCTACGACGACGAATTCGGCCACATGCTCGCCGGCATCGCCGGCATTGCCGAGGAAAACCTGTCGGCGGCCGACTGGAAGCTGCTGGAAACCCTCGCCGCCGAGCAACTGCGCCAGCGTGTCCGCATGCGGAACGGCCAGTTCGGCTATCCGCTATCCGAGGAGCGCGTGCAGGCCATCTATCGCGGCGAGATCGCGCCGCTCGAGTTCGACTACCGCCGGGCGAAGCTCGCCGCCTAGGGCATCTGGATCTTGCCGCCCGGGCCGGGCGGCGGCAGCCCGCCCTGCGGGATGACGATCTGCGACTGCTGCTGGCGGCGCAGCTCCTGCAGTTCCTTCACCGTGCGCTCGATCGCTTCCTTCGCGAGCCCGCCGAATTTCTCCGCCGCCTCGCCGAGCGACCCGGCGCCGATCTCGAAGCCGATCGGCAGCGCGCCCGCCGGCGTCAGCACCTGCGTTTCGCCGACATAGAGCACCGCGCGCGATTCGTCGCGCTTGCCCTCCTCGTTCACCGGCGTCATGCGCCGGATGGTGCCGATGCGCCGGTCGGTAAAGACCTCCTCGATGTACAGGGCCTTCGGATCGACTCTGATGTCGCTGCTGGTTTCGGGTTTCGTTGCCATGCCTAATTCTAGCCTCTGAGCTTGAAGCGCTGGATTTTGCCGGTTGCCGTTTTGGGCAGATCGTTGCGGAACTCGATCCAGCGCGGGTACTTGTGCGGCGCCAATTTGGATTTGACGTGCTGCTGTAGGGCGGTTTTCAGCGAATCGTTTCCGCTCTGCCCCGGCTTCAGGACGACATACGCCTTGGGCTTGATCAGCTTGTTCTCGTCCTCGGCACCAACCACGGCAGCTTCGAGCACCGCTTCATGGGTGATGAGCGCCGCTTCGACCTCGACGGGTGAGACGTAGATGCCGCTCACCTTGAGCATGTCGTCGGCGCGGCCGCCGTAGGTGTAGTAGCCATCGGTGTCGACGGTGTACTTGTCGCCGCTCTTGGTCCAGGGACCCTGGAACGTATTCTTGGTCTTCTCGCGCTGGTTCCAGTACATGATGGCGGAGGTCGGGCCGCTGATCTGCAGCTCGCCCAATTCGCCGGGCGTTTTGATGACCTTGCCCGTATCGTCCACCAGGCGCAGTTGGTAGCCGGGCAGCGGCTTGCCGGTGGTGCCGTAGCGCACTTCGCCGGGCTTGTTGGAGAGGAAGATGTGCAGCATCTCGGTCGAGCCGATGCCGTCGAGGACTTCAGTGCCGGTCTTCTCCACCCAGCGCTGGCCAATGTTGGGCGGCAGCGCCTCGCCGGCGGAAGTGGCGATTCTCACCTTCAGTTTCGATTTCTCCGGGAAGTTCGGGCTGGCCAGCATGGCGGCATACAGCGTCGGCACGCCATAGAAGATGGTCGGTTTCTTCTCCACCAAGCGCTTGAACACGGCGTCGGGCGTCGGGCGCTCGCCCATCAGCAAGGCTGTGGCGCCGACCGCCATCGGGAAAGTGAGTGCGTTTCCCAAGCCGTAGGCAAAGAAGAGCTTGGCAGCCGAAAAAGCGACATCGGACTCGCGGATGCCGAGCACGGGCTTGGCGTAGAGCTCGGCGGTGGCGATCAGGTGCGAGTGCAGGTGGACCGTGCCCTTGGGCGCGCCGGTCGAGCCCGAAGAGTAGAGCCAGAAGCAGATATCGTCGCGGGTGGTGGGGGCAGCTTCGGCTTTTGCATTTTGCTTTTCGAGAAGATCCTTAAGCTGGGAATGAGAAATGATGTGCTTCAAATTCGGACATTTCTTGAAAACCGGTTCAAAAGATTTCAACAGCGCGTCGGAGACGAACAGCGCCCGCGCGTCGCAGTCCTTGAGCTGGTACTCGTAGTCGGAGGGCGTGAGCAGCGTGTTGAGCGCCACCGGCACGATGCCGGCCTTGATCGCGCCGAGGAACAGCGCCGGCCAGTCGCAGCCGTCGAGCATGGCGATCGCAACTCGCCTTTCTCTGTAGATTTGCAATTCTGAAAGAAGATTCACCACACGGTCCACGCGCTCCGCGAGCTGCGCGTAGGTGATGCTGCCCTGGTCATCGATGAAGGCGGTTTTGCCGCCGCGCCCGGCGGCGAGGTTGCGCCCGATGAGATCTACGGCCGCGTTGTAGTCGCGCGGAATCTCGCTCAAGCGCGGGCTTTGATCAGGTCGGAGGCCATCAGCTCGGGCGCGATGCCCTCGGCCTCGGCTGCCTCGTAATTCAACTCGACTTTCACGCCGTTCGGGTCGAAGAGGAAAAGCTGGAACAAGGCCTCGCCGTTTGCCCGCCGTTGCGTGAACGGGATCTTTTCTCTCTTCAAATGCTTCAGCATTTCCGGCAGTCCCGACGCCCTGAACGCAATATGGTCGATGGCGCCGGTGCCGATGCCGGCGTCCTGAGAGGTGCGGCCGAGGTATTTCTTCTGGATTTCTCCAGCCCGCTTCGCGCTTGGCCCGATGTGCACCAGCGGTATGGCACCGGCATACATCCAGTGCACCGGAAAGCCGAAGTCCGGGTGCGGCCCTGCCTTTAGGTCGAGCACGCGCGCGTACCAGTCGCGGGTGGCGTCGATGTCGTCGGCCACCACCAGGAAGTGCTCGATGTGGGTCAGAGGCATGCACTAATATATACCGGAGGAGGAGCTGGAATGTACGTCGCCGATTCGAAGCGCCTGACCATGGCCGGTGCCAAGAAGATCATGTCCACCGCCATCGCCATGGCCGAAGCCGAGAAGATCGCGGTTTCGGTGGCGATCGTGGATGCGGGTGGCAATTTAATGCTGCTCGAGCGCATGGACGGCGGCCGGTTCCATACGGTGCACTCGGCGACCACCAAGGCAATATGTTCTTGTTCAAACAAAAGAATCACTTCAGCGAAAGGCGCGCAGGGCCAGGCGCTTGATGTCGCGCACGCCCTCGGCCTCGCGCTCGCCGCGGGACCCGGGCGCTGGACCGCCATGGAAGGCGGCGCACCCGTCATGGCCGGCAACGAGTGCATCGGCGGCGTCGGTGTCGCCGGCGGCAGCTTCGAATTCGACGAGCGCGTTGCGAAGGAAGCCGCCGCGTCGATCAAATGAAGGTTGCCTGTATCGGCATGGGCTGGTGGTCGGACGTGCTCGCCGACGCCATCAAGCGATCGGGGAAGCTGGAGATCGTTTCCTGCTTTACCCGTTCTGAATCGAAACGTTCTGCTTTTGCGAAAAAGTACGGCTGCAAAGCGGCCCCCTCGTACCAATCCATCCTGGAAGACAAGAGCGTTCAGGGAATCATCAACACGACGCCGAATTCCGTTCATCTCGAGACTACCGTTGCCGCCGCGGCGGCGCGCAAGCACGTGTTCCTCGACAAGCCGATCGCCAACACCGTCGCCGACGCGAAATTGCTCACCCAGGCCTGCCGCAAGGCAAAGGTCGTCCTCGCCCTGGGCTATCAGCGCAGGCGGGAGAGCCATTTTCGGTGGATCAAACAGAAGATTTCCGAGTTTGGAAAACTGGTGAATGCCGAGGCCAATATCAGCCGGGATCGCCTGGGGCAAATCGACCTCTCCTCCTGGCGCTACCAGGCCGCCGGCATGCCGGGCGGCGTGATGCTGCAGATCGGCATCCACTACACCGACGTGCTCGAATACCTGCTGGGGCCGGTGGTCGCCGTCAGCGGTCGCTTCGTGCGCCTGGTGCTGCCCGGCGACAACCCGGACGTCGCCAGCCTGATTCTCGAGCACGAGAACGGCGCGCAGTCCACCCTCAACGCGAGCTACGCCTCGGCTTCCGAGTACTACCTGATGAACATCTACGGCAAGGAAGCGACCGCTTTTTACGACATGAATGACGGTTTACGGATTTTGAAACGATCGTCGGGCAAACCGGAAAAGATCCCTGTCAAAGCCAACGACCCCATCGTGGAAGAACTCGAGGAATTCGCGGCGGCGGCGCGTGGCGATGGCGAGCCCGAGATGGACGGCGAGCGCAGCACGCGGTCGCTCGCCGTGATCCTGGCAGGGATCAAATCGGCGCAGGAAGGGCGTCGAGTCGAGGTGGAGGAAATGCTGCGATGAGATTTCTGCTTTGCCTCTTGGTCGCGATTCCCGTTTGGGCACAGGAATCTTTTCCTAAAGAAAAACCGGTAGAAATTACCGTCCTGTTCCCTGCCGGCTCCTCGGCCGACGTCACGGCGCGGCTGCTGGCCGACGGCATGTCGAAGCAGCTCGGGCAGCGCGTGCTGGTGGTGAACCGCCCCGGCGCGGGCGGCGCGATCGGCTACCGCTACGTTGCGGCGCAGAAGCCCGACGGTTATTCGCTGGTGTGGAACTCGAACTCGATTTCCACCACCTACCACTCGGGGCAGCTCGCTTTCGACTACCAGGCCTTCGACCCGGTGGCGCGGGTGCTGGTGGAATCCGTGGTACTGGCGGTGAAAGCTGACGCTCGCTGGAAAAACCTGGAAGAGTTGATTGCTGAAATAAAGGCGAAACCCAATACGGTCAGCGTTGGCCACTCGGGCATCGGCAGCCACACGCACATCTCGCTCGCGGCGCTGTTCAGCGCGGTCGGCGCGCAGGTGAACGAAGTGCCCTACGGCGCGGCGCAGGTGGTGCCGAATCTCCTCGGCGGGCATGTCGACGCAGTGGTGCAGCTGCCGGCCGCGCTCTCCGCGCCGGTCAAACAGGGGCAGGTACGGTTGCTCGCGACCCTCACGGATAAGAGGGATAGTGCAATGCCGGAAGTGCCGACGGCGAAGGAACAGGGCGTGGACGTATCGCTCGAGGCCTGGCGCGGCATCGCGGTGCCAAAGGGAACGCCTAAAGACGCTGTTTTTACTCTCGAATTTTCAATAAGAAAAACCGTCGAAAGCGGAGAATTTCAAAAAACCTGCGAGAACCTCGGAGTGCGGCCTGCATTTCTTCCCGCCAACGAGTTCGGCCGGCTGATCGCAGCCGAGGACGCGGCGCTCGCAAAGCTGATGCAGCAGATCGGCCTCAAGAAATAGCCAAAGGAGAACGCCATGGGACAGATGACGACTTACAAGCGACCCGACGGCAAGAGCGTCTCGGGTTATCTCGCGGAGCCCGCCGGTGCCGCAGGCGCGCCGGGCATCGTGGTGATCCAGGAATGGTGGGGCCTGAACGACCAGATCAAGGGCGTGGCCGACAAGCTGGCGAAGGCCGGCTATCGCGCGCTGGTGCCCGACCTGTACCGCGGCAAGGTGGCGCTGGCGGCGAACGAGGCGGAGCACCTGATGACCAACCTCAATTTCGGCGACGCTGCCGGGCAGGACGTGCGCGGTGCGGTGCAGTTCCTGAAAGGCAAGAGCAGGAAGGTCGGCGTCACCGGCTTCTGCATGGGCGGCGCCCTGACGCTGCTCTCAGCCGTGAACGTGCCGGAAGCGGATGCTGCCGTGGCCTGGTACGGCTACCCGCCGCTAGAGTACGTCGACGCCTCGAAGATCAAGCTGCCGCTGATGGGGCACTGGGCGACCGAAGACGTGCCCTTCCCGATCGCGAAGGTGGCCGAGCTCGAGAAGAAACTGACGGCGGCGAACGTGAGGTTCGAGTTCCACCGCTACAACTGCAAGCACGCCTTTGCGAACGAAGAAGCGGATGCCAAGAACCTGGCGATGCTGAAGTACGACCCGGCGGCCGCTGAACTGGCGTGGAAGCGCACCATGGCTTTCCTCGCGAAGAACCTGGGCGGCTAACGCCAGCTACATCGGCGGTACCTGCCCCTTAAGTCCGACATTGACGCGCGGCGCGGTCAGGCTGCCGTCGGGCTGGCGCTGCGAGTTCACGAACACCGATGCGCCGGGTTTCAATTCGCTGCGCTCGGTGGGCGTGAACAACACGACGACCGCGTTCTCCGGGACCAGCACCTTCTTCTCGCCGCCCTTGTACTGCACCGTGAGGACGCGGTCCTTGCCCATGGTCGTGACGCTGGCCACGTTCGCATTGGTCATCTTGCTCTCCGGCCTCAGGTCCCAGTCATAGTGCCCCTCGCCGGTGCCGCGCATATTTTCCGGGAAGATGTGGACCTCCAGCGCAACCAGCGCGCCGTTGCGCTCGCCGACGGTAGTGGTGCCGATGAACTTGCCGCTGCCGATGTCGGCGACGCTCGCCTTGGCAACGCCCATGACGATGAAATTGTCCGCCAGCTTGATGGTCATGCTCTGGCCGCTGTTGGCCTTGACGGTCAGCATCTGGCCGTCGATCTTTTCCACCGTGCCGCGGATTCTCACCGGCGGGTTGGCGGGCGCCTGGGCGACGGCAACGGCGAATACGGCGGCAATCAGCAATGCGGCAACGGTGCGAATCATGGGGTCTCCCTTAGTGGTCTAGTCAGCGCTCAGCGGTAAGTCACGCCCAGCCGGAAGCTGATGGCGCGATAACTCTGGTTTTGATAGACGCCCGGCGGCGAGAGCGTCGGGCCGAAGTGGCCCCAGGAAAAGTCGACCGACGGCGTGAGGTAGAACCTGCCGCGCGGCGACGAGCCGAGGTTGGTGAGGTTGAAATCGTTGCCGATCCCCAGCATGAAGCCGCTGCCGGAGTCGCTGACCTCGCCGTTGTGGTTGGTCCAGAACCTCACGCCGCCAACGCCGCCCTTGACGAAGAACAGCCGGTCTTCGAAGGGATAGGCCTGGCCGAAAAGGTAGAGCGTCGAGATGCCCTGCCCGCGCGCGTCGTCCCTGCGGTTGGTCGATTCGAGCGACCAGCCGCCGGCCTCCAGGCCGAGCAGCAGGCGCGGGGTGAAGGCGTAGCCGCCGCGGATGGCGAACGCCAGCTTGGTGTCGTCGCGATTGTTGGTGACGTCGAACTTGCGCTTGAGGAATCCCACGCCGACATCGCCGCCAGCCCAGAATCCGGTGCGAAAGTCCTGCGCCAGCGCGGCGGGCGCCGCGAGCGCGAACGCCAGGAGGAAAAGCACGAACCTCATGGCGCTCATTTTAAAGCAGTCCGACCCACTCCTTGCACCACTCGAGCGCGGTTTCCTCGGGCAGGATGCCGCTCGAGGCGTCGTGCTTGTGGCGCTCGCCGACGCGCCGGGCGCCGAGGGAAGTCAATAATTCGTCGAACTTTTTGCCGCCGAAATTGAAGGTTTCGGCGTAGGTCCGGTCGCCCAGGCCGAAAACACCGTAGCGGATTTGCGACAAGTCCGGCCGCTTCGCCTGCAGGTCCTCGTAGAGCTTGCGCGCGTTGTCCGGGACATCGCCCTGCCCGTAGGTCGAGGTGCAGATCAGGAACGCGCCCTCGCCGGCGCCCTCTTGCACGAATATCGAGCTGTCGAGGTTGTCCATCAGCAGCGTCTCGACCTGGGTTTCGCCGTCGTCGAGGGCGAGTTCCATCTCCTGCGCGCACAGCTGCGCCGTGCCGGTCATGGTGCCGACCAGGATGCGGATCTTCATTGACATCAAAATATATTGCATCTTATAATCAGAGTCAAGCACTATAGTTCATGAACGCCCCGCTCGCCGCTGCGCAACAGGAGGCCGCCTACCTCGCCAGGCTGGGCGAGCGCGTGCGCGCCTGGCGCACCGCCCACGCGACGACCCGCAAGACCCTCGCCCTCGCCTCCGGCCTCTCGGAGCGCTACCTGGCGCAGCTCGAGGCCGGCCAGGGAAACATCTCGGTGCTGCTGCTGCGCAAAGTGGCGCGCGCGATGGGGGTGAGCGTCGAGTCGCTGGTGCGCGAGGACGAAGCGGCCGGCCGCTGCATCGCCCTGATCGGCCTGCGCGGCGCGGGCAAATCCACGCTCGGCAAGAAGCTCGCCGAGGCGCTGGACCTGCCCTTCATCGAGCTCGACGGCGAAGTGGAGAAGGAAGCCGGCGCCCCGCTCGGCGAGGTGTTCGCCCTTTACGGCCAGGAAGCCTTCCGGCGTTTCGAGCGGCGCGCCCTCGAGCGCGTGCTCGCCGAGCACCCGCGCGCGGTCATCGCCGTCGGCGGCGGCCTGGTCACCGACCCCGGCAGCTACGACCTGCTGCTCGAGCGCTGCCAGTGCGTATGGCTGCGCGCCTCGCCCGAGGAGCACATGGCGCGCGTCATCGCGCAGGGCGACCTGCGCCCGTTCAAGGGCCGCTCCGCTGCCTTGGTCGAAATCAGGAAATTGCTGGAAAACCGGCACATGCTCTACGCCCGCGCCGCCCTCACCATCGACACTTCGGAGAAGTCGTTGCGCCAGAGCTTCGCCGAACTCCGGAAAGCCCTGCCATGATCGCCTTCGATACCCAGCCCGACCGCTATAACCACTGGAAGCTCTCCTTCGACGGCCCGCTGGCGAACCTGGTGCTCGACATCGCCGAGGACAAGGGCCTGGTGCCCGGCTACAAGCTCAAGCTCAACAGCTACGACCTCGGCGTCGATATCGAGCTGCACGACGCGCTCAACCGCATCCGCTTCGAGCACCCGGAGGTAAAAACCGTGGTGCTCACCAGCGGCAAGAGCCGCATGTTCTGCTCGGGCGCCAACATCTACATGCTCGGCACCTCGAGCCATGCCTGGAAGGTGAACTTCTGCAAGTTCACCAACGAGACGAGGAACGGCATCGAGGACACGAGCCGGCACTCGGGCATCAAGTTCCTCGCCGCGCTCAACGGCACCACCGCCGGCGGCGGCTACGAGCTCGCCCTCGCCTGCGACGAGATCGCCATGATCGACGACCGCTCCACCACGGTCAGCCTGCCGGAGGTGCCTCTGCTGGGCGTGCTCCCCGGCACGGGAGGGTTGACTCGGATCATCGATAAAAGAAAAACGCGCCGCGATCTCGCTGACGTGTTCTGCACCACCGCCGAGGGCGTGCGCGCCGATCGCGCCAGGGAATGGAAGCTGGTCGACCACATCGCCAAGCCGCAACAATTCACCGAGACGGTCAAGGCGCGGGCGCTCGAGCTGGCGAAGCTCTCCGACCGGCCCGGGGGCCAGGGCGTCCTGCTTTCGCGCTTGGGCGAAAACAGGATTATCGACGTTCAGATCGACAAGGCCTCGCGCACGGCCACGTTGACGATCCAGGGACCTGAAAAAGCATCTGTTGAAAAAAGCGCCGACTGGTATCCGCTGCGCCTGGCGCGCGAGCTCGACCGCGCGATCCTCGACCTGCGCCACAACCAGCTCGACATCGGGCTGTGGATCCTGAAAACCAGGGGAAATCTCCAGGAAATGCTGAAGATGGATGAACTCCTGTTCAACAACCGGAAAGACTGGTTTGTGCGGGAAACCATCGGCTTCCTGCGCCGCAGCCTGTCGCGGCTCGACGTCTCCTCGCGCTCGATGTTCGCGGTGATCGAGCCGGGTTCCTGCTTCGCCGGCACGCTGTTCGAGCTGGCGCTCGCCGCCGACCGCAGCTACATGCTCGATGCCGAGAACGGCCCCCAGGTCGCGCTGTCGGAAATGAATGACGGTGCCTATCCGATGGCCAATGGACTGTCGAGGCTGGCCACGCATTTCTGCGGAGAACTTCCGGTTCTCGCCAGAAACAAGATCTTCAATTCAAAAGAGGCAAACCACCTTGGATTGGTGACGTCCACCCCCGACGAAATCGACTGGGAGGAAGAAGTGCGCATCGCCATCGAGGAGCGCGTCAGCCTCAGTCCGGATGCGCTCACGGGCATGGAGGCAAGCCTGCGCTTCGCCGGCCCGGAGACCATGCTGACGCGCGTCTTCGGCCGGCTGACGGCGTGGCAGAACTGGATCTTCATCCGGCCGAATGCCACCGGCGAGCAGGGTGCGCTCAAGGTCTACGGCACGGGCGCCAAAGCGAAGTTCAACTGGGAACGGGTGTAGCGATGAGCGCCATCAACTATTCGGAAAAGATCCCCAACAACGTCGACCTGGCGAACGACCGCACGCTGCAGCGCGCGCTCGAGCACTGGCAGCCGCAGTTCCTGCAGTGGTGGCGCAACCTCGGCCCGAGCGACTTCCAGGGCGCCGACGTCTACCTGCGCACCGCGGTGTCGGTCGACGCCCAGGGCTGGGCGCAGTACGGCGCCTTGAAGATGCCGGACTACCGCTGGGGAATATTCCTGGCGGACGCGGTGCCATCCCGGGCCATCGGATTCGGAGACCAGATGGGCCAACCCGCCTGGCAGCAGGTGCCGGGCGAGTACCGCTCGACGCTGCGCCGCCTGATCGTGACGCAGGGCGATACCGAGCCCGCCTCGGTCGAGCAGCAGCGCCTGCTCGGCCATACCTGCCCTTCGCTCTACGACCTGCGCAACCTGTTCCAGGTCAATGTCGAAGAAGGCCGCCACTTGTGGGCCATGGTCTACCTTCTGCACGCCTACTTCGGCCGCGACGGGCGCGAGGAGGCCGAGGAGCTGCTCGCGCGCCACTCGGGCGACGCCGACAAGCCGCGCATTCTCACCACCTTCAACGAGCCGATCTCGGACTGGCTGTCGTTCTTCTGCTTCACCTACTTCACCGACCGCGACGGCAAGTACCAGCTGAAGAGCCTCGCCGAGAGCGCCTTCGATCCGCTCTCGCGCACCTGCCGCTTCATGCTGACCGAGGAAGCGCACCACATGTTCGTCGGCGAGACCGGTATCGGCCGCGTCGTCAAGCGCAGCCTGGAGGCGATGAAGGAGCTCGGCACCGACGACCCGGCGAAAGTCCGCGCCCACGGCGCGGTGGACCTGCCGACGCTGCAGAAATACCTCAACTTCTGGTGCTCGAGCTCGCTCGACCTCTTCGGCAACGAAGTGTCGTCCAACTCGGCGGCCAACTTCGCCAACGGCCTCAAGGGCCGCCCGGATGAGGATCAATATGACGATCATGTTTTAAGAGAAAAAATCTTTTCCCTCGAAACGCCGGAGGGAAATCAGTCCGTTCCGATGCTCAATGCCCTCAATGAAGTCATGCGCGAGTCCTACCTCAAGGACTGCGAGATCGGCCTGAAGCGCTGGAACCGCCTGATCGAGCGCGCCGGTCATGCCATCCGCCTTTCGCTCCCGTCCACGCACTTCCGCCGGTCGATCGGCGCCTGGGTAGGGAAATCGATCGACCCGCAGGGAAAGGAAGTTGCAAAGGAAATCTACAAAAAACTGCTGCACGAATGGATCCCCTCGAAATCCGACCGGGCATTCGTCCACTCCCTCATGAAAAAGGTGATCGAACCGGGCAAGATCGCCGGCTGGGTGGCGCCGCCCGACCGCGGCATCAACAACCTTGCCGTGGAGTATGAATACGTGAAGTTGCACTAGTGCAACGCGTCTCGCTCACTGACTTTTTGAATCGCATGCTCGAGGCCGAGCGCGCCGGCGCCAAGGCGCTGGTAGTGTTCCTGAGCGATTGGCCTCGCAACAGCAGCGAATGGACCATCCTTAGAAAGGTCCATGACGATGAAGCGCACAATTGCGCGCTGATCGGCGAGCAGCTGAAGAAGCTCGGCCGCGACTACAGCCACGCCACCGGCGAGTTCTACGACAAGGCGGTCGCGGTGAAGGACAAGCGCGAGCGCATCGCCTACCTGGTGCGGGGACTGAAATGGGCCATCCGCGAGTTCGAGCAGGCCCTGCCCGGCATCCCGGAACCTGACGTAAAGCAACTGTTCCAGCAGATGCGCGAGCGCCACTTGCGCAGCGTCGCCGCTATTTCGGACGGTCTCCTGCCAAAGTAATCCGGTGCATCAGGCGCCGGTGGCCGTGGTAGTCGTTCACCGGATTGTGCTGGGTGCAGCGGTTGTCCCACAGCGCAATCGAGCCCACCCGCCAGGAGAAGCGGCAGGTGAACTCGGGCTTCACTTGGTGCGCGAACAGGTACTCGAGCAGCGGCGCGCTCTCCTCCTCGGTCATGCCCGCGAAGCGCGTGGTATGCGCGGCGTTGACGTACAGCGCCTTGCGCCCGGTCTCCGGATGGGTGCGCACCACCGGGTGCTCGCCGAGAAACGATTGCGGCGTCGCGTGTCCGTCCATCTTCACGCGGTCCTCGCGGGTGCGGGTCACGTTGGCCTTGGCGGAGGAATTTTCCGCCCTGAGCGGCGCCAGCATTGCCTTCATGCCGTCCGACAGCCCTTCGTAGGCCAGATACATGTTGGCGAACAGCGTGTCGCCGCCGTGGGGCGGAATCTCTCGCGCCAGCAGCATCGAGGCCATTGGCGGCTTCTCCAGATAGGTCGTATCGGAATGCCAGACGCCGCCGAAGTTGACCTTCTCGTGCTCGAGCTTCTTGACCTCGATGATCTCGGGAAAGCCGGCGATGCCCTTGACGAAGGGATACTCGATCGGCTGGCCGATACGGCGCGCGAAAGCCATGTAGGCCGCGGGCGGCAGCGGCTGGTCGCGGAAGAACACCACCTGGTGCTCGAGCCAGGCCCGGCGGATCTGCAAAATATCCCGCTCGGACAGATCCGTCGATAGATCCATCCCCGAAATTTCCGCGCCCAGCGCGCCGGCGATCCGCGTGACTTCCATACAATGTGGATTATGCATTCGAAGCTGAATTTCGCGCCGGCGGCGGTCGAGCTGCAACAACGGGCCGACGGCAGCCTGCTGCTGCGTTCGCCGCAGCCGCTCGGGCCGTACGCCCGCTGCGTGACCGAGTGGCTGGTGCACTGGTCCGACGCGGCACCCGAGCGCACCTTTCTGGCGGAAAGGAAGGGCGAAGGCTGGCGCAAGCTCTCCTACCGTGAAACTTACGGTGCCGTGCGCCGAGTAGGCCAGGCTCTGCTTGAAAAGAATCTGGGCCAGGAGCGGCCGGTCGCCATCCTCTCCGACAACAGCGTCGACAACGCCCTGCTCTCGCTCGGCGCCATGCACGTCGGCGTGCCGGTGGTGCCGATTTCGCCCGCCTACTCGCTGATGTCGAAGGACTTCGGCAAGCTGAAATACATCTTCGAGCTGGTGCAGCCGGGCCTGGTCTGGACCGCCGACCCGGAGAAATTCAAGCCGGCGCTCGACGCGGTGGGCGCGCAGGCCGTGCCGCTCGCGCCGCTGCTGGAGACGAACCCGGGATCCATCCTGGAACGAGAATTCGCAAAGGTAAAACCCGAAACCATTGCGAAGATCCTCTTCACTTCCGGCTCGACCGGCATGCCGAAGGGCGTGGTCAACACGCACGGCATGCTGTGCGCCAACCAGCAGATGCTGGCGCAGGCCTGGCCGTTCGTCGGCGAGCGCCCGCCGGTGGTGGTGGACTGGCTGCCCTGGAACCACACCTTCGGCGGCAACCACAATTTCAACCTGGTGCTGCGCAACGGCGGCACGCTCTACGTCGACGCCGGCAAGCCGGTGCCCGGTTTGATCGAGACGACGGCGCGCAACCTGGCTGACATCGCGCCGACCCTGTACTTCAACGTCCCTCGCGGCTTCGACCTGCTGCTGCCGTTCCTCGAAGAGGACGCCGCATTGCGCCGCAATTTCTTCAGCCGGCTCGACGTGCTGTTCTATGCCGCGGCGGCATTGCCGCAGAATCTCTGGGATCGTTTAATAGATTTATCAAAAAAAGAAAATAAAGACGGTCTTGCCATGCTCTCTGCATGGGGATCCACGGAAACCTCGCCGCTTGCCACCTCGGTGCACTTCCCGATCCCGCGCGCCGGTGTCATCGGCCTGCCGGTGCCCGGCTGCGAGTTGAAGCTGGTGCCCAACGCCGGCAAGCTCGAGGTGCGCGTGCGCGGTCCGAACGTCATGCCCGGCTACTACCGGCGGCCGGACCTGACGCAGGCCGCCTTCGACGCCGAGGGCTTCTACTGCATCGGCGACGCGGTGAAGCTAGCCGATCCTAACGAACCGGAGCGCGGCATCGTCTTCGACGGCCGTGTTGCCGAGGATTTCAAGCTTTCCACCGGCACCTGGGTCAACGTCGGCGCGGTGCGCGTAAAGCTGATCGCCGCCGGCGACCCGCTGATCCAGGATGCGGTGATCACCGGCCACGACAGGAATGAGGTTGGGGCTCTCGTGTTTTTATCGGCAGCGGCGAAAGATTTTCCTGCGGGAAAAATCCATGAACGACTTAAAAAAGCACTGCAAAGCCTCTCAGCGGAGGGCGGCAGCTCCACGCATCCCGTCCGGCTTCTCCTGATGACCGAGCCGCCGTCGATCGACGCCAACGAGATCACCGACAAGGGCTACCTGAACCAGCGGGCGGTACTGGAAAGGCGAGCGGCTCTTGTCCAGACGTTGTATTCAGATGATTTGAATGTAATTACCGTCTAGCAAGCCCCAGCCACGCTATCGCGCCCATCACCACGAAGGCGCCGAAAATCTGCAGCGGCGCGATGACCTGTCCGATGATCACCCAGGCGAGGAATAACGCCGCGATCGGCTCGAAATTGAGCACCACGGCGTAGGTCGCCGAGCCGAGCTTCGGCAGCACCACGAACAGCGATGTGATGGCGAGGCCGTAAAGAACGCTGAGGAGCGCCACGCCGAGCCAGCCAGTGGCATCGACCGGCGCGACCAGGCTGCCGGTGGCGACGGCGGCAAGCGCCACCACCACGGCGGTCGTCGCCATGGTGAGCATGGAGCGGATGCGACCGTCGACGTCCTTCAGCCACCGGTCAGTGAGGAGCAGCACGGTGGCAAAAGCGAGCGCGGCGCCGAAAGCCCACAGCACGCCCGCGCCGAGCGGCTTGCCCCAGACGTCGAGCGCGATGGCGAGCCCGACCAGGGCCACCGGCATGGCGATCAGCGCCCGCGCGCCCGGCCGGCCGCGCCCGGTCGCCCAGGCCATGAGCGACAGGATTACCGGAAAGGTATTGAAGGCGAGCAGCGCCAGCGCCACCGGGATGCGCGCCACCGCGGCGTACAAGCAGTAGCTCTGCACGGCCAGCGCCAGGCCGATCAGCACCGCGCGAGCGACGGTGGTTCGTCCCAGTGCGAGCGACACGCCTTGCAGGCGCAGCAGAGCGAACACGGCGATGGCCGTGAAGGCCGAGCGCGCCAGCACCGCCGTCGGCACGCTCGCGCCGTGGTCGAAGGCAACGCGCGCCGAGATATGGTTGAGACTGAAGGTGACGGCGATCAGCATCAGCAGCGGGATGCCGAGCCTGGGCGATAATCTTGCGGCCATGGCGGACGTTAGCAAAGGAATTGGAATAGTGCTCGCGTGTGTATTTCTCGAAACGGGGAATGCTTGTGAATTTCCCGATGAAGGAAATATGCCGCTGCGCCGCGCCGTGGCGCGCGTCGAGATGCTGCCGGAGATCGAGGCGTGGGCGAAGGCCGTCAGGCGCAATGGCGCCGTGACGCAAGTCGCGGTGATGGTCGGCGAATCGGTGCGCCGCGCCGGGCGCTGCTACTGGCCGGTCGAGGTGCGCGCCGAGGGCAGGCTCTGGCGCCGCTTGCTCGTCACGCCGGACGGCAAGGCGCTCATCAACGCAGGCGGGCCGCCAGCAGCAGCATCGCCCCCAGCAGCCAGCACGCCTGCGGCGCCCAGGCCAGCATCCCCTTGAATCCGGGCAGCGCCGGCAGACCCGCGCCGGAAATGGCGATGCGGGCGCAAGTCGCCACCGCCAGCACCGCGAACAAGGTGCCGAGGAAACGCCCTTCCCGCCCGCCGCGCCCGAAGCCGATCGCCGCCGTATAGGCGGCAACGCAGGCCGCGCCCCAGCAACCGCCCGCCACGAACTGGGCGACCACCAGCAAGTCCTTGCCCGGCGCGAAGGCCGAGGCGAGCGTGCCGAGCGCCCCGAGCGCCGCGCCGAGGGTCAGCAGGTCCGCGGCGCCGATCCTCTTCACCGCCATCGAGGCGGGAAACATCATCAGGTTGAAGCCGATCCAGAACACCGGCATCAGCAGCGGCAGCTCGTCGGGCTTGGCGAACTGCAGGAAGCGCGGCGCCGAGTTGAGCGAGAAATGAATCTGGAAGCCGACCGCCAGGATCAGCAGCGCAATAAAAACCGGCAGGATGTTGCGGGGGTCGTCCGCTTCTTTCTCTTCCGTCCGGGAATTCGAAACGACCCTTCGTTCCGCATAGACCAGAACGCCGACGGCGACCAGGAGCGTCAAGGTCGACACCACGAACGGGACCTTGGGGTCGACGCCGCGCAAGGCGATGCCGAGATAGGGAGCGAGCCCGGAGGCGATCGCGGTGCCGGTGAGCACTAGCGTCGACAGCCAGGGGACGCTCGGCTTCGCCGCATGGCGCCCGAGCAGCGCCCAGGGCGGCGAGCGCAGCGCCGACGAGGTGAGCGCCCAGACCACGATCGCCGCGAGCAGGAACCCCGCGCTCGCGCCGGCGAAAGGCATGGCGAGGAAGGCGGCGCAGGAGAGCGCGGTGACGCCGAGGATCCAGCCGCCGAGGCGCGCGATTCCCGCGCGCATGCGGTCCACCCAGAAGCCGGTGACGACGTCGGTGACGGCGAAGATCACCTGGTCGGCGACCAGGATCCAGGGCACCCACTGGCGGTCGATGCCGGCCTGCGCCGCGAGTTGCGGCAGGTAGATGACGTACGCGGTCCAGGTGGTGACGAAGAAGAACTGGATCACGCCGACGATGATGGCAAAACGCGTCATGCTGGCATTACCCTCTGGAGAATCTTCGCATCTTAAGTAGAATGCCGCCAACTCATGAAGTTTCTGTTTGATCTCCTCCCGGTCGTGCTGTTCTTCGTCGCCTTCAAGCTCGCCGACATCTACGTCGCGACCGGAGTGGCGATCGCCGTCACCATCCTGCAGGTGGCCTGGCTCAAGCTGCGCCGCCGGCGCGTCGAGCCGATGCTGTGGGCGAGCCTCGCCATCATCGTGGTGTTCGGCGGCGCGACCCTCGCGCTGCAGGACGAGACCTTCATCAAGTGGAAGCCCACCGTGCTCTATTGGCTGTTCGGCGCGGTGCTCGCGGCTTCGGCGCTCGGCTTCCGCAAGAACCTGGTGCGGGCGATGCTCGCCGAGCAGGTGCAGCTGCCCGACGCAATATGGGCGCGGCTCAACCTGAGCTGGGTCGCCTTTTTCGCCTTCATGGGCGCGGCCAACCTGTACGTCGCCTACAACTACCCGACCGACCTGTGGGTCAACTTCAAGCTGTTCGGCGGCATGGGGCTGATGCTGCTGTTCGTCATCGCGCAGTCGCTCTACCTCGCGCGGCACGTCACGGAGAAGCCTTGAGCGTGGAAGCCGAGATGCGCCGGCGCCTGGCGGCGCTCGATCCGCTGTCGCTCGACCTGGTGGACGAGAGCGCCCGGCACGCCGGCCACGCCGGCGCCAGCCCGGGCGGTAGCACGCACTGGAACCTGACTCTGGTCTCAGGAAAGTTCTCCGGGCTGGGCCGTCCGGCACGCCACCGCCTCGTCTACCAGGCGCTCGGCGATCTCATGCACAATCCCATCCACGCGCTCGCCATCACGGCGCGCGCCCCGGAAGAAACGAAAGGAAGCAGATGAAATACCGTCTCCTAGCCGCCGCGGCGCTTGCCGTGCCGCTGCTCGCGTCCGCCCAGGTTGCCAAGGACAAGCCCGCCGCCAAAGGGGCGACCGGCCCCATCGCCACCGTCAACGGCGTCGGCATATCGCGCGCGCGCGGCGAATTCCTGCTGAACCAGCAGATGGCGCGCGGCGCGCCGGACAACGACCAGACGCGCGCCATGGTGCGCGAGGAGCTGGTGAACCGCGAGGTCATCGCGCAGGAGGCGACGCGCAGCGGCCTGGCGAAAACCCAGGAAGTGCAGATGCAGGTCGACCTGGCGCGCCAGGAGATCGTCGTCAGCGCCTACCTGCGCGAGTGGGCGCGCAAGAACCCGCCGGCGGACGCCGACGTGCAGAAGGAGTACGAGCGCGTCAAGGCGTTGCAGGGCGACCGCCAGTACCGCGCGCGGCACATCCTGGTCGAGAGCGAGGACAAGGCCAAGGGCCTGATCGCGGAGTTGAAAAAGGGCGGCAAGTTCGACGAGCTGGCGAAGAAGAACTCCAGCGACACCGGCAGCGCCGACCGCGGCGGCGACCTCGACTGGAACGTGCCGACGGCCTACGACAAGGCCTTCTCGGACGCCATGACCAAGCTCGAAAAGGGCAAGTTCAGCGAGACGCCGGTGCGCACGCGTTTCGGCTTCCACATCATCCAGCTCGACGACGTGCGCGCAGTGAAGTTCCCGGAGCTCGCCGAGGTGAAGCCGCGCATCCAGCAGCAGCTGATGCAGGGCAAGGTCGAACAGCTGATCCAGGCGCTGCGCGCGAAGGCGAAGGTCGAATAGAAATCCTGCGGCAGGAAGAGGCGACGCCGGGATTCAGCTTTCAGGTGGTGCGCGACGACCTGCTGGCTCAGCCGGTCGAGGCGATCGTGAACGCCGCCAACGGCCGCCTCGCCCACGGCGGCGGAGTCGCCGCCGCCATCTCGCGAGCCGCGGGCCCGGCGCTGCAGGAAGAATCGGATGCCCTGGTCGAAAAGAACGGTGCTTTCCCAGCGGGCAGCGCTGTCGTCACCACTGCCGGCCGCCTGCCCTTCAAAGGCGTAATCCACGCCGTCGGTCCCCGCCGCGGCGAGGGCGACGAGGAGCGGCTGCTGGTCAAGGCGCTGGGGGCCGCCTTCGCCTGCGCGCGCAGCCGTGGCTGGACCTCGGTCGCCTTCCCGGCGGTCTCCAGCGGCATCTTCGCCGTGCCGCTCGATATTTGCGCCCGCGCCTACGTGCGGGCAGCGCGCGCCTCCGGACTGCGTAAGGTCCGGCTATGCTTGCGCGACCAAGCCACTATCGATGCCGTCCTCAAGGAAATGAACCAATGAGAATTACCGCCCTCCTTTTCTTTTTATTACTTTCTTTTACCGCGACTGCGCAAAAAACCGAGAAAGCCACCTTCGCCGCCGGCTGCTTCTGGTGCACCGAAGAGGCCTTCGAGAAGGTTCCGGGGGTGATCGCCGCGGTGTCGGGATACATGGGCGGCACGGCGAAGCATCCGACCTACGAGCAGGTGTCGCGCGGCATCACCGGCCACGCCGAGGTAGTGCAGGTGACCTTCGATCCGGCCAAGGTGAGCTACGAGAAGCTGCTCGACGTTTTCTGGGTGAACCACGACCCGACGGTGCGCGACCGCCAGTTCTGCGATGCGGGCTCGCAATACCGCCCGGAGATCTTCGTCAATTCCGAAGAGCAGAAGCGCCTCGCCGAGGCCTCCAAGGCCAAGTGGGAGAAGCTCAAGCCTTTCCGCCAGCCCCTGCTCACGCCGGTGACGGCGGCGGGCGAGTTCTGGCCGGCCGAGGAATATCACCAGGACTACTACCAGAAGAACCCGCTGCAATACCGCTTCTACGTCACCGGCTGCGGGCGCTACGCGCGCCTCGACAACCTGTGGGGCGCATTGCGCGCCAAGTAGCGCCTAGTCGGCCTCGTCGATCCAGGTCATCTGGATGGCCTCGAGGATTTTCTCGCCGCTGCGATTGGGATCGTCGCTGAAGCCGGGCAACGACAGCACCCAGGCATGCAGGTCGGTGAAGCGGATGGTCTTCGGGTCGACGTCGGGAAACTTTTCGTAGAGTGCAATGGCGATCTCGCGCGTGTCGGTCCACTTCATGGCTTCTTCGCGCCGCCTTCGCGCTCGTAGTTGATGGTGTATTTGGGGATTTCGATCGTCAGGTCCGCGTCGGCGACCCGCGCCTGGCACGATAGCCTCGAGGTCGCCTCCAGCCCCCAGGCCTTGTCGAGCAGGTCTTCCTCTTTCTCCTCGGCGGCCTCGAGCGAGCCGAAGCCCTCGCGCAGGATGACATGGCAGGTGGTGCAGGCGCAGGACTTCTCGCAGGCATGCTCGATGTCGACGTGGTTTTCCAGCAGCGCGTCGCAAATGGATTTTCCAGCTTCGACATTCAAAACTGCGCCATCCGGACATAGCGCGGCATGCGGCAGGACCTTGACGCGCGGCATCAGAGACTGCCGATCTTGCGGCCGGCGAGCACCTTGCGTACCCCGGCGTCCATGCGCCGCGCGGCAAACTCGTCGGTCGCGCGGTTGAGCGCGTCGGCCGCCTTCTTGATTGCCCGATGGTCGTTCGTCGGCAACAGTTTTTCGAGATCTTGGATCGCAGTCTGAATAATCGAAGTTTCCTCTGTGGAAAGCAGAGAAGCGTCGGCATCCAACGCAGACCGTGTCGCTTCGATCAACCTTTGTCCGTCAACGCGGTGCTCGGCGAGCGCGCGGGCGTGCATGTCCTGGTTGGCGTGGTCGAACGAATCGCGCAGCATGCGCTCGACGTCGGCGTCGGCGAGGCCGTAGGACGGCTTGACGATCACCGAGGCCTCGACGCCGGTCGATTGCTCTTTGGCCTGTACCGAGAGCAAGCCGTCGGCATCGACCTGGAAGCCGACGCGGATGCGCGCGGCGCCCGCCACCATGGGCGGAATGCCCTTGAGCTCGAAACGCGCGAGCGAGCGGCAGTCGCTCACCAGCTCGCGCTCGCCCTGCACCACGTGGAAGCTCATGCCGTTCTGGCCGTCCTTGAAGGTGGTGAATTCCTGCGCGCGCGCCGCCGGGATAGTGCTGTTGCGCGGCAGGATCTTCTCCACCAGGCCGCCCATGGTCTCCAGGCCGAGCGAGAGCGGGATGACGTCGAGCAGCAGCCACTCCTCGCCATGCCGCTTGTTGCCCGCCAGCACGTCGGCCTGCATCGCCGCGCCGAGCGCCACGACCTTGTCGGGATCGAGGTTGTTGAGCGGATCGCGGCGGAAGAACTCGGCCACTGCGCGCTGCACCTGCGGCATGCGCGTCGCCCCGCCCACCATCACCACGCCCTTGATGTCCTCGACGGTCAGGCCGGCGTCGCGCAGCGCCTTGCGCACCGGGCCGAGCGTCTTCTGCACCAGCGCGTGCGTGATATTGCAGAAGGTCTCCGAGTCGATCTTCACGTCGACGAATTCGCCGGTCGAGAGCTTGGCGGCGATGCTGGTTTCCGAATGAAAGCTCAGGTACTCCTTGGCTTCGCGCGCCTTGATCTGCAGCAGGCGCATGTCGCGCGGCTGCAGCGGCGCGAGCTTGGCCTGCTCCACCGCCCAGCAGAACAGGCGCTGGTCGAAGTCGTCGCCGCCCAGCATGGAATCGCCGCTGGTCGCAATGACCTCGAAGACGCCCTTGGATAATTTCAGGATCGACAGGTCGAAGGTGCCGCCACCGAGGTCGTAGACGGCATAGGTGCCCTCGGATGCGTTTTCCAGGCCGTAGGCGATCGCAGCTGCGGTAGGCTCATTTAATAATCTGAGAATATTCAAACCGGCGATTTTCCCCGCGTCTTTCGTCGCCTGGCGCTGCGCATCGTCGAAATAGGCCGGCACCGTGATGACTGCGCCCGCAAGCTCGCCGCCCAGCGACTGTTTCGCCCTCTCGTGCAGGACTTTCAGGATTTCCGCCGAGACTTCCACCGGGCTCTTCACGCCGGCCGCGGTGCGCAGCTGCAGCATGCCGGGGGCATCGACGAAGTCGTAGGGCGCGCTCTCCAGGTGCGCGACGTCCTTCACGCCGCGCCCCATGAAGCGCTTCACCGAGGAGATGGTGTTCCTGGGGTCCTCCGCCTGCTTGACCTGGGCGGCGTAACCGACTTCTGCTTTTTTATTTTCCGCGAAGCGCACAACGGAAGGCAGCAATGGCCGTCCCAGCGCGTCCGGCAGTACCGTCGCTACGCCGCTGCGCACCGTCGCCACCAGCGAGTTGGTCGTGCCGAGGTCGATGCCCACCGCGCGCCGCTGCTCGTGCGGCGCCGGCGACATGCCCGGTTCCGAGATCTGCAGCAGCGCCACTAGGCGATCTCCTCGTACGCCTCGTCGATTTCCGCGTCCAGGCGGCTGAGGAACATCAGCTTCCGCACCGGCTCGACGGCGGCGGCGTAGTTCTTCTGCTTGTCGATGAGGTTGCCGATCTCCGCCTGGATCGCCTTGCCGTCCAGGGAGAGCTTTTGCCGAATGGCGTCCAGCCGGTCGGCATTGCGTGCCTGCACCGCGCCTTCCAGCTCCTCGCGCAATTCGAGCTGCTTCAGCAAGAATTCCGAAGGCATCTGCGTATTGGTCTCAAAACCGACGTCGACGCTCTGGAGCTCGAGGATGTGCCTGGCGCGCTGCACCGGGTCCTTCAGGGTGCGGTAGGCCTCGTTCACGCGCGTAGTCAGCTGCAGCGAGGCGCGCCGCTCGGCGTCGCCGGCCTGCGCGTAGCGATCAGGGTGCACTCGCGTCTGAATTTCGCGGTAGGCCTGGTCGAGCGCCTCGGTCTGCAGCGCATACCGGGTCTCGAGTCCGAACAGGTCGAAGTGGCTCTGCAACCTGCTAGACGTTGAAGCTTTCCCCGCAGCCGCACTCGTCCTTGACGTTGGGGTTGGCGAACTTGAAGCCCTCGTTGAGGCCCTCGCGCGCGTAGTCGAGCACCGTGCCGTCGATGTACTGCAGGCTCTTGGGGTCCACCAGCACCTTCACGCCGTGGCTCTCGAACTCGAGGTCCTCCGGCTGCGGCGCGTCGACGAATTCCAGCTTGTAGGCGAGGCCCGAGCAGCCGGTGGTCCTGACGCCCACGCGCAGGCCGATGCCCTTCCCGCGTTTGTGCAGGAAATTCTGGACGTGGTCCGCGGCCTTTGCGGTGAGCGAGATCGCCATTGCCTCAGGCGTGCTTCTTCTTGTAGTCCTCGACCGCGGCCTTGATCGCGTCCTCGGCCAGGATCGAGCAGTGGATCTTGACCGGCGGCAGCGACAGCTCCTGCGCGATCTGCGTGTTGCGGATGCTGGCCGCCTCGTCGAGCGTCTTGCCCTTGACCCACTCGGTCACCAGGGACGAGGAGGCGATGGCGGAGCCGCAGCCGTAGGTCTTGAAGCGCGCGTCCTCGATGCGCCCGTCGGCGCCGACCCTGATCTGCAGCTTCATCACGTCGCCGCAGGCCGGCGCGCCGACCATGCCGGTGCCGACAGCGTCGTCTGCCTTGTCGAAGGAGCCGACGTTGCGGGGGTTTTCGTAGTGATCCAGTACTTTGTCGCTATAAGCCATGGCTCTACCTCAGTGTGCCGCCCATTGGACGGTATTCAGGTCAACTCCCTCTTGGTGCATTTCCCAGAGCGGTGAAAGCTCGCGCAGCTTCGCCACCTTGCGCTTGATCAGGTCGGCGGCGAAACGCACGTCTTCCTCGGTGGTGAAACGGCCGAGCGAAAAGCGAATCGAGCTGTGCGCCAGCTCGTCGGAGCGGCCGAGCGCGCGCAGCACGTACGAGGGCTCGAGCGAGGCCGAAGTGCAGGCCGAGCCCGAGGACACAGCGATGTCCTTCACCGCCATGATCAGCGACTCGCCCTCGACGAAATTGAACGAGACGTTGAGGTTGTGCGGAATGCGCTTTTCCAGGCTGCCGTTGACGTACACCTCTTCGATGTCGCGGATGCCCTTCAGCAGCGAGTCGCGCAGCGCGCGCACGCGCTCGTTGTCGGCGGCCATCTCGAGCCTGGCGAGGCGCGCCGCCTCGCCGAAGCCGACGATCTGGTGCGTCGCCAGCGTGCCCGAGCGGAAGCCGCGCTCGTGCCCGCCGCCGTGGATCTGCGCCTCGATGCGCACGCGCGGCTTGCGGCGCACGTACAGCGCGCCGATGCCCTTCGGCCCGTAGATCTTGTGCGCGGTGATGGTCAGCAGATCGGCCTTGAGCTTCTGCAGGTCGATCTCGACGCGCCCCGCGCCCTGCACCGCGTCGCAGTGGAACACGATGCCCTTGGCGCGGCAGATCTCGCCGATCTCCCACACCGGGTGGATGACGCCGATCTCGTTGTTCACCATCATGATGGAGACCAGGATGGTGTCGGGCCGGATGGCCTTTTTCAATTCTTCAATGTCGATGATTCCGTCTTCCTTCACCTCCAGGTAGGTCGCTTCAAACCCCTGGCGCTCGAGCTCGCGGAAGGTGTCAAGCACCGCCTTGTGCTCGGTCTTCTGCGTGATGAGGTGTCTTCCCTTGGTCTTGTAGAACTGCGCCGCGCCCTTGATGGCGAGGTTGTTGCCCTCGGTCGCGCCCGACGTCCAGACGATCTCCTTCGGGTCGGCGCCGATCAGCGCCGCGACATGGCCGCGCGCCTCTTCCACCGCCTCCTCGGCTTCCCAGCCGAAGGCGTGAGAGCGGCTCGCCGGATTGCCGAAGTGCTCGGTGAGGTACGGAATCATCTTCGCCGCCACCCGCGGATCCACCGGCGTGGTCGCCGAATAGTCGAGGTAGATCGGCCGCTTCATGCCGCGACCTTCTCCGCGGCTTTTTCCGTGCCGCGGAAATCCTTGATCACCGCCACCGGCTTGCCGCTCTGGTGGGCGACCAGGTCAGACAGCGTGACCGACGAGAGGTAATCGAACATCTTTTCGTTGAGCGTGGCCCAGAGGTCGTGCGTCATGCAGCGCTTCTCGTCGTGGCAGTTCTCTTTGCCGCCGCATTGCGTCGCGTCGAGCGGCTCGTCCACCGCGGTGACGATGCTCGCCACGGTAACGCCCTGCGGTGGCTGCGCCAGGTTGTATCCGCCGCCCGGCCCGCGCACGCTGGAGACGAGCTTCGCCCGGCGCAGCTTGCCGAACAGCTGCTCGAGGTAGGAGAGCGAGATGTGCTGGCGCTCGCTGATCGCGGAAAGCGTCACCGGGCCGCGGTTCTGGCGCATCGCCAAGTCCACCATCGCCGTCACGGCGAACCTGCCCTTGGTTGTTAGCCTCATGAGAGGGTTTCCAATACTTGATTGAACTGGTCAAGTATACCCAATTCCGACAGAAACGATCAAGAATTACTTGACCGCTCTAAGGTGCTCTTTTTGCTTATCTTTCTCTATTCCCTCAAGCTTCTCGCTGAGGGCTTTCAGGGCCCGTTCCAGCTCCTGGGAATGCTCGACCAGGGACTGGATTGCCTTGGCATAGGGGTCGTCGTTCTCTTGCACCACGGCGTAGGCAGAAAAGCGTGCCTCCTGGCGCGCGTCGGGATCGCTGACGATGCGTCCCGGAATGCCGACCACGGATGCGCCGGCCGGCACTTCCTTCACCACGACTGCGTTCGAGCCGATTCGTGCGCCTGTACCTACCGTGAAGCCGCCGAGAACCTTGGCGCCAGCGCCCACCACCACGCCGTCGCCGAGCGTCGGGTGCCGTTTCTCTCCGCGGTAGAGCGAGGTGCCGCCGAGCGTCACGCCCTGGTAGATGGTGCAGCCGTCGCCGATTTCCGCCGTCTCGCCAATCACGACGCCCATGCCGTGGTCGATGAATACGCAGCTGCCGATCTTCGCTCCGGGGTGGATCTCGATGCCGGTCAGCCAGCGCCCGATGTGCGAAGTGAAGCGCCCGAGCCAACGCAGGCCGTTGCGCCAGAACCAGTGCGCTAGCTTGTGGATATAGATGGCATGCAGGCCTGGATAGCAGGTCAGCACTTCCCAGGCCGAGCGGGCCGCCGGGTCGCGCTCCAGGATGCAGCCGATGTCGCCACGCAGTTTCTTGAACATGAAAGGATTCTAGGGTTCCCTACTAAAACGATCAACTATTTGCCCATCAGGGCTTTCAGCAACCCCCGCAGGATATTGACCTCCTCGCGCTCGAGGCCCGGGACGCGGGAAAACAGGCGCCGCAGCCGCTCCGGCAGGCGCGAGCCGTGCTCCGGCACGTGGAATCCGCTTTTGACGGCGGCACGCTCCAGGTGCTCGTACAAACCTTCGATGTCTCTGACGGTGGCGAGCTTTTCCCTCCGTCCTTTCACGACCGGATTTTTAGTCATGAAAAGCTCGTAGGCGACCACTTGCACGGCTTGCGCCAGATTGAGCGAGCTGAACTCCGGATTGGCCGGGATGTGGACCAGGAACTGGCAGGCGAACATTTCCTCGTTGGTCAGCCCCGCCTCCTCGTTGCCGAAGACGAAAGCGACCTCGCCGTCAAGCTGCGCCGCGCGCGCCGCCGCGGCGCGCGCGTCAAGCACCTGAGGCGACCATTCGCGCGGCCGTGCAGTTAGTGCGAAAGCAGCGGTGCAGTCCTGAATTGCTGCAAGAAGATCTTTTTCAATGACGGCTTTTTCAAGAATGTCCTGCGCATGGGTGGCCATCCACTGGTCTTCCTTCGCCGGCCAGCGCTCGGGCGCGACCAGGCGCAGGTCGGTGATGCCCATGGTTTTCATCGCGCGCGCGGCGGCGCCGATATTGCCGGGATGGCTTGGGCGGCAGAGGACGATTCGAATAGGCGCCATCCCCACAGTCTAACCGCCGTAAAATGCGCGGCTCCCATGCATCCGATGCTGAACATCGCGGTCCGCGCCGCCCGCCGCGCCGGATCGATCATGAACCGCGCGGCGCTCGGCGGCGGCATCGAGGTGCGCGCCAAGCGCGCCAACGACTTCGTTACCCAGATCGACCGCGCCGCCGAGGAGGCGATCATCGAGGTGGTGCGCAAGGCCTACCCCGACCATGGCTTCCTCGCCGAGGAATCGGGCGCGCAGGCCGCCGACGCCGAGTACGTCTGGGTGATCGACCCGCTCGACGGCACCACCAATTTCATCCACGGCTTCCCGCAGTACTGCGTCTCGATCGGCGTGCAGCACCGCGGCGCGGCCGCCCATGCCGTGATCTACGACCCGCTGAAGAACGAGCTGTTCACCGCCTCCAAGGGACGCGGCGCCTTCCTCAACGACCGCCGCATCCGGGTATCGAAATGCGCTCGCCTCGGCGAGGCGCTGGTGGGCACGGGTTTTCCGTTCAAGGAACTGTCGCGCATCGATCTATATACGAAGCAGCTGGTCGAAATGATGAAAAGCTCCTCCGGCGTGCGGCGGGCCGGAGCGGCAGCGCTCGATCTTGCCTACGTCGCTTGCGGCCGGCTGGACGCCTTCTGGGAAATGGGACTCTCGCCCTGGGACATGGCGGCCGGCGCGCTGCTGGTGCAGGAGTCCGGCGGCCTGGTCGGCGACCTGCAGGGCGAGCAGACCTACCTGCAATCGGGCGACATCGCCGCCGGCACGCCGAAAATATTTACCGCCCTGCTGGAGGCGCTGAAGCGGTGAAATGAGCGCGGCCGAGCACACGCCGGTAATGCAGCAGTACCTGCGGATCAAGGGCGAGCATCCGGACATCCTGGTGTTCTACCGGATGGGCGATTTCTACGAGCTGTTCTACGACGACGCCGAAAAGGCGTCGCGCCTGCTCGATCTCACGCTCACCTCACGCGGCGCTTCCGCCGGCGAGCCGGTGAAGATGGCCGGCGTGCCGGCGCACTCGGTGGAGAGCTACCTCGCGAAGCTGGTGAAGCTGGGCGAGTCGGTGGCGATCGCTGAGCAGATCGGCGACCCGGCAACCGCCAAAGGCCCGGTGGACCGGCAGGTGACGCGTATCGTCACGCCCGGCACGCTGACGGATGCGGAGCTTCTCGACGAGAAATCCGACAACGTTCTTCTGGCTCTTTCAAAAAATGCCTCCACCGTCGGATTAGCCTGGCTCTCCCTCGCCTCGGGGGATCTGCGCATCTCGGAAATTGCCCCGCAGGTGCTCGAGAACGAACTGCGGCGCATCGCGCCCGCGGAGATTCTGGTGTCCGACATTGAAATTCAGGGGTTTTTCACGACTCGTCTACCACCCTGGAACTTCGACATCCAGGCCGGCAAGCAGAGACTCCTGAAGCAACTTGGCGCGGCTTCCCTCGCCGGCTACGGCTGCGACGACATGACGCTCGCCATCGGCGCCTGTGGCGCGCTGCTCGATTACGCCGCCAAGACGCAAGGCCAGGCGCTCGCGCACGTGAGCGCGGTGCGGGCCGAGCGCGCCGGCGAGTACCTGCGCCTCGACGCCGCCACGCGCCGCAACCTCGAGCTTACGGAGACCCTGCGCGGCGAGCCGGCGCCGACCCTCTTCTCGCTGCTCGACGACTGTGCCAGCGGCATGGGCAGCCGGCTGCTGCGTCACTGGCTGCACCACCCGCTGCGCGACCACCAGGAACTGGAGCGCAGACAGGATGCGGTGCAAGCCTTTCTGGGCAAGGAAACCGCAACCCGGAAAATATTGAAAAATCTTTCGGATGTGGAGCGCATCACCGCCCGCATCGCCCTGAAGAACGTCCGCCCGCGCGAGCTCGCCGGCCTGCGCGAAAGCCTGCAGCTGCTGCCGAGCCTGCGGGATAGCTTGCCGGCTTCGTCGTTGCTCGATGAATTGAAGAACGATCTTTCGACACCGACGCAATGCGTTGACCTCCTCGAGCGGGCAATCCATCCGGAGCCCGCCGCCCGCGTGATCGACGGCGGCGTGATCGCCGCTGGCTACAGCGCTGACCTCGACGAATTGCGCGGCCTGCAATCGAACGCCGGTGATTTCTTGATTGCATTGGAAAAAAGAGAAAAAGAAAGGACGGGAATTCCAAACCTCCGGGTTGCGTACAACAGCGTGCATGGCTACTACATCGAAATCACCAACTCGCACGCCGGCAAGGTGCCCGACGACTATCGCCGCCGCCAGACGCTGAAGAACGCCGAGCGCTACATCACCCCGGAGCTCAAGACCTTCGAGGACAAGGCGCTCTCGGCGCGCGATCGCGCCCTCGCGCTGGAGAAAAGCCTTTTCGACCAGGTCCTGGCGGAATTGCAGGTTTTCCTGAAAACCCTGCAGCAGATCGCCAGGGCCCTGGCTCAGGCTGACGTGCTGTCCGCTTTTGCTTCGGTTGCGGCGAAGAGAAACTATGCCCGCCCGCAGTTCGTGCCAGATATCTGTATCGAGATCGAGGGTGGGCGCCACCCGGTGGTCGAGGCGCAGATCGAGAATTTCATCGCCAACGACTGCCGCCTGTCGCCGGCGCGGCGGCTGCTCCTGATCACCGGGCCGAACATGGGCGGCAAGTCGACCTACATGCGGCAGGTGGCGCTGATCGCGCTGCTGGCGCACATCGGCGCCTTCGTGCCGGCGCGCGCGGCCCGCCTCGGGCCGATCGACCAGATTTTCACGCGCATCGGCGCGGCCGACGACCTCGCCGGCGGGCGCTCCACCTTCATGGTCGAGATGACCGAGAGCGCCGCCATCCTGCACAACGCCACGGCAAAGAGCCTGGTGCTGATGGACGAGGTCGGCCGCGGCACATCGACGTTCGATGGGCTCGCGCTGGCCTGGGCCATTGCAGAATTCTTGATCAAAAAAAATACCTCTCTCACTTTGTTCGCGACCCATTATTTCGAACTGACCCGCCTGGCGCTCGATCACAAGGACGCGGCCAACATCCACCTCGACGCCGTCGAGCACAAGGACAGCGTGGTGTTCCTGCACGCGGTGGAGGAAGGCCCGGCGAGCCAGAGCTACGGCCTGCAGGTGGCGGGTCTCGCCGGCGTGCCGAAGGCGGTCGTCCGGCAGGCGAAGAAATACCTGCAGCTGCTCGAGGAATCGAGCATTACGCGCGGCAACCAGAACGATCTTTTTGCGTCGGTCAAGGAAGTTGCGCCCGAGCCTGAAACGGATTTATTGCGTGACGAACTTCAAAAGACAAACCCAGACGAACTCTCGCCTCGCGAAGCGCTCGAACTCCTCTACCGGCTGAAGAAGCTGCCGTGATCGACATCGGCGCCAACCTCACGCACCCGGCGTTCGACGCGGATCGCGCGCAGGTCCTGCAGCGCGCCCGTGCTGCCGGCGTCATTACGGTCATCGTCACCGGTACCACCATCGACGAAAGCCGCAAGGCCCTCTCCCTCGGCCTGCCCTGCACCGCCGGCGTCCACCCGCATCACGCGCGCGAGTGTGATGACAGCACGATCGAAGCTTTGAAAAGCATGGCGGCTCATCCCGACGTGGTCGCGATCGGGGAATGCGGCCTCGACTTCAACCGCAACTACTCGCCGCACCCGGATCAGGAGAAATGGTTCGTCAAGCAGGCGGAACTTTCTATTGAAATCGGAAAGCCCTTGTTTCTTCATTCCAGGGATGCCTTTCCTCGATTCGCTGAAATTCTGAAATCATTAAAAATCTCGAAAGCCGTCGCCCATTGTTTCACCGGACAGAAGGACGAGCTTCGCGCCTATCTCGACCTCGGCCTCTACGTCGGCATCACCGGCTGGATCTGCGACGAGCGCCGCGGGCGGCACCTGCTGGAGCTGGTGCGCGATATCCCGCGCGACCGCCTGCTGGTCGAGACCGACGCGCCCTACCTCACGCCGCGCGACATGCGGCCCCAGCCCAAAGCGCGGCGCAACGAGCCGGCGTTCCTGCCTCACATCGTCGCCACGGTGGCGCGCGCGCTGGGGCGCCCGGCGCAGGAGGTCGCCGCCGAGACCACCCGCAACGCGATGACGCTCTTCGGCATCGATGAATCTCGTTCATCTACTGCTGCGCAACGCCCGCTCGCAGCCTGAGCGGCCGGCCCTCGCGGTCGGGACAAAGGTCGTCCTGACTTACGGCGAGCTGGCACTTCGCGTGCAACGCCTCGCTTCCGGTTTCAGAAAAAGATTTTCATTGAAAGCCGGGGACCGTGTAGCGCTTGCCATGCGCAATTGCCCCGAGTACTACGAGATCCTGTTCGCCTGCTGGCATGCCGGGCTCACGGCGGTGCCGATCAACGCCAAGCTGCACGCCAAGGAGTTCGCCTACATCATCGAGAACGCCGGGGCAAAGCGCTGTTTTGTCACGCCGGACCTGGAATCCAGCGTGGATGGCATTTCGATTCTCAACTTAAAAGATATTTATGGAGAGCCGGAATCCCCTGCCGACGTCAACCCTGACGACGTCGCCTGGCTCTTCTATACGAGCGGCACGACCGGCCAGCCCAAGGGCGCGATGCTCACGCATCGCAATATCCTGTTCGAGACGCAGGCCTATTTCTCCGACATCGACAAGCTCGCACCGACCGATGCGATCCTGCATGCCGCGCCGCTGTCGCACGGCTCCGGCGCCTACGGCGTGCCCCACTTTGCCGCCGGCGCGGTGAATGTGATCCCGGAGAGCGGCCATTTCGAGCCCGACGAAATTTTCGCGCTGCTCGAGCACTGGCCGGGTACGTCGTTCTTTGCCGCGCCGACCATGGTGGTGCGGCTGCTGGCAAGCCCGGCGGCGCGCGCGCCGAGCGGCCTGAAGACCCTCATCTACGGCGGCGCGCCGATGTACGTCGCCGACGCGCTGCGCGCCATCGAGCTGTTCGGGCCGAGGCTGTACCAGCTCTACGGCCAGGGCGAGGCGCCGATGACGATCACGGGACTCTCGCAGGAAAATCATTCCCGTCGCGCCAATCTGGAGACTTGCGGCATTGCGCGTACGGGCGTCGACGTGAAGGTCTTCAACGAAAAGGATGAAGAGCTCCCCAGCGGCGAGGCCGGCGAGATCGTCACGCGCTCGGACTGCGTGATGGCCGGCTACTGGAAGAATCCGGCGGCCACCGAACAAACGCTGCGCGGCGGCTGGCTGCACACCGGCGACGTCGGCAGCATGGACGCCGCCGGCTACCTCACCATCAAGGACCGCTCCAAGGACATGATCATCTCGGGCGGCAGCAACATCTATCCGCGCGAAATAGAGGAAGTGCTGCTACGCCACCCAGCGGTCGCCGAATGCTCGGTCGTCGGCCGTCCCCATGAGGAGTGGGGAGAGGCCGTCGTCGCCTTTATCGTAAAAAAATCGGATGTAAAAGAAGAAGAACTAGATTCCCTTTGTCTGGCCAACATCGCTCGATTCAAGCGGCCGAAGGAATACCGCTTTGTCGACGCGCTGCCGAAGAACAATTACGGCAAGGTGCTGAAGACCGAGCTGCGCAAGCTGGTCTAGCGGCGGCGGAAGCCCCAGGGCTGGTCGAACTGCGGGTCGTTCATCAGTTTCGTGTCGCGCACCACGCCGTCGGGCGTCATCTGCACCACGAACCACTTGGGAGTAGGGTCGCCTGCAATCCTCATCGGGTAGGTCCAGGCCGTCAGCTTGGAGAGCGGATAGGTCTCCGGCTGCCACGGCGGGCCGAGCAGGTCACGCACTTCCTTCATCTGCGTCTTGTCCTTCACGACCTTGGCGATGTTTTTCTCGGTAAGGATCTGCTCGTAGGAGATCAGCTTGCCGCTGGCGTCATAGCGCGCGGCATAAGTGACGTGGCCCCAGGGCAGCTGCGGGTAGTACTTGACGCTTCCGCCGTTTGGGCCGGGGCGAGTCTCGGCCGGCTTGCCCAGACCGGAGAGCTTCGGCAGGTTGTCGGCGTGAGCCGAAGCGGCGAGCGCAAACGCGAGGGCTAAGATGAGTCTCATGGCCGACCTCCGTCGCTGCTGGAATTGCAGCGCCCCGATCGGGGCGCGGGACCGGCTCTGCGGCCGCTGCGGCGCGCGCCAGCGGGAGCCGGGCCGGATCGGCTGCTACTCGCCCTTGCCGGGCTCCGGCGTGAAGTACTTTGCATACTTGCCCTCTACGCCCTTCCAGGCATCCGCGTCAGGCGGCGGCGTGCCCTTGCGAGTGATGTTGGGCCATTTGACCGCGTACTCGGCATTGAGTTTCAGCCACTTCTCGGCCTTGCCGTCCGAGTCGGGCAGGATGGCATTGGGCGGGCATTCGGGCTCGCACACGCCGCAGTCGATGCATTCGTCGGGGTGGATCACCACCATGTTCTCGCCCTCGTAGAAGCAGTCCACGGGGCAGACCTCGATGCAGTCCATGTGCTTGCACTTGATGCAGTCTTCGGTGACGACGTAAGTCATTCGGCTGGCGCTAGAATCGGTAAAGAGGAGATTATATGCGTGTCGCCGCTGAGATTCTTGTCGCGATTGTGGCGCTGCTGCACGCGTACTTCCTCGTGCTCGAGATGTTCCTCTGGGACAAGCCCTACGGCCGGCGCAGCTTCGGCATGACGCCCGAGTACTCCGCCGCGTCGAAGACGCTGGCCGCCAACCAGGGCCTGTACAACGGCTTTCTCGCCGCGGGCCTGGCGTGGGGGCTGTGGCTCGGCGCGCCGGGCGATGCGGTGAAGTTCTTCTTTCTCGCCTGCGTGATCGTTGCCGGGGCGTATGGCGCGGCGACCGTCAGCCGCAAGATCTTCTGGGTGCAGGCACTGCCGGCAATCATCGCCGGCGCCCTGTTGCTCTGGGCGCGCGGCGGTTGAAGCTTTCGATCGTCGTCCCGGCCTTCAACGAAGAAAAGCTGCTGGGCGAAACGCTGGGCTGCATCCGCGCGGCCGCCGGCGCGCTCGATTGCGACATCGAGCTGATCGTCTGCGACAACAACTCGACCGACGGCACCGCCGAAATCGCGCGCAATGCGGGTGCGGCCGTGGTCTTCGAGCCCGTCAACCAGATCGCCCGCGCGCGCAACGCCGGCGCAGCGCACGCTACTGGCGAATGGCTGGTCTTTGTCGATGCGGATTCGTTTCCCAGCCGGGCGCTTTTTCTGGAGATGAACGGTTTCCTGAAAAGCGGAGAAATCCTGGGTGGCGGCTGCACGGTGCAGATGGAGAGCGACGATCGGTTCGCACGGCTGGCGGTGTGGATGTGGAACCGGGTAAGCCGCGCGATGCACTGGGCGGCCGGCTCGTTCATCTTCTGCCGCGCCACGGCCTTTCGCGAGCTGGGCGGATTCAACGAAGCGCTTTATGCCGCGGAGGAGATCGACTTCTCGCGCCGCCTCAAGCGGCTGGGAAAGATGACGATTCTCCACCGCCATCCGCTGCTCACCAGCGGCCGCAAGGCGCGGCTCTACAGCTGGCGCGAATTGCTCTCAATCCTGTTTAGAGCAATCGTTACCGGCGGGAAGGCGTTGCGCCGGCGCGAAGAGTGCTTCGCCTGGTACGACGGCCGCCGCTAGGCTTCGACGACGAAGTCAAAACGGCCCTCGCCGGGCTTGGACATGCGCATCACCAGCCCGGGCTCGAACAGCCCGTCGCGCGCGTTGCCCGGCTCGCCCGCGAAGTAGAGCTGCGTGGTGAGCACGCGGCGGCCCGGCGCCTGTACCTTGACGTGGATGTGGCGCGTGCGACCCGGGTAAAGCGCCGGGACGATGGTCTCGAGGCGATAGCGCCCCTGCGCATCGGCAAACTGGTGGCCGCGGTAGCGGAAGCCGCGGTTGTCGTAGGCGCCCTCCTCGTCCGAATGCCAGAAGTCGAGCAGCGCCCCGGCGACCGGCTTGCACTGTGCCGAAAGCACGATGCCGGTAACGACGAGGCTGCTTGGGGCTCCTTTTTCAAGAAGAGAAATCCTTTGTGGGGATTTCGTCTTGAAGAACGGTCCTTCCGTTTGCGGGTCGGTCAATTTGCCGCAGGTCTGGGCAAGCCCTTCGAGCGGAACAAGGATCGCGGCACCGAGCAATGTACGGCGGGTAATCATCATCAGCCCTTGACGCAGAGGACCTGCTTCAACGTGTGTACGACCTCGACCAGGTCGGTTTGGTTCGCCATCACTTCGTCGATGTCCTTGTAGGCGCCCGGAATCTCGTCCAAGACGCCCTTGTCCTTTCTGCAGATGACGCCTTCGGTTTGAAGCTGAAGATCATGAATGGAAAATTTCTTTTGCGCCGCATTGCGGCTCATGCGACGCCCCGCGCCGTGCGCGCAGGACTGGAAGCTCTCGGCCGATCCCTTGCCGCGCACGATGTAGCTCCTCGCCCCCATGCTGCCCGGAATGATGCCGAGCTCGCCGGCGCGCGCGCGGATCGCGCCCTTGCGCGTGAGCCAGACCGCCTCGCCGTAGTGCGTCTCGCGCTCGACGTAGTTGTGGTGGCAGTTGACCGCGGCGCCGATGACGCCGAACGACGGCAGGTGGCGCCGCATGGCGTCGAGCACCAGCTCCGCCATCTCGGCGCGATTGGCGCGCGCGTAGTCCTGCGCCCAGCCGACTGCCTCGACGTAGTCGTCGAAGTGCTGCGCGCCTTCCGGGAAGTAGGCCAGGTCGCGGTCGGGCAGCTGCAGCTGGATTCGTTCCGCGTCCTTCTTCGCCAGTGCGATGAAATAAGTGCCGATCGCATTGCCGATGCCGCGGCTTCCCGAATGCAGCATCACCCAAACCGCGCCGGCCTCATCGAGGCAGACCTCGATGAAGTGATTGCCGCCGCCCAGCGTGCCCATCTGCCGCGTCCAGTCGGAATGCTTGCCGACCCGCTTTTGCACGTCGGGATGCTGGTCGAGGATGCGCTGCAGTCCCTTCTGGAACGGTTTGGCCGCGCCCGGCAGCGCTCTGTCATGTTGCTCGAATCCGACCGGAATATCGCGCGAAATCTGTCCAAAAATCTTCTTCAGGGAAGGCTCGTCCAGATCTTCGCTTCTCAAAGACAATTTGCAGGCAACCATCCCGCAACCAATGTCGACGCCGACAGCCGAAGGAATAATCGCCTTCAGAGTGGGAATGACGGAGCCCACCGTGGCGCCGATGCCGAGATGACAGTCGGGCATGGCAGCGACGTGGTGGTGGACAATCGGCAACTTGGAGACGTTGACGAGTTGCTGACGCGTCTTCGGATCGAAGTCCTCGGTAAAAACTCTGACCGGGACAATACCTTCGTGGATTTCCTGCTTGACCGGCATGCCCGTTAGAGCTTCAAAAGCTTCGCCGCGTTCATCTTCATCACCAGCGGCCGAACTTCGGGCTTTATCTGCAGCTTGGCGAAATCTTCCATCCAGCGTTCCGGGCTCAGCACCGGATAGTCGGAGCCGAACAGCACCTTGTCTTTGAGCAGCGTGTTGATGTACTGCACCAGGATCGGCGGGAAGTACTTCGGCGACCAGCCGGAAAGATCGATGTAGACCTGCGGCTTGTGCGTGGCGACCGAGA
>Ga0209647_1000041_pt1 | contig 103141 bp, 101 predicted proteins | sample GraSoi_2013_60cm_FD_185827 | JGI IMG/M metagenome (GOLD analysis project Ga0209647, IMG submission 185827) | Grasslands soil microbial communities from the Angelo Coastal Reserve, California, USA - Sample 9_17_2013_60cm (SPAdes) (version 2) | ecosystem: Environmental > Terrestrial > Soil >...
CCGCCCCTCCCTTCCGCCCCGGTTCCTTCCCCAGCCGCGGACAGCTTGCGTGGTTCGTTTGCGCTGGTCTGGGCGCATGTAGGCGCGGCCGTTGGCGTAGAGCTTCTCGTAGCGGGGGAGGAGATCCGGGCGTTTGGTCTCCAGCCAGGCGAAGAAGACGTCGCGGACCTCGTCGCGAAGGTGGAGGGCTACGCCGCCTAGGAAGGTGGCTCCGGCCTCTCGGGCCCGGTCGATTATCGGTTGGACCTGGTCTGGATGGTCGTTGATTCCCGGCATCAGGGGGGCGATCAGGACTCCTGAGTCGACGCCCCGGCTGCGCAGCTCGGCTACCGCGTCGAGGCGTGCCGCTGGGCTCGGGGTGTGGGGCTCGGTCGCTCGCCAGGCCTCCTCGTCGAGGGTGGGGACGGAGAGATTGACGGAGACCGGGACCCGCTTGGCCATCCGCTCGTAGAGGTCGACGTCGCGCAGCGCCAGCGGCGACTTGGTCAACACCGAAACGGGGGTATCGGCCTCCTCGAGCGCCGCCAGGATCTCGGGCATGAACCGGTAGCGGCTCTCGACCCATTGGTATGGGTCGGTGTTCGTGCCCAGAGCGACCAGGTCGCGCTTCCAGCTCGGCCGCGCCAGCTCGGCCCGCAGCAGCTCCGGCACGTTGACCTTGACCACGATCTCGCGCTCGAAGTCGCGTCCCGCGTCCATGTCCAGATAGGTGTGCGTCCTCCGAGCGAAGCAGTTGTGGCTCACTGCGCCGTTTGCGATGAAGTCGCCGGTCCCGGTCGTGATGTCGAACATGCGCATTCGACGGTCCAGCGGCTCGATCGAAACTACCCCCAGCTTCGCCTGCGACTTGAGCGCGATGCCGGCAATTGAGCGCTTGCGACTGATCGCCGGATCGACGTGCTGAAACAGGCGGAGCTGCTCTCGCAGACCGCCTAGGAGGCGAACGTTGAGCGCACCGATCTGATTGGGGCGCTCAATCGTGTAAGCGAACCCGAATCGAGCCAGCCCCGCCGCAATGCGGTCGATGATCTGACGATCCTTGTTGCATATCCGCAGCACCTCATTGCGGCTTCCCTCGGCGTCGAAGATCCCAGCCAGGAAACCGCGAGTCCACTCGTCGCTCGACGAGTCTGGCCAGCGAATCAACTCACGAATGCGGTCCACCTCGTCTTGGGAGGAGGTTCGAATCGCCTTCATCGGTCGATGTCGCTCGTTCCCCTCGAGGAACTGGAATTCATCGGTTCTAACGCCGACGTCCGCGAGGTAGCCACCTGCGCGCACAAGTGCCTCATCGTCTGCGAGCGCAAGCCAGAAGCGGTGGACTTCGCAGTTCGTCCGCCCCGGCCGGTTGTAGGCATAGGAGCCGACGTGGCCATCTCCACGGATCAGCCCGCAGAGATATCCGCGGCGGTATTCGGCGGATTCGTCAACAGGAGCTCCAATAGCGCCGAATCCCATCAATTTGCTGTTCAGCGTCAAATGGGGGCGACGCGCCCGACCGTGCTCGGAACCGGTGACGTGCTTCCAGCCGCGCTGCGAGGTTAAAAAGCGATGGTCGCCACTAGCGATCAGCTCGGTGCCATCTTCGAGGGTGATCCGATATGCCAGCTTGTGCGTCATCCAGTGTGCGAGAACGCGGGTGACCTCATAGCGGCGGTATGGGCCACGGCGGACCGTCCCATAGATGGCGTCGCCGACCCGCACCTGCGCCAGGGGCTTCGTGCGTCCATCGGCCATCAGGATTGGCGTATCTCCTGCTAGGCAATAGACGCAGGCATGCGTGCATCCTCTAAAAGGATTGACCGTGTAGCTGAAGCCGTAGCGGCCGCCCGAAACGTGGTTCAGAGCGGAGCGGGCGCGCACCTCGTGGAAGTTGATCCCCATCGCCTCGGGTGCATCGAAGGTGCGCACGACGGCGCCGTCGCCCACCCCCGGCAACCGCAGATCGTTCTCGACTCGTTGCTCATCCCAGCGCATGCGAACATATGTTCGCACTCCCACAGGACGGTCCGGTGCTGAGACTAGGTGCTGGAACCGGTCTCTTCGCTCTTGAAGGCTTCGAGCTGGCCAAGGGCTTTGCCACGGGCTTTGGCTCGCAGCGGCGGCAACACGGCAACCAGGTTGCCCATCGGCCCCAGCGCCTGCCTGGCCCAGCGGCGGAAGTCGAAGTCGTCGACATGGTCGGCGATCAGGCCGTCGGCGAAGCGGAACTTTGCCTGGATGTCGTTGACCACGGGGCGACCGGTGGAGAACGTATAGCGAGCGATCCAGTGGGCCGAGCCCGACGACTCGTCGGCCTCGTGCTCGTGCAGCTCGATCTTCAGGTCGGTGGCGCGGTTGGTCAGCATGCGCCACATCGCGCCGATGTCGGCGCCGCTGAGATCGCCGAAGGCCGGATCGTGGAAATGGGCATCGGGCGCGTAGGAGGCCGTCATCGCACTGCCGTTGCACTGGCCGAACGCCTCATAAAAGCGCTCGATCGTCTCCCGGTTCGCGTCTCTCCCCACGCGTCCAACCCTAACCGCTACGGCAGCTTGCCGGTGATCACGTAGCGCAGCAGGTCGACCACCCGCTCGGCCGTGCGCGCCGTGCCCTGCGCGGCACGGTCGACCTCCTTCAGCGCGTGATCGAATTCGGCGTCGTGCAGGGTGACGTAGGGCTTGCCCAGCGCCGCCGCGTAGCCGGCGTCGAAGGCGGCGTTCCACTGCCGGTATTTGTCGCCGAAGCGGACGACGACGACGTCGGCGGAGCGAATCAGCGTCTGGGTGCGGATCGCGTTGACGCCGGCGCCCATGTGGTCGCGCCAGAACGGCTCGCCCTCTTCGCCCAGGGTGCCGACCCCGGCGTCGTCGGAGGCGGCGTGGTCGGTGACCGGCGCCGAGAAGGAGACGGGAAGCCCCGCCTCGCGCGCCCCGGCCTCGATCCGCTCGCGCCAGTCGGAATGGATCTCGCCCGCGAGGTAGACGTTCCAGGTTCGCTCGCTCACGCGCCGGTCTCCTCGAAGTGCTTGCTCAGCATCGTCACCTGGCCCTGGTAATTCGAGCCCAGGGTCGCCCCGTAGAGGCGCTCCGCCGGGGCGCTGGTGCGCTCCAGCGCCAGCTTGCAGACCGGCTGGCGGTGCTCGACCATGAAGGAGACGTCGCGGGCCCGCACCTCGAGCGCGGCGCGGCTGCCATGGCGGCCGCCCGCCGGGTCGTAGCCGAAGCCCGGATCGAAGAAGCCGGCGTAGTGGGTGCGCAGCTCGCCGGCGGTCGGGTCGTAAGCCATCATCTCGGCGGCGATCTGCGGTGGGATGCAGACGCCCTCGGCCGAAAGCAGCAGGTAGAAGATCTCCGGCTCGAGCACGATCCGCCCGCCCGGCTCGGGGTAGACGGGGTCCCAGTAGTCGGTCCAGCGGTAGGCGCGGATGCGCGAGAGGTCGATCGGCAGGCTGTTCTTCTTCGCCCGGTAGCCGACGATCCGGTCGCTGGGCCCGGAGAGGTCGACGCTGAGGAAGAGTCCCTCGGCAAGCGCCAGCTCGGACTCGCGCAGCGCGTGCGAGTCGAGATAGAGCAGCGGGAACTCGTCCTGCAGAGCGCGGATCTCGGCGTCGGTGAGCCGCACGTCACCGCGGGCGAGCCGCAGCTGGTTGAGCGAGAGGCCGCTCTGCACCTGGATTGCAAAGGAGCGTGGCACCACCTCCAGGTAGAGCCGCCCGCGATACCCGGGGCGGATCTCGTCGAAGCGGTGGTGGCGATCGGTGAGCACCCGCGTGAAGACGTCGAGGCGCCCGGTCGAGCTCTTTGGGTTGGCCTTGGCGCGCACGTCGTCGGGCAGCGCCAGCTCCTCGATCAGCGGCACAAGGTAGGGCCGGTCGCGCTCCAACACCGCGCCATCGCGCAGGTCGACTTTCTGGAAGGCGAGACCCTCGATCTTCTCCTCCACCGTCGAGTCGATGTCAGGCAGGAAGCTGCAGCGCAGCGCCCAGGCGAAATCGCCGAGCCGCAGGTCGATGCTGGCCGGCTGGATCGCCTCCTGGCGGATGCGGTAGTCGCCGGAGTCGATCCATTCGGCGTCGATCGCCGCGCTCAGCGCTTGCGAAGGCAGCACCCCTGCGGCCACGCCGCTCCGCGCCTCGGTTGCCGCGCCCCTGGCGGCTGCTGCAGCGTCGCTCATCGAGAGGAGATTATGCGGCGCGCCTCGGCGACGCCGAGGTACGGAGTAAGCGCAAACTCGGCAAGTTCCGGGAAGAATCGGTCGAGGCGGTCCGTTTCCCGCGCCAGCACGCGGCGCCCAAGCAGCGAGGCGATACCACCGACCACGGCCTCGTCGGCTGCCTCCGGCGGTCGACCGGCGCTCGTCCCTGCCGGGGCGCCATCGCGCAGGTATGGGACGAAGCTCTCGACCGCGCCCTGGAAACGCCCGTAGACACCGGGTCCGGCGCGCAGCCCCTCGACCAGCAGCAAGTTCGCCAGCGCCGGATCGGCGGCTAGGCCGGCGAGCGCTGCGGCAAGGCCGGCGCAGACGCCCTCGGCCCACTCACCCTGGCCCGCGCAGGCGGTCAGCACCTCCTCCCGCAGGCGCTCTACAGCCTCGTCGTAAGCGGCAAAGAAGCACTCGTCTTTGTTCGCGAAGTGGCGGTAGAAATCGCTCTTGGAGACCCCCGCTCGACTGCTGATCGCGGCGACCGTGGTGCGGTCGTAGCCATGCTCGTCGAGCGAGTCGGCGATCGCGGCTAGCAACCGCTCGCGCTGGTTCTCGGCGATGAACTCGCGTGAGAGGCCGTGGCGGCCACGTGGAAGCGGCTTCATGCAGTACTAAAGTCTGCCAGTGCTAAGCGCTTCTCGTCTGCTGCCCGGGCCTCACTCGACCATGCCGGCGCCCAGATAAGGCGCCATCATGAACTCTGTGAGTTCCGGCAGCAGATCCTCAGCCCGCTCCGCCTCGCCGCGACGAATCTGCTGGTAGACGATCCAGGCGACGCCGCCGACCACTGTCTCGGCGATCGTGTCAGGGAGTCGCTCGTCCCGCGGCAGCGCTCGTTCCGTCAGCTCGACGAAGACCTCGAGGGCATCCTCGTAGCGCTTCGTTGTGGCCGGTGTCGCAGAGAGCGCCTCGATCATGCACATGCGGGCGAGGGTGGGCTGCTCGGCGACGTAGCCGAGGAAGGCAGCGAGGCCGCCCTCGATCCGGTCCTGCCAATCGTCGGCGCCGGCGCTGCCTTCCTCGACGCGACTCAGGACTTCGTCCCGAGCGGCGTCGAAGGCGGCGAGGAAGACCTCCTCCTTGCCTTCGAAGTTGTCGTACAGCGTTTTGCGGGCAACTCCAGCTCTCCTGACGATGTCGGAGATCTTGGTTGCCTCGTAGCCCTGTTCGGCGGTCAGCTCGGCCAGGGCGTCCATGATGCGACGCTGCTTGTGTAGCGCGATGAACTCGCGTGGCAGCGAGGGTCGCACGGATGTGGTGGTCCGTTTCGGCGTCTGCCTCTCCTGCGTTCCCCCTTTTCCGCGTGGCGGCATAGAGCAAGGATACCCGTGGTGGGCGAAATTCCAATGCACGGCAGCGACTTATCTGGTACCCTTGGAGGGCCTGCACAATTTCTAGAAGAAACGCGTAGGTTCCTTATGGCACCAGAGAGGGTAATGCTTAGTAGGGAGAAGCTGGCAAGCGCGGTCGGGGACCGCTGGTCAGACTCGGAACTCAGTGAGGCTGTAACTCTGCTCAGCCGGGCGGAGGGCCGTTTTCCAGCCGGGGTCAGGACGCTTCCGGCGGACTTGGTCAAGGCGATCCAGCGGGAGCGCCTGCTCGCGGCGATGATCGGGGCGGTCACCGAGAACGGCTACAGCACCCTCACGGTCCAGAACGTCCTCACCCGAGCGGGCATCTCGCGGCCCACCTTCTACGAGCAGTTCGAAGACAAGGAAGACTGCTTCCTCGCCGCCTTCGACGCCTCGGCAGCACGAATGCGAGAGCGCATTGAGGCGACGGTCGCCGAGGCCGGGCCGGGCTGGCGCGATGGGCTGCGCAGCGGCATCGCCGAGCTGCTTCGCTTCATCGCGGAGGAGCCGGAAGAGGCTCGCACGGTGATCGTCGAGGCGCGCGCGTCCAGTCCAGCCGGGTTGCGGCGCCGGGACGAGCTGCTCGACCACTTCGCAACTTGCATTGACGCTTTGGTCAGGGAGGACCTGGATGAAACCCCCTCGGCAATCGCCGCCGCTGGGGTCGTGGGAGGAATCGAATCGGTGCTCTACGCGCGCCTGCAGAAAGGCGAAACCGACGAACTCGACGCGCTTCTCCCCTCACTGATGTATTTCGCCGTCCTCGCCTACGCCGGCCGGGAGGCCGCCGGCGAGGAGCTGGACGACGCGGCTCTTGCCTAGAGCTAGGGCGGTTAACTCCGCCTAGCGCTTACGGCGCTTGCCGGAGCGCTTTCCCGGATGGGCAGCGAGCCGCAGGGTTCGCTCACTCTCCTTCTCGACCGCTTCGCCCATCGCAATCTGGAAGGTAGCCAGGAGGGCGCCGGCGGCGAGCGGCCTCATCCGTTCGAGCGCCTCGCTCATCTGCGGCCAGTCGCGCTCGGGCCGGCCGGCGCGGTCGAACGGCTGCCATACCTCCTTGACAAAGAGGTCGACGAACGCGCGCGCGACGCCGTCGGCATGGCGGCGAAGCTTCTCGGCGGTGACGAGGGCGCCATCGGCTCCAATCCCAAGCACGGCCAGCTCGGCCGCGGCGCGCAGCAACTGTGGACTGATCACCTCAATCCGCCCGTCGGGGAGGGTCCTGAAGATGCCGAGTTTTTCGGCCCGGCGCGTCAGCTTGGCATCCGCTGCCTCGCCCCAGATCGTGGCCAACTCGTCGGGGTCGACGATCTCCGGCGCCTCGTCTTCGAAGGGGGCGCGCAGGGCACGGGTGAAATCGAAGATCGCCGACGCCGAGCCGTCGCCGCTGTCGAGGACGCGGCGGATTGCCTCCAGGTTGAGCCCATCCGCCTGCATCTCGCGGGTCAGCTCGATCCGCGCCACGTGCTCCTCGCCGTAGTAGCCGGTGCGACCGCGGACGGTGGGCGGCGGCAGCAGCCCGCGCGTCTGGTGGGCGCGGATGTTGCGGACGGTCATCCCGGTTCGCTCCGCCAGCTGGCGGATCGTCATCTCGCCCTCGGCGGGCTTGGAACCCTTGCTGGCCATCTCAGCGCATGGTAAGCGCCTAGCCGGTAAGCGGCAGGCGCTGGCCGTTCATCTCCTGCGCGGCATCGGAGCAAAGGAAGGCGATCGCCTCGGCGATGTGCTCGGTCGGGGTGAATGAGGAGAAGTCCCCATCCGGATTTTCCTCGCGCATCTGCGGAGTGAGGATCGCGTCGACGACGACGATGTTCGCGGTTGCGGCTGTGCCCGCGAAGCCGTCGGCGAGGGCGAGGGTCCAGGCCTCGGCAGCCGCCTTGGCCGCTGCGTAGGCGGCATTGGAGTTGGAGGGCGCCTGCGCTTGCTTGGCGGAGACGAGGACGAAGCGACCGTGCTCGGAAGAGAGGAGCGCGTCATGGAAAGCGCGGCTGGTGTGCTGGACGGTGCGAATCAGGAGGTCGTGGAGCAAGGTCCAATCCGACAATGGCGCCTCGTGCAGTGGCTGACCGCCACGCCAGCCTCCAACCAGGTGCAGCACCCCGTCAACCCGGCCGAAGCGCTCGAGCAGCGCCGCGCACCAACCGCGTGCCGCCTCCTCGTCGAGCAGGTCGACAGCACGCCCGTCCCAGCGCTCGGCGGGCAGTCCCAACTCTGCCCCAATCTCCTCGACGCGGCCCTGCGAGCGATCGGCAGCGGCAACGGTGGCGCCGTCAGCCGCCAGGTACTCGGCCACAACCGGCCCCAAGCCACCGCCGATACCGGCGATGGCAAAAACGCGGCCATCGAGGTTGCTCATATGGGGGAGGCAGGATTCGAACCTGCGTAGGCATAGCCAACTGGTTTACAGCCAGTCTCCTTTAACCACTCGGACACTCCCCCGAGGCGGTGCGAGTTTACCGGCACGTGCCGGGACTTAGGCACCCATATGGACCGCTAAGTCCCGGCACGTCAGGCCTCGACGCCGAGACGGGCGGCCATCTGCTCGTTGAAGGCCGTCAGCGCTGACATCGGGCGCATGAAGACGGTCAGCTCGGCTACGCGGCCCTCCTCGTCGAGCTCGAGGAAGTCGATGCCCTCCAGCTCGCGGTCGCCGACGCGGGCCTTGAAGCGCAGGACGACCGTCCCCTCCTCGGCGAGCTCGTCGGTGTAGCGGAAGTCCTCGAGGGTGGCGGCGACGTGGGTGAGGACCTGAACGACGATCTCACGACCCTCGAAGCCGCGGAAGAGGATCGGGCTGTGCAGGACGACGTCCTCCCGCAGCGTCGCGGTCATCGCCTCCAGGTCCTTCGCCTCGGCAGCCAGGCGGAATGGGTGCGGGGCGGCCATCGCGTCAACTCTACGTCAGCGCGGCTCGAGGACGAACAGCGCGATGACGCGATCGGTGCGGGCCTCATAGTGGTCAAAGCCCGAGAACTGCTCGTTGTGCCGGCGCCAAAGCTCGGCCCGCTCCTCGCCCTCGGCCACCCGCGCCCGCACCTGTCGCCGCTCGCGTCCGAGCTCGACCTCGGCATCGGGGTTCGCCTTCAGGTTGAGCGACCAGGCCGGCGTGCGGCTGTGGCCGGCGTTGGAGCCGATCACGACCAGGTTCTCGCCGTCGTCGAGATAGACGACCGGCGCGGTGCGCTGCTGTCCCGATCGACGGCCGGTCGTGGTCAACAGCAGCACTGGCGCCCGATTGACCTTGCCCATCAGCCGCCCGCCCGAAAGCCGGTAGAGCGGGATGTTGAGCTTGCCGGCCCAGCGCAGGCCGGTGGCGCCCATCAGCTGCGAGGCGCGTGAGTAGAACTTGTCGCCGGAGGGCACGACGGGCAGTATTCCACCCGGGAGGGTGACTCAGCTGGCTTCCCGGAGCATCTGGGCCTCGGGCAGGTGCTGAAGTTTTTTCAGCGTGTTGTTCTCGATCTGGCGGATCCGCTCGCGGGTGACGCCGAAGGTGTTGCCGACCTCCTCGAGGGTGAGCGGCTCCAGCCCAGTGAGGCCGTAGCGAAGCTCGATCACCTGCCGCTCGCGCTCGGGCAGGGCGGAGAGCGCCTTGCGGACTCCCTCTTTCTGCATGTGTTCGCTCGCCTCTTCGAAAGGCTCGGCCACGGTGTCGTCGGCGACGAAGTCGCCGAGCTCGGAGTCGTCCTCGTCGCCGACCGGTTTCTCCAACGAGACCGGCAGCTGCGCGACGCGGAGGATCTCCCGCACTTCGCCCAATGGCCAGCGCAGCTCCTCGGCGATCTCCAGCGGCTCCGGCTCGCGGCCGAGCCGCTGCACCAGCTGGCGCTCGACGTGGGCGACCCGGTTGAGCTTCTCGACCATGTGCACCGGGATGCGGATCGTCCGCGCCTTGTCGGCGATCGCCCGCGTCACCGCCTGCCGGATCCACCAGGTCGCATAGGTGGAGAACTTGTAGCCGCGCCGGTAGTCGAACTTCTCGACCGCCCGGATCAGTCCCAGCGAGCCCTCCTGGATCAGGTCGAGGAAGCTGAGGCCGCGGCCCAGATAGCCTTTTGCGATCGAGACGACGAGGCGCAGATTGGCCTCGACCATCTGCCGCTTGGCGATCATGTCGCCGCGCTCGATCCGCTTCGCCAGTTCAACCTCCTGGCCGGCGGTGAGCAGGTCGACTCGGCCGATCGAGCGCAGGTAGAGCCGCAGCGAGTCGAGACTGGGTTCGATCGTCAGGTCCAGCTCTTGCTTCCTCGACTGACCGTTCGTCGCCTCCGCGCGCTGCTCCTTGTAGGCGCTGACGCCGTCCTCGGCGATCACTTCGACGCCGTGCTCGACCAGGTGCGCGTGCAGGCCGGCGACCTGCTCCTTGGTCACCTCGACCTCCTCGAGTGTTCCGGCGATCTGCTCGAAGGTGAGGTAACCGCGCTCGCGCCCGAGCGCGATCAGCGCCTGGAGCTCCTGTGGCCCCGTCGGCTGCCCGTCCGAATCCTGATTCAGCCCCTGCGGGACCGTCTCCAACGGCTCGATATCACTGCCTCCACTGCAACCCTGTTCCCCTCCCGGGGGCCGGCCCCAACGCTCCGGCCAACGGGAGTATAGGGAGCCAATCGCCTACGCTTCGTGTGCCGATGGCAACCCGTTCCACCACCCCGCTCTCTCCCGGGACGCCCGACGTGCAGTCGGGAGCGCCCGCCACGAGAGTCAGTCTCTCGCGGGTTGGCGTAACCGGAGTCGAGAAGGTGATCCGGGTGAAGGCGGACGGGGCCGAGAACCTCTACCACGCCGATTTCGAGTGTTTCGTCGACCTCAATCCACGCCAGGCGGGCGTCCATATGTCGCGCTTCGAGGAAGTCGTCGGCGAGGCGATCGACGAGGTCGTGCTCGGCGAGGCGTTCCGCGCCGAGGTGCTTGCCGCCCACATCGCCCAGCGGGTGCGCGAGCGCCAGGGCGGGTTGCGGGCGGAGGTCTCGGTCACGGCGCGCTACCCGGAGACGGTCACGACCCCGGCCAGCGGCCTCCGCACCCAGGAGATCTACGTCCTCTTCGGCACCGCCGTCGACTCGTTGCGCGGAACCCGGACGCTGACCGGCGTGCAGGCCGAGGGAATGACCGCCTGCCCCTGCGCGCAGGAGATGGTCGGCGGCCTGGCCCGCGAACGACTGGCCGAGCGCGGCTTCGACGCCGAGCAGATCGAGGCGGCGATCGAGGCGGTGCCGGTCGCCACCCACAATCAGCGCGGCATCGGCACCCTGCATATCGGCTGCCCCGAGGGCGGCCCGGCCTGGATCGACGCGCCGGAGCTGCTGCGGATCGTCGAGCAATCGATGAGCTCGGAGATCTACGAGCTGATGAAGCGGCCCGACGAGCTGGCGGTGGTCGCCAAGGCGCACTCGCAACCGCGCTTCGTCGAGGACTGCGTGCGAGAGATGTTGCGTCGCGTCACCGAGGACTACCCGGACCTCCCGGGCGAGGCATTCGTGATGGCGCGCCAGGAGAACCTGGAGACGATCCACCGCCACAACGTGGTGGCGGAGCGATACGGCAGGCTCGACGACCTTCGCGCCGAGCTGCAGAGCGGCGAGCACCAGCGCCGCCACGCGTCGATGCGCGAATGGCTGGAGGCCCCGACGGCCTGACCCGCCGATGGGCCTAGAACGGGCCTATTTGTCCCGTTTTAGGCCCATCGGCGCCCGAGTGCGCTTCGGCGAGCCGGCGACGCAGACCGAGGAAGTAGTCGGCGCCGCTGATCAGGGTCACAGCGACAGCGAGGTAGACGAGAACGTCGACCCAGGCCGGGGCGGGGTTGGCGGCGATCAGGGCGATCACGGCGGCGATCTGCAGCATGGTCTTCAGCTTGCCCATCCAACTGGCGGCGATCACGACGCCACGCTCGGCGGCGATCGCGCGCAGCCCGGTCACGGCGATCTCACGGGCGATGATCACCATCGCCACCCAGGCCTGGAGGCGGTTCAGCGAGACAAGCGAGATCAGCGCCGCGGTGATCAGGAGCTTGTCGGCGAGCGGGTCCATCAGCTTGCCGAAGGTGGTTACCGCGTCCCGCGAGCGGGCGAAGTAGCCGTCGAGGCCGTCGGTGAGCGCCGCCAAGGCGAAGACAGCGGCGGCCAGCTCGTCGCCGTTGGGCGTCTCGCCGAGCAGGGCGACGACGACAACCGGCACGGCGAGGATGCGGAGCAGGGTGAGCGCGTTAGGCAGATTGAGCGGGAACATCAATCCGGGGGCCGATGGGCCTGAAACGCGTCTATAGCTGACGTCTTAGGCCCATCGGCGGCGAGGGCGGCGTCGCGGCGGGCGAAGTATTCCTCGCCCTCGATGCTGATGTGGGGGACTATGCGGCCCAGCCAGCGCGGCAGCCACCAGGCGCGGCGGCCGAGCAGCACCATCACCGCGGGGACGAGCAGGCAGCGGACAAGGGTCGAGTCGATCGCTATCGCCACCGCCAGCCCTACCCCAAACTCCTTCACCACCGGGTTGCCGTTGAGCACGAAGCTGGTGAATACACAGACCATGATCGCCGCGGCCGAGGTGATCACGCGGCCGGTGTTGGCCAGCCCTTCGATCACCGCACGCTTCTCGTCATCGTGCTGGCGGTAGTGCTCGCGCATCTGGGTCAGCAGGAAGACCTCGTAGTCCATCGAGAGGCCGAAGAGGATCGCGAACATCAGCAACGGCACGAAGCTGACGATCGGGATTGGATGATCGAGCCCGATCAGCGACGACCCCCAGCCGAGCTGGAAGACCGCGGTCACAACCCCATAGGCGGCGGCGACCGATAGCAGGTTCATCGCCGCCGCCTTGACCGGCACCAGCAGCGAGCGGAAGGCGAGCAGCAGCACGATGAAGCTGAGGCCGACGACGATCCCGATCATCAACGGCAGCTTGTCGCCGATCTGGGTGGCAAGGTCGATGTAGCCGGCGGTCTGCCCACCGACGTAGGCGACGGTATGAGTCCCCTTCAGCGCGCCTGGAATCGTCGTATCTCGCAGGTCTTCCACCAACGTGACGGTCTCGTCCGCCCAGGGCGTCGAGTTGGAGATGACGGTGAAGACGCCGACCGTGCCGGCCTTGTCGAGGGTCGGCTGAGAGACCTGAGCGACGTCGGCTGCCGCGCCGATCCGCTTCTCCAGCACCGGCAGGACCTGTTTCGCTTCGGCCGGGCTGTCGAATTCCGAGGCAATCAACAGGGGACCGTTGACGCCGGGGCCGAAGCCCTGGGTGAGGCCGTCGTAGGCCTGGCGCGCGGTGGTCGACTTGGGCAGGGCGCTGAGGTCGTTCTGGCCGAGCTCGAGCTGGAGGATCGGCAGGGCAAGGACGATCAGGATCGCGAGGGCTGCGATCGCAGAGCGCCAGGGGCGGTCGGCGACCCCTCGGGCCCAGCGCGTCCAGCCATGTGGCTCCACGTCGTCCGGATGGGTCTTGCCGAGCTGCACCCGCAGCGAGTTGATTCGCGGCCCCAGTGCCCCCAGCATCGCCGGCAGCAACGTGGTCGCGGCGGCAACGGCGATCACCACCGCGATCGCCGCCGTGAAGCCAAGCGTGCTGACCAACGGGATGCCGGCGAAGGCGAGCGAGCAGAGCGCGATCACGACGGTGAAGCCGGCAAAGACGACCGCCCCGCCGGCAGTCGCCGTCGCGCGGGCGATCGACTCGCGCAGCTCCATCCCGTCTCCCAGCTGAAGTTTGTGGCGGGTGACGATGAAAAGGGCGTAATCGATGCCCACCCCGAGGCCGATCATCGTCGCCAAGGTCGAGGCGACGCTCGGCACCTGGACCACCGGCTCCAGCATGCGGATGATCGAGAGCGCGCAGGCCAGGCCAACCACAGCCGAGAAGATCGGCAGCACCATCGCGGTCGCGGTGCCGAAGGCGAAGAGCAGGATGACGATCGCCGCAGCGATCCCGATCGCGTCGCTCGCTCCGGTGTCGGGCTTGGAGAGCGCCTGGCCGACGTAGCTTCCGACGGAGACCTTCGCCCCGGCGGCCTCGACAGGTTCGCCGGCATCGAGGACGCCCTGCGCCTGAGCCTCGGTGAGTTCGCCCGGGCCGGTGCCGAGCACGACCGGGACATAGGCGACTGAGCGGTCCTTGCTGAGAAAGGCCGCGCCCGCCGGAGTGAGTGGGCTGACAGCCGAGTTGACGTCGTGCATCGCGTTCAGCCGCTTCACCGTCTGGCCGATCGCCGTGGCGTATTTGGGTGCGGTGAGATCGGCGCCGGCCTTCGCCTGGAATACCAGCGGGTTGCTGCCGAAGGCCTGTTCAGGCAGGTTGTCTTCAAGCAACTCGGTCGCTTCGGTCGAGCCGGTGCCGGGCAAGGTGAGGTTGTCGTTGGTCTTGCTGTCGCCGGCTTGACCGGCGACGACCAGAGCGACGGCCAGGATCAGCCAGACGGCAATCGTCTGCCAGTGGCGCCGGGAGCAGAAGCGCCCGATCGCATAGAGGGGGCCGGTCACCGAGAGATCATCCCCCACCGCCCGGACTGCCGACGCTCGGTGGCGGTACTTCGCCGCCGTCGAAGGCCTCGGGCGCCGAGACGACCGCGCTTGCGCCAAGCCCCTGCCGCAGCAGGACCAGGTGCTGGGCGTGGCCGACGGCCAGGGAGGCGTCGAGCGTACGCGGCGCAGACGTGTAGAGACGCGCTGCCGCGTCTATATAGGAGGCAAGCGCGGCACTCTCCAGTTCGTAGAGGAGGGCAAGGAAACCGGCCTGGCCCTTCGCCTGGGAGAGGTCGAGCTCTTCCGGTTCGGCTTCGGTGTCGCCACCCAGCCCGCGGATCCCCTTGGTCAGGGCGTCGGCGTATTCCTGCTCCTGGGCGCGCAGCTGCTGCCCGACCGCGCGTTGCGGGCCCCGCAGCCGATTTCGGCCAAGCGCGTAGGCGTCGAGCAAGGTCAGCTCGCGCGCCAGCGCCCCATTCAGGATCGCGGTGTCCGAGCCCTTTTCAGGGTCGGTCTCGGCGCCGTAGCCACTATTGCCACATCCCCCCGCTGCGACGAGACTCGCGGCGAGCCCGAGCACTAGGGCAGCGGCGGCGCGGCCGAAGCCGCGCCGCCTGCCAAAGCCACCTGCTGACGAATCGGAGCCCACAGGCGGGCAAGCCTATGGGCTCTGGATCGCTGGGAGCGCCAGCCCAGGCTGGCTACTTCCTTTTGGCTTTCGCTTTGCCTTTGGCCTTCGTCTTGCTAGACCCTTTGGCTTTCCGTTTCGGCAGCTTCTTCGCCGCCGTATCGGGCACCTCGTAGCCGAGCATCGAGACCGAGGCCGAGATCGCCTGCTCTTTCGATTTGGCCAGGCGCTTGGTCGCTTCCGCATTGAGCTTCAGCACTTGCTTGAGCGTGTCGTCCAGGAGCTTCTGAACGGACGCCCAGGCCTGCTCGTCAAGCATCAAAGGCGTCCAACTGAGGTGCCGATCCTCGCGATCGTCGAACGTTTCCCCCTCCATCGCAGCAACGGCGTCATCCACTACGGCCTGGAACAGGTCAGCGCTCATCCCTACCCGAACGGACTCGGGCAGCTCGTGCCAGTCCCGATCGGTCAGGTAGGCGCGTGAGGTGGCGCGGTAGTAGTGCTCCACCGCTCCACGGCGCGGCTCGGTTTTGACCAGCGTGATGACTTTGTAGTCCTTGAGGACTTTGACGTGGTAGCTGACCTGACTCAGCCCTTCGTCGAGCTCCTTCGCCAGTTCGTTCGGGCTGGCCATCCGTTCGTTGAGTATTGCCAGGATCTCGGCGCGAAGTTCGTGCGCCAGCGATTTGACCAGATCCTGGTTCACGCCTCTTCGGCTTTTGGCCCTTCCTTTTCCTTTTTTACTGCCTTTGGTGGTCTTGCTCTTTGCGGGCAAAGCGACTCCTCCGATCGTTGCTCAGTGACTTAACCACTCCATCGTATTGATCACAAAGGCGGTTTTCCAGCCCAAATGCAGACTTTTCGCTTCGTCTTGGCGTAATACTGGAACTTTCTCCAGTAATCAACTGGTCGGTCGCCTACACCTGCAGAGCAGGGAGAGATCAAGGGAAGAGGTCCTAAGAGGGGGTGAAGTAGATGAAGATCGCCACGTCAGAGGCAGTCGTCCCGATGCTTTCGGTCCACAAGTTCGGCTAAGCGCTCAGGCAGAGCTCCTAGCTCTTCACGGAGCCCCGTCCAGCTTCACGGGCGGGGCTCACGTGATTCAGTTCGCACCAATGGCAGCCAGATCTCAAGGCTCGGTTCCGGCTGGGGCAGACTCGCTGAAGCAGCTCGCAGCCGAGGTCCAAGCCTGCCGTCGCTGCCCGCGTCTGGTCGAATGGCGCGAGGCGAGCGCCGCTGCGCCGCCGCGGCGCTTCCAGGAGGAGAACTACTGGGCGCGGCCGGTCGCCGGCTTCGGCGATCCAGACGCGCGCCTCGCGATCGTTGGTCTGGCCCCGGCGGCGCATGGCGCCAACCGCACCGGCCGCATGTTCACCGGCGACCGCTCCGGCGAGTGGCTCTACGCCGCCCTGCACCGCGCTGGCTACGCGAACCAGCCCGAGTCGGTCCAGCGCGAGGACGGCCTCCGCCTCAGCGGTGCTTACATCACCGCCGTCGTCCGCTGCGCGCCCCCCGCCAACCGGCCCACCCCGGCCGAGCGCGACAACTGCCTTCCCTACCTGACGCGGGAGCTCGAGCTGCTCGCACGCTGCCAGACGATTGTCGCGCTGGGCGGATTCGCCTGGGACGGAGCGCTGCGAGCGCTGCGCGAGCTGGGCGCCGAGCCACCCCGGCCGAAGCCCCGCTTCGGCCACGGCGCCGAAGCGGACCTCGGTGACTGGAAGCTGCTCGGCTGCTACCACCCGAGCCAGCAGAACACCTTCACCGGCCGTCTCACCGAGCCGATGCTCGATCGCATCTTCTCCCGCGCCCGCGAGCTGACCGGTTGACGGCCGCTACAGTGCCTCAGTCCCACCAGCCTCACGCTGGGAGATATTGGTGGCCGTCTCGAAGGAGGCCAGCACGACCGAGACCGGGATTCCCGGCTCCGACGACGCTTCGCGGCGCTTGGCGCTCCGCTCCTGGATCGCCTGTATCCGGTCGAGAGCAGCCTGCATAGCACGCATCAGCTCCTTCCATCCCTTCTCGTCGAGCAGCAGCCAAGTTCGGCTCAGGTGCCTGCTCCGGGCGTCGAGGGAGCCGGCCTCGAGCGCATCAATCAACTCCTCGATGATCTGCCGCAGCATGTCGCCGCTGAAAGTGGACCGTATCGCCGCTGGAATCTCCATCCACTCAAAGTCATCGAAATGAAGAACAGGCGTACACGGTTCGTAGAAATGCTCGTCGAAGCCGCGACGCTGGACGGTGCGGACCAATCTGATCAGCTTCCGCCTCTTCAGTTCGCGGAAGTGGTAGCTGACTTCGGAGACGTCGAGCTCGAGTTCACCAGCAATCTCGGCCGGGCTCGCGATGCCCTTTTCGCAGATTGTCACCCACACATGGCCGCGCAGCGGATGCGTGAAGGCTTTGGCGAGTGTCGGGTCGATGACCTGTTTGAGTTTTTTCCCCTGCAAGCTGGCCATGACGACCCTCCATTCCGTTGTTGTGTGAATTGCCAGTGGTCGCTTTCACCCTAGTACCGATGACGGACTCATTTGATGCCGGATCACAACTCCAATCGTTCCCAGCTCGCAAGAAATCCACCGCCCACTGTCCATTGGCTGAAACTCATTAAAGCAATAGACCGGTCCCAATCGGGACTTCAACCGGAGGACAGCACACGATGACCAGACCAAGGATCAAGCGCACTACCGAGCAGATCGAAACGCCCAACGGCGACCTCTACCTGCTCCGGCCGAGTGCCAGAGCCGACATCCAGATCGAGAATCCCGACGCGGAGGGGCGGCGCCTGCTCGCGGCCCTCGACGGGAGCCTCGAGCGCGACGAGCTGGAGGAGCGCTTCGGCAGCGAAGCCGTCGGCGACCTCCTCGCTCAGCTGGAGGAGCTGGGGCTGGTTGAGGATGCAGCCGACGACGACCTGATCCCGGCGGCGATCAACGAGCGCTTCGATCGCCAGATCCGCTACTTCGCCGACATCACCACCGGGCCGACGCCGTCGCAGTGCCAGGCACGGCTCGAGAGCGCCCGCATCGTCGTCCTCGGAGTTGGCGGACTCGGCGGCTGGTCTGCTCTCTCGCTTGCCTGCTGCGGCGTCGGCGAGATGCTGCTTGTCGACGGCGACCGAGTCGAGGAGAGCAACCTGAACCGGCAGGTCCTTTACACGGAGGCTGACATCGGGCGGCTCAAGGTGGAAGTGGCGGCGGAGCGGCTCGGCGCCTTCAATTCGCGGATGCGCCTGGACACGCTCCCCGAGCGGGTCGACGGAGAGGGGTCGGTCTCGGCGGCGATCGAGGGCTACGACCTTGTAATCGACGCGGCCGATTGGCCCGCCCACGAAATCGAGCAGTGGGTCAACGCCGCCTGCTTCGCCGCGGAGATCCCCTACATAACGATGAGCCACTTCCCGCCAATCGCCCGGGTCGGGCCGCTCTACGTGCCCGGCGTCACCGGCTGCTTCGCTTGCCAGGTGACCGCCTACCGCCGCAGCTACCCGATGTTCGACATCGCAATCGAGCAGCGCCGCGCCAAACCGTCGCCGGCGGCGACGCTGGGACCAGCCTGCGGGCTGATCGGCGGCCAGGTCGGCCTCGACATCATGCACCACCTGACCGGGCTCGCCGAGCCCTCAACCCAGGGAGTCGGCCACATCTACGACCTGCGCACGATGGAGGTCGAACGCGAGCCAGTGGTGCCGGAGCCGGACTGCCCGGTCTGCGGTCACCTGCCGACCGCCGCGCCACGGGGACAGGGGGAGACGAAGGCGGGCCGCAAGTAAGTTACGCGGGGAATGTCACCAGCCCGCCTGCTGCTCCCCGTGCTCGCCGCCACCCTGCTCACCGCAGGCTGCGGATCCTCGGGCAAGCAAGCCCCGACGGCGACCGCGACGACTCCTGCGGCGCCGCCCGGCGCCTCGGCGCGAGCCTGTTCGGGCACGTTCGTCGGCACTGGAGAGGTGCGCGTCACAGGCGTTAGCTGTGACGCAGGTCGCGGCGTCGTTTCCGCATGGGTCTACAAGCGGGCCTGCACGAGCCAGGTCGGGGTTTCGCGCTTCTCCTGCTCCGTGCATGGCGGCTACCGCTGCCTCGGCGCCGCCACTGAGCGTGGCATAGCGGTTAGCTGCGCCCGCCCAGGCAGCTCGGTCGCCTTCATCGCCAAGCACGGCTGAGCGAGGCTCCGCGCGACGGAACCGCGGTACCTAGAATGAACCCCAAGCGCCGGCGTAGCTCAGTTGGTAGAGCACTTCATTCGTAATGAAGGGGTCCCCGGTTCAAGTCCGGGCGTCGGCTCTTAGTCAGGTAGATGCAATCTTGACAACCTGTGGCGCGACGAAGTAGCGCGTACCCCGCGGGCCGCGTAGCCGTGCGATCTCGAGAATGCCCAAGTCGACAAGGGCATTGATTGCATTCCATGCCCCCTGACGGGAAAGGCCATAGCTTTTTTCAACCTGACTCCGAGTGATGAAGGGGCTTCCGACGAGATCCGCCGCCAGCTGCTCCGCCACACCACGCTTGCCTGCTCCCTGCACGGCTGCTCGCAACTCACCCTGGAGAGTCACGAGTCGCTCGACCTTATCTTGAGAACCAGCCGCCGATGCGGCAACGCCCTCGGCAAAGAAAGCGACCCATGCATCCCAATCCCCATTTGCACTCAGTTCAAGAAGGGCATTTTGATATTGCTCCCGGCGCTCCTCAAACCAGGGAGAAACCACCAGAAGGGGCTCGCGTATAAGCGCCCCTCTGAGGATCTGAACGATTATCAACAAGCGACCAAGCCGGCCATTGCCGTCTGAGTATGGATGGAGAGCCTCAAATTGGTAGTGGGTCAGCGCCGCCTGAACCACAGTTGGAACACCAGGCGGAGACTCGATCCACTGCAAGAGATTTTCGAGGCCTAGGCGAAGCTGGTCGCCCGGTGGAGGCGGCACGTATCGAGCTTCTGCGATCCCGTGTCCCGGAGCCCCGATGACGACTATCCGATCTCGGAGGCCGCCGGCGTCGCTCAGCTCGCCAGGCGTCCCTTGAACAAGAGTCTTCTGAAGCTCCCCGAGCATACTCAGGGAAAGCGGCCGAGCTTCGGGCCAGGAAAAGGCGAGTTCGGCCATCTGCTCGAAGTTGAGCACCTCCCATAGCTCGGCGCTCAACCGCTCCTGGCCGTCACGCTCTGCCGCCAAAACATCAGCGAACGGTGCATAGGTGCCCTCGAGGGCGCTGGTGCTCTGCGCCTCGCGCCGCAGTGCTGGGCGACGCAGTAGCGCAGGCGTCGGAATCAAACGAGCGGCGCCGTCGAGTCGCGCCAAGGCTGCCGTTGCGGCATTGATTGTCGTCCAAGTGGTCGTCGAAAGAGTCAGATCGGACGGAAGCGGATCCGGCAGGTAGGCCTTGCCTTCGACAGTCTCGTGGGTAACGGGGTCTGGCCCCACGATGGGGACGAGCCGACCTATAGGGCTAGCGCCAAGGCGCCCGATGTCCATAGCGTCAAGTATATCCAGGCAAACTTGACGCTTTGCCCGCGCGGGCAAGTTCTCTTGACGCGATGCAAGATCTGCGTTTAGAGAGCGTGTCCCGGAATATGTCCCCAACTCGGCAATTCTGGGCCCAACCAGACTGAACTAACTGGACGAGAACGCGCCTAACCGGGCCAGATCAGGCCCCAGAATCGCGTTCGTAATGAAGGTCCCCGGTTCAAGTCCGGGCGTCGGCTCTTCCGCCGTCTGATGCTTGTCGCTACGACAGCGGGGTGCCGGCGAGGCTGGTGACCTTCCAGGCGCCGCCTTCGTTCGCCATCGGCATCGCGAGGACGGTGCCGTCGATGCCGGTGTAGATGAGGAAGGCGCGTTCGCCTTCAATCCGAAGGGAGCCGACGTCGGCCTTGGCCGCTTCGGCCTTCATCAAATCCTTGGCGGTCGGGTTCGTCAGCTTTTCGAGGACTTCCCCACAGCTCGGGGCTTTGGCCTGTTTCGCCTGCGTGGCAAGTTGTTCGAACGATTCGATCACGCTCTTCGACATGTAGTCGCATGCCGCAGCCCAGTTGCCTTCGGCGCGGGCGTCGAGGAAGTTGTGCAGGGCGGTCGCGGCCGCGTCGAGTTCGGAGGTGTTGGCCTCGCCGCCGAATTCCTGGACGCTGTTGTCGCCGCCCTTGACCTTGTACTGCTGCGAGCCACCACCGGAATCCTTGTGGTGCTTGGGGACGAAGTCGCTTGCGCTGCCGTCGGAGCTGGAGCTGCCTGACTCTTCTCGGCCGGCCGAGCCTTCGGATTTGCCTTCGCCGCCGCTCTTCGCCTCGTTACCCTGCTTCGAGGCGCCACCATTCGACTTGCTTCCCGATGATCCCTGGCCACTGGCTTCGGCAGCCGTCGAGTTCGAGCTGTCGCCACCCCCGCACGCAACCAAGCCCGCGGCAAGCAGCAGGGCCGCAATCGCGGCGATCACCATCTTCGAACCCCCCCTCACGAGTTCGATTCTAGGGAACGGCTCGTTTGTACACGGCTACGCTACGAGCTTCGCGGCCTGTGCCTGCGCTTCTTACCGCAGTCAGCCTGCATCACAGGATTGGCGGTGGACTGCTTGCCGTTTTGCCCGCTGAATTCGACGTTGGCCCTCGAGACAGCCCCGCAGAGGTTGCGGCTGTTGACGATCAAGCCCTTCTTGCCGCCCTGCATGCGCAAGACGACTTTGGAGAGCGGCGCGTCGGGGGTAGATTCGACCGTGGCCCTGATCCCACCCTGGGCCGAGTCGATCCGGGTAGCCACCTCGACGTCGACAAGGCCGTGCAGGTCGAAGACGAGATCTGGCAGCTTGTGGTTTGAGGAGCGCAGGTAGACAGGCCCTTCAAGCGGCGTGTCGAGCAGGGGCGTCCAGGCTTTGATGAAGCCGTACTGGGCTCCAGCCGGACAGGCCTTGGCGGCGAACTGGACCCTGGTGCAGATCGTTCTGATGTGAGCCTGGTCGAGGAAGGCAGACCTTGGCAGGCGTACAACCAGGCCTTTGACGTTTGCATCGCCTTTTCTCGGCGTATAGGTCGCCAAGAGGCCGGGGTGGCCGCCTCTCTTCGTCCCGCCCTCGAGCTTCAGGGCCAGGTTCGGCTTGAAGCCGAGGTTGAGGCAGTTGGCCGCCTGGTAGCGGCTCGAGAGGTTGACCGGGACGTCATCGGCCGGGTTGAAGACATCCAGATAGCTGCCAAAGAGGGTCCCTTTGGCGCTCGATTCATCGCAGCTGGTCGGGTTGAGGGTGAAGTTGGGCCTGTCGACGTAGACCCGCAGGTCCCTGACCTTCAAGACGATCCCCTTGAGGATGTGGGGGATCGGGTCAGAGTTGGCCCCGTCGACTTCGACTTCTGCGGTTTTAGGGTTCAGGGTCAAGGCCAATCTGACGACGACAGTTCCGGCGTCGAAGGGACCGGCAACTGCCGGGGTCACCGAGATCACGCTCAGCGGATCGCCGTGGAAGGGCCCTCCGAGGTAGATCTGCCCCCCTACATAGGTCAAGGCCTCCCCCACTCCCGCTCCGGCCAGGGTGTGGCCGATCAGCGAGTTGGCGGGACAGCTCGGAGAGGCGATCTCCTGGCGTCCGGTCTTCGCCTTGGCGATCGCGATCGCAGAGTCCGGGCATTTAGAGACTCCGGCCAAAGAGCCGAGCTCACCGGGGGGCAGGATCGAGGAGAACTTGGTCATGTCCTGTTCTCCGTCAGCTCTGATCAAGCGCATGTTGAAAGGCGAGAAGCTGCCGGCGTTGTTGTTGACCGCTCCCGCTTCGAAGTGGGGATGGAAGGGTGGGATGCCGCCCGAGGGGCAGGGGCCGCCGCCGATCCCCTTGGTGACCTCGAAGCTCGAGGTCACCGTGCGCGGGTTGGCCGGATCGGCCCACGGGTAGAACTTCGCCTCGGTCGTGTAGGTGCCGCAGGCCGAGGGGGTGACGAGCGCCGCCCGCGCTCCTTCCTTGAAGTGGAAGTTGAAGTGGCTGAAGGGGATCTGAGGGACGTCTTCCAGCGTCGCCACCAGGCGCCCTGTCTTGGGATCGGGTTCGACCTTGAGCGGCAGTTTGATCAGCGCCCCCTGGTTGGGGTTTCTCAGCACCATGTAGAGCGCGATCAGCGAGTCGAAGGGGTTCTCGGCCCCGTGCGCCGTCGTCGTCGGGTCGTCCTGCTGGGCGAGGAAGACCGAGCCGTCGATTCCTTCATTGATCAGCGGCGTGTCGACGTGCAGGGTGCCGACCTTGGAGGAGTTGGGGCAGCCTTCGCCGGGAGCCGAGCTGATCGTCTCGCGTTGGATGTCCGCCGGCGTGCAGACGCCTAGGCCTTCTCCGACTGAGGGGTTGATCGTCACTCCTTCAGGCAGGGTGACTTCGGTTTTCTTGGCCTCCGACTGGGCGAGGCCGGTCGTACTCGTCAGCCCTTCCTGGTCGAAGTCGACGTTGAAGTCGAAGCCGGTTCCGGTCTCGGCGGATTCGGTCGTCGCCGTCGATTCGATCCTCGGCGCGAAGCCGAGCTTGCCGCAGCCGGTGAAGCCCTGCGGGTTCGCAGGTTCGGCGAAGTCATGGGTGAGGGCGCTGCCGCCGACCCACACCCCGGGGTTCTGCCAGGAGTCCATTTCGTACTTGGTCAGCGCCGGGCCGGTGCAGCTGCCGGGCAGCGTCAGAAAGGGCTTTGGGCTCTTGACGGTTACAGGGCAGGATTTCGCGCTCGGCAGGAATTCGACTTCGTTGACGTCGATTTCGAAGCCGAAGTTCGGCAGGTGGACGCCGAAGCCGCATTCGGCGCCTGATCCCCTGAACAGATCATGCGCGGGGTCCGCCGGGTTGCCCCAGAGCTGTAGAGCTGCGCCGTAGATCTGGATGATCTGGGGCAGGTTGAACTGCCTGGCGACGACGCCGTAACCGGGGGCCTGTTTAACACCCACGTCGATCACTACATTCACGCCGAGCACACTGAAGCCGAGCCTCACCGGCTCGCCCGGGGGAGACGTAAGGACGAAGACGGGATACGCCCCCCAGATGAACGGGTAGACGATAGAGGGAGCGACGAGCCCGACCTGGCTGCTGACGGAGCAATGAGTGTAGACGCTCGTACCGTAGAAGTCGGCATTCGAGCACTGCGGGATCGCGGTCGCGTCGCCGATTAGGCCGGCAACCTGTTCGAAGAGGTTGTCTTTGACTTCTTCGTCAACCTCCCATTTGAATGGACTAACTTCGGTGTTGTTGATCTGAAAGTGCGTGTCAAGAATGAACGGATGCGAGCCTGCCTGGGTCGCAGGCGTCCCGTCCTGGTTGCTGAAGGTGACGTCGAAATTGTTGAGGCCGAATTCGGCCATTGCCGGCGCCGCTCCTACGGCGCCGGCGAGCAGCGCGACGGAAGCGGCGGAAATTGCGAGCCAGACTCGCCGGTGGCGCGTGGGGGTCTTGGAAACGTTCATCTGTCGGCTCTCCTTGTTCACGAAAGAGGTCGCGGTCGGCTGCTCGGCTTGCTGGCCTCTCATCGCTTCGCCCCCCGCTTGGCGTGCTTACAGCGCTGCGCTTTCTCGTGCCTCGCCTTCTTGGCGCCGCTTCGCGCTCGGCAGTTACGACGCGCTTTGCGCGGCGCCGGGTTGCCGGCGCCGCGGAAGCCGGCGCTGGCCGGGGTCGGGTCGCGGGGCGCTTCGGGAGAGCCCTGGCAGGCGTCCCCGGTGCATTCCGGCGGCCTGGGAGGCAGCGGGAAGCCGCCGTCGACGCGCGCGTCGTAGATGTCGATCAGACTGGGGTCGCGCGGGTCGATGCTCTCCGAGGTGCGGAAGAAGGCGTTGTTGCCGCCCGCATCGGCGTCGACGAACTCCGATCCCTTGGCGCTTTCCCCGGTGGAGATCAGGCTGACGCAGCCGGATGGCTTCTGACAGCCCCCAACCCCCTGCGCCTCCCACTCATATACGTCCTGCACCCCGTTGTTGTCCTGAGGCAACAGCGCATCGAAGCTATTGAAGAAGAGGCGCTTGCCATCGTCGGAGAGGGCACGCGAGGCATGCTGCTCGTGTTCCCAGGTCGGGATCCAGGCCGCACCCCATACGCCGGTCGTCTCTTCGAATGGCGTATACGGTACTGGAATCTTACCACCGAGCGGGCGGGAGCCGCTTGGGTTGCAGGAGGCGCAGATGAGCTCGCCGCCGGCTTCGTAGAGGTAGGCCTCCATGTCGGCGTTGCCGTTGACGGCATCGGTGTTGTCATAGCCGGCGACCGCTTCGCTGAGCGCTTTGCTGCTCGACATGAAGGCGATGTGGCGGCCGTCGGGTGTCACCCGGCTGTCGCGGAGGAACGGGTTCGGCGCCACGGCTGAAATTGCATTTTGACCCAAATCCAAGGCGGAGAGAGTGGCCACGAAGGACATCGTGCCTTCGTGATCCAGGTAGAGGTTGTATCCGCCGGGAGTGCCTCCGGCGGCCAGATTTTCTTTGGAGACGAAGTAGATGTAGGAGAGGTCGTCGCTTGCTCCGAGCACGCCGCTGACTTCGTGGGCGATTAGTGAGCGGGTCTTGGTTGTGATGTCGAACTTGTAGAGGTCGTCGAACGCACCGGGAGCGCCGGTGTTTTCACTGAACAGCGCCACCGAGCCCCGCGGATCGGCGGCCCAGAAGCGGGCCTTGCCCGTCGAGGGAGCAGCGTTACTCGAGACGAGGGTGGTACAGGCCTTCGCCGGTTCTGTGCATTCGCCGCTGCCGTTGAGTGCACTCTGGGTTTGCGCGGGGTTCTCGCGGACGTAGAGCCTGCGAGGGCTTGCTTCGGTCGACCAGAAGATCCATGAGCCGTCGTCGGCAAGTGCCCCCTTGACGCTCACGGTGCGGGAGTTGTGACCGTTTGCTGAATACCCTCCATCTGAATCCTTCGTTCCGGTGATTGATTCCCCAGTAGCCGCCGTCCCGTTGGGAAGCACGCTGACAAGGTGGAGTTTGCCCCCGGAGAGGTCGTACACCCGCCGCGTTTCATTGGCGGGCGCGTCTGGGGTCAACGCCGCACGAACATCGAAGACCTGATGGCTGTTGTCCGGCGAGGCGTCCCGAAATTCCAGATCGGGATCGAATCCAACGGCCGGTTTGCTGATGCTGAGCGCTTCGAAACCGTCGTTGGAGTTGCTGCGCCTATAGAGGTTGCCGTAACCCGCGATTCCATCCGCGGTCAACGGGACCACATTGTCGTCTAGCACCCAGGCACTTGAAAGGTCTTCGCTAAAGCCCAAGAACGGGCTGTCGAAGTCGTATGAGACCACGGGTTCTTCGCCGAAGACGGAGGGGCCCCTCGGGGGACTTATTCCATGGACCAACCATCCATCCGGGCCGCGAGTTCCCATGTACTGGTTTCCAGCCGATGCGCTTGGCTCGTCGCCAAAAGACATGTTGGAGCTGTAGGTGATCTTTTCGCCGGAGAGGGAGCTCTGCTCGAATGCCGCTCGACCGACGAGGGTGTTGTTGTAGAGCCCTAGGATGTTGCCGCCGTTTTTGTCCACCGGGCTGACCATCTCGTAGCCACGGCAGTCGGGCAGGCCGGTCGCGGGGCCGGTGCGGAACGCCTGGTTGGGGCAGCTCGTGTTCTGCGCTTCGTGCGCATAGGTGGTGAAGGTCCTGTCAGCCCCGTTGGAGATGCCGATCGAGTTCGTCGCCACGACCCGGTAGTGGTAGGTGGTGGCCGGCTGGAGTCCTTCCAGGAAGACCGTCACCGTGTGATCTGCTTTGTTCGATCCGACGCTGGCCTCCGCGGTGCTCTGCCCGTAGGAGGCGCTCGTCCCGTATTCGAAGTGGAAGGTCGAGGCAAAGCCTTCGGGGTTGATCTTTGCCTTCAGCGCCGCCTCGGTGAAGGTGACGTTCTGCGACCACTCTTCCCTGATCGCCGGCGGGCTTTTCAGTTTGAAGGCGCTGTCGGCGCCGTTGACCGTGCCGCTGGGGTTCCTGGCGACGAGGCGGAAGTGGTATTCGGCGCCCAGCTCGAGCCCGCTGAGGTTGGCGGAGACGGCGACGTCTGAGGTCCCCGTTCCGATCGTCGCCGGGCTCTGCGTGCAGGGGGCGCTCTGACCGTAGCCGGTGGTTTTGCCGTATTCGAACTTGCATTCGCTCAGTTCGACCCCGTCGGGGTTGACCGTGCCGTTGAGGGTGGCGGTGGTTTTTTCGATGCCGGAGGCCGAGCCGGTGGTGACGCCCGGGATCGTCACGAGCGGCCCGAAGACTTCGACTTTGGCGTTGCCGCTGCGCGAGACGTAGACGTTGCCGCTGGAGCCGCGCACGGCGAGGCCCTGCACCACGCTGCCTTCGAGCGAGAAGCTGGAGACGCTGGTCGCGCTGCCGGCGCCGGAGGCGTCGAGCTCTTTGATCGTGCTGCCGGTCGTGGCGTAGACGTGGCCGGTCCCCGGGTCGACGGAGACGGTCGTGTTGGAGCCCGAGGAGACGGTGTATTTGAGTTCGCCGGTGGCGCTGTCGATCTTCGAGATCGGGCCGTTGTATTGGGCGGGGAAGAGGAAGCCGGCAGTTGCTCCGGAGCCCGCCGCGAGGTTGCAGGGCTGGGTGGTGGTCGTGAAGGTGGCGGTGTTGTCGGTGTTGACCGGGGGGTTCGCCGCGGGGACGAACTTGCGGATGCCTCCCGAGTAGTCGCCGACGTAGACGGCGCCCGCGGAATCGACGGCGACCCCACAGGCTTTGGTGAAGTTGGTGGCCCCGGCTTTGGTCAGCTGGCCCAAGTAGGCGCCGGCGCCGGAGAAGATGTTGATCAGGCTGGGCGAGCCCTGGGTGACGTAGATGTCGCCGTCGGTGGCCGTCCCTGAGTTGTCGACGGCGATCTGCGATTCGCTCGCACTTGCGAAGCTGAGGCCGTTCTGGGGCGTTTCGTCACCGGAGCCTTTGCCGTCGATCACGTTGGTGCCGAGAGCGGAGAAGCTGTCGGCCGTGCCGTCGGCTTTGAAGCGCTTGATCGAGGGGGTTCCCCCGGCGTCCATGACGAGGACGTCACCGGTTGACTGGTTGACCGCGACGCTTCTCGCCAAGGAGAAGCTCGGCTGCGCGGCGCTGCCGAAGGTTTCCTTGAAGAGATGCGTTTTGGTCGCGCTGGCCGGGATTGCGACGACCATGAGCGCAACCAGCGCGGCGAAGACCGAAACCGGGAGAACGAGGCGCCTGGCTGCGGGCGCACTCGCACTGCTCCCGTTGGCATCGCTCGAGACACCACGGGTGGCGTCGGCCCCACGGAAGACTCGGCCGAGACCGGTGGCCTGGCGCTGGGTCGATCCCGCGGTCGATGCCTTCGCGTGGCGTCTCACGTAGCTCTCTCCTTGTCCCTGAGCCCTCTGCCGGCCGCTTCCCTGGGCGACCCCCTTGGGCTCGGTTTTCCCTGTCCTGTAGTCGCCGGGCAAACGAGCTAGTTCCTGGAACTAACAACCGCGTTCCCAAACAACGAGGCACAGGATAAACATACGGGTATGGAATTGTCAAGGAACGAGAGTGGTATGTGCGGCTAGGAGGGCTAGGATCGGGAGGGGATGGCGGAGGGGATCTCGATCGTTCTTGCCGACGACCACACGGTCGTGCGGCGGGCGTTGCGGGTGCTGCTGGAGGAGGAGCCGGGCTTCGAGGTGGTCGCCGAGGCGGAGGACGCGGACGGGGCGATCCGCTACGTGCGCGGCCACAAGCCCGACGTGCTGATCCTCGATCTCAACATGCCCGGACGGGCCAGCCTGGAGGCGATCCCGGACATGCAGGAGGCGTCGCCGGAGACGAAGATCGTCGTCCTGACGATGCAGAAAGAGCCGGCTTTCGCGCGGCAGGCGCTGCAACAGGGGGTGCTCGGCTACGTGCTGAAGGAGGCCGCCGACGACGAGCTGGTGCAGGCGGTGCGCAGCGCCGCCGCCGGCGACACCTACCTGCAGCCGGCGCTGGGGGCGCGCCTGGCGGCCGAACCGAAAGTGGCAGCGAGCGACCTCAGCGAGCGCGAGACCGACGTCCTGCGCCTGATTGCCCTCGGCCACACCAACGCCGAGATCGCCGAGAAGCTCTACATCAGCGTGCGCACGGTGGAGACCCACCGCGCCCACATCCAACAGAAGCTCGGCGTCAGCAGCCGCGCCGAGCTAGTTCGCAGCGCGCTCGCCCGGGGACTCGTCGAGACCTGAGCCGGCCTCGCCAGCGAGCGGCAGCGAGGCCATCACCTTGGTGCCGGAGCTGGGCTTCGATTCGATCTGCAGCTCGCCGCCGGTCAGCTCGACCCGCTCGCGCATGCCGGCCAAGCCAAAGCCGCTGCGCTCTGCCGTTGGATCGAAGCCCCGCCCGTCGTCTGAAATAAGCACGGTGAGGCGCCCCTCGCCCACCGTCGCCTGCAGCATCACGCTTTCCGCCTCGGCGTGCTTGGCAACGTTGGTCAGGGACTCCTGCACCAGCCGGTAGACGGCGGTCTCCAACTCGGGATCGAGCCGCTCGGCGCCGATCGAGAGGTCGGTCGCCACCTCGACTTCGCCTCCATGCTCGAAGCGCTCGGCAAGGTCTTCCAGCGCAGCCCGAAGGCCCAGCTGGTCCAGGGTCGCGGGCCGCAGCTCGGTGATCAGCCCTCGCAGCTCGTCGATGTCGTGGCCCATCTCCTCCAGCGCCTGGGCCACCGCCGCCTCCAGGCCCGAGCCCGCCCCCCGCTTCAGCGCCGAAGAGAGCAGCACGCGGCGCGAGCCGAGCCCCTGCAGGACCGAGTCGTGCAGCTCACGTGCCCAGCGCGCCCGCTCGCGCTCGGTCGTCCTCATGCTCTGGCGCAGGCGCTCCTCGGTGACCGACTGCACGGTGGCGACAGCGGTGGCGGCGCTAGCCGCGGCCGCGGTAAGCAACCGCTCGTCTTCGGCGTAGAAGTCCGGGCCTTCCTCGAGCCGGTCGAGGGCGACAATCGCCCCCAGCGACCGGCCGCGGAAGTTGAGCGGGGCGAGCAGTGCCGCGCGAGCGTCGATCCCCAGCCCCTGAACCGCTCTCAACGCCTCGGCGGCCTCGCCGGCCTCGATCGTCAGATAGCGACCGACCGGCTCGGCGCCGCACTCGCCCGCCGTCGCGACGAGCTCGTAGCGCCCCCCGTCATTCAGCAGGACCAGCAATGAGCCGGCGCCGACCAGCGCCCGCGTCCGCTTCGCGATCGTCTCCAGAACGCGCGCGCGGTCGGTCTGTGCCCCCACGGCGCGGGAGATCTCGGTCGTCGCCTCGAGACCGTGCACTGCGCGCTCCAGCGCCCCGCGCTCCTCCTCGGACTGGGCATAGAGGCGGACGTTGAAGATCGTCACCGCTGCCCATTCGGCGAGGATCGTCGCCGCTTCCTCGTCGCCTGCGTCGAAGTCGCCGCCCTCCTTCTCGGTCAGGTAGAGGTTGCCGTAGGCCTGGCCGCGAACGACGATCGGGACACCGAGGAAGCTGCGCATCGGCGGGTGTCCGGCCGGGAAGCCGTAGGAGCGCGGATGCTCGCCCACCTCATGCAAGCGCAGCGGGGCGGGGTTGCGGATCAGCTCGCCGAGCACGCCGCGGCCGCGCGGCAGGTTGCCGATCATCGCCCGCGTCGGCTCGTCGATGCCGACGTAGATGAAGCGCTCCAACTCGCGGCGGTCCTCGTCGAGGATGCCGAGCGCAGCGTAACGAGCGCCGGTCAGCTCGCGCGCCACCTCGACCACTTCGCCCAGGACCGCCTCGAGGTCGAGCTGGGCGACGAGGCCCCTGCCGACGTCGATCAGCCGGCGCAGACGATGCTCGTCAAGCACATCGCGGGCCACCGCTCAAATGTGGCGGATAAGTGACATTACGCTCTAGTCCCAGTCTATATCGGGAATGGATCGGCGCAGTCGTCTAAAGTGCCCGGGATTTGACTCGCGATTCGCGCAGGAGAATCGGCCGGGGGACTCGGCGAGCGGCACTCGCCACCGGAGTCGCTCTCGTTCTGCTGCTCTCCTTCGGCTGCACGGCGGCGTCGCCGCAGGGAGAGGTCGTCGTGCGCGGCGCCGCTTCCGGCACGCATCTGGAACTGAGCATGCGCGGCAACAATCTGATCGTCACGGGATGGATGGCCCACACGCCCGGCGCCGGGTGCCGGCTCCCGCGTCGCAACCTCGCCGTCTGCGGCCTCGCCGGCGTCGGTGTAATCGAAGTCGACATGGGCCCGTCGGGCGACATGGTGGAGGTGCTGGAAGCCCTGCCCGTACCCCTCATCGTCCACCTCGGCGACGGCTCGGACAAATTCATCGGCAACGGTGAGCCCGACACCTGCTACTCGGAAGGAGCGAGACGCAACCGCTGCGTCGGCGGCGGGGGCAACGACATCTGCATCACCGGCAACCAGAACAGCGATTGCGTCGGTGGCGACGGCAACGACTACTGTCAGACGGGGGCCGGGAGCGACGGTTGCTGGGGGGGTCCTGGAAACGACATCTGCCGGATGGGGGCGGGGCAGGACGGGTGCCACGGCGAAGGCGGCAATGACGAACTGTACGGCGGGCCCAGCAGCGATCAGCTCTATGGCGGCCCCAACTACGACCACTGCGATGGTCTTCCCGGCTGGGGCCGCTCTCACGAATGCGAGGCCGGACCGGAACGCTGACGGCGCAGGGTGGCCGTTCGGTGTTCTATAGCCACGGAGCACGAATTCGCTCCCGTGTCGATTTCGCCGCTCGCCGTTCGTCGTACGGGTAGAACGGCAATCACAACCGCCTAAGGAGGCGACGATGCGATTCATGATGCTGATGTACCCGGCGATCGACACCGACGCGAAGAACTGGGAGCCCAGCGCCGAGGACGTCGCGGCGATGACCGCCTACAACGAGGAGCTGACCAAGGCCGGGGTGCTGCTCTCGCTCGACGGCCTGCGCCCGCCGGCCGACGGCGCCCGGGTCAGCTTCAGCGGCCGGGCCCCGACGGTGACCGACGGTCCCTTCGCCGAGGCCAAGGAGGTCGTCGGCGGCTACTGGCTGATCCAGGCATCCTCGAAGGAGGAGGCGGTCGAGTGGGCATCGCGCTGCCCGGGCGCCGACGGCGACTTCATCGAGGTGCGCCGCGTCTTCGAGATGGAGGACTTCCCGGAGGACGTGCAGGAGGCCGGACAGCTCTCGGAGAGGCCGCCCGAGCAGACGTGAGCGGTGGTGGTGAGCCCAGTCGCGCGATCGAGGCCGTTTGGCGGATCGAGTCGGCGCGGCTGATCGCCGCCCTGGCGCGGATGACCGGGGACGTCAGCCTAGCCGAGGACCTGGCGCAAGACGCGCTGGTGGCGGCGCTGGAGCGGTGGCCGGAGTCGGGCGTGCCGGAGAACCCGGGCGCCTGGCTCATGGCCACGGCGAAGAACCGGGCGATCGATTTGGCCAGGCGCGGCAAGCGCTTCGAGGACCGCCGCGAGCAGCTGGCGCGCGAGGCGGGGATGCGGATGGCGATGGACGCCGCCGAGCACGAGGCGGCGCTCGGCGCCGAGCTGGGCGAGGACATTCTCGGTCTTATCTTCACCAGCTGCCACCCACTGCTCTCGACCGAGGCGCGGGTGGCGCTGACCCTGCGCCTGCTGGGCGGGCTCAGCACGGAGGAGATCGCGCGGGCATTTCTGGTCTCCGAGCCGACGGTTGCACAGCGAATCGTGCGGGCCAAGCGCACGCTGAAGGAGGCGCACGCACCGTTCGAGGCGCCGCAGGGTGAGCAGCTCGACGAGCGCCTGCCGTCCGTGCTGGAGGTGATCTACCTCGTCTTCAACGAGGGCTACGCGGCAACCGCGGGAGAGAGTTGGATGCGGCTCGACCTCTGCGAGGAGGCGTTGCGCCTCGGCCGCGTCCTCGCCGGGCTGGCGCCGAAGCAGCCCGAAGTCCACGGCCTGGTGGCGCTGATGGAGATCCAGGCCTCGCGGGCGGCAGCGCGTACCGGATCCTCGGGGGAGCCGGTTCTGCTGCTCGATCAGAATCGGGCCCGCTGGGACCCGCTGCTGGTTCGGCGAGGCCTGGCCGCCCTGGAAAGGGCAGAAAAGCTCAGCCGCGGTGCCTTCGGCCCCTACACGGTGCAGGCCGCAATCGCCGCCTGCCACGCGCGGGCGCGCAGCGCCGAGGAGACCGATTGGGCGCGGATCGCAGCGCTCTACGACGCGCTCGCCCAGCTCACCCCCTCCCCCGTGGTCGAGCTGAACCGCGCCGTCGCAGTCTCGATGGCCTTCGGGCCCGAAGGCGGACTGGAGCTGGTCGAAGCGCTGACGGCTGAGGGCTCGCTCGAGGGCTACCACCTGCTGCACAGCGTCCGCGCCGACCTGCTCGCCAAGCTCGGCCGCTCGGCGGAGGCGCGGGAGGAGTTCGAGCGCGCCGCAGCGATGACCGAGAACACCCGCGAGCGCGAGCTGCTGCTGCAGCGGGCTCATATAGTCGCCTCGTGAACGAGGCCGCCTATGACCGGATCGGGCTTGGCTACAGCGCCGTCCGCCAGCCTGAGCCGCAGATCGCGGCGCCGATCGAAGCGGCGCTGGGCGAGGCACGCAGCGTGCTCAACGTCGGCGCCGGCGCGGGCTCCTACGAGCCCGCCGGTCGCGAGGTGACGGCGGTGGAGCCCTCGCGGGCGATGATCGCTCAACGCCCTCCGGGGTCGGCGCCGGTGGTCGAGGCCGTCGCCGAGAACCTGCCGTTCGAGGACGACAGCTTCGACGCCGCGATGGCGATCATCACCGTCCACCACTGGAGCAACGTGCGGGCAGGCTTGACCGAGATGGCGCGGGTGGCGCGGCAGCGGGTGGTCGTCCTCACCTTCGACCCGGCGCCGGCCGCCGATCTGTGGCTGGTGCGCGACTACTTCCCCGGCGCTCTGGACTACCACGCCGACGCGATGCCACCGATCGGCGAGCTGACCGCGATGCTGCCGGGCGCCACGGTCGAGCCTGTGCCAATTCCGAATGGCTGCGCCGATGGCTTCTTCATCGCGATCTGGGACCGGCCCGAGCTGCACCTCGACCCCGACGTCCGCCGTGCCAGCTCGTGCTGGCACCAGATGCCGAAGGATGAAATCGAGCACGGACTGGCGAAGCTGAAGGCTGACCTGGAGAGCGACCGCTGGGATGAGCGCAACGGCCACCTCCGCGAACTGCCAGATCTCGACGTCGGCCTGCGCCTGCTGACCGTCGAGCTGCGCTAGGCGACCGGGCCAGGCTCCACCGGCGGTGGCGGGGCGGCAGGCGGCGGAGGGGCGGCGGGCTGGGCGCCCTGCTCGATCTCGTGCAGGCGGAAGTAGATGACGGCAGCGACGAGCGCCACGATCGGCGCCGTCACGGTCGAGCCGATGACGTTGAAGATGATGCGCAGCAGGGCGCTGTCTTCGATCCCGACGGCGATTGCGCCGAGGATGGTCTGCACGATGATCACGATCACGAAGACGACGACGATCACGCCGAAGACCTGCCAGCTGTTTCCGCGTACCAGCCCACGCGAGCGGCCGAAGGCCTCGATGACCCCCGTCCGCTCGACTACTATCACCGGCGCGATCACCGACCAGATCGTCAGCAGGATCAGGCCGGGGATGACGAAGAGGATGAAACCGATCCCGATCCCGATCCCGGCGAGGATGCCGGCGCCGATCAGCGGCAGGATCACGGGGCCCGTGGAGCGCACGAGGTCCTCGACCGAGGAGTCCCGGCGGCCGTCCTGGACGTCGCTGACGAGTCCGACGACCATCCCCTGGTAGAGCGTTCCGGCGACAACGCCGACCGCGAGGGCAAGCGGCAGCAGGACGAGGCTGTGGGCAAGGATGCCGTTGATCACGGCGACGATCAGGAAGAGGCCGAACGCCACTGGCAGCAGCACACCCGCCTGCGACGCGTAGGTGGAAAAGGCCTGGCTGAGGGTCCCGCCGATGTCGAGCTTTCGGTTCATGGCGTCTGCTTCGACCCGACACGCGCCGACCCTTCCCACAGGCACAACAAAGCGGGGCTCACGGGACGAAGATTGAACTCCGAAGCGATTTGGCGGCGAATCCGTGACTTGCACGCCAAACGCTTCAGCGACTAGATATCGTTGCCTGACGGAGACTATGCTCGACAACGTCCCTGAGATCGTCCAGCGATATTTCGACCTCGACGCCGAGCACGACACAGACGGGATCGTCGCGCTCTTCAGCGACGACGCCACCGTCATCGACGAAGGTGAGGCACGCGCCGGGCCCGAGGCCATTCGCAGCTGGCGGTTAGGTGCCGCCTCCGAGTACGAGTACACAACGACGATTACCGGCAGCGAAGCGCTTGGTGAGGATCGCTACCGGGTATCCGCCCGGCTTGACGGCAACTTCCCTGGCGGGACCGTCAATCTCGACCACGATTTCACCGTCGCTGGCGATCACATCCGGCGGCTGGAGATCGCGCCGTAGCGCCCCGGCGGAGCGGGCTGGCGAAGAAAACGGAGGGGGTGGGATTCGAACCCACGAGCGCCTTGCGACGCCAACAGTTTTCGAGACTGCCCCGTTCAACCACTCCGGCACCCTCCGGGGCTTTAGCAAGCGAAATCCTAGCTTCCCCAATTCTCGGGGGAACGGCTGGGGGAACGAAACCCCCGCGAAAATCCTGCCAAGGCTGATCGCAGCGGTGAAACCGGGCTCGCTCTTACCGGATGTTCCGAGAAGCCAGGGGCGTTAAGGAAGGGCTGCTCGTCATAGTCCTCTGGGTGAAGATCCGATCGGTTTCGATTCAGAACTTCCGCGGAATCAAGACCTGCGAGTGGAAGCTCGATCGACGACTGGCGTGTCTGGTCGGACCCGGGGACTCGACTAAGACGACGATCCTCGAGGCGATCGGGCTGGCGCTCAGTCGCAGCTATCGGCCGCGGTTCGGGGATGCAGATTTCTATCGCTGCAACACGGAGGAGCCGATCGAGATTGAGGTTGCGGTGGGGGGGCTGCCGGACGAGCTGGTCGCAGAGCAGTCGTTGGGCAAGGATCGGTCGGGCATCAGGTCGGACGGAAGCTTTGAGCACGATCCCGTAGGGGGAACCGAAGAATGCCTCATCGTCAGGCTGGTTGTGGATCGGACGCTAGAGCCGCGCTGGACCGTTGTGCGGCCTGGCGGGGGAACTGATGAGGGCGGGTCGATCAGCGCGGCGCAACGCCGGACCCTTGGGTACTTGCGGGTGGGGGAGGACACCGACGCGCATCTGCGCTGGGGACGGGGCTCTGCCCTAAACGACATGAGCGAGGACCCGGCGGAAGCCGGCAGCGTGGTCCTTGCCGCTCATCGCGAAGCTCGGATCGCGGCCTTTGAGGTGATTCCCTCGCAGTTGCAGGAAGCGGCGGGAAACGTTCAGAAGGCGTCCCAAAAGCTCGGCGCTGCCCCTTATCGGACTCTTCGGCCGGGGCTCGATCCAGCCGGCTCTTCTGGACGGTTTCCGCTGCTCCTTCACGACCAGGAGATACCCCTCACCAGCCAAGGTCTGGGAACTAGGCGGCTGACCGGTATCGCCATCCAAGAGCGGGCGGTCATCGGCGGGTCGTCGATCATCGCGGTCGACGAGATCGAGCACGGCTTGGACCCGCACCGGCTCTGCCACCTCCTTCGCTATCTAAAGGACGCGACCAAGCGTGGCGACCTTCAGGTCATCCTCACCACGCATTCGCCGGTAACGATTGCGGCCCTTGAAGCAGCTGATATCTGCGTCGTCCGCTCTGAGGAGGGAAAGACGACGGTCGCGGCTGTTCCGCCGGGTCTGGATGAGGTTCAAGGCGCGGTCAGGCACGCTCCCTCGGCACTTCTTGGCAGCCGCGTGCTTGTCGGAGAGGGCGCTACCGAGACTGGGTTCTTGCGCCGTCTCTGTGCCTATGGCGACGAGAAGCGCCAACGAGATAACAAGCCGACCTCGATCACCATCGGGGTCGAGATCGTCAACGGCGGCGGTGGAGACCAAGCGCTTCAACGAGCAATCGTGTTCAGGAAGCTCGGATATCCGAGCGCCGTGCTCATCGACAACGACGACTCCGAGATCGACGAGAGACTCGCGGAGGCGGAAAGGGCCGGAGTGGATGTCGTGCGATGGTCATCAGGACAAGCAATCGAGGACGAGTTCGCCCACGGCCTCAGCGACGCCGGCTTGAGGGAGTTCGTTGCGATGGGCATTGAGAGTCGGGGTGAGGAGTCGATCCGAGCGAAGGTGGCCGCTCAGCTCGGACAAGGGTCAAACGAGCTAAGTGGAGTCGATCCCTTCGCGTGGGTCGAGGAGGGCGAAGAGTCGGCCCTCAGAGAGGCGTTGGCAGCAGCCGCCAAAGGTCTAAAGGCGAAGCGCGAGGAGAGATCCGCGTGGTTCAAGCGCGAGGATCATGGAGAACGACTGGCCGAGCTGTGGCGGGAGCATCACGATGACTTCCGAGCGGAGTCGGCGCTGCCCGAAGTGCTGAAACGAGTCAAAGCGTTCGTCTATGGCGACGGCGACTGAATCCGGCGCCCTGGTCCGGCCAGAAGGGCCAGATGCAAGTGACGGAGTCCGACCTGCCGCCGCCAAAATTCGCGAAGCATTGCCCTGCTCGATCGAGCTGCCGGCGGGCGCTGGAAAGACTCACCTCATTGCCGAGATAGCCAACGACTACCGCCGTCGCGAGCAGCGAGTGCTCGTCCTCACCCACACGCACGCGGGAGTCGATGCGCTTCGCCGACAGATTCGTGACCAGGGAGGATCGTCTCGCTGGGCAACTGTTCGCACGATCGACGGCTGGTGCCTTGACCTGATCATGCACTTCCCTGAACTTGCCGGCCTCCACGTCGGAGACCAGCCTGACTGGGAGGAGGCCGAGAGCTACCGCCTCGCAGCCGAGAGAGCAATTCGGACGCCCGCAGTGCGTCGGATGCTGGAGGCGAGTTATGCGCTGATCGCGGTGGATGAGTACCAGGACTGCGTTCTAGCGCAACATCAGGTGGTCGCAGCGCTCCGCGAGGTTGTACCGACCGCAGTTTTCGGTGATCCGCTCCAGGGTCTCTTCCACTTCGGCGACAACCAGCCAGTGAGCTGGGAGGAGGTCCTCACTCTCTTCCCCTCCTGCGAGCTACCGATCAAGCCGTGGCGATGGGAGGGGAAGAACGAGGAGTTGGGGCGTTGGCTACTGGCGATCCGACCCTCATTGAGGCGAGGTGAAACGATCTCTCTCAAGAACGCGCCTGTCCAATGGCGCCGCATCGACAACGGCGGAAGGCGGATTTACGCCCAAACCACGGCCTGCTTCGGACAGCCGGAGGATGGTCCAGTGGTTGCGCTCGGGCACATGTCACACGATTGTCGAATGGCCGCAGCGAAGCTCAACGGGAGCTACTTGATGATGGAGGAGCTAGAGGGCAAGCAGATGCTGAAGTTCGCCGAGGTCGTCGACCTCGGCGACGCTGCCAGCATCGCTAAGGCAACGGTGGATTTCGCCTGCGAATGCGCCGTGGGGGTCACCGAGGCGATCGAAAAGCGCAAGCGCGATCGTCTCGGCGAAGGCAAGACGATCTCAAGCAGGAAGGTGGAGCTTTGCGCTGCCCATGCCAAGCTCAGCGAATTGCTTGAGGAGAGTTCACCCGCCACTGTGCGCTCCGCGCTCCACGAGATAGCGCGACTTCCACGATTCCAGCTCTTTCGACACGAAGCCTGGAGCTGCATCATCAACGCTCTTGGGCAGGCTGCTTCGGACCCGCAGCTCAAGGTCTCTACGGCAGTGCGTCGACTCCGCAATCACGATCGGATCGTCGGACGCCGGCCTGCGAAGAGAATCGTGTCGCGGCCGCTGCTGGTGAAGGGGCTGCAGTACGACTACGCGGTTCTCCTCGACGCGGATCGCTACAACGCAGCCGAGCTCTACGTCGCCCTTAGTCGCGGTTGTAGGGCGGTGACGGTCCTGAGCTCGTCGCCTGTGCTGACTCCTGCGGCAGTGAGCTCTCCGTAGGTGCTTACGAGCGCCGCATTTGGTTTCGGTCTTTCTGCGGCAAGGGGACGCTGAGCCGATCTGCGGCAGGCGCGGGGGCTATCGTTGACAAGAAGTAATGACGCTCCGGACCCAACACACCCCGGCTGTCCCGTGGCCGGCATCGCCGACCCTCGAGGACCTCGGCGATCCGGAGTGGCTGGCTGCCTATGAGGCAGCGGGCGGCCACGTACGTCCGGCGCGCAGCGTCCGAGGCGTCGAGCAGGCGGGGCTCGTCGGGCCATTGGTCGAGCCGTTGAGCAAGCCCAATCCGAACTTCCTCCGACGCATCGGGCAGCCAATCGACCTCGCCAGAGCAGCCAGCGTGAGGCCCACGCCGGTCGCGGACGAAGGTGCGGGTGGAACGCCCGAGCAGATCGCGCCCCCGCCTGTCAGCGCGAGCGAGCCCGCTCCGGCGTCTCCGGGGGCCGATGAGGTCGTAGCGGCGATGCAGGAGCGGACGTCAGCATGGCTTTCGGTCTTCTGTCCGACGGCGGCGTCGGCGATGGAGGGCGCCCAGGCGGCGATCCTGCGCGCCGAAAGTGAGTCGGCCGCCCATGCGGCGACCTCGCTGCGTCGGGCTCTCAGCTCAGTTGCCGATTACGTCGAGCCCCCTGGAGAGGGAACGCGGCTCGATCACACCGGCACCCCGCGAGGAGTGCGCGCAGACCAGTACAAGAATCGCCTCCATCTCTACCTCGGAAGGAAACTCAACGGCGAGGTTCGGAAGCTGGCATTGATCGAGCTGGAATTGACCGATCAGCGCCTTAAGGCGCTGATCGGCGCCATTGGAAAGGCTGTTCACGCTGAGAGCACTCGCGAGGACATCGAGTTGCTCTATCTCACTTGCTGGTCCCTGGTCGCCCGAATCGCGGCCTGCGCGGAACTACCGGCCTAAGCTCGACACTGCTCGCGCTTTTCACGCAGCGCCCTGGACCCAGAGGCCGATCTCCAAATGGCTAATGGGCCGTGAGATCTGGTCGCAGCACCCGCGTGCTTCCGTCGGCAGAAACGAGCACGACGGGCAGGCCCTGGTCGGCAGCGCGCTCGATCGCGTGGCCGGCTCTGGGCGCGTCGGCGTCGATGAAAGCGGCCTTCTCGGGATAGGGGGAGCGACCCTCGATGGCGAGGTCGATCGCTCCGTCCATCACCTTCGCGGTTTGCGTCGGTGCTCACGCTCTTCCTCCTTCGATCATCTCGCGGTACAGCTCACCCCAAGAAGCTTGGGGTGACGGCGCTAAGCCGGAACCTGAGCAACGTGCCCAGCGACCCACTGATGAAGGGTCTCGGGTGCAACGTCCGCGCCATTGGGCCAAACGATGGTGCCTAGGCCCTCGTCGAGTTCTACGCGGGCGAAATAGGTCGGGTCTGAGAGAGGGGCAAAGACCCCATCCCAGGCTTCGGTACTGAAGTCGATCTCGCCTTCGACTCCATCCTCAAAGCGCAGGCGAAGCCGATGGGCCCCAAGGGCCTCGACCTCGGCGACGTGAACGATCTCGCTCATGGCCCTGATCTTAGGGCAGAGGATCGATGTCCAGCAGCGGTTCCTTGTTTCGGGCGCGCTGCCAGTTCTCCATCAGCTCACTGCGATGCAGCTCGGCCCACTCGTGTGCGAGAGCGAGGGCCCGTTTCGGGAGGGATCCCTCCAGAAGCTCCAAAGTCTCGATTGCGAGTGAGGCGTCGTGCTCTGCATAACGCACATGGAAATGCGGGACTCCATGCTCTCGGTAGTACATCGCAATCGTCATTCCGTAGAAGCTGCTCACGCGAGGCATGGACGCGAGTCTTTCATTCGAGTGCTTCCAGGGGGCGTGGGAGGAACGAAAACGTGAACGCAGTTTTCGAGACCGCCCCGTTCAACCACTCCCGGCACCCCTCCGGGAATCGGTCAGGCGGGGGATTCTACGTGGGCGGCTGAGGGCGGTGGCGCACTGGCCCCAGGGCTCAAGCGCAGGGGCTGAGCTGCCGATGCGAGCGGCATGCGAGGCAGCGAGCAGACACGGCTCGGACGGTTCTTCGATCGCCATCCGGCGCTGCTGCGCTCGCTCGCGCTCGCGGCGCTGCTGTGGGGCGTCGGCTACCTGACTTGGCGCATCGGCTGGAGCGGTGAAGGGGCGAGCCCCGTCGCCTTCGCGATGCTGCTTGTGACCGAGGTTTACGGGCTCTGGGCGCTGGCCACGCTGGCCTGGTTCTCTTGGTCAAAGCGGGTGGCCGTGCGACCGTCCGCGACGCCGGGGCGCTCGGTCGACGTCTACGTCTGCACCTATAATGAGCCGGCCGAGGTGGTCGCGGCAACCCTGGCCGGCTGCCGCGCCCTCACCTACCCGCACACGACCTACCTGCTCGACGATGGTCGCAGGCCGGAGATGGAGGGGCTGGCGAAGCTCGCCGGCGCCCGCTACCTGACCCGGCCCGACAACTCGCACGCCAAGGCGGGCAACATCAACGCGGCGCTGCCGCGCACCGACGGGGAGTTGGTGCTGATGCTCGACGCCGACCACGTGCCAATGCCCGACGCGCTCGACGCGATGGTCGGCTACTTCGACGACGAGCGCATGGGGCTGGTGCAGAGCCCACACGACTTCTTCAACCACGACTCGGTCCAGCATTACGTCGTCGGTCGCCACGAGCAGTCGCTCTTCTACCGGGTCGTCTGCCCCGGCAAGGACCGCCACGGCGCCGCCTACTGGTGCGGCTCGGCGGCGCTGATCCGCCGCGCCGCGCTGCTCGACATCGGCGGCGTCGCCACCAAGACGATCGCCGAGGACTTCCATACGACGATCCGCCTGCAGCGCCACGGCTGGAAGAGCCGCTACCACGACGAGGTGCTCGTGCAGGGGCTGGCGCCGCACGACCTCGACGGCTACCTGCTGCAGCGCGACCGCTGGGCACGCGGCAACCTCGCCGTCTTCACCCTGCCCGAGTCTCCCCTGCGCGCCCGCGAGTTGCGCCCGCTGCAGCGCCTCTCCTTCTTCGCCAGCCTCGCCGCCTACCTGGCGCCGCCGATGCGTCTGCTGCTGCTGTTGACGCTCGGCCTGGTGCTGTGGACCGGCGAGCTGCCGATGAAGATCAGCGTCGTGGCGCTGGCGGCGCTGTGGCTGCCCTCTGTGACCCTCAACCTGGGCGCCGGAGCGGCGCTGGCGCGCGGCTACATGAGAATCGGCGAGACCGCCCACTACGAGCTGCTGACGATGGAGATCTACACGCGGGCGCTGCGCTGCGCCATCTTCCCCGGCCACACCGCCTTCAAGGTGACGCCGAAGCAGGGGACCGGCGGCGGCGGCCTCGAGTCGGTGCGCAAGCTGCACCTCGTTCTCGCCTGCGCGGTGCTGGTCGGCGCCGGCACTGTCCTGCGCCTACTCGACCTCGCCGGCGTCGGGCCGCTTCCCGACCTGCCGGGCGTCGCCGCCGTCATCGTGCCGCTGCTCGGTCTGATCGAGCTGCGCCGCATCGGGCGCACGCTGCTCGCCGTCGGGCGCCGTCAGCAGCGCCGGCTCGTCTACCGCTTCCAGGGCGAGGCGGCTGCGCAATGCTTCTCCGAGGACGGCCACGTGCCGGGACAGCTGATCGACGCCAGCGCCGCCGGCGTCGGCCTGGTGCTGGACGCCCCGCTCGAGGTCGGCGCCCGACCCGCCGTCCTGCTCGACCTCCACGACGCGGCTGGAGAGGCCCACGAGGTCGCAGCGCAGGTCGAGGTGCGCTCCTGCCGCGAGGCGGACGGCCGCTATCTGGTCGGAGCGACAATCGAGGAGATCGACCCGGCCTCGCGGATGAACCTGATGGAGTGGTGCTACGTCGTCTGCAGCCACGAGCGCCTGCGCGGCCACCGCCCGACGCAGGCTCCCGCCGCCGAGGTCGACGCGATCGTGGTACCGCTTCCCCTCCCGGCACCACAGGCAGCGGTCGCCTGAAGCGCACTCCGACAGGAGCGGAGAGGGTTGAGGTGTCTCCGATGTCCCGAGACACAAGAGAGCGGAGGGGGTGGGATTCGAACCCACGAGCGCCTTGCGACGCCAACAGTTTTCGAGACTGCCCCGTTCAACCACTCCGGCACCCCTCCGGGGCACTACAAAGCCAAATCCTATCGACGCCAAATCTGGAGGGAACGTCGGAGGGAACGAAACCCGATCTGAATCCTGAGGCGGCGTCTGCGTCTTGGCTGCCGACGACTCTAGCGAGCCGAGAGCTGGAGATTCAAGATGGCCAGCGGGCTGAGCGAGAGATAGATGCACCCACCCCCGGACTCGTGTTTCTCGCGGCCTGACTTCGACCCATCGCTCCCGCCACCGCGCGAGCCTAACCCGGCTGCCGCTGCCAGGCTCACGGCGACAGACGGCAACGAGCCGTTGGGGAATGCAACGGTCCACCGCTTCGGATGACAAAAAGCGGCACTCAGCGGCGGATGAACGAAGACACCCTCTCCTATGAGCTGGCGGACTGCACGCGGGGACGGCCTCCACCACTGACTAGGCGATTTCGGATTTGGACCGGGGTCCCGTGGCGAGGGACCAGAGTGATCCCGCGCATGACCACGGGTTCGCGGCCGGGCCGCACGGGTTCGAGGTCAACCCGTGAGACGACAGTGCGGATCACCTCGGCCATCTCAGCCTGGGCCAGCGCCGCGCCGATGCAGCGGCGGATGCCGCCACCGAACGGCAGCCAGGAGTAGGCGGTCGCTTCTTCCTCGATGAAGCGCTCGGGGCGGAACTCGTGCGGACGTGGGTAGAGGTCCTCGCGAAGCTGGACGACCACGATCGCCGGGTAGACGCGGATGCCGGCGGGCAGATCCCAGCCGCAGATCGTGCGCGGCTTGGTCAGCGTGCGCTCGTTGGCGTCGATCACCGGCCGCAGCCGCAGCGACTCGGTGACGACGGCATCCAGGTAGGTGTTGTCACCACCGTCCAGCTCGTCGCGAAGCCGCGAGAGGACACGCGGCTCGCGCATCAGGAGGTCGAACGCGAAGGCGAGGCCGGTGGCGGTCGTCTCGTGACCGGCCAGCAGCATCGTCATCAGCTCGTCGCGCAGCTCGACGTCGGCCATCGCCCCGCCGTCCTCGTCACGGGCACGCAGCAGGAGCGAGAGAACGTCGGTGCGATCCTCGAGGTCGCTCTCCCCACGGCGGCGACCGATCTCCTCGTAGATCAGGGCGTCGGCCACTTTCAGTCGTCGCTGGAACTGACCCCAAGGGCTGAAGCGCCCGAGATCGCGGCGCAGGGCGCTCGGCATCACGAAGATCATCTGCATCTCGATCAGGGAGACCAGGGCGCCGCGCAGTCGCTCGATCCGCTCGCGCTCGGTGACGCCGAAGACGGCCCGGACGATTACCTCGAAGGTCAGCGCCCGCATCCGCTCGCGCATGACGAAGCGCTCGCCCTCCCTCCAGCCGTCCACCTCGGCCTCGGCGACCTCGCGGATCACGGTGCGGAAACTCTGGATGGCCGACCCCTGAAAGGGCGGTAGCAGCAGCTTGCGCTGGCGCAGGTGCTCGCGCCCATCAAGGATCAGCACCGACTTGTCGCCGAGCACCGGCGAGAGCGGCGCGTTGGCCTCCCCGGCATGAAGGTCGGACTGATCTCCGGTGAGCATCTCGCGGATCGCGTCTGGATCAGAGACGTAGACGCCAGTGCCGAAGACCGGGAGCCGGACGGTGTAGGCGTCGCCGTAGCGCTCGCGCCATCCGACCAGCGACTCCAGTGGGCGTTGGACGAGGCGGGCCATATTGACTGCGGCCGGGGCGCGTGGGCCCGGCGGCAGCGTCTCCACCCCCGTCCTCATATGCGATTCCCGGGATGGAGGGGTTCGCCTGCCCGCCACGACAGGCGCCAATAGATCAAGCCAACCGCGGAGACGATGGGCGCAGCACACAAGGCACCGAGAAGAACGCCGCCCGCGCTGAGTTCGTCGGCCGCCACGCCAGCAAGTGCCGATGTGCCACCAAGGCCGACCACCGCCGCGATGAACAGCGAGAGAAAGGACCCCGCACCGAGAGCCGACGTGAACAGGCTCGGGATGCCTGCGGAGGCGAGCGCAGGCGCGTGTCCCGTTTCAAGGCGAGAGATACGCGCATCCAAAAATCCAGGGTCCGCGAGAGAAGCGCTTATCACCGGCTCGTGACCTGGCTCCTCAAGCGCCTTCACCAGGGCTCCGAGAAGCGGCAGGCGACCACAGGCTTGCTCGGCGCGGCGATCAGCGGCCAGCTCACGACCCGCCTCGTAGCGAAGACGCAGCACCTCAAGCGAAGGCAAAAGGAAGAACGCTTCGGTCAACGTTTTCCCCAACAGGGCGCGGAGCGGGTCCAGATGCCGAACGTGGTAGCGCTCGTGCTCAAGCGCCGCTCGAAGCTCCTCGGCGCTGAGGCTCTCGAGGAACCCCTGACTGATGGCAACGCGGGGAACGAGGATGCCGTAGACGAAGGAGAAATGCTCGGTGGAGTCGATCATCGCTACCCGACCGTCTAGTCCAGTCGCTTGCGCTGCGGCCAGCAGTTCGGGGGGCGCGGGAAGCGCAAGAACTCTGACCCGACGCACAAGACCGCGAGAGGCGGACATCTGGCGCACAAGCGTCCTCATTGCGAGACCGGCAGAGGTCCCGACCAAAGTGGTGAGAACCACCGCCGGCAAAAGACAGACTGGACCGAGCCGCGCAAGCGCTCCCGAGTGGAGATCGAGAAAGGGGATCAGTACGTAGGCGATGAACCCACAGACCGCGTAGGCGGCCAGCGTCGCGGCGATGCCTACAAGGCCGAGGAAGTTGCGAGTGGCGCTATCCATCGGCATCGCTCAACAGTCGTCGCAGGCGGCGCAGGAGAGATGGATCGGCGCGTGCCTCGTCCACGAAGTGAGCTACCGCCACATCGCCGTATGCGCGCAACACGTCTTTGACAGCGATGCCAGCGGCATCCGGGGCGTTGGCCTCGTAGACGTAGCCGCGTCCGGCCTTGCGCCGGCTCAGCACATCCTTGTCAGCCAAGCGGCTCATCACCGTCATCACGGTCGTATACGCAAGGGGCTCGGGGCGGGTCCCGTTCAAGTCGTCAACGACCTCTCGGACGGCCACGGGGCGGGCGGCACGCCACACCGCATCCATGACCTCGCTCTCAAGTGGGCCGAAGTCCTTGCGGCTGAGCTTTTCGCGATCCATCATGGTTGCAAACTACTACAGATGCGTAGTATAAGTTTCCTCCGTGGACACTTTCCCCGAAAACCACCCCACCCGTAGGTCCCAAAGCGCCAACACCAGGCGATACGACCGCATAGCCCGCTTCTACAGCACGCTTGAGCCGCTGTACCTGATCTTTCCGCCGGCTCGCCGCAAGGCCGTGGCCGCACTCGGGTTGAAGGCCGGCGACACCGTTCTGGAGATCGGCGCCGGCACCGGACGCAACTTCCCCTATCTGGTTGAAGCAGTTGGCCCGAGCGGAACCGTCATCGGCGTCGATGCCTCCCAGGGAATGTTGGCTGAGGCACACAAGCTGATCGAGAGGCGCGGCTGGTCAAATGTTCAACTGCTCCACCAAGACGCGACTCAGCTCCAAATCGACCGTGACGTTGACGGGGTGCTGTTCAGCCTCAGCTACTCGGCCCTACCCGAACCGCGCCCAGCGTTGGCGCGGGCATGGGAGCGCCTGCGCCCCTCCTCGCGTGTCGTCGTCATGGACATGGGGCTGACCCAGGGCGGGTTTTACCGCCTGCTCGCTCCAATCGGCCGTCTTCTCGTTAAGTTCGCCCCAGGCGATGCGTACTCCGATCCGTGGAGCGACCTCGCCCACTACGGCGCAGTCGAAACCGAACGCTTCCTGGCGGGCTTCTACTACGTCAGCACCGTCGCCAAGCGATGACCACTCGTTTCTCGATTTCCCACATGGATGTGGCGCCATCGCGATGGCGCGCTTAAGGCAAAACGTGAGCCTGGTGACGCCTGCCGCGATGCTCGCCGAGTTGCGCGCCTTCTCGCGACGTCAATGGACGGTGGCGGCGATCTCAGGAACGACGTTCCTCTTGATGGGAATCGTGGGCGAGACGCTTCCCGGCGCATCTTTGGGCCACACGGTCCCGGTGGAGTGGTGGAACTACGTCACCCTCGTTCTCTCACCGGTGTTCATCGGCCTGATCGCGTTGCTCTCCATCCTTCTGCTTGCGGTGACGCTTGCGCTTCGCCTGAGCAGCGCGCGAGTGTGTGAGATCCCCACCGACGCTCCGCGCCTCGTTCAATCCCATTGAGGACCACTTAGCACCCGCGCCAGGGCAGACCCCGATGGACCCTAGATCGCGAGTCGCGATGCAACCGGAGCGGACGGATCGGTGGCAGCTCTTCGCTAGGAGACGAGCTGGCTCGCCATGCCTGGAGGGAACGTGGAGGGAACGACAGGAGGCGAAATCAGCACTTCCTGACCTTCGTTGACCTGAGCTGACCTCGGCCCAAATCGAGGGCCGATAGAGCGCCATCCCAACTCCCACGCCGGATTGCGCACTACAAAGCGGAGAGGGTGGGATTCGAACCCACGAGGCGGGTTAACCCCGCCCACGCGATTTCCAGTCGCGCTCCTTAAGCCACTCGGACACCTCTCCGGGATATCCCGAAGGGTATTGGCTCCGCTATCGCCGGGAGGCGAAGAAGACTTGAAGCAGCGCCGCGCACTCCTCCTCCATCAGACCGCCGGTCACCTTCGGGCGATGGTTGAGAGCGGGCTCGCCGAGGACATCGAGGACGCTGCCGGCGGCGCCGGCCTTCGGGTCGGGGGCCCCGTAGACGACCTCGGGGATGCGGGCGAGGACGATCGCGCCGGCGCACATCGCGCATGGCTCGAGCGTCACGTAGAGGGTCGTGCCGGGCAGCCGCCAGCCTCCGAGCGCCTCGGCGGCGGCGCGGATCGCGAGGATCTCGGCGTGCGCGGTGGGGTCGCGCCGCAGCTCGCGCTCGTTGCCGGCCGCCGCCAGCGGCTCGCCGTCGCGGGCGATTACAGCCCCGATCGGCACGTCGCCGTGGCCCTCCGCCCCGCGGGCGCGCTCGATCGCGAGACCCATCAAGCGCTGCTGCGCGTCGCTGGCGACCCCGTCCGGCATCGATCCGAAAGTATGTGGCACCGACAACTTCACGGGCAGGCCGGTGTTGAAGCGATGGGGCAGGGGCAATCCGTGAGCGGCGGCGACCGATGATGACTCGAAGCGTTCCGATATTTGCGGCTGTCGCGCTGTTCTCAGCGGCGATCGCCGCCGCGCCCGCGGGCGCGGCCGGCATCTCCCCGGCGCGCGAATTCGTCCCCGATCAGGTCGTGCTCAAGTTCAAGGGCGCGCGGGAGGGGAAGACCGTGGACGTGCCCCCGGGCGTTGGCGTGCGTCAGGCGGCGGCCGCATTGCGGCGAAATCCGCGGGTCGCCTACGCGGCGCCCAACTACATCGCCACCGTCTCGTCGGACTCCGGCTCCAAGACGCTGGCTCCACTGGACTCGGCGATCGCCAACGACCCGGGGCCGCTTTCCACCCCCCCTGGCCCGCCGGGCGGCTGGGTCTCGTTGCAGTGGAACTTCTTGCCCTGGGAAGGAACCGGAACTGCCTTGCTGCCCGTCTCGCCCGGCGGCATAAACGCGGTGGGCGCCTGGCAGCACCTGATCGCGGCTGGACGGCAGGGGGCACGCGGCATCGTCGTCGCCGTACTCGACACTGGGATCGCCTACCGCAACGACGGGAGTCAGTTCCGTCGCAGCCCGGACTTCGCCCCCGGCCAGTTCGTCAGGGGCTACGACTTCGTCGACCACGATCCCCTGCCACTCGACGAGAACGGCCACGGCACCCACGTCGCGGGCACGATCGCCGAGAAGACCAACAACGGCATCGGGCTGGTCGGGCTCGCCTATCGCGCCAAGCTGATGCCGGTCCGCGTCCTCGACCGGCACGGCAGCGGACAGGCCGACGACATCGCCCGCGGAATCCACTTCGCCGTCGCCCACGGCGCCGACGTAATCAACATGAGCTTCAACTTCGATTGCGGCAAGAGGGTGCCCGGGATCGACGAAGAGCTGCGCAACGCCTACCGCAAGGGGGTCGTGACTGTGGCTTCGATCGGCAACCTGGGCTCGGAGGCCTGCGTCTCGCCGCCGGCCACCGGGCCGCGCACGATCGGCGTCGGCGGCACCACCGAGGGCGGTTGCCTTGGCAGCTACTCGCTGTTGCCGGGCAGGGGAGTCGACGTCCTCGCGCCCGGCGGCGGCCCCCCGGTCAGCGGTTGCCCTTCGGTCTCGAACCGGTCGATCTACCAGGTGACGCTGAAAGGCGGCAACCCGCGCCGCTTCGGCGAGCCGGGCAGCTACATCGGCACCTCGATGGCGGCGGCGCACGTCTCCGGAGTCGCGGCGATGATCCTGGCCAGCGGCGTGCTGGAACAGAACGTCTCACCGCGCGGCAAAGTCAACCGGTTGATCAGGCGGCTGCGCAACACCACTCGCGACCTCGGGCTGCCCCCCGAACGCCAGGGCGCCGGCCTGATCGACGCCGGCAAAGCGACGGAACCGTCACCCTGAGGCCGCCTGACCAAGCAGCTCAAGGAGGCAGAAGCGTGGCGCGCTCCGCACGCGAGCGACCGAGGACGCCGAGATGCGCCGGTCAGAGCGCCTCAGGTGGTGCGGACGATGATCACGCTGCAAGGGGCGTGATGGGAGACGTTGTTGGGGACACTGCCGAGCAGGAAGCGCCGCGCCCCGGTCATCCCCTTGTTGCCGACGACGATCAGGTCGGCGTTGGTTTCCTCGGCGACGTTGAGGATCGCGTCCGAAGGTGGGGCCTCGACCGGGTGCGTCTGCACATCCACCCCCTCCTTCTTGGCAGCCGCAGAGGCGGCGTCGAGCACCAGGTTGACGTCCTCGCGCGGCCCGATCTCGTGCTGAACGTCGGCCGGAGCGTCCTGCTGCTCGCCCTCGAGGCGGCGTTTGGGGACCGGCTCGTAGGCGCTGACGATGCTGAGCTGGGCGCCTGCGAGCTTGGCCAGGTCGACGGCCTGCCGAACCGCCTCGGCAGCAGTCTCCGATCCGTCGGTTCCAACCACGATGCGAGAGAACACGCCGCGATACTAACGCCCGGCATGGCGGGCGGGCAATCCGCGAAAGCCGTCTCCCAGGATCTCGGTCGGCGTCGTCGCCAGGCGGACGATCGCGATCGCCATCGCGGCGACGAGGCAGGCGACGAGCACGACCATCCCGGCTTTCCAAAGAACTGGCATCGGCCGGGAGCCTAGCCACGGGTACGCTTTGAGCCATGGAGAAGGTCGCCGACGGGGTCTGGCTCTTGCGGGGCGACCTGCGCAAGTCGATGAACATCTACTTCCTCGAGGACGAGGGCGGCGGCGTGATCCAGTTCGACGCCGGCAGCAAGGCGATGACCAAGCAGGCGCGGGCGGCAGCAGAGCAGCTCGGCGGGCTGAAGCGGATCGTGCTCGGCCATGCGCATGCCGATCACCGCGGCACGGCGCCAGGGCTCGATGCGTCCGTCTACTGCCACCCCGACGAAGTGGCCGATGCCGAAAGCGACGCCTCGATCGCCCCATACATGGACATCGAGCAGCTGCCGCTGGCACGGGCGCGCTGGATCTACCCGTTCCTGCTGCGACGCTGGGACGGGGGCGCGGTGAAGATCGACGGCACCGTCTCCGAGGGGGACGAGGTGGCCGGCTTCCGGGTTATCCACTTCCCGGGCCACGCGCCGGGGCTGATCGGCCTGTGGCGCGAGAGCGACCGCGTGGCGCTGGTCAGCGACGTCATCTACTTGGTCGACTCGGCGCGGCTCGGACGGCCGCTTCCGAGTGGGGAGGCAAGCGTTTCCCACCCCGCCTGGGCTTGGGACCACACGAAGGCGAAGGAATCGGTGCGCAAGCTGGCGGCACTGGAACCGGCGGTGGTCGGCGCCGGCCATGCGGAGCCGCTGCGCGGTGAGAACCTGCGCGAGACGCTCGAACGGGCGGCGGGAAAGTACTAGGCGTCGGGCGCGCCGCGCCGCGAACCGCGGCTGACATAGGTTGCCCAGCCTGATGATCGGGACCTACGTCTCGGCGGCGTTGATCTGCGTCGCCTCGCTTCTCGTCGGTCGGGCGCTGCTCGTTCTCGCGGGCCGGAGCTCGTGGTCGTGGCTGGAGCCGGCGGTGGGCTTCGGCGCCGTGCTGACGGTGACCGGCGCTCTCGCTCGGGCGCCTGGCCATGGCACCTCGGCGACCCTGGGTCTGGCTCTGCTCCTGATCGCCGCGATTGTCGTTCTCATTGCTGCCGGCGGGAGGAAAAGCGGAGCCATGGGCGACTCCTCGGCCCCTCGACGGTGGGAGGCGCTGCAGCGAGGCCTGCCGGTGGCGATCGCTGTCACCGTCGTTCTCTCGATCCCCTTTGCGATCAGCGGGCGCTGGGGCCTGCTCGGGGTCGGCTTCAACAACGACCTCGGCCTCCACCTTGCCTGGGCCGAGTGGCTCCGCAGCGGCGCCGGGCCGATTCCGGACTCCGGCTACCCCCTCGGCCCGCACGGCCTCGCGGTCGCCACCGCGGCGGTGCCGGGGATCGGGCTCGGACAGGCCTTCATCGGCGAGATCTTCGCGATCGGCATCCTCACCGGGCTCACCGCTCTGTCCGCGCTGCCCGGGTTCGGACCGGCGCGGCGATTGCTGGCAGCGACGATTGTCGCCGTCCCCTACCTGGCCGCCTCCTACTTCGCTCAGGGCGCTTTCAAGGAGACCGCCGAGGCGCTCTTCGTCCTAGCCGTCGCCGTGAGCCTGCGCGACCTCGACATGTCGCGGCTCAGGGACGTGCCGGGACTTAGGCACCCATATGGACGCCTAAGTCCCGGCACGTCTGCGGGAGTGCGATTTGCGCTGCCGTGGCTGGCGCTCGCCGGTGGCATCTTCTTCTCCTACAGCTTCGCCGGGCTCGCCTGGCCGATCGCAATCGCAGCCCTCTGGAGCCTCACCCTGCCCGAGGTGCGACAGGCACTCGCTCCGCGGGCGCTGCTGCGCTTCCTGCTGCGGCCGAGGACGCTGCTGACGATCGTCGTGCTGGTCGCGCTCGCCGCCGCGGCCACCTTGGTCGGCCCCTTCGGCTTCGTTCACAGCTTCAACAAAGTGGCGGGAACGAACACCTACGGGCCGGTCTCGCCAGTCGAGGCGCTGGGGGTCTGGCCGGCGACCGACTACCGGCTCGAAGCCCCCGGCGGTGGCCACCTGACTGGGCTGGCGGGAGCGATCGGGGTCCTTGCCCTGCTCGCCGGCGCCACCTGGTGGGTGCGCCGGCGCGAGCTGGCGGCGCCGATTGGCCTCGGCGCCTGCGTCTTCCTCTACCTCGCTGCCCTGCCGACCAGCGGCGACTACTCGCACGCCAAGGCGCTGATGATCGCTGCCCCGCTGGTGATGCTCGTCGCCGTCCGCCCCCTGCTCGCCGAATTTCCGACCCTCGGCCGCCGACGGGCCTCGAACGTCCAAATAGCGGACGTTCTAGGCCCATCGGCGCAAGTTGTGCGGGTGGGGTGGGCCCTGCTGGCCGTGGTCTTCATCGGCGGCGCCGCCTACTCCAGCTTCCTGGCGCTGCGCGACGCTCCAGTCGGCCCGCCCGGCCATGGAGCCGAGCTGCACGCCTTCATGCCGATCCTGCGCGGCAAGCCCGTGCTCTACGCCGGCCAGGACCGCTACGCCCCCTACGAGCTGCTCGGCGCCGATACCCACGTGCCGCTGGTCGAGTTCCCCGACCCAGAAGTCGCAGAGAACCCCGAGAAGCCGTTCGACACCGGCGACGCCTACAGCCCAATCGACTTCGACTCCTTCTCCCGCGGCACGCTCGACCGCTTTCCCTACGTGATCACCGGGCGAGCCGCCTGGAACAGCCAGGCCCCGTCCGGCTTCAAACGCATCGCAGCGACCCCCTCCTTCCTGCTCTGGAAAAGGACCGGGGAGACGCCGGAAAACCGCCACGTGCTGCTCGAGGGGACCAACGCCGGAGCCTGGGCCGGCTGCGCCGCGCCAGAGATCCGCATCCTGCTCTCCAACCAGGGCCGCGCCTCGCTGTTCCCGGACGTCGCAATCGCGCCCAAGGCAGGCTGGGACGCAGGTAGCAAGCTGCAGACCGGTGAGCGGACGGCGCAGGGCATCGAGCTGCCGAGCGGTCGCTGGCGGCTCTCGCTCCAGTACTTCTCCCCCTTCGCGCTGACCCTGTCCGCTCCCGGCTTCCAGCACGCGCTGAGTCCGGCGCTGGACGGCCAGCGGCCCAACACGATCAGCCTCGCCAACGACGGCCAGTTCTGGCCGGCGGGCGTCTACAAGAGCCGCGGCGGCAAGGTCAAGTTCGCGGTGACCGCCGCGGAGCCGAGCTTCCTGCAGCGACTCAGCGGCTACGACGACGTCGCCTACGTCGGCAACCTGGTCGCCGTCCGGGCGGGCAAGCGCCGCATCGTCCCGCTCAGCGCGGCGTGCAACTCGTGGATCGACTGGTACGAATCGACTGCTTCGCCCTAAGAAGCGGCCTTCGCCGCCAGGCGTTCCGGCGGAACTCTGACCACATCCCAGACCAGGCCGGCCTTCTCGAGGCCGTCGATGACGATCGCCGAGACGTCGACCTGCCAGCGGCCGAGGCCATGGACGGCGGAGGTTGGGAAGGCGTGGTGGTTGTTGTGCCAGGCCTCGCCCAGGGTCGGGATCGCGATCAGCGCCAGGTTGCGCGACTCGTCAGTCGTCTCGTAGTCGCGGTTGCCGAAGACGTGGCAGAGCGAGTTGATGCTGTAGGTGAAGTGGTGCAGGACGAAGACGCGGATCAAGCCACCCCAGAGCAGACCGGTGATCGCAGCGAAGAAGGTGCCGCCGATCACCCAGCCGAGCGCGAAGGGGATGAAGAGGCCGAGAATCGCCCACTGGATGAAGGTACGGTCGACCCACTCGATCACCGGGTCTTTGAGCAGGTCGGGCGTGAAGCGCTCCTTGTTGCCGCGCTGGGTATGGATGAAGAGCCATCCCATGTGGGCGTGGAAGAGGCCGCGCATAGCGCCGGACCAGCCGTGGCCGTGATCGACGTGGGGGCTGTGCGGATCCCCCACTTCGTCGGAGAAGGCGTGGTGCTTGCGGTGGTCGGCGACCCAGGAGATCACCGGGCCCTCGATCGCCGCCGAGCCGAGGATCGCCAGCAGCCCGTGCAGCCAGCGCTTCGCTTTGAAGCTGCGGTGGGTGAGGTGGCGGTGGAAGCCGACCGTGATCCCCAGCCCGGTCAGCATGTACATGCCGATGAAGAGGAAGACGTCGCTCCAGCGCAGCGCCTCACCCCAGACCTGCCAACCGGCCAGCCCGATCGCCATGAACGGCACCAGCGTCACCAAGCCGGTGATGATCCGGTCGCGCGTCTCGTTGGCGACCGGCTGTATGTCGGATGGAAGAGGTCCCGCCACGCCCGTCGATCATACGGCGCAGCCCGACCGAAAGCCGGCCAGTCTCCCTATAAGGTTTCGCCGATGCCTTTCGCAAGCACCGCGGCGCTGCGCCGGGAGATCGAGGCCCGAATCCCCGAGCGTCCTTTCACGGTCGAGTTCTGGGACGGCACGCGCCTGCCCGCCAGCAACGGCGGCGGGCCGACGTTCTACGTGCGCTCGCCCCGCGCCGCAGCGCACGCGCTGCGCGCGCCGGGCCAGCTCGGCCTCGGCCGCGCCTACGTCAGCGGTGAGATCGAGGTCGACGACATCGACGCTGTGATCGAGCTGCTCGACGGCTGGCAGCCGCCGCCGCTGGAGGGAGGCGACAAGGCGCGACTGCTGCTCGGCGCCGTGCGCGCCGCCGGCCTCTCTCGACCGCCGCAACGACCCGCCGCCGAGCTGCGACCGAGCGGCCGTCGCCACACGAAGGAGCGCGACGCCGAGGCGGTGCGCCACCATTACGACGTCTCCAACGAGTTCTTCTCGCTCTTCCTCGACGAGTCGATGACCTACAGCTGCGCGATCTTCTCGCGCGGGGCGGAGACGCTGGAGGCGGCCCAGGAAGAGAAGCTCGAGACCGTCGCCCGCAAGCTGGCGCTGAAGGAGGGCGACCGGGTCCTCGACGTCGGCTGCGGCTGGGGCAGCTTCCCACTCTGGGCGGCGACCAAGCACGGCGCCAGCGTCCTCGGCATCACTCTCTCACCGCCGCAGGCGGAGAGGGCGCGGCAGCGGGCTGAGGAGGCCGGCGTCGCCGACCGGGTCGAGATCCGCGTCATGGACTACCGCGACCTCTCCGGCGAGCGCTTCGACGCGATCGCCTCGATCGGCATGGTCGAGCACGTCGGCGCCGCCCAGATCGACGTCTACGCGCGCACCCTCGCCGGCCTGCTGGAGCCGGGTGGCCGCCTGCTCAACCACGGCATCGCCCGCCTCCGCCACAGCGACCCCGAGGCCGGCCCCTTCTCGGAGCGCTACGTCTTCCCCGACGCCGAACCGCTGCACCTCTCGCGCGTCCTGCTTGCGCTGGAGCGAGCCGGCTTCTACACCCGCCACGTCGAGGAGTTCGGCGATGACTACGCAGAGACCCTGCGCCACTGGGCACGGCGGCTTGACGAGAACCTGGACGAAGCGATCAAGCTCGCCGGCCCCGAACGCGTCCGCGTCTGGCGCCTCTACCTGCGCATGGCGCGTCGCGGCTTCGAGTCCGGCTTTCTCTCGATCTACCAAGCCCGCTGCACCCAAGGCGCCTGACGCGGCGCATACCGGCGTCCCTCGGCGGTCGCTCGCGTGCAGAGCACGACGCTCCCTGCGTCTTGGTCTGCCTGCGTCAGGCGCCTTGGGCCGGGAAGCCGTTCTCAACGGTCTCAATCGCCCAATCGGCGCCGGCCTCTTGGAGTTCCTTGACGCTGTAGCTGCCGGTCGCCACGCCGACCACCTCGAGGCCGGCGCCGTGGCCGGCGTTGACGTCGCGGGGCGTGTCGCCGACGGCGATGCAGGCGCCGTCGGCGAGGGTGCCGCCGGAGACCAGCTCGCCTCGTCGCAGGGCGGCCTTGGTGACCTCGGTGCGGTCGGCTGAGTCGGAGCCGTAGCCACCGAAGCTGAAAAAGCGATTGAGATGACCGCGGGCGAGCTTTATGTGGGCAGCGGCCTCGATGTTGCCGGTGACCAGGCCGAGCAGGACGCCGTCGTCGATCAGCCGGTCGAGCAGCTCCTCGACTCCCGGCATCACCCGGTAGCCATCCGACGCGGCAACCGCGTCGGGCAGGTGCTTCAGGTAGCAGCCGATCGCTTTGGAGCGTTCTTCTGGGCTGCCCTCGCTGCCGACCACCTCGCGGAAGACGATCGCGGCGATCTCGGGGTCGGTCATGCCGGCGTCGGTGTGCTCGGAGATGTCGGCCTCGACGCCGTACAGCTCCGCGAAGGCGCGCTGCCAGGCGACGCCGCCGGCGCCCCCCGTCACCAGAAGCGTCCCGTCGATGTCGAACAGCACGGCGCGGGTGTCGACGCCCTCACTCACCAAGCAGTTCCCGCTGGCTGAGCCAGTAGAGAAGCCCGAGAGCTGGCAGAACGACGATCGCGGCGATCACGAAGACGATCAGGACAGCGTCGAGGGTCGGCCCCGGCGCCGCCGCCTGGCCGATCTTCAACGAGGTCGGCAGCAGGTAGGGAAACTGGGCTACGCCCCAGCCCCAGATCACCGCGATCACGGCGCCGGCGGCGAGCGGGCGCAGGCCGCGGCGGCCGCGGCCGAGCAGCAGCGCGAGCACCCCGAAGCCGCAGAGGATCGAGACGATCACCAGCGGCAGCCCCTCGACTATGAGCCGTTCGTAGACGTAGCGGGCATCGGCGTGCAGGGCGAAGATCCCGGCCAGGGCGAGGACGCCGGTGACGAGACCGGCGGCCAGGGCGCGACTGGCGAAGTAACCCTCCATCTCGCGGTCGCCGGCGCGGTGGGCATCGGCGACGAGGAAGACCGCCGCCAGATAGGCGCCGCTGGCGACGAAGAGCGCCCCGGTCAGCAGCGGCAGGGGCGCCAGCCAGCTCGAGAAGGCGTCGCCGTTCCCACCGGGCGGGACGTTGCCGGCGGCGATCGCGCCAACCACGGTCCCCATGAAGAACGGCGTCAGCACAGAGGAGAGGGCAAAGGCGGCGCCCATCGCCCGCCGCGCCTCGAGCGACTCGATCGACTTGCGGAAGGCGAAGCCGGCGCCGCGCAGGACGATCCCCACCCCGGCCAGCGCAATCGGCACGTACAGCGTCGACATGATCGCGCCGAAGGCCTCGGAGAAAGCAGTCCAGAGGACGACGAGGATGAAGATCAGCCAGACGTGGTTGGCCTCCCAGACCGGGGTCAGCGAGCGCTGGATCAGCGCCCGCGGGCGCTCTCCCTTCTTGGCGTCGCCGGCGATCAGGTCCCAAAGCCCGGCGCCGAAGTCGGCGCCGCCGAAGAGCGCGTAGAGGGTGGCGCCGATCCAGAGAATCGCCGCTGCAAGATCGGCGCGACTCATCGCCCCAACCCGCCGCCGACGGGCCTAAACCGGGACATATAGGCGCGTTGTAGGCCCGTCGGCATCATTTTGCGGCCGCCTCGGGCGGACCGTAGGGGACTTCGGCCTCATCGCTCTCCTGCTCGCGCCAGCGGCGCGACATCGAGCGCAGGACTAGAACCGCGATCGTGCCCAGCGCGGCGTAGAGGATCAGCACGCCGGCGAAAGCAAACCAGATCCCCTTCGCCTCGGTGACCGCTTCGGAGGTGCGCATGTAGCCCTGCACGATCCAGGGCTGGCGGCCGACCTCGGTGACGATCCAGCCGAACCAGAGGGCGAGGATGGCGGCAGCGCCGGAGACCGCGACGGCGCGCAGGAACCAGGGCGTGCGCGGGATGTCGCGCCGCCGCCACCAGACGAAGGCGAACCAGGCGCCAAGCGCCAGCAGCGCCGTGCCGATCCCGACCATCGCGTCGAAGCTGAGGTGCAGCAGCGTGTTTGCGGGCGGACGTTCGTCGGCGGGGATGTCTCCCAGCCCGGTGACCTTGGTGTCGGCGCTGAAGCCGACCAGGAAGGAGTCGAGATCAGGGATCGGGATCGCCGCCTTGACCCCATTGGAGGTGCAGATGCCGCCGACGTACTCGGTCTGGTGGCCGCCGGTCTTCTGGATGCACTCCATGCCGGCGAACTTGGCCGGCTGGTGGTCGGCGACTTCGCGCGCCGCGGTGTCGCCGACGAAGAGCTGGATCGGGGTGGCGACGCAGGCGACGGTGAGTGGGATCAGCAGGCCCAGCCGGTGCAGGCGGTCGCGCCGGCCGCCCAACATCCCGACCGCGTAGATCGAGGCGACGAGGAAGCCGACAACCATGTAGGCGGCGAGGATCATGTGCGGCACCTCGTAGCCCCAGGCCGGGTTGAAGAGCACTTTGAAGGGCTCGGTTTCGACCACCTTGCCGGCGGCGTCGAGGGTGAAGCCCCGCGGCGCGTTCATCCAGGAGTTGGCGGTGACGACCGAGAAGGCGCCGCCGATCCCGGTCACGACCATCGGCACGCCGGACCAGAAGTGCGCCCATCCGCTCAGCCTCTTCCAGCCGTAGATGTAGATCGCGAGGAAGATCGCCTCGGTGAAGAAGAAGAGACCCTCGACCGCGAAGGCGATCCCGAAAGCGTCGCCGAAACGGGACATGAAGTTCGGCCAGAGCAGGCCGAACTCGAAGCTGAGCACGGTGCCGGTGACGGCGCCGACGGCGAAGGTCACCCCCATCGCCTTCGACCAGCGGCGGGCCAGCAGCATCGCGTCGGCGTCGTCGCGCTTCAGCCCCAGCCAGTTGGCGGTGAGGATGATCGCCGGCAGGGCGACCCCGAGGCAGGCGAGGACGATGTGGAAGGCGAGCGTGAACGCCATCAGCTCGCGCGCGGCGAGCAGGTTGGACTCCGACGCCGCGAGCGGGAGGGCGTCGAGGCCGGGCACGACCTACATCTCCAGTCTCGCCTGGCGGTAGCGGCGGATCAGCGCGTTGGTCGAGCTGTCGTGAGTGAGCTCGGGCTCCTCGGCTGCCCGCAGCTCGGGGGTGATCGCCACCGCCAGCGCCTTGCCCAGCTCGACCCCCCACTGGTCGAAGGAGTCGATCCCCCAGATCGCCCCCTGGGTGAAGACGCTGTGCTCATAGAGAGCGACGAGGGCGCCAAGCGTGCGCGGGTCGAGGCGCTCGGCGAGGATCGTGTTGGTGGGGCGGTTTCCCTCCATCACCCGGTGCGGGACGACGTTCTCCGGCGTCCCTTCCGCCCGCACCTCCTCCTCCGTCTTGCCGAAGGCGAGCGCCTGGGTCTGCGCGAAGACGTTCGACATCAGGATGTCGTGGTGGTCGCCGAGCGGGTTGTTGCTCCGCATGAAGCCGATGAAGTCGCAGGGGACCAGCCTCGTGCCCTGGTGGAGCAGCTGGTAGAAGGAGTGCTGTCCGTTGGTCCCCGGCTCGCCCCAGAAGATCGCCCCGGTGTCGTAGTCGACCGGGGCCCCCTCGAGGGTGACGTGCTTGCCGTTGGACTCCATCGTCAACTGCTGCAGGTAGGCCGGGAAGCGGTGCAGGTACTGGTCGTAGGGCAGCACCGCAGAGGTCTGGGCGCCGAAGAAGTTGCCGTACCAGACCGAGAGCAGGCCCATCAGCATCGGCAGGTTCCCCGCCTGCGGCGTCTCGCGAAAGTGCTCGTCCATCGCGTGGAAGCCGGCCAGCATCTCGGCGAACTGGGCGGACCCGATCGCCAGCATGGTCGAGAGCCCAATCGCCGAGTCCATCGAGTAGCGGCCCCCGACCCAGTCCCAGAAGCCGAACATGTTCTCCGGGTCGATGCCGAACTTCGCCACCTCCTCGGCGTTGGTCGAGACCGCGACGAAGTGCTTGGCGACCGCCGCCTCCTCGCCGCGCAACCCGGCCAACAGCCATTCGCGGGCGGTGCGGGCGTTGGTCATCGTCTCCAGCGTGGTGAAGGTCTTCGAGGAGATCACGAACAGCGTCTCGGCCGGATCGAGGTCGCGGGTGGACTCGACGAAGTCGGTGCCGTCGACGTTGGATACGAAGCGGAAGGTCATGTCGCGCTGACTGAAGTGACGCAACGCCTCGTAAGCCATCACCGGGCCGAGGTCCGAGCCGCCGATGCCGATGTTGACGACGTTGCGGATCAGCTTGCCGGTGTGGCCGGTCCAGGCGCCCGAGCGGACCCGCTCGGCGAAGCCCCCCATCCGGTCGAGCGTCTCGTGCACCTCTCGGACCACGTCGACGCCATCGACGATCAGCGAGCGCTCGCGCGGCATCCGCAGCGCCACATGGAGCGCGGGGCGATCCTCGGAGACGTTGATGTGCTCGCCGGCGAACATCGCTTCGCGGCGCGCCTCGACGCCGCGCTCGCGAGCGAGCTGGCCGAGCAGGATCAGCGTCTCGTCGGCGACCCGGTTCTTGGAGAAGTCGAGGTGGAGGCCGGCGCCGTCGGCGACCATGTGCTCGCCGCGCTCGGGGTCGGCGGCGAAGAGGTCGCGCAGGTGGGTGTCTGCGATCTGCGCCTGGTGGCGTTCCAGCGCCGGCCAGGCCTCTCCCCAGCGTAAGCTCGGGCTGGCCTCGCTCACCCCCGTGCCGCCGCTCACGCCCGCGCTCCGAGCTGCGACTCGATCGTCTTCAAGAGCTCGGTCCATGAGTCGACGAAGGCCTGCTTGCCCTGATCCTGCAGGCGCGCGGCGAGCGCGTCCAGGTCGACGCCCGCCTCGGTGAATTCTCCCAACGCCGCCTCGGCGGCCTCGCCGTCGGCCGGCAGCGGCTCCGCCACCTCGCCGTGATCGGCGAAGGCGTTGAGGGTCGGCTCGGGCATCGTGTTGACGGTGAACGGGGCGGCGAGCGCCTCGATGTAGAGGACGTCGGAGGCGTCCGGGTCCTTGGTGCCGGTGCTGGCGAAGAGCAGGCGCTGGGGCCGGGCGCCCTCGTTGAAGAGGCGCTGCTGGCGCTGGGAGCCGAGCAGCCGGCGATAGGCGCAGTAGGCCTGGGCACCGACGGCGATCCCGAGCCGGTTGCGCAGCTCGTCCGGGACCTGATCGGAGACCGCAACGTCCCAGCGGCTGAGGAAGATCGAGGCGACCGAGGCGACGGCGGGGTTGAGCCCGGCCTCGATGCGGCGCTCGATTCCCCGCATGTAGGCGTCGGCCGCGGCGACGTACTGGTCGGTCGAGAAGAGCAGGGTGACGTTGATCGGGATGCCGGCGAAGATCGACTCCTCGATCGCCGGCAGGCCGGCCTCGGTGCCGGGGATCTTGATGAAGAGGTTCTCGCGCTCGGCCTGGCCGTGCAGCTTCGCCGCCTGCTCGATCGTCGCCGCGGTGTCGTCGGCGAGCTGCGGCGATACCTCCAGCGAGCAGAAGCCGTCGACGCCGTCGGTGCGCTCATGCGCCTGGGCGAAGAGGTCGGTCGCACGGCGCAGGTCGGCGATCGCCAGCTCGAAGAAGATCTCCTCGGTCGAGGCGCCGCCGGTGGCGAGCTCGGCGATCTGCTTGTCGTAAGCCTCGCCACCGGAGATCGCCTTGTCGAAGATCGTCGGGTTGGAGGTGAGGCCGGTGACGGAGAGCTCCTCGATGTAGCGGCTGAGCGTGCCGTCGTCCAGAATCGTGCGGGTGATGTTGTCGAGCCAGAGGCTCTGGCCCAGATCGTGCAGCTGCTCGGTCGGCTTCACAGCGCTTCCTTTCGTTTCGGTCCGGTCCTGTTCCTCATCAAGTCACCTTAAGCAAGCACTTCGCGCGCCGCCTCGGCGACCCTGTCCGGAGTGAAGCCGAACTTGGTCTGGACGTCCCTGAGCGGCGCCGAGCTGCCGAAGGTGTGCATGCCGATCCGCTTACCCCCCGGACCGACGTAGTGGTCCCAGCCGATCGTCGATGCCTCCTCAACCGAGACGCGGGCGCTGACGCTGGGTGGCAGCACCTCGTCGCGGTAGGCGTCGTCTTGGCGGTCGAACAGCTCCCAGCAGGGCAGGCTGACCACGCGCGAGCGGATCCCTTCGCCGCTCAGCTCCACGTGCGCGGCGACGGCCAGCGCCACCTCGCTGCCGGTGGCGATCAGGATCACGTCCGGCTCGCCGTCGTCGACTCCATCGGCGTCGGCGAGCACATAGCCCCCACGCCGCAAGCCTTCCGCGGGCGCGTACTTGGCGCGGTCGAAGATCGGCACGTCCTGCCGGGTGAGGACGAGGGCGACCGGCTGGTGAGTGCGGTCGATCGCCACCCGCCAGGCCTCGGCGACCTCGTTGGCGTCGGCGGGACGGATCACGTCGAGGCCGGGAATCGCTCGCAGGGAGGCGAGCTGCTCGACCGGCTGGTGGGTCGGGCCGTCCTCACCCAGCCCGATCGAGTCGTGGGTGAAGAGATGGATCACCGGCAGCTCCATCAGCGCCGAGAGGCGAATCGCCGGCCGCGCGTAGTCGGAGAAGGTGAGGTAGGTCGACCACAGCGGCCGCAGCTTGGAGAGCGAGAGCCCGTTGGAGATCGCCGCCGACTCGTGCTCACGGATCCCGTAGTGGAGCTGGCGCCCGTGGTAGGCGCCGGGCTCGAAGTCGACCGCGCCGTCGAAGTCGAGGCGGACCGAGGTCGAGTCGGTGAGGTCGGCGGAGCCGGCCAGCAGCCAGGGCAGGCGTTCGGCGATCGCGTTCTCGACCTTCTGCGAGGCCTTGCGCGTGGCCAGCCCCTTCTCGTCGGGCTCGAAGCTGGGAATGCCCGCGTCCCAGCCGGCGGGCAAGGCCCGCTTCTGCGTCGCCTCGATCTCGGCGGCCAGGTCGGGGTTGCTCCCCTCGAAGCTGGCCAGCTTCGCCTCCCATTCGGTGCGCAGCTCGGGGCCGCGCTTGCCGACGACGGCGGCGAAGTGCTCCTTGACCCCCTCGGGTACGAGGAACTGGGCATCCTCGGGCCAGCCGTAGACGCGCTTGGTCTCGCGCACCTCCTCCTCACCGAGCGGCTCGCCGTGGGCGGCGGGGGTGTCCTGCTTGTGCGGCGAGCCCCAGCCGATGTGGGAGTCGACGATGACCAGCGTCGGTCGCCCCTGCTCTCCTTTGAACTCCTCGAAGGCGCGGCTGAGCAGCTCGATGTCGTTGGCGTCGCCGACCCGGGTGACGTTCCAGCCGTAGCCCATGAAGCGGGCGGCGACGTCGTCCTCGTAGGCGATCCGGGTCTCGCCGTCGATCGTGATGTGGTTGTTGTCGTAGATCCAGCAGAGGTTGTCGAGCTTGAGGTGGCCGGCGATCGAGGCGGCCTCGTTGGAGACGCCCTCCATCAGGCAGCCATCGCCGGCGATCGCGTAGACGTCGAAGTCGAAGAGCTCGGCGCCGTAGCGGGCGCCCTGCCACTTGGAGGCGATCGCCATCCCGACCGAGGTCGCGATCCCCTGGCCGAGCGGGCCGGTGGTCGTCTCCACCCCCGAGGTCCAGCGATACTCGGGGTGGCCGGGGGCGCGCGAGTTGAGCTGGCGGAAGTTTTCAATGTCCTCGATCGAGACGGCGGGCCGACCGACCACCTCGTAGTCGGGTTCAACCGCCTGCACCTCAGCCAGATAGAGCAGCGAGTAGAGCAGCATCGAGGCGTGCCCGGCGGAGAGGACGAAGCGGTCGCGGTTGGGCCAGATCGGCTCGGCGGGGTCAAAGCGGAGGAAGCGCTGCCAGAGCGTGTAGGCGACCGGGGCCATCGCCATCGGCGTCCCCGGATGGCCCGAGTTCGCCTTCTGGATCGCGTCGATCGACAGGGTGCGGATCGTGTTGATGCAGAGCTGGTCGATGTCCTGGGCCATGACCGAAGACCGATCCTATTGATTGCACGTCAGGGCTCGATGCGGGTGACCGTCCCGTCGCCGTTGTTGGCTACCCAGACGGCTTCCTCGCCGACCGCGATGGCGCCGGGATCCGGGCCGACGGATACCGGGCCGCCGGACGTTTCGCCGCTTTCGATCCCGATCCGGCTGACCGTGCCGTCGGCCGAGTTGGCGACCCAGACGCTTTCGGTGCCGGCGTCGATCCCGCCCGGTCGTTCGCCGACCGCGATCGGCGCCCCGAACAGGGTGTGGGTCGCCGGGTCGACCCTGGTGACGCGGTCGGAGCGGCTGTTGGCAACCCAGACCAGGCCGCCGCCGACGGTGACCCCGGCGGGCCCGCGACCGGCTGGGATCGGCGCCCCGGGCGCGGCGGTGGAGAGGTCGATACGGCGCAGCGCGCCGGTGGACGCGCTGCTGACCCAGACCGCGCCGGCGCCGACCGCGAGCCGCAGCGGCGCCACGTGCGGCGGCAGGCCGCGCTTGAAGACGCGCTCGCCGGCCGGGTTGATCGCCGCTACCCCGGCGCCGTCGTCGTCGGCGACCCAGACCCGGTCCCCACCGGCGACGATCGCGCCGGGGCGGCCACCGACTTCGATCCTCGCCGTCACTTGCTCGCTGCCTGGGTCGACGCGCAGGACCTCGCCGCGGCGCGGGCTCGACACCCAGACCGAGCCGGCGGCGAACGTCACCCCGGAGACGCCTCGGCCGAGCCGCAGCGGCCTGCCAACGACCTGGAGGGTCTCCGGGTCGATCCGCGAGAGGGTGCCGTCGGTGGCGCTGGTGATCCAGACCGAACCGGTACCGACGGCGAGGCGCAGGGGCGGGCTGCCGACTTCGATCGGCGCCGAGACCGAGGGACCGCCACCGCCAAATAGCAAGAACGCGGCAACGAAAAATGCAGCAAGCGCGAGCGCCGGCACGACCAGCCAGCGCCGCGGGATGGCGGCAAGCCGATCGCCCCAAGCCCGGAGACCGACGTGCCGGGAGTTAGCGGTCCCTATGGGTGCATAACTCCCGGCACGCCCGAGCGTGGGGCGGTCGGCTGTCTCGGAGAGAACCAGGGTTGCCGCCGGCGTCGCGCCTTGGCGCTCGCGGGCGTCCTCGATCAGCTCGCCGGCGCTCGCGTAGCGCGCGGCGGGGTCCTTGGCGACGGCCCGCTCGATCACCGCGTCGAGGCCCTTCGGCATCACCGGCTCGGCGTCGCCGGACCGGCGCGCGTAGGGGACGACTCCGGTCAACGACTCGTAGAGGACGCAGCCGAGCGAGTAGACATCGGCGGCGGGCCCAACCCGCTCGCCGCGCCACTGCTCAGGCGACATGTATTCGACCGTGCCGACTACCGATGCGCCGCTGAGGACGCCGCTGTCGCCGAGCGCCTTGGCGAGGCCGAAGTCGGTCAGGTAGGCGCGGTCGCCCTCGAGCAGGATGTTGTGCGGCTTGACATCGCGGTGGACGATGCCAGCGATATGGGCGGCGTCGAGGGCGCCGGCGACCTGGCCGAGCAGCGCGACCGCCTCTACCGGCGGCAGCGGGCCGCCGGCCTTGAGCCGTTTCTTCAGGTCGCCCCCCTGGACCAGCCGCATCGCGACGATCAGCTCGCCGCCCTCTTCGCGGGCGTCGAAGACCGGCACGACCGCCGGGTGGTCGAGGCGGGCGGCGAGGCGCGACTCGCGCAGGAAGCGGTCGCGGAACCCTTCGTCGCCGGCGAACTGCCGCGCGATCACCTTCAACGCAACCGGCCGGTCGAGCGCCAGGTGGGTGGCCCGGTAGACGACCCCCATCCCACCCCGCGCGATCAGCGCGTCGAGCCGGTAGCCGGCGAGGGTCGAGCCGATTGTTGGTTCTGTCACACGGCGGTTATACCGCCGCCCCAGGCGGCCTCGGCGGCCGCCAGGCGGTGTCCTCGGTCGGCCAAATAGCGCTGCTATTCGGCCTCCCTGCGTCCTTGCCTGACGACCTCCGAGTCGCGCCTGGGCTCAGCACCGGTCTACCGGACCGGCTGCCATGCGATCACCGGACCGATCGCGGTGCCGTCTTTTTCGGAGGCCTCGAAGCCTTCGGCGAGCTCGGCCTGGCGGCGGCTGGCGACGTCAATCGCGACAAGCGATTGCTGGTCTTCGACCGCGACGAAGGCGGCGACCTTGCGTCCGTCGGACGAGAAGACGCCGTTGGTCTCCGAGCCGTCGGGAAGCTGGGCCAGCTTGTGCGCACGGCCGGGGCCGATCCGCTTCGACCAGAGGCCCTGGTCGCGGCGGAAGAGCAGCAGCCGCCCGTTCGGCGAGACGTCTTCGATAAAGGCCGAGCCGGCCCCGCGGATCAGCGGCCGCGTGTTGTTGCCGTTGGCTTGCATCGTGTAGACGTCGGCGTAGGCGCCGGGCCCGTCGCCGCTCTGCCCGCGGCTGAAGACGATGCCCTCGTCGTCGTCGAAGTAACGCGGCGCGAACTCGTCGAGCCCAGGGGTATGGGTGAGGTGCCGCAATCGGATGCCGGTCGGGCGGACCGAGAAGACGTCGTCGGCCGTACCGCCCCCGGCGACGGCGACACTGCGCACGAAGGCGATCATGCAGCCGTCGGGTGAGAACGTGGCTTCGTGCTCGTCCGCGGGAGAGGAGACGAGCGCGTGCGCTTCGCCGCCGTTGACGCGAACCGTATAGAGGTCGCGCGATGCCCCTTCGGCCACCCGTCGCTCGAAGACGACATAGCGCCCGTTGGGGGAGACGAGCGGGCGGGTGTCGATCTCGGCGCCGCTGGTCAGAGCGTGCTGGCCCGAGCCATCGGCGCGCGTCGCCCAGATGTCGCCGCCGCGGACGAAGGCGATCGTCCGCCCGTCGGCGGAGAAGGCGGGTTCGGTGTCGGTGGGATCTTCGGTCAGCTGGTTCAGGCGCCCATCGCGGACCGCGAAGAGACCGCCTTTGGCGATGCCGGCGACCGTCGACGATTTCGAGAAGACGACGGCTCCCGTCGAGGGTGCGGCGATCGCAGCCGCCGGTACGGCGAAGGACAGCAGGGCGAGGGTTGAGATGAGCAGTGATCGGTAACGCATGGCATTTCCTTTCATCGGTGAACTTGCCCTACCGATGCTGGGCGACCAAGGCGTACGCGCCAACGACAACCCCGCCCCACACCGAGCCACGCTTGGCCCGGTCCGAGCCACCCACTTCTTCCGCCGATGGGCCTAAAACGGGTCATATAGACCCGTTTTAGGCCCATCGGCGGGGGTTTTCAGCGGTCGAGGCCTAGCTCTATTACGCGGGCGGCTATCAGGCGGGGGCGCTCGCGGCCGCTGTCGCCGGGAACGTCAAGCTTCACGGCGAGCGCGTCGAGGCGGCGCTGGGCGGTGCGCTCGCTTACGTGGAGCGCCTCGGCCAGCTCCGCCCGGGTTGCGGGACGACCCGCGAAGGCGCCCTCGCCGCGGTACGGGGCGACAAGGGCCGCCGCGGTCGCCCGCTCCTCCTCGCTCAGCGCCACCGCGGGTTCGCTCGTCGCAACCGTCGCGCCGGCTCTGCCGGGGACGGGGTCGGAGACTTCGAGCCGATACTCAGCCACGGTCAGAACGTCGCCGTCGCGGAGTCGGCGGGCCCGGTCGAGCGGCTCGCCGTTGAGCGCCGTGCCGTTGCGGCTGTCGAGGTCGGTCGCCATCAGCACGCCCCCCCGGCCCTCGATCTCGAGGTGGTGCCAGGAAACGGCCTCGTCGTCGATGGGAATGTCGGCCTCGGGATCGCGACCGATCGCCGTCCGACCGGTCAGCGCAAACGACCGCGGCTCGCCACCCTTCCCGGTCAACCAAATGCGTGCGTCCATCGACGCGAGCATAGATCCCACGTGCCGGGACTTAGAGGTCCATATAGGTGCATAAGTCCCGGCACGTCCTTAGAGTGGGCGCTGATGGGGGCTGACGACGAGAAGTGCATCGCCGCCGAGGCGGCAGCATTGCTCGTGGAGGACGGGATGACCGTGGGCCTCGGTACCGGATCGACCGTCGCCCACCTCTTGTCGGCGCTCGCCCGTCGCGGGCTGAGCGGCATCCGCTGTGTCGCCACCTCGGTCGCGACCGAGGAACAGGCGCGCGAGCTCGGCATCCCGGTCGAGGAGTTCAGCAAGCTAGAGCGGCTCGACATCGCGATCGACGGCGCCGACCAGGTGACGCCCGATGGCTGGCTGATCAAGGGCGGCGGCGGCGCCCACCAGCGAGAGAAGATCGTCGCCGCCGCGGCCGAGCGCTTCGTCGTGATCGCCGACGGGAGCAAGCCGGTCGATTCGCTCAGCCCCCCGGTGCCGCTGGAGCTGCTCGCCTTCGGCCTGCGATCGACCCTGTTCCGCCTCGGCCCGAGGATCGAGCTGCGCGACGTGCCGCACAGCCCCGACCGTGGCGTGATCGCCGACTACAGGGGGGAAATCGGCGACCCAGCGGCCCTCGCCGGCCGCCTCGACGCCGACCCGGGAATCTCTTCGCACGGGCTGTTCCCCCCAGATATGGTGAGCGAGGTTCTGGTCGGGGCAGGCGACACAGTGAACCGCTTGAAGCTGAACTAGCTCTTCGCTGACTCCGCACCGACTCTGCAAGGAGACCTCAGATGACCGACTTCACCGGGCTGGCGATCGCCGGCCGCATCGCCACCGCCGACGACTCCGACTGGGACCAGGCGCGCGCGGCCTGGAACCTTGCCGCCGATCAGCGACCCGACGCCGTGGCCTTCGCCGAGAGCGCCGGCGACGTCGCCGCGACGGTCCGCTTCGCCGCCGAGAACGGTTTGAGGGTCGCCGCCCAGGGCACCGGCCACGGCGCCGCGCCGCTGGCGCCACTCAACGGGACGATCCTGATCAAGACCGAGCGGATGCGCGGCATCGAGATCGATCCCGATGCTCAGACGGCGCGGGTCGAGGCGGGCGTGCTGGTGCTCGAGCTGAGCGAGGCCGCGGGGGCTCGCGGGCTCAGCTCGATGCCCGGCTCCGCTCCCGACGTGGGTGTGATCGGCTATACGCTCGGCGGTGGGCTGAGCTGGCTGGGTCGCCGTCACGGCTTTGCCTGCAACCGCGTCAGGGCGATCGAGCTGATCGGCGCGGATGGCGAGGCGCGGCAGGTCGACGCCGGGAACGACGCCGACCTCTTCTGGGCCCTGCGCGGCGGCGGGGGCGGCTACGCGGTCATCACCGCCCTGCACCTCGATCTGCTGCCGATCGCCGAGATCTACGCCGGCGCTCTCGTCTTCCCCGCCGGGGTCGGCGCCGAGGCCGTGCGCACCTACCGCGACTGGGTCGCGGGCGTGCCCGACGAGGTCAGCTCGGTCGTCCGCTTCATCACTCCGCCACCGATCCCGGACGTGCCCGAGCCGATCCGCGGCGTCCCGCTGCTGACGATCGACGCGGCCTGCATCGGCAGCCAAGCCGAGGGCGAAGCGACGATCGCGCCGTTGCGCGAGATCGGCGAGACGATCATGGACACCTTAGCCTGGATGCCCGCTGCGGGGCTGTGCCGGATCCACATGGACCCCGAGAACCCGGTGCCGGGGATCGGCGAAGGCCAGACGATCCGCGAGCTCCCCGACGAGGCGATCGACGCCTTCGTCTCCATCGCGGGGCCCGACTCCGGCTCGCCGCTGCTGCTCAGCGAGCTGCGCCACCTCGGCGGCACGCTGGAACGGCCGGACGAGAACGGCGGCGCCCTCTCCCACCTCGACGCCGGCTTCGTCATGTACAGCGTCGGCCTGCCGATGACGCCGGAGCTGGGCGAGGCGATCCCGCCCCACCTGGAAAAGATCGACGAGACGATGCGGCCCTGGGCGGCCGTGGGCGGCTACTACAACTTCACCGAGGGTCCCTGCGACGTCGACGCGATCCTGCCGCCGGACGTCTGCGACCGCCTCGGCGAGGTGAAGCGCAAGTGGGACCCGGACGGCCGCATAGTCGCCAACCACGCGGTCTCGCTGGGCGAGGTCTGACCCAGCGCTCAGCCGGCGAGAGCCTTCAGTTTCTCGAGCGCCGGGTCGTCCTCGCCGACCAGATTGGCGATCGCAGCCGCGGCGCCTTCGATGTCCTCAGGGGTCACAATCGCGATCGCCTCGATGTCGGCCCAGTCCTTGGTGCGATCGAAAAGCGCCTTGAAGACTACGAGCGAGGCACAGTCGAGAACCGGGATGTCGCGACCCTCGAGCCGAACCCAGACAACCGCCGAGGCGACGGCGTCGTGCAGGGGAATGTTGTTGAGAAAGACATCGATCGGGGTTCCATCCCAATCCAACCGGGCCTGGCCGTCCTGCTTTACCTTGGCGATGTCCTTTTTCCTGACCCGGACGCTGCGCGGCAAAGAGGCAAGGACAGACTCGGCCTCAGTGGCATCAACGAAGATATTGACATCGAGATCGCGCGTTCCGCGTGGCTCCTCGACGCAGTAGGCGAGCGCGATGGCGCCGCCGAACGCATGGGCCAGGCCAGCCTCGGTGAGCGAGTCGTGAATCGCGAACAGCTTTTCGACCAGCTTGCTCATCCAGCAGCTCCATGCTTGGCGACCCGGTCTGGCAGGCGGGGGTAGCCGAGCTCGGGACGGGGACGGAACGGGAGTGCCTCGGCGAGCTCCAGAACCTGCACGAGAATTCTGCTCGCCCGATCGACATCGACCGGCGGCTTGCGTGGAGCCAGCTGCAGTTTCAGGCCGCCGGCAGCGACCAATCGCGCAAGCGCATCCGCTCCTGGCTCGCGCTTGCCCCTCACATAGGCGTTGACGACTGACCGCGGCATCCCAGCCCTACGCGCCAGCTCCGCCTGACTGAGACCGCTGCGATCGAGTATCTCACTCGCCATCATCATCACAGGCGAATGTTAGCGAATTCGCTAACGCACGCTAGGTTGGCCCGGGTCCTGGACGGTATTCATCCCGCCGGCCGGCCGGCCGCGGCCTCGTCGGCGACGACGAGCATGCGGTCGTTCTCGACCCGGCCCGCGGGGATCGAGGTGTCACCCGCAAGCAGCTTGGCGAGCGGCTCGCGCACCTCCTCGCCGAGCGTCAGCCAGAGGATCTGCCGTGCGGCGGCGAGCGCCGGATAGGTGAGCGTCATGCGGCGGTAGCCCTGGTAGTGGCTGTCGGTCATCGCCACACGGCGGTCGTCGACTTCGAGCACCGAGTCGCCGGGGACGAGCGAGGCGGTGTGGCCGTCGGGGCCGAGTCCGAGGTGGACGAGGTCGAGCCGCTCGGGAACGTGCACTTCGTACTCGGCCGCGGAGAGTTCGAGGTCGCGGCTGGTCACCGGCATCGGCCGCAGCGCCGCCTGATGGTCGATCGAGAACATCTGCACCAGGTGAGTGAGGTTGCGCGCATCGTCGCCGGGCGGCGCGACCCGCTCGTCGACCTGGTAGATGTGCGCATGCTCCCAGGGCATCTCCTCCATTTCGCCGAGCAGGCCGATCATCGCCCAGGGCGTCTTGCCGCCACTGAGCGCGAGCTCGAACTCGCCCCGCGCCTCGACCGCCTCCCGGCCCGCGGCGGCAACGGCTTCGGCGGCGTAACGCGAAGCCGCATTGGCATCGGGGAAGACCTTGGTCTCGATCGTCATCAGAATTCCTTACCCCCTCGCGGGACCTAGGAAGCCTTCTCGTCGTGACCGCCGAACTGCTTGCGCATCGCCGACAGCACCTTGTCGCCGAAGTCGTCGAGCCCGCGCGAGAAGAAGCGCTCGTACAGCGCCGTGGTCAGCACCGGCGCCGGCACTCCCTCGTCGATCGCCGCGATCGAGGTCCAGCGACCCTCGCCGGAGTCGGAGACGCGGCCGGCGAAGTCGGAGAGGTCGGGGGATTCCTGCATCGCCGCCGCGGTCAGGTCGAGCAGCCAGGAGCCGATCACGCTGCCACGCCGCCAGACCTCGGTGACCTCGGGCAGGTCGAGGTCGTACTGGTAGTACTCGGGCTGCTCCATCGGCGCCGTCTCCGCGTCTTCCTCACGCTGCGCCTTGCCGGCATTAGCGTTTTTGAGGATGTTGAGGCCCTCGGCGTAGGCGGCCATGATCCCGTACTCGATCCCGTTGTGGACCATCTTCACGAAGTGGCCGGCGCCGTTCGGGCCGCAGTGCAGGTAGCCGTTCTCGGCGGGCGATGGATCGCCGGAGCGGCCCGGCGTGCGCTCGGCCGACTCGACGCCCGGCGCCAGGGTCGCGAAGATCGGGTCGAGCCGCTCGACGGCTCCATCGGGCCCGCCGATCATCAGGCAGTAGCCGCGATCGAGGCCGAAGACGCCACCGCTGGTGCCGCAGTCGACGAAGTCGACTCCCTTTTCGCGCAGCTTCGCGGCACGGCGGATGTCGTCGCGGTAATAGGAGTTGCCGCCGTCGACGATCGCGTCGCCCGACTCCAGCACAGCGGCGACGTCCTCGACCGTCTTCTCGGTGATCTCCCCGGAAGGAACCATCACCCAGACCGCGCGCGGCGCGCTCAGCTTCGAGGCAAGCTCCTGCAGCGAGGAGACGCCGCCGGCGCCCTCGCCGGCCAGCTCAGAGACTGCGTCGGCGTTGACGTCGTAGGCGACGATGCGATGGCCGTCGCGCATCAGGCGGCGAGCCATGTTCGCTCCCATCCGGCCAAGTCCGACGATTCCCAGCTCCATCAGCAGCTCCTCCCATCCTCGCTCCACTCTCGCTTCGTCGGCCTACCCTACGCGACTCACCTGTATAGCCTGGCGGCAATGGCGAAGCGGAAGGACGGCGCCGCGGCCGACGTGCTGACGATCTTCGGGATCAGCGGCGACCTGGCGAGGAAAATGACCTTCCGCGCGCTCTACCGGCTCGAGGCCCGCGGCAAGCTCGACTGCCCGATCGTCGGCGTCGCGATCGACGACTGGGACACCGAGAAGCTGCGCCACCATGCCCACGACGCGATCGGCGCCACCGTCGACAACCCGGACGAGAGGGTCCTCGAGCGCCTCGCCGCCCGCCTCACCTACATCCAGGGCGACTACGCCGACGCCGACACGTTCAAGCGTGTCGGCGAGGCGATCGGCGACGCCAAGCGCCCGGTCTTCTACCTGGAGATCCCGCCGGCGCTCTTCGCCACGGTGGTCCAGGGCCTGGGCAAGGCCGGCCTGACCGAGAACGCACGGGTCGTGATCGAGAAGCCCTTCGGCCACGACCTCGAATCGGCGCGGGCGCTCAACGCCGAGCTGTGCGAGGTGCTGGAGGAGGAGCAGATCCTCCGCATCGACCACTACCTCGGCAAGGAGCCGGTGATGGACATCACCTACCTGCGCTTCGCCAACTCGCTGCTCGAGCCGGTCTGGAACCGCGAGCACGTCGCCCATGTGCAGATGACGATCGCCGAGGACTTCGGGGTCGACGACCGTGGCCGCTTCTACGACGCCGTCGGGGCGATGCGCGACGTGATCCAGAACCACGCCCTGCAGGTGCTGGCCCTGGTCGGGATGGGGCCGCCGACCGGCAACCACCACGACTCGATCCGCGACAAGAAGCTGGAATTCTTCAAAGCGACCCGCACCGCCGACCCGAGGCGCTATGTGCGCGGCCAGTACGACGGCTTCTGCGAGGTCAAGGACGTCGCCCCGGATTCGACCACCGAGACCTTCGCCGCGGTCGAGCTGGAGGTCGACAACTGGCGCTGGAGCGGCGTCCCCTTCTTCATCCGCGCCGGCAAGTGCATGCCGGCGAAGGCGAGCGAGGTGACCGTCACCTTCAAGCGCCCGCCGCGGCTCGGGATAGGCCCCGGCAAGCTGCCCGAACCAAATCGGCTGACGATACGGATCGAGCCCAAGCCCGGTTCGCGCATCCGCCTCTTCGCCAAGCAGGCCGGCGAGGAGGCATTCGAGCCCGCAGACCTCGAGGTGCTGTTCGAGAAAGTGCCGGGGGAGGATCCCGAGCCCTACGAGCGCCTGCTCGGCGACGCGCTCGCAGGACGCGCCCAGCTCTTCACCCGCCAGGACACGGTCGAAGAGACCTGGCGGATCGTCGAGCCGCTGCTCGAAAACCCGGGCCCGGTGCACCCGTATGAGCCTGGGACTTGGGGGCCGAAGGAGGCCAACGCGCTCACCCGTGGCATCTGCCAGTGGTATGAGCCCTGGCTACCGGCCTAGCCCGCCGGAGAAAGGCATAGCCTGGACGGCCGTGGACGGGCAGGCTGAATTGAACACCGAGCCGGCGCCCAGCCGGGCCGATGAACTGCTGGGGAAGCTTGGCTTCACGAGTTGGCGACCCGGACAGCGGGAGGCCGTCGAGGCGGCGCTGGCGGGGCGCGACTCCTTGATCGTGATGCCCACCGGTGGCGGCAAGAGCCTCTGCTACCAGTTGCCTGGGCTGGCATCGGAGGACCTGACGATCGTCGTCAGCCCACTGATCGCGCTGATGAACGACCAGTGGCGGCGACTGAGCGCCGCCGGGCACCCGGTGGCGATGGTGACCTCGGCAATGAGCGACGAGGCGGTGCGCAGCTCGCTGGCCCAGGTGCGCGGCGGTGAGGCGCGGATCGTCTACTGCTCGCCCGAGCGCTTCGGCTCAACCGTCTTCCTCAGCGCGATCGAGCAGCGCCGTATCGACCTGCTCGCGGTCGACGAGGCCCACTGCGTCTCCGAGTGGGGGCACGACTTCCGCCCCGACTACCTGCGCCTGCCGGAGATAGCCGAGCGGCTCGGGCGACCGACCGTTATGGCCTGCACGGCGACGGCGACCAAGGCGGTGGCGCGCGAGATCGCGGCGCGCTTCGAGATGCGCGAACCGCTCCAGGTGCGCTCCGGCTTCGACCGGCCCAGCATCTCCTTCGACGTCGTGCGGCTCGAAGGAACGGGCTCGAAGGCGCGGCGGATGGCGCTGCTCGAAGCCGGGCTCGCCGATCCGGCCAACCGCCCCGCGATCGTCTACTGCGGCACCCGCCGCGACACCGACGAGGTCGCGGCGACGCTGCGCGAAGCAGGGCTGCGCGCACTCCCCTACCACGCCGGCATGGAGTCCGAGGAGCGAGGCAGCACCCAAGCCCGCTTCATGGGCGGCGAGGTCGACGTCATCGTCGCCACCAACGCCTTCGGCATGGGGGTCGACAAGGCGGACGTGCGCTCGGTCTGGCACATGGCGATCCCGACCAGCCTCGAGGCCTACTACCAGGAGGCAGGCCGCGCCGGCCGCGACGGCCTGCCGGCCAAGGCCGTGCTGCTGGCGATGAAGGCCGACCTTGGCCGGCTGGTCCGCTTCAACCAGCAGCGCGCCGGCAATCCCGAGCTGGCGATCGCCCACGAGCGCGGCTGGCGCGACTACCAGACGATCAAATCGTTCATTTACTCAGAGCGCTGCCGGCGGCGCAGCGTGCTCGACCATTTCGGCGACAACGAGGCCGGCCGGCCGCTGACCCGCTGCTGCGACGTCTGCGATCCCGAGAGCTGGCTGCCCGACCCCGAGACGATCGTCGTCCGCCGCCCCCGCAGCGCCAAGAAGCCCGCGGCGGCGCCAATCGACCTCTCCGCCGCCGACGCGCCCCTGTTCGAGCAGCTGAAAGCGTGGCGGCGGCGCGCCGCCGACGGCAAGCCGGCCTTCACCGTCGCCCACAACTCCACCCTCGAGGCGATCGCCGCCACCCGCCCGGCGAATGACGATGCCCTGCTGGCGATCCGCGGCATCGGCCCCAGCTTCGTCTCCAAGTACGCCGCCGAGGTCCTGGTGATCGTCAACCAATCACAACACGCCTAGGCGAGCGCTGCTGCGAAGATAAACGTCGTGGTGTTCCTGAGGGGCATGGGACGGGGTCGCAAGATCGCCCTGCTGGTCGCCGCCTGCGTGGTGGTGCTCGCCGGCCTTGCCTGGCTGAACCGCCCCCGCGACGAGCCCACCAGGCCCACCGTCGACGACGCGGTTCGGTCGTTCCGGGCGGAGAGCGAATCCGGGGGAGCCGGGGCCGGCCCGAAGGGACCGGCGCTCGGCGTCTACCGCTACGCGACGCGAGGCTCGGAGACGGTGAAGGGCGCGGCCTTCGGCGCGACCCACGACTACGACGGAGTCTCGACGATCGTCCTCAGCGCGGGACGGTGCGGGGCGAGGGAGCGGTGGCAGGTGCTGGCCGGGCGGTGGAGCGAGGGGGAAGCTTGCCCGGTGAAGAACGGCGAGACATCCACAACGGTGACCGAATTCCACGAATTCTTCGGCAGTGGGCAGGAAGACTCGTTCCACTGTCACGGCATCTCCGCATCCGGGACGTCGACGTTGCGGGCCGGGGCGCGCTTCTCCAGCGTCTGCAAATCGGAAGACTCCTCGATATCGACCGCCTCGCGAGTCGTGGGGGTCGAGAGGGTCGCGGTCGGAGCGGAGAGCTTCGACGCGATTCGCGTCGAGTCGCGGAGCACGCTCGGCGGTAAGACCTCGGGCTCCGCCAAGCGCGAGGAATGGCGCCGCCGATCCGACGGCCTGCTCCTACGGCGCTCAGCCGAAAGCGAAGCTGACACGAGCGCGGGCGGCGGCTCCCATTACAGCGAGCGGTACACGCTCCAGCTGCTCTCGACCAAGCCGCGGCGCTAGCTCGACCGCCTCGGGCTAGGCGTCGTCCCTGCCGAAGTTGGCGAGCGCGACCTGTTCGGCGAGCTTGAGCAGACCCAGGGTCGAGTGCGGCGAGGACGCGGTGCTTCGCATCCGCACGTGGGAGCCGTGCGGTCCCCTGATCTCGACGATGGTGCAGATGTCGCCGATCTCGCTGTCGTCTCCGTAGTCGGCTTCGATCGCTTCCATCTGCGATGCGATGTGCTGCCCCACTTTGCTCTGATCAAGCGCCACCTGAACCACCCTTCCGCCTTCGATCGCTAGTCCGTGACCTGAAGTAAAGCGTTGATCGCGAGTGCGCGGCCGCGGATCGGTCGCGGCGTCCCCCACGCTTCACAAGTCAGTCACCAATTGGCCACTTCTCGTCCACATCTGGCCCGGCCCCGGCATCTAGCTTCGCAGCGAGGAAGTCCAACCGAAAGGAATCGCCAATGAGACGTGTTCTTCTCGCCGTTGCGGTCTTCGCGATAACGGCACTTATCGTGCCGGTCGCCGGCGCCGACAGTGGCCACTCCCAGAGCCACGGCCGTTCTGATCAGTATCACGGACGCTCCGACGAGCATCACGGTGACGATCATTCAGCCGGCCCGACTACCTATGCCGTGATCGGCGACACGCCTTACGGCCTGCCGCAGATCGAAAACTTCCCCAACGACATCGGCGAGATCAATGCCGACCCGAAGGTGCGCCTGGTCATGCACTCCAGGTGACGTTCTCGACGAAGTTGCCGCCCTGGGTCTCGACGCGCTGCGGGTGCTGGCCGAGGCTCCAGCCGGGATGGTCGAAGAAGATCCGGTGGATCTCGCTGAGCCGTGCCGGGCGGGAGTCGCCGTTCAGCACCGGCCCGGCAGGCCAGTAGCCGCCGTTGTTGGCGCGGTGGCGCTTGCGCAGGAGGCCCTGGGCTTCCATGGCCCGGTGCTGCTGTTGAACGGCGACTCGCACAAATTTGTCGACGACTACCCGCTCGCCGACCCGAGCCGCCCGCAGAACAAGTCGATCTACGGGATCACGCAGGACGTGCCCAACCTGCACCGGATCACGGTCAACGGCAGCACCACCCCGTGTCACGAGTGGCTGAAGTTGACCATCGACCCGCACGCGAGCGGCGTCTTCAGCTACCAGCGGATGCCGTTCAGCAAACAGCCGGGGTTCGACCACACGATCTGCCCCGAGAAATAGCGGGTTGGCCGACGGGTCCTGTCGCGGGGACCCGTCGGCCGCGCCAGGCGAATTGCAGCGGCGAAGCAGGTGGCATGGCACTATCCGCGGCTCCCTTCGATGGTCGGTGCCCGTCACAAGGTGGCTGTACTCGGGGCGCTCTGCGCCACTGTCCTGCTCTGCCTGGTCGCCGCCGCACCGGCCGGGGCAATATCCCTGGTGCCCCACGGTAAGAAGGTCTTCTTCGGCGCCAGCGACACCGGCGACAGCGCCGACTTCGGCCACTTCAGCTCCGCGCTGCACAAGCACCCGGCGCTGATCGAGAGCTTTCGCGCCTGGGGCTCGGACTTCCCGGGGTCGATCGAACGCTGGCAGGCGGCGCGGGCACGGCCGGTGCTGCACATCACCACCGCCGACAACAACGACGGGCACGAGATCATCACGCCGCGCGGAATTGCCACCGGCGGCGGCGACGAATACCTGATCCGCCTCAACGAGCTCTTCTGGGCAAAGGACATGCGCGCCTACATCCGACCGCTGGGCGAGCCCAATCGCTGCCTCAACGTCTACGCGTCATACGACTGCGCCGGCAACCCGCGCGACTCGTCCCACACTCCCCGCTGGTACAGACTCGCCTTCCGCCGCATCTATGTGATCGTCCACGGCGGTGGCAAGCGCGCGCAGATCGACGCTCGCCTGCACAAAGCCGGGCTGCCGCCGCTGCAAAGCGACGTCGCCGGGCTGCCGAGAGCGCCGGTCGAAGTGGTCTGGAGCCCACTGCCGGCGGGCTCACCGACCGTGCCGCAGAACCGGCCCCGCTACTACTACCCGGGCTCCCGCTGGGTCGACTGGGCCGGCACCGACTTCTACTCCGACAACCAGGACTGGAAGTCGCTGAACGGCCTCTACCGGCGCTTCGCCGACAAGCCCTTCGCGATCACCGAGTGGAGCGTCGACACCGGCGACGACTCTGCCTACGTACGCAAGCTGATGACCTGGGTCGAACGCCACCGCCGCACGAAGATGCTCGTCTACTACCAGGACTTCGGCTCCACCAGCTCCTACCGGATCCAGAACTGGCCGGTCAGCCTCGGCGTGCTGCGCAACAAGATCCACAACGGCCGCTTCCCCTCCTACGCCCCGTTCCCGCCCAAGGCGCCACCGCCTCCGCCGGGCGGGGTCTCTTCGAAGGCACCTCGCTAGGGCCGATCGAACAGCACGGCGTTGTTCGAGTAGCCGGTGAAGTTGCGGACGATGCGGCCCCAGCCAAGCCGCTGGGGACGCATCGAGCGGTAGCGAATCAGCGTCATACGGCCGAGGGTGGTCCGCTGGACCTGGCGGAAGCTCGGCGGCAGGGCGCTGTCTGCGCCGGGCGGCGGCGGACGGCCGCTGACCACGTCGACCTCGCTCACCGCGCGCGGCGCCCGCCGCCACTGCTTCCACTCGACGCGGGTCTCGCCGCTGCCGAGGTAGAAGGCGAGCGGTTCGTCGCCCTGCTCCCAGACGAGGATCGCCCGCGGGCCACGCGGCGGGCCGATCTGCCGCGCCACGCTGCGCCAGTCGTCGCGCTGCAAGGCCGGGCGGAAGTCCGCGTAGACGCAGAAGGCGAACAGGTAGGCGACGAGGGCGATACCCACCCCCGCCCCCAGCCAGCCGGCGCGCGGCGCCGCGATCCCCGCCGCGCCGACCAGCGCCAGCGGGATCAGCGCCGGCAGCAGGTTGCGCTCCAGAACGAAGTCCTGGCCAGCGGCGGCGAAAGCGAGCGCGAGCGCTATGGCGCCACCACCGACCGCAAACGCCACCGCGGCGCCGCGCTTCTCCCGCGTGCTGCCGCGAACCAGCAGCAGCCCGACCGCCACCGCGAACAGCGCGATCGGCGCCAGCGCGTGCTTGAGCAGGCCGGCCTCGCCGACGAAGAAGCTGATTCCCGTCTCCCGCAGCCGACCGACCATGCCGAAGCTCGCGATCCAGTCGTTGTTCTTGCCGCGGGCCTGGTGCAGGGCGATCGGCGCCAGCGCCGCCCCGGCCAGCACCACCCCGCCGACCGCCCACAAGACCCGGCGCAGCGGTCTGACGGCGAGCAGCAGCCAGGCGGCCTCGATCGCCAGCGGGAAAAAGGCAAAGTAGTGGGCGCTGAGCGCCAGTGCCGAGAAGACGGCCCACCAGGCGAGGTCGCGGGCCGCTCCGGTCCGCCGCGCCCGCGCGAAGAAGAGCAGCGCCGCCGTGCTGAGCAGAACCAGCAGCGCGTAGGCGCGCGCGTCCTGCGAGTACCAGACCAGCATCGGCTCGACGGCGACGATCGCCGCCAGGGTGAGTCCCGCGCGGCGGCCGATCAGCTCCCGCCCGGCCAGGAAGGCGACCGGAACGGTGCCCGTGCCGAACAGCGCCGAGAGCGAGCGCAGACCGACCTCGTGCACGCCGAACGCGTGCGACCACAGCCAGGCGAGCAGGTAATAGAGCGGCGGGGTCGACTCCCCCGCCCAGACCTCGTGCATAGTCTGCGGCAGGCCGGCAAAGAGGACGCGGCCGGCGGTGACCGCCTCGTCGTGGCGGTAGCTCTGCAACCCTAGGGTGGAGAAGCGGATCGCCGCCGCCAAGGCCGTCAGGCCGAACACGGCCCAGAAGAACCATCGCGTCCGAGCCGTGTTGGGGGAGGTGTAGGGGCCCATCCAGTCGAAGGGAATGCGGATGAATCACGGCCGAGACAGGGCAACGGTACTCGCAGTGCTGGCCGTAACGGCGGCGCTCGCGCTCGGCCCGGCGGCGGCGGCCGACGCCAGCCTGCTCCAGCCGGCCAAGGGCAAGACCTTCTTCGGCCTCACCGACAGCGGCGTCACCTCCCAGTTCACCGAATTCGGCGAACTGGTCGGCAAGCACCCGGCGATCATCGAGACCTTCCGTTCCTGGGGCGATGACCTCAAGGGCTCGATCAAGCGCTGGCAGAAGGCCCTCTCCCGCCCCGTCCTCCACCTCACGACCGCCGACCCCAACGACGGCCACCAGCTGATCGACCCGCGGCAGATCGCCCAGGGATACGGCGACGACTACCTGATCAACCTCAACTACATCTTCTGGTCGGGGAATATGAGGGCCTACATCCGGCCGTTGGGCGAGCCGAACCGCTGCCTCAATGTCTACGCCGCCTATGACTGCGGCGGCAACCCGATCTCCGTCGCGCAGAAGCCCGACTGGTACAGAATGGCCTTCCGCCGCATGTACATCGTCCTGCACGGCGGCGGCAAGCTGGCGAAGATCGACCGCCGCCTCGCCGAAGCGGGCCTGCCGCCGCTGCGCAGCGAATCCGTGCCCCTGCCCACCGGGCTGCCGGCGGCTCCGATCGAGGTGGTCTGGAGCCCGCTGCCGGGCGGCTCGCCCGAAGTCCGCCAGAACCTGCCCGGCTTCTTCTACCCCGGCTCCCGCTACGTCGACTGGGTGGGGACCGACTTCTACGCCAACTACCCGGTCTGGAAATCGCTGACCGGGTTCTACGAACGCTTCGCCCGCCGCGAAGGCAAGCCCTTCACGCTGACCGAGTGGGGGCTGAACGGCAGCGACGACACCAGCTTCGTCAAGCAGCTGTTCGCCTGGGTGCAGCGCCATCCGCGCTGCCGGATGCTGATCTACTACCAAGACTTCGGCTCGACCAGCCCCTACCGACTCCAGAACTACCCGGAAAGCCTCTCGATCGTGAGCCACAAGCTCAGCTCGCCGCGCTTCCCCTCCTACGCCTTCGAACCGCCGCAGCCGCCGCCCCCGCCGCCCGGTGGAGTGACGCCGTAGCCGGCCGGCTGGAGCGGGCACTGCGGCGAGCGATGGAGTCGCCGCACCTGGTGGCGCTGGCCGGGATCGTCGTTCTCGGCGCCGCCCTGCGCTTCGCGACGCTCGACCTGCAGAGCTACCGCTACGACGAGGCGGTGACGGTGGGTCGGGTCCTCCACCCCAGCCTCTTCGACACCCTCGCCACCGTCCCCAGGAGCGAGTCGACCCCGCCGCTCTACTACCTGATGGCGTGGCTGTGGTCGCGGCCGTTCGGGACCGGCGAGGTCGGGCTGCGCTCGCTCTCGGCGCTGGCGGGAACCGTCTCGATCGCTGTCGTCTACCTCGGCGCCGTGAAGCTGCCGCTGCCCCGACGGGCGGGCCTGATCGCGGCCGCGATCGTCGCCGTCAGCCCGGTGCTGATCTGGTTCTCCCAGGACGCCCGCGCCTACGCGCTCGCCTTCCTGCTCACCGCCCTCTCCTTCCTCTTCTTCGCCCGCGCACGGCGCAGCGGCGCCGGCCGCGACCTCGCCTGGTGGGCGGGCTTCTCGGCCCTGGCTCTCGCCACTCACTACTTCGCCGGCTTCGTCGTCCTGCCCGAGGCGGCGCTGCTGATGTGGGGGGCGGCGGAGAGGCGCCGGGTCGCAATCGCGATCGCTGCGGTGCTCGCTGCAGGGGCGCTGCTGCTGCCGATAGCGCTGCAGCAGGCCGGGAACGCCCACGCCGCCTGGATCGCCGAACAGCCGCCCTCCCAGCGCCTGGAACGGGCCGGGGCGAAGCTCGTCGGCGACGACAACGGCAACGAGCACGGCGCGCGTCAACCGGGGCCGATCCCGCTCGGCGTGCCGGCGGCGCTTGCCCTCGCCGCGCTGGCGCTGCTGCTCTGGCGCGGTGAGGCCGGCGAGCGGCGCGGCGCGGGGATCGCCGCGGCGGTGGGACTGGCCGGAGTGGGCTTACCGCTGCTGCTCGGCGCCTTCGGCGCCGACTACCTCGACGGGCGCAATCTGATCCCGGTATTCGTGCCGCTCATGGTGCTGCTGGGCGCAGGGTTCGGGGTGCGCCGAGCGGGCTGGGCGGGTCTCGGCCTGGCCGCTGCCTTCTGCCTCTGCTCGCTCGCCTTCGCAATCGAGATCGACCGCCTCCCTCGGCTCCAGCGCGAGGATCTGCGCAACGCAGCCGCGCAGGTGGGGCCGCTGCGCCCGGGCAAGGCCGTCGTCACGATCAGGTACTCGGGCAACCAGCCGCTGCGCTACTACCTGGGCGGGCGCTTCGCGACGGGGCCGCTGCCGCCACTGCGCGAGATCGACCTGGTCGGCTCGGGCATCGCGGCACGGCGGAGCGCCGGACGCCTGCTCCCGCCCGCCTTCCACCGGGTCGAGTCGAAGCCCGTCTCCTACAACTTCACCCTGACCCGCTACCGCGCCCTCCACCCGGTACGCGTGCCGCTGCGAACCCTTGAAGCTGGCGCTCTAGTCGGCGGTGGCGCAAAAGCTTCAGTGCTGGTTTCCGGGTCGCCGTAGGTGCCTCGCGGGCTTCGCTTTCCGGTTGTCCGCCAGCCCCGCCTTCCACTTGTATGGCTGGAGCGCGTTGATGCTCGAGTAGCCGACCAGGTAGATGCGGCGCCCGTCGGAGATAACCGGCGTGTAGGTGCCGGTCTTGTAGTGGAAGACGCGGCGGCCGGTCTTCATCGCGAAGCCCTCGGTCGAGCCGTTGCTGAACTCGGCCGCATAGACGATGTCGCCGACAGCCGAGAGCGAGCCGATCACCGAGCCGCCGGCGGAGCGGATCCAGCGCGGCTCGCCGCTCTTCGCGTTGAGCGCGTAGATGTTGCCGTCGAAGGAGCCGATGTAAACGGTCGGGCCGGTGTGGCGGGTGTTTGCGACGACGGGGCCGGAGTAGACGTAGCCGCCGGTCGAGTAGCTCCAGGCGAGCGTGCCGTCCTTCTGGTCGAAGCTGTAGACGCGGGTGTCGTTGTTGCCGGCGTAGACGCGGCCATAGGCGAGGGCCGGGGTCGAGTAGAACTCGCCCGAGGTTCCAAAGCCCTGGCCGAGCGAGCCGCTCTGCCACTCGATCGCGCCGGACTTGGCGTCGACCGCGTTCATGTAGCCGCCGTAATCGCCGACGTAGAGAACTCCCTTGCGGTAGGCCGGCGCCGACTTGATCGGGCCGCCCAGGGTGGTCGCCCAGCGCACGTGCCCGTTGCGGGTGCTGAGCGCGAACAGCTGGTCGTTTTCGCAGCCGAAGTAGACGGTGCCGTCGAGGACCAGCGGCGAGGACTCCGCCCGGCCCGGCAGTGCGTGTTTCCAAAGCACCTTTCCGGTCCTGGCGTCGAGCTTCACCACATGGCCCGGCACGAGGTTGACGATGTAGAGGCGATGCTTGTAGTAAGCAGGGGAGGAGGCGTTGAGCCGGCCGATCCGGCGTTCCCAAAGCACCCTGCCGGTGTCGGCGTCGAGGGAGAAAGCGGTGCCGCTGTTGTTGACCGCGTAGAGCTTGCCGCCGGCGTATATCGGCGGGAACTCGAGCAGCGGCCGCTCGGTGTAGTGCCAGATCAGCTTGTACGGCGGCTTCACCCCCTTGACCGGCAGGTAGCGGGTGCGGGCGGGATTGAGGCCGAACATCGGCCAATTGACCGTCTTCGCCTGGGGTTTCGGGGGCTTCTGCGGCTTGAAGGCGACGTTGGAGTTGTGGACGTCGGCAGGTCGCTTCAGCAGCTCGTAGGCGAGCACGCCGCCACCCACCAGCAGCACAAGGGCGGCGGCGCCGGCGGCGAGTGCCAGGCGCCGGTGCTCGCGCCAGAACCAGCGCGGATGCCGTACCGCCCGCCGGGTCCCGCGCCAGACTCGCTGCAGGCGGCGGGAGACGTCGCTCACCACAGCTCCTTCTCGTCGAGCAAGCGACCCATGCGGGCCGGTCAGACCCCGGCGACAGCGCGCCGCTCGGCCTCGGATACGACGCCGTTCAAAAGTTCCGTGACGGCTCGCTCGAGCGCGAGCATCACGACCCTGCCGGCGAAGGGAACGGTTGGAATTGCCTTCAGGGCGTAGGTGACCTTGGTACCTCCGTCGCTGGGCTCCAGCGAGACGGTGCCGAGATGATCGCGGAGTGGCAGCCCTGACAGCACCTTGTAGGAGAAGCGGCTCGGCCGCTCGTAGATGACCACCTCCTCGCGTATAGGCGGGCCGACGGCACTCAGCACACGGATCGCCCCCACTCCATTCGGGGCAGGCTCGCCCTCGCGCTCGAGCTCTGACTTGCGCAACCGCGTGATCTCCGCGTACCGGCAGTGATCCGTCAGCACATCGAACACGACCTCAGGCGGCGCACCAACCTCGCGCACAAGAGTGAAGCTAGCCACGGCCGGAGCCTAGCGTGAGGACCGGGTACCCCGGTCCTCACGCCAACCGCCAGCGCTTGGGATCGCTTCCCTCGACCGGCGCGACCTCGCCCAGGATCGCCAGGTGGTCGAGACTGGAGAGGACTATCTGCAGCGCCCAGACGCTGCCCGGGCTGTTGACGTTCTCGGAACCGATGATGTCAGCGACGATCTCGAATGCGGTCTTCTCGCCCTCCCCAAGCGAGTCGCGCACTTTGCCGAGCAGCTCGTCGACCTGTCGCCGGGCCTCGGCGATCTTCGCCTCAGGGTCGCGGAAGGTGCGGCCGTGGCCGGGCAGGACCAGATCGACCTCCAGCGGCTCGACCTGGTCGAGGCTGTGGAGGAATTCGCCGACCGGGTCGGGGCTGTGGCCATGGTCGAAGAAGAGGACCGTGCGTCCGAGCAGGTGGTCGCCGGAGATCATCAGCTTGCGCTCGGGCTGGTGCAGGACGACGTGGGACGGAGCGTGGCCTGGCGTCTCGTGCACCTGCCAGGCGCCGAGATCCGTTTCGACCTCGACCCCGGGCAGCAGGTCGCGATCCGGAACGGCGATCGCATCGATCCCGTTGTCGTCGTCGTCCCTGTGCCGCTGCCGGTAGCGCTCCAAGGAGGCCGGCGGCACGCCGCTCTGCCGCGCGACCTCGATCCGCCGCTCCAGCGACGCGGCGGGATCGTCGGCGTGCAGGCGGATGTGTTCCCAGGCCGGATGAATCCAGAGCTCGCAACCGGCGCCGGCGACGATCGGCGCAGCCAGCCCGTAGTGGTCGGTGTGGGAGTGGGTGCAGACGAGCAGGCGGACGTCCTCGAGGCCAAAGCCGGCCTGGGCAAGGGCGATATCGAAGCGGCGCAAACCACCCTTGCCGCCGATCCCGGTGTCGAAGAGGACGATCCCGCCGTCGGCGGCAACAGCCCAGACGTTGCCGTGGGGCACGCCGGGCCAGGGCAGTGGCAGCCGCAACCTCCAGACGCCGGGAATCACTTTCTCCGCGCGGGGCGTCTCGGGCCGTTTGCGATCCTCGATCATCGTCGCAATCCTCTCAGGAGCCATCGGCTCGTCGCGTGATCGCCGTCAAGCTTGGATAGGTTGAGCGCGGATATGGCGTCGAACAGCCCCAAGCGCGCCGGCCTCGTCCTCGCGGCGCTGATCCTTGTCGCCGCCGTCGCCAACCTCAACCTGGCGGTTGCCAACGTCGCCCTGCCGGATATCGGCAAGGCCTTCAACGCCGGCCAGACGTCGCTCAACCTGGTCGCGATCGGCTACTCGCTCGGGCTGGCAACCTCGGTCCTCTATCTGGGCGCGGTCGGCGACCGCTACGGGCGCAAGAGGATGCTGCTGCTCGGCATGGGGCTCTCGATCCCGCAGGCGCTGATCGCCGGCTTCGCACCATCGATCGGGATCCTCTTCGCGGCGCGCGTGATCGGCGGAATCTCGGCGGGGATGGCATTCCCGACCACGCTGGCGTTGATCACCGCGCTCTGGTCCGGCCCGGCCCGGACCCGCTCGATCGCGCTCTGGTCAGCGATCGGCGGCGCGATCGCCTCGCTCGGGCCGCTGCTCTCCGGCGCCTTGCTCGAGCACTTCGACTGGGGCTCGGTCTTCTTCATCACCCTGCCGCTGGCGGCCATCGCCTTCTACATGGCCTGGCGCTACGTCCCCGCCCACGTCAACGAGACGACCGAGCCGGTCGACAACCTCGGCGGGATCCTCTCGATCCTCCTGATCGCGGCAATCGTGATGGGAATCAACCTCGCCCCGGTTCCCGGCAAGGGAACCCTGGCGATCGGGCTCGGCATGGTTGCGATCGCAGCGGCGATCGCCTTCGTGATCCGCCAGCGGCGGGCGCGCTCGCCCCTCTACGACCTTGGGGTTGCGTCGCGGCGCATCTTCTGGGTAGCGGCCTGCGCCGGGATCATCGTCTTCGGCTCGCTGATGGGAGCGATGTTCATCGGGCAGCAGTTCCTGCAGAACGTGCTCGACTACTCGACCGTCGATTCGGGCCTGGCGATCCTGCCGGCGGCGGCGTTGATGGTCGTCGTCGCTCCCCGCTCGGCCAAGCTGGTCGAGACCCGCGGCGCCCGCTTCACCCTCCTGATCGGCTACGTCTTCTGCCTGCTCGGCTTCCTCGCGATGCTGCTGCTCTGGAAGCAGGGCATCTCCTACTGGAAGGTCGGCCTCGGCTACGCGCTGATCGGGATCGGCGTCGGCTTTGCCGGCACCCCCGCCTCCCACTCGCTGACCGGCTCGGTGCCGGTGAAGCGCGCCGGCATGGCCTCGGGCACCGCCGACCTGCAGCGCGACCTCGGCGGCGCGATCATGCAGTCGATCTTCGGCGCCCTGCTCACCGCCGGCTACGCCGCCGCTGCCGGCGCCGCGATCGCCTCCTCGCCGGAAGCAAGCAAGGTCAGCGAGAACGTCCAGGGCGAGCTGACCAAGTCCTTCTCCAGCGCCTCCGACCTTGCCGGCCAGTACCCGCAGTACTCCAAGCAGATCATCGCCGCCGCCAAGACCTCGTTTCTGCAGGGCGATCGGATGGCCTATACCGCCGGGATCGTCGCCGTCCTGCTCGGGGCAGCGCTCGTCTTCTTCCTCTTCCCGAAGAAGGACGAGGAGGAAGCGCTGCTGGCGCAATACCACACCGAAGACACCTAGCGGTGTGACCACTGGCGGCCGCCGCGCGCTTGCGAAGATAGGCCACGATGGTCGCCGCCTCCGACACGCGCCAGTCCCGGCTCGGCGCGACCCTGCGCGAAGGCGAGCGGGTGACGCCGCTGGAGCTCTTCTTCGACCTCGTCTTCGTTCTCGCGATCACCCAGTGCACGGCGCTGATGTCCCACCACCCGACCTGGTCTGGACTGGCCCAGGGCCTGCTCGTGCTGGGCATGCTCTGGTGGGCGTGGACCGGCTATGCATGGTTGACCAGCGTCGTCGATCCCGAGGAGGGCGCCGTGCGGCTGGTCATGTTCGGCGCGATCGCGGCGCTGCTGCTCGTCTCGCTCTGCGTCCCGGACGCGTTCGGCAGCCTGGCACTCGCATTCGCCCTGACCTACGGCGTGGTGCGGAGCGCCCACATCGCCCTCTTCATGCTCGCCAGCCCCGAGGACGATGGCCTGCGCCACTCGGTGCTCGGGCTTGCAGCCAGCAGCGCGGTCGCGGTCATGCTGCTGCTCGCTGCTTCGCTGTTCGACGGCCTCGCGCAGGGGGCGCTGTGGGCGCTCGCCCTGCTCCTCGACATGGGCGGTCCCTACTTCTTCGGCTCCGAGGGTTGGAAACTGATGCCGGAGCACTTCGCCGAGCGCCACGGCCTGATCGTGATCATCGCCCTCGGCGAGTCGATCGTCGCGATCGGCGTCGGCGCCTCCCATACCCTCAGCCTCGGAATCGGCGCCGCGGCGGTGCTGGGAGTCGCGCTGACCGCGGCGATGTGGTGGACCTACTTCGACATCGTCGCGATCGTCGCCGGCCGCCGGCTCATCGACGCCGAGCCGGGTCGAGCCCAGAACGAGATGGCCCGCGATTCCTACTCCTACCTGCACCTGATCATGGTCGCGGGGATCGTCCTCGCCGCGCTCGGGATGAAGACGACCATCGGCCACTTCGGCGGGCACCTCGATGCCGTCCCCGCCTTTGCCCTGCTCGGCGGGGTCGCGATCTACCTGCTCGGCCACGTCGCCTTCCGCTACCGCCACATCCACACGATCAACCGCCAGCGCCTGCTGCTGGCGATCGTTCTGCTGATCTTGGTGCCGGTGGCGACCGAGGTCCCGGCGCTGGCAGCGCTCGCCGTCGCCAACGTCCTGATCTGGGCGATGATCGCCTACGAGACCCGCAGCTACGGCGAGGGACGCCACCAGGTCCGCCGCCCCGAGGCGCAGAGCGCCGAAGCCTGACCGCCGACGGGCCGTCGGCGGAAATTCCTAGGGTTCGACGAAGGTCGAGGGATCCGGCCCGATCCTCTGGCCCACGTCGAGCGCGGCGATCTCGGCCATGTCGTCATCGCTCAGCTCGAAGTCGAAGACCTCGAAGTTCTCCCTGATCCGCGCCGGGGTCACCGATTTCGGGATGACGATGTTGCCCAGCTGCAGGTGCCAGCGCAGGATTACCTGGGCCGGCGTCCTATCGTGGCGGGCGGCCACGCCGGCGATCGTCTCGTTGATCAGCAGGTCACCCTGGGCGAGCGGGCTCCAGGCCTCGGCCGCGATGCCGTGCTCGTCGTGCCAGGCGCGCAGCTCGGCTTGCTGTAAGTGGGGATGGAGCTCGACCTGATTGACGGTCGGCAACGTCTCCGCCTCCCGCTGCAGGCGTTCCAGGTCCTCGATCCGGAAGTTGGAGACGCCGATCGAGCGGGTTCCGCCCTCCTCATGGACCCTCTCGAAGGCGCGCCAGGTATCGAGGAAGCGATCCTCGGTCGGGACCGGCCAGTGGATCAGGTAGAGGTCGAGGCGATCCAGCCCGAGGCGGTGGAGGCTCTTCTCGAAAGCTCCCAGGGTCGACTCGTAGCCCTGCTGGGAGTTCCACAGCTTGGTCGTGACGAAGATCTCGTCGCGGGGGATGTCGGAGGCAGCGATCGCCGCTCCCACGCCGCGCTCGTTGCGGTACGCGGCGGCGGTATCGATGTGACGGTAACCGACCTCCAGCGCCTCCTCGACAACCCGCTGGGTATCGTCGGGGGGCACTTGGAAGACGCCGAAGCCGAGCTGTGGGATCTCGACTCCGTCATGAAGGGTCACCGCGGGGACAGAGGTCGCCTGGGTCATCTCCTGCTCCATTCCTGTTGTGCTGGACTGGGAAACGGCAGAGGGCAGCTACCCGGCAGGTAGGGCGATTATTCCTCGGCCGAGGCGCTAGCTGGTGGCGAGGCCGATTGCGAGCAGCGGGAAGCCAGCCATCAGGCCGAGATAGGCGCCGATCGCGACGCCGGTCAGGGTCCGGGTGGTGCGCGATTTCGCGCCGGCGACAAAACCGACGAGAACGCAGAAGGCGGAGATTCCGAGGCCGATCCAAAAGACGTCAGGCATGAGGCGGGCGAGGTTATCGGACAGGGAGGATTCCGGGAATGAGAGCGACGGCGGCGGCAAGTCCGCCGCCCAGCGACTGATCGAGACGTACGTGCCGCGGCTGATGCTGCGCGAACAGCAGGACCCGCCCTGCGAAACCTCCGCCGAGCAGTACCAGCCGACCGCGGCCGATGTCGCCGGCCTCGGCGACGAGTACCACCTCGACATCCCCGGCGACCCGCTCGACGACACTTGCGTCTACGCCAGGGACTTCGCCCAGCTGAAGCGCGAAGGTGAGGCCCCCGGCGATCACCTACGCCCACATCGCCCACCAGGTCGGGCGCCCCGGGCTGGCAGTCCAGTACTGGTTCTTCTGGTACTTCAATCAGTTCAACGACGTGCACGAGGGCGACTGGGAGGGAATGCAGATCGCCTTCGAAGAGCCGAACCCGCGTGCGGCGCTGCGGGCCGGCCCGAGCGAGATGGTCCTCTTCCAGCAGCGGGCGGGGAGACCGCGAGCTGGGAAGACGCCAAGGTCGAGAAGGAAGGCACGCACCCCGTCGTCTACCCGGCGGCCGGCTCGCACGCGACCTTCTATGACTCGACCGTCTACGTCGAGAACGGCCAGGGAGGCTCAGGCGTCGGCTGCGACAACACGAGCGAGCCGCTGCGACGGCTGGCGGTGCGGCCGGTCGGCGTTCCCACCTTCCCCACCACCACCGGCCGCTTCAAATGGCTCACCTACTTCGGCCACTGGGGGGAGAAAGAGAAGGGTTTCAACAACGGCCCGACCGGGCCGGTGACGAAGCCCCAGTGGCTGGAACCGTTCTCCTGGATGGACGGGCAGCGCTCGACCAGCCCACGGCTGCCGGGCGGCTCGATCGTCGGCCCCGCGGTCACCGGCGCCTTCTGCGGCGCGGTGGCGGAAGTCTCCAACCTGATCAACCTGGACGCGAAGTCGCGCCCGGCCGCAATCGAGACGATCGCCGCCGCCCTCATCCTTTTGGCGCTACTCGTCGGCTTGACCCGCTGGCGGCCGGTCAACCTCAGCGAACTGCGGCACCGCCGCGCTTTCGGGCAGCTCGTGCGGGCGCCGTCGTGGCCGCAGTCGTGATCGTCTTCGTACGACTTCTCGTCGAAGGCGCACGGGCGAGTTTCGTCGATTCCTACCGCGGGATGTGGCAACGCTTCCGGCGGGTGGTGCTGGCTCAGCTGCTGGCGACGCTGGGAGTAGCCGCGCTGGCTCTCAGCGTGATCGGCCTGCCCTTCGCCGCCTGGAAGTACGTCGGCTGGCAGTTCGTGCAGCAGGAGATCCTCTTCGGCGACAAGCCGATCCGCGGCGCGTTTCGCGGCAGCTCCGAGCTCGTTCGGGGGCGCTGGTGGCACACGGTGGGTCGCCGGCTTCCTCTGGTTGATCGGAGTCGTCGCAGGGCCGGTGGTCGGCTTCACCCTGATCTTCACCAACTTCTCGCTCTTCTGGATCAACGTCATCGGCTCGGTGGTCTTCGCTCTCCTCGTCCCCTACATCGCGGTCGGCCGCACCCTCCTTTACTTCGACCTGCAGGCCCGCGCCGAGGAGGGCCCGTCGAAGCGCTGGCGGGAACGGCTGCCAAGGCGCACGGCGCCGGCCGAGGCATAGCGCCAGGCCCGGTAGGTTTGGAGCCGTGAAGCTGCTCGCATTCAGCGACCTGCACCGGGACCTGGGCCAGGCCGCGAAGCTGGTTGAGTTGTCGGCCGGAGCCGACGTGGTGATCGGGGCCGGCGACTTCGCCTCGGTGCACGAGGGCCTCGAGGAGACGATCGGCGCCCTGGCCGCGATCGAGAAGCCAACCGTGCTGATCCCTGGCAACAACGAGACCGAGGACGCCCTGCGCGAGGCGGCGTCCGCCTGGAGCGCCGCCACTGTCCTGCATGGCAGTGGCACAACGATCGAAGGAGTCGACTTCTACGGCCTCGGCGCCGGCATCCCGGTCACGCCCTGGGACTGGAGCTTCGACCTCGACGACATGTCCGCAACCCAAATGCTCGCCCCCTGTCCCGAGGGCGCAGTCCTCGTCCTCCACTCGCCCCCGCAGGGCCACTGCGACGCGAACGGCAGCGATGACCACTTCGGCAGTAGCGCCCTCCTCCAAGCCATCGAAGACAAGCGCCCGCGCCTGGCGGTCTGCGGCCACATCCACGAGTCCTGGGGCTGCCAGAGTCAGATCGGAGATACGCCGGTCCGCAACCTCGGCCCCACGGGTACGGCGATCGAGCTTTGACCGTCTGGCCACTTTTCGCCGACACCGACTGGATATAACGGTATAACACTATGGGCAAGTTCTTTGCTCTCACTGCATGGCGACGCCGATCGTTTCTTCTAATGGTGTTGGTCGTAACAGTGTTTGCCGCGGCGCCAGTGCAGGCCGGCGGCCAAGTTCGCAACACTGGGACGACCGAAGCTAACGAGGCGCCTGCAACTACCAGGGCAAGCCGGCCTTTCTCATCGATGTAGCGGTCTTTGAGGGATCGAGTGGAAGTCCGGTTTTCCTGCACGGTCCGGCCCCACAACCAGAGGGTGGCCCCGGGACTCGTCTCATGTTCGCTGGCATTCTCGCGAGCGTGCATTCTCGCCAGAGACTCGGCACCGTCATAGAGCTGCCGACTGCATTGGCCAGCGTGTCCACCGAGCATCTCGGGCTCGGAATCGTTTACAAGCCGTGGACGATCGATGCATGCATCGATCGTCGGCTGGAGCAGGCTGGCCTGAAACGGGAGGCTGGACAGGCTTCGGCCGGGGAGTCAGGCTCCGCGGCCGATCAAGAGTTGGCGGAGGGTGCGCCGCCCGCGCAAGCTCAGGTCGATAGCGGCGGCGCTTGAGTGTCTGAGGGCCTGGCGAAGTAAAGGCGGAGAGAAGATCGACGGGTAGACCTAGAACGACAGTAGTAAGGCTGGTGGCAAGAAACGGGTCAGTCTTCGTCGCCGTCGAGCCGCTTCGCGGCGCGCTCAGCAAACCGTGCGGCAAGCTCTCCAGCCACGACCGCCATGGCAGCGAGGTACAGGAGGTTCAGCGGGATAGGCGCCTTGAGGATGCCCTTTGCCGCCCACATCCCGGCCGTCGCCAACTCCAAGGCCTTCAGGATCGTGACCATTTCCCAGACGAGCGCCGACCAAGACTCCGCACCAAACCACACCGCAGCCTCATCGTCTACGAAGTCGGTCTCGGTAACCGTGTCGGCGGCGGCCTCTACCTCGGCGATCACGCCTTCGGCGTACTTCGCAACCAGCCCGTCCTCGTAGCCGCTGAGTGCCTTGGCGAAGCCAGGCGGAAAGTTGATCGAGGGCCAGCTCTTCATCGTCCCCAAGGCAAGCTGATCGGCCATGCCCTGAAATAGATCCTGTCGCATTTTGAACCGGTCCCCGCCAGCGGCCTCGGAGATGCGCAGGAGGTCGGAGTGCCTGAACTGGAAGGTGCCTTGGAGTGAGGAAAAGAGTCCGGGCTGCTTTCCTTGGGCGTCTACAACCGCCTTGAGCATCGAGGAACTGGCCCCGAGGCCCAGCAACTGGCTCGATGTCTTCTGCTGGTCGATCATCGCCTGAAGCGCGGTCGGCTGGATCGGGTTCTTGAACATGCGATCCAGCCGGTCATGGTCATGGACGATCTGCTCGACCATTGACGGAGCCCTCAGGCCGAACAGCCGATCCTGGGTTGCCTCCTGGTCGAGCATCGTTTGCAGCATCGAGGGGTGAGTCAAGCTCTTGTGCTGATCCAAGAGCGCCTGGAACGCTGAGGGGCGATACAAGGAATCGAAAAGCTGCCGCTGGCTTTCGATTTGCGAAAAGATCCTCGTAGCACTGGTGATCGAGCCGATCGTCATGCCAACATTGTGACGGGTCCGGCAGACCCCTCTCAAGCCCCGTCGCGGTTCCGCCGGAGCGTGTGTTCAATGGTCGTGCGGACCTCGGGACGCGATGTTTCGGGCACTCCGTGACGGCCAGGGCCACCAACGACCTGGTACAGCCGCCAATCTTTGACGCTGAAGAGCGCGAAGGAACGTTCCGAAGGTCGTTCCAAGAACTTCGAAGAGTCCCGTCGCCAGGCTGACCCTGGGGCGGGACTTCTTGGTTGGCCGCAATGCCTGCTCTGTCTCCGGTGGCGGGGGGCGCCGGTCAAGAGGCGTGGGATGGCATCAATCAGAAGAAGCGGTGCGCTTCTCCAGCCAAGCTTCGATTTCCCCCTGAATGACCTCCCCCGCCGCGATGCGCTCCATCATCGGTACGTCGGTGTCGGGGTCTGGATCGAGGATGGGCTGGTCGTTTGCTGCGAGGAAGCGCTCCAGCGCCAGGAACGCAGAGCGCTTGTTCCCATCGGGCAGCGGATGGTTGCGTGCCAGTCGTTCGACGAGAACGGCAGCCTTCTCGATGAGCGCTGGGAAGGCCTCGTAGTCGCCGAACCCGGCGCGTGGAGCCGCCAAGGCGGAGTCGGCCAGGCCGATGTTCGGTAGCTCGGCGATCTGCTCGGGATCGAGGCCGAGGACCTCGGCAGCGATGCGGCAGTAGTCGCCGAGTTCGAGGTAGTAGACCACGGTTGATGGTTGTCCGTGGCTACTGGGCCAGGCGGCGCAGCGTCTCGGCGTGCTTCTTGATCGCCGCGCGAAGCTCTCGGCGCTGCTCCTCTGGAGTACCTGGCAGCCCAGACTCCAGCTTTCGCTTCGAGGCTATCTTCTTGGCGGGAGTTGTCGGCGCGTGGAGCTTCATCACGGAAATGATGGCAGATGCCCCGGCCAAGGCCGAGCTTTGTTGGCTGTCTTCATTCATCTGAGACTCCTTTCGAGGTGGGTTGGGTCGATGAGAGCCAGTGGACCCGCGACCGCGGGAGCGGAACCGAGCCCGCAGGGCGAGGGGAACCCCCTTGCGGGGTTGCAGCGCCCGCGGCGTGGGTCAAGCTGGGCGAAGAGAGCCAGGCCGCCTCGAAGAGGCGCTAGGAGAGGCAGCTCGCAGGGCTACGCCGTCGATCTGCCTCCACGGGCGCGAGAACGCACTCTGCGACAACCTGGCTATCCGCTCTTTTCTTTCAGCAAGTTTTCGCCAAGGCCCCCTTCGGGGGAGAGGGCCTTGGCGAAAACAAAAGCCGAAAGAGAAATAGCGTCTAGCCAGGTCCAACAGTCCCAGATCGCGGCAGCCCCTACCCGTGGAGGCCCTGAGACACGAACGGCTTGAGCGCGCGCCGCTGGATGCCCTGGACGCGGCCCTACTCAGCACGACAACGGCGCAGACACCCCGCAGGCTGCCCCTGAAGAAACCTCTCCCTGGCTCTGAATCGGCTCTCTGCCGTCGATTCAGGCTGAACTTCTCTTCCTGCGAGGAGTCCCGTCTCCTCGGATATCGAATTTACGGGCCCTCTACGTCCCTGTCAAGAACACCCTTCGTTTCTGATCCAACACCGCCGCCCTATCTGACTCATCTTGTTCAACTGCTTTCAATCTCTTGGGAGTCCCAATCCGGCCCATCTTTTATGACCCGCAGCGCCTCTCGCCGTCCGCAGCCCCTCACTTCTCTTGCTTCGTCCCCGGAGTGCATCTGACCACGGTCGCTCCATCGTGAGTGGGCGTGGTCAGATGCGCGAAGGGGACCGGCTGTCGATTCTCCGCTAGGAGGGGCTGCGGACGGCTCGTGCCCAGCCTTGTCCGCAGCAACGTTCGTAGCCGCGACAAGCTAGGCAGACGAATCTCCTGCGGAAGCGGCCCGAAAATGTAGCCCAGATGTAGCCACGAGCCGCTGCCGAACCGTGGAATCGAACGGAAGGCAACGGAATCAAGAGATTCAAGGGGAACATCGGTTTCCCGCGGTTTCCGCTTGCTAGAGCCGAAAACTGGCGTAGACCGGAGAGGTGCGGAAACGCGCCCGACAGGATTCGAACCTGTGACCTTCGGTTTCGTAGGCTGGAGAACGCCCGCTTGCCAGAGCCGTTTGCGGCGATTGTGCGACAGATGTGCGACTTGACAGTTGCGGTCGTTTCGACCGAAGGTCAAGCACTCGACCGTCTAGTGCGGGACCAGCTCGCGCGAGGCCTTGTCAGAAAGGCCCCGTTGCTCCAGGCTGCCGAGAAGGACTCGCTGAGCCTGTGCCGTAAGGCCGATCACGACCGGGCGCAAGGAATCGTTGTCGGCCTCGTAGCGAGTTGCGAACACGCCGATCAACTCGTCTACGAACGAGTAGCTCACCGAGCGCACGCCCTCGAAGTCGATCAGGACATCGCGACCGCCCGCCGCAAGCTGCTCGATCTCGGCTCGAATCTGCTGCGCCCTTGCGCGGGTCGAGAAAGCCTGGCCGTGGCGCCCCAGCACGTATCGCGGTGACGCCGAGGATTGTGGGATGTCGTTCTCTAGCGTCGTCATGGATGCGAGGCTACGTCAAGACCCGGACGCATGCAATCACCGATCCGGCCTTCCGATGGTCGTCCAGTCGCAGGCGATCCAAGTCCCCCGCGTAGACGACGTGTTCCAGCCATGGTCCTTGACGCGGGCATCGACGATCTCGCGCCGGAAGGCCCCCCGACCGGCCCGGACGAACATCTCGGCTGAAGAAGCAGCCGAGGAAAGGGTCTCTTTCAGCACCCAAGTGAAGCCGTATCCCCGATCGGGTCGCCGGGTGCCGCTCACGCCCTCCTGCAAGGCCTGTCCGATCGCGTGCTCGTCAGCGACGAACTCGGGATGGCTTTCGCGAAGGTGCTCGGGAATCCCGACCCCGCAGTCGCCGATGCCGAGCATGATCTGACTCATCCCGTCGACCTCCCCGCGACTGGCCGCGACAACGCAGCCGGCATCGCTGGTGCCATGCTCCACCGCGTTCTGACAAAGCTCGCTGATCGCCATCAGGACCGCATCCCGGACGACCGCGACATCATCGAACTGATCGATCAGCGGCTGCAGCAGCTTGTCGGCAAGCGCATCGACCTGGGTTAGCTCGCTCAAGCGAGTCGGCCGGATGATGACATCGCCATCGTCCTCGACCAGCGCCTCATCGACGCCACCGATGTACTTCTCAAGGCGAAAGGCACGAAAGCATCGGCGCGACGCCTCGTCCTGGGGCTCCTTGACCTCGATGCTGCGCCCAGCTTGCCGTTGGCGCTCCATCCAGAGTGCAAGCCTCACCGCGAAGAGAGGATGCAAGCCGACCAGATCGCTGGCGTCCAAAACCACCTCATCCGCGCCTTCGAGATCAGCATCAAGCTCCGCGGCGTAGCCGTGGTCGCGTGATCCAACCCCACGTGGCAGTCTCAACTCCACGGACTGCACCGTATGGCGACATTCGGATCGAACCGGTCGTTTCGACCGTAGGTCAACCTGCCAGCGAACTATCGCCCTTCCTGACCTCTCCGCTCATGCCTTCAAGCGCAACCGCGTCCCCGAGAATACGGTTGCGCATGTAGGGCGACAGGCTGGCCTCGGTAACGACATCAACCTCGACCCCAAGGCTGTCCTCCAGGTCATTGGACAGCGCAATCAGGTCGAACAGGCTGCGACCCTCTGCCATATCGACAAGAAGATCGAGATCGCTGAGCGCACCCTGTTCTCCGCGTCCGGTTGAACCGAACATGCGCACGTTGCCGGCCCCATGCACAGAAGCAATACGGCAGATGTCCTCTCGGATCTCCGAAATGGCGATAGAGGGGAGCTTCAGTGCTTTTCCATTCTCACCGTCCAAAGCAAAAGTCTCAGACAATTCGTATCCTACCTACATGGCCTACCAGCGCATCAAGACCGAGCACGCCGGGCCGAAGAACGGGGGCGGCGCGTGGATGACGCGAACCGAGGCAAAGCAGACCGCCAAACGCAAACGGCGGCGTGTGGAAAAACAGGAGACTGAGGGCGATCAGACCGTTGACGAGTGGGGTGACCTCGACGAGTTCAGCGCTCGCGGTTCAGAACCGACGCTGCGACGACTTGATGAGGACGGTGCAGCGTCCGGGATCCCTGGAAGAAAGAGACGCTGACCGGCGAGCCGATGCCGATTTAGCAGACGCAGTGGGCGCTCGCGAATCGAACACGCTGAACCAGCTTCATAGAAATCGTCTGGGGTCGCACCTACTGAACCGCCGAGTATGTCGCTCGACTGTCGGCTGGTCACTCTGGATAATCGCCTGCGCCTAAGCGAAAACCCGGCTCGGTTTCGTGGTGACGCTGGCCGAGGTGTAGCTAGCCCTCAACCCCGGCATAGCAGGAGGAACTGGCCAATCTCTAGGCAATCGCAGGCTTGGCGACCTCCCGCTCGCACATCTCTGAGGCGAATAGATAAAGCATCTGCTCAGGTTGGGCGGCAACAAACTCGCGGATGAAGGCCCCGTGGCGTTCGCGAGTCATCGCCGCGAAGACATGAGGCTGGTAGCGCACCATAGAGCCGTAGTGAAAGAGCAACGCCCAGAGCGCCAATAGCTGAGGCAGGCGGGGAACTTCAGGCGGGGTTAGATGCAGGTAGTACTTGCGATAGGAGCGCTCAGGATCGGAGGTTACGATTCGCCAGAGTGGCTCGCGCAACGGGGCAACCAGATCCGGCAGCTTGTCGCTGGGCCGGTGCCCATAGTTGATCGCGCTCAGCTGCTCCATCCCGAAGCACTCGGCGGGAACCCCCTCTTCCTTGACGAGGCGGAAGTCGTCAATCAAGCGGCCTTCTCGCAGCGTCTGAGTGTGGCCGATCCCAAAGCGATCAACATCCTCACGCTCAACCAGCAGCCGAATCCACATCTCCGAGGCAGTCGCATCCTGGAGGATCTCGACATCGGCAATTGGTACGAAGCGCTCACGGCCCTGAGTCGCCTCCCGCCAGAGTCGATGGCCGACAACCATCTCCACCATCAGCTCCTCGATGTTGTAGGAGGTGCCCGGAGCGGGGCGACCGAAGCCTAATTTGTCGCTTAGCTCAACGAAGACGTTGACCTGTTCGCCGTGAAGATGCTGGACTTTGACCTCAAAATCCTTAGGACTGCTGCCTTCCCCGATCCGCTTGTTGGACAGGCCGTGGACGGCAACCTCGAGACTCCCGCCAAAACCAAGCGCGCGAATGAGGGGCTTTGCCAGATTGAGGAAGGAGTAGTAGTAGAGCAGCGGATTGGCTAAATCCTCGGCGCCCGCAGCGGCATAGAAGCGCTGGGCCTGGTCGAGAAAGGCAAGCGCCTCGTCGCGCTCGGCACCGCCGAGGCGATCGGTAATTCGCCCCGACATCACAGCCCACGGACTGGAGGCAAAGAGCGGATCGAAGACCCCTTTGCGGCGGGCACCGCTGCCGACAGGGAAAAAGGAGAACGGAAGCTCGCGGTTTCGTATCCGCAAACGCTCACCCGGTCGTGCTCTAGCGATTTTCACATCGGCCCCCGCGCCAGCGTATCCGCTCGGCTCAGATCAAAAAGGAACCGATGTGTTTGTCTTGAGACCGTAAGTTCGTCCCACCCGGCGCGAGGGGCATTCGTCCAAGCGTAAGTTAGGCTTGTCGCGATGGAGGCCGACTGGTCGGGCGAGGAGTGGCAAGAGTTTTGCGATCCGCTCTTCACTGAGCGCCATGCTCCTTCGGGCTACCAGCGCGTCCCCGACCGCGACCGAGGTGACCTCGGGATCGAGGGCTTTAGCCTCGACGGCGAGGGGTGCGCCTATCAGTGCTATGCCTGCGAACAGACCGGAGTGCGAGAGCGCTACGAAGCTCAGCGCGACAAGATGACCGTCGACCTCGGCAAGCTGGTGAAGAATCGCGAGCGCGTTGCGTCACTCATCGGCACTCATCCGCTGCGGCGCTGGGTCTTCGTGGTGCCACTGCACGACTCCAAGGAGCTCGTGATACACGCCCGAAAGAAGGAGGAGGAACTGCGGGAGAAAGGCCTACCGTTCCTTGCGGAGGATTTCACTGTTGTTATCCAGACGGCCGACGACTTCGCCATCGAGAGGGCCCTCGTCGAAGAGCGTGGGGCGGCGACGATCGCCGTCGCTAGGAGGGAGGTTGCCGAGGCGGCAGTCGAGCGGCTCGCCGCCGAGGAGGCAGAGCAAGTGCGAACGATGGACCGAAAGCTCGCCAAAGTGAGCGGAGATCCCACCCGAGCTCGGGGCTTGATGCTGCGCCAAGCAGTCGATGGAGACAACATCCTTGAGGATTTGAAGAATCACCATCCCCTGATCCGCGAGCAAGTGACTCGTCAAATCGACACTGAGCGGCGCAATGTTCTGAACGAGCGCGAAGTCGGCGAGCTTCACCGAGGTTCGGTGACGGGGGTGCGCGAGCGCCTTGAAGGTCGCCTGCGCGAGCAAGCGGCTGCAATCGGTGACGATGGCGCTAACCGACTCTCGCACGCGACTGTCGCCCGCTGGCTGATGGAGTGCCCGCTTGACTTCCCGGAGTCCGAGTGAGCAGCGGAACCGAGCTCGATGCGCTGCTTGATCGGCCCTTCGTATTTCGTGAGCGACCGGTGCCTGCTGCGGCTGATCTTCGCGCAGTCTGGCGCATTCCATTGACTTTGATGCTGACTCGCGCCTGTCGCAGCTCGCAGGCAACGCACGAGCAGCTCCACGTCCTGAACTGGGCCGTGCGCTCGGCTGAGAGTGCCGAGCGGCTTGGCGAATTCCTTGCCGGACAAATCCGGCCCGAGCAGGCGGTCGTCCGCTTTGAGCCAGCGCTCGACCGCGCCGTCGCGCTTGCTCACGGCTTCGGCCTGCTCACCTGGACGAAGAAGCGCTACTGGGCACTCGGCGAGGGCACTAGCGAACTGCTTACAGCGATCGACGAGGACAAGCAAGTGTTTGCTGCTGAGAAGGCGCTCCTCAGTGCCCTTCCCTCACAGCTTAGCCAGGCCGCCGTACGGCGCCTCCTTGGAAGGGAGGTTCGATGAGACTGCGGATCCGCGCCAGTGAGACCAGGGTGACCGGCGCCGAGCGACGCCTTACGAGGACCCTGCGCTTCAGCGAAGGACTCAACCTAGTCCGTGCCGAGAACAACATGGGTAAGACGACCGTACTAATGACGATCCTTTATGCGCTCGGCTGGGAGGGGATGCTCGGCCCCGGCCGAACCGTGCCTTTCACCCCGGCGGTAACCAGTGAGATCGACGATGGTGAGCACCGCGAGGCTGTACTCGAGTCGTCAGCGATCACTGAGCTGGCCGGTGCGGGCGGCGAGGTGATGACCGTGCAACGCGCAATCCGCTCTGAGCATGAGCGTCGCGAGCTCGTTCACACTTGGAATGGCAGCGTCTTGAGCGAGGCCGAAAGTGCTCACGAGCGTCGCGACTATTACGTGCGTGAAAAGGGTGCGGCAAGGAACGAGGCCGGCTTCCACCATCGGCTCGCCGAGTTGATCGGTTGGGATCTGCCCGAGGTGGCGAGCTGGGACGGCAGCTCCGTCCTCCTCTACACCGAGGTGATCGCGCCGCTGCTCTTCGTCGAGCAAACGCGGGGCTGGAGCTGGATCGCTTCGGTAATGCCGCGCTACCTGCGCCTACGCGATCCCGAACAGCGTGCAACCGAGTTCCTACTCTCACTCGACTCGCTAACCCGCGCCGCTGAGCGTGACATCCTGGTCGCTCGTCGCGAAGAGGGCTATGACGACGCGATCAGGTTGCGTGACTTTGGCTCAACCCAGGCCCTCGCCGTCGACCAGGGTAGCTGTCCGACCTGCGACCAGCCATTGCCCACGACCCTCCTCGGCGTTGAGATCGGCCCGGTAATGACCCTTGAGGAGAACAGGGCACTAATCGACGGGGAGCTCCTTACCTTCAAGGCAATGCGCGACGACGCTCGCGAGGTGTTGCTCGCTTCGCGCCAACGCCTCGGCGCCCTGCGCGGTGAGCTGAACGAAACGCGACGCTCTATCCGTTCGTTGAAGGGTGCCCTGACCCAGAATGGCGAGGCCCCCTCGCAGGCAGCAATCGCCAGGCAAGTGCGCCTCGCTGATCGGATCGAGGAGCTTGAAGGACTCGAGCAGGCACTCGCGGCAGTGGGGGAAGATCTGGGAAAGCGCGCCTCTGAGTACCGGGAGGTGAACGCAGCGCTTCAGAAGATCGGCGCCCGCGGGACGCTGACCGAGGGCGACGAGGCGAAGCTGGAGGCCTTCGCCGAGCTGCTCCGCGAGCAGCTCGGCGAATATGGCTTCTCGTCGGTGCCGCCCGAAGAGATCGAACTTGCCCCCGATAATTACCAGCCGATGCGCGCTGGGTCGCCGCTTCGCCCCGAGAAACTCTCGGCCTCAGACCGGGTTCGAATGGTTTGGGCCTACCTGGTCGGCTTGCTGGAGATGGCGCGGCGCTTTGAGACTGCCCATCCTGGCCTGCTCGTCCTGGATGAGCCCGGCCAGCAGGAAGTGCGAGAGGAGAGCCTCGCGGCCCTCTTCCGGCGCCTGGCGCGAAGCGCCGAGTACAACCAGCAGGTGATCGTCGCGACCTCGAAGAGTGGTGCGGCGATCGCCAGCATGCTAAATGGTGCCGAGGCAAGCCTGACCGAGATCGAAGGCTATGCCCTGAAGCCGACGGGATAGAAACGGTGCCTAGACCGTGTTCCACTCATCCAATTGCGGCACGCACCGCCCCAAAGCTGTCCCCAACCGGATGCGTGTAGCGCGCAAGCATCGTCTCGACGCGGTGGCCGGCGATCTCGGCCAGATCGGCGTCATTGACGCCTTCGGCTCGAAGATGGGTGACGTAGGAGTGACGGCACTCGTGGGGGCGGATGTGTAGTCCGGAGGCTTCCTGGGTGGGCTTCCAGATATCGCGGTAGAAGTTGCGCTCTCGCCACATTCGGCCGGTGGGGGTCGTGAAGAGGAGATCGCAGTCGGGGTCGTAAAGGTTGATCTGGGCTTCGAGCATCCAGGCGAGGGTCGCGGGGACCGGCACGGTGCGGCCAGCGTCCTGCTCGCCGTGGTCGGTCTTGGTGCCCTCGAGGATCGTGCCCTCATGGGCGGTGCGCCTGACTTTCAGGGTTTCGCCGTCGAAGTCCTCGCGGCACAGAGGCAACACCTCCCCCAGCCTCATGCCGGTGTCGGTGAAGACGCGGACCATCGCCTCATAGCGCCCGGCCGCCTTGGCGAAGCGGTGCATCTCCTCGAAGCTGAAGACCCGGATCGGGCGGGGCCTTTTCTGGACTCTCGGGTCGCCGGCGCGGACACGGACTCCCTTGAAGGGGTTGAGGTCGGCCACTTCATCGGTGATTGCGTCCTCCCCCATGGCCGAGAGCGAGCGGAGGATGCCGACGACGCCGGTGGTGGCTCTGCCCTGGACCCTGAGCATGTGGTCGACCAGGGCGAGCGCGTGCCTTCTGCGCAGCTCGCGCAACGGCCAGTCCTTCAGAGCAATGCCCTCGATCTCCACGTCGAGCACTCGGCTGACTCGGTGCTCGTTGGTGGCGTTCGTTCGTTCCGATCTCGGGTGGCGTTCGGTCCAGCTGGCCGCGTAGCCGCCCAAAGTGTCGGGGCGGTCCGAGAGTCCGTATGCCTCCTCTATCGCCCGCTGGGCTTCGTGCTTTCTCCTGAACGTGCCCTTGCCGCGGTTCCAGGTCGGCTTGGCGATGTGGTGCTTGCCGTCGCGGCCGGTGTAGCGGGCAACCCAGACCACCTCGCCGGAGGGGTTGCGGCGCTTGACGGGCGACTCGCGCCTCACGCGGCTTCCTCTCTGCGGGCTTCAAGGAAGGCATCGACATCGGCGGGGTCGATGCGTCTCGATGCTCCGAGCTTGTAACTGGGCAGCTCGCCGCGCCTGATCCAGTTGCGGATCGTTCGGTCGGACACGGCGAGATAGGCGGCGAGCGTGCGCTCGGTGAAGAAGGTCGGCTCTGAGGGCGTATTCCTGTCCACGCCCCCTCTGTCGCTCGAACTGGAGAAATGCATCGCCCGGATCGCAGAAAGTCCCAATACGAGGTATGCGGAAGACCGAAGGTCAAGGGGGTCCGGGCGGCCATACGAGCGGCCGTTAGCACGGCGCAGCCGTGCCACAATCGGCCGCCGGCCGCCCGGAGGCAACCGGCCTCGATCTACTTGCTGACCTTGTGGATCAAGAAGGCGCGGCTCAGGCGTCGAACCGGAGGGGTCTCTCCTATGTGAGCCGGAATGTCAAACAGCGCTCTTGAAATCAAGTTTGAGAAAGAGCAACCCCCTGCTCACCGGAGGCACGAAGTGTCGTCCAGATGACGCGGACCAAGAGGCGCTTGAG